>ERZ1370068.8947-contig-7762_pt1 | contig 50963 bp, 59 predicted proteins | sample MGYA00561227_ERZ1370068 | MGnify/ENA primary metagenome ERZ1370068 (study PRJEB38410, sample SAMEA6850437) | metagenome | study: Metagenomic assessment of the ecological functions of the soil: analysis of the soil microbiota associated with the... | reverse complement strand
CATTACGTATTGTGTCGTGGTCGACTCATGCGCCGCTGCCCCGGCGCCAGCAGGTGGTTGCGTCGCGGCGTCGTTCTGAGGCTCGGGTCCGCCACTCGGTACCGTAGCGCCGGCAGCCGCCACGGTCTGCATGCCGCCGGGCGGGGAGGTCCAGAATGCGCCGATGCGGGCATCGGCCGACGTCATCATCAGTACGCGCGCGGTCCAGGGGCGCGAGCCTCGCCTTCCACCTGGCACGGCGCGGCGCCGGTCACCGTGCTCCAGCGCGGCTTTTGACGGTCGGCGCAGCGGCTACCGGTCGCTCCTCCGGGCTTCGTGCGCACGCGACTACGACCTGAGAAGCCGAGTCGCCGGCTTGCCTGGGCCTCCTTCCCGTGCTTCACCGAGCTATGGACGCGGGCGCGTAGCCGGCAGTGGCCCGGGCTTCGCGCGCCAGCTTCCATCCACATCGTGCCCCGCGGGCCTTGCGCGCGCTGCGAGCTCGCGCGCCAACGTCGCGATGGCGGCCTTTGCACTCGGCATCAACGCGGCGTCGTCGCGTGACGGCCCCGTCGGCGCGGCCGGCTCGTCCCCGTGACACGGATCGTCAGACGACGCTTTGGCCGCCGGCGCTCCACGAGCCGGACTCGGGATATGCCGATCCCTCAGGCACCGCGGCCGGCTTCATGGCTGCCGCCCGAGCGCATGGGGCCAGCCTCGTGCAGGGCTGCCGGGTGGCCTCGGTGGCTGTCGCCGGCGAGGCGGTGATCGGCGTCGAGACCGGCAACCGCCATGCGCACGCCGGTCGTCGTCGACGCCGCGCGGCGCCTGGGCACCCGAGCTAGCGGCTTCGGTCGGGCTCCGATATCCCGGTCCGGGCCTGGCGCCCGACACCGCCTACTTCGGCCTGCCGACGGCCGGGCGACCGACTTCCCATCGTCATCGACGACGTCAGACCAGGTCTCACTTCCGGCCGAGAGGCAGCGAGATGATGCTCGTCGGCCTCGAGGCCGGCGCAACGAGGCTGGGCGGCTCCGCCGGATCGACCGATGGCGCCTATGCGCCCAGGCGATCGTCGAAGAGATGATCGCGCTGCTCTACGCGCCGGGTGCCATGGATGGTCGCCGGCACGCTGCCCCACCTCGCACGGCGGCTGGCAGGACGGCATGACCCCCGACCAACGGCGGCCATCCTCGGTCGAGCTCGGTCCCGGATGGTTCCGTATCCTCGCCGTGGCTTCTCAGGCACCGGCTTCAAGACCGCCCCGCCAGTCGGCGCCTGTCTGGCCGAGCTCATCCTCGATGGCCAGGCGACGACCGTCGACATCGGGGCCTACTGCGGCCTCGAACGCAGTTCGCCAGGCGGGACGCCTGCTGGTCGGCGAACACCCGCGTACGGCCATCTCTCTGGCGCTGACGCCCGGCGTGACGCTCGGGCCAGGCGGTTCGGCGTCGATCCTGGCGTTCTCGGGGTCGGCGTGCGGCGGCAGGAGCGCCATCCTGTCCGCTGTGCCGACTGGACCGTCGAGGCCGGGCGGCGCTGGGTCGTGCTGGGACCGAACGGCGCCGGCAAGACGACCCTGCTGCGCATCGCCACCGGCTACCTGGTCGCCGTCCGATGGGCGGTCGAGCTGCTGTCGCGCCGACTGGAGCCGTACCTTCGACATCCGCGCGGTGCGTGGCCCGGATCGGGCTCGCCGGTGCCGCCGCCTCGACGCGCTGCATCGCCGCGGATCACGGACACCGCTCGAGATCGTAGTCGACCGGCGCCCACGGGCGCCTCGACCCGTGGTGGGATCGGTACGCACGGACGCGAGCGGGGCCGAGCGCGGGCGCTCCTCGAGTCGGCTTGCTGCGGCGCCCTGGTCGAGCACACGTGCGCGCAGCCTTCGAGCGGCGAGCGGCAACGGACGCTCATCGCCGAGCCAGCATGCCCGACCCGGGACCTGCTGGTCCTCGACGAGCCATGCGGGCCTCGACATCGCCGGTCGCGAGGACCTGATCGCAGCCCATCGCCGAGCTGGCAGCCGGAGACCGACCGGCGGCCATCGTCCCTCGTCGTCCATCACCTCGAGGAGATCCCGCCGGCTTCGACCACGCGCTGCTGCTGTCGGCAACGGATCATCGCCAGCGGCGAGATCGACGCACGTCATCGCCTTCGTCACCCATCTCGGCGTGCCTGCGGTCGCCGAGCTCGACAAGTCTGTCCATCAGGACGGCCAGCGCTGGGTCGTTCGTCGGGCGCCTCCGCCGCCCATCATCGACATCCGACCCGCGAAGCGGAGATCGTCCCGGGCACCGTCCAGGAAGCTATCGACCTCGAGCGACTCGCTCGGGTCGCGGCGGAGATGGGCGCGGTCTCGGCCTATGGCGACCCAGGCAGCGCTCGCAGCCGCAGGTGGCGCTCAGCTTCGCTGGCGCCGGAGATCCCTCGCGCCGACCCTAAGTTCCAGCGCCCGGTTCCCGTCCGACCGCGCCTTGCCGCGTCCACGATCCGACCACCCCCAACATCGTGCCCCGTCCTCGAAGCGCCGGCGAGGCCGACGGCGAAGCTTGTTCCTGGCCATGCGCTACGTCGAGGGCACCGGACCTCGACTCTCTACATCGGCAGCGAGGGCCCTCGCTCCAGGCCGGATCATCGGCCTCCTGGCGCGTGCATCGCCGACGCCCTCGATGCCGCCCACGCGCGCGGCCTCGTCCATCGCGACGTCAAGCCCTCGGATCCTCCTGGTCGCGCCCGGCCAGCGCGCGGAGAGCACGCACTACCCGAGTGACTTCGGGCTGACCAAGCGGCTCGGCTCGAGCGATGCGCTGACGCGGACCGGGCCAGGTCATCGGCTCGAAGTCGGCTATCCCGCGCCGGAGGCCATCGAGGGCGGCTCGGTCGACCATCGGGCGGACATCTACTCGCTCGGCTGCGTGCTCTTCGCCGCGCTGTCAGGGCATCCACCAACGAGCGCGACACCGATCTGGCCGTCCTCTGGGCGCACGTCAAGGCCGAGCCACCGACGCTGGCGCCCGAGCAGCCGGCGCTGGCGCCGCTCGACCCGATCATCAGCGCGAGCGCTGGCCAAGGACCCCGAGGCGCGCTTCGCTTCGGCTGGCGAGCTTACCGATGCCGCGGGTGCGGCGATGGGCGTTGCCGTGCCCCGCGTCGGCGCCTCGACGCCGCTCCGATGACCATCGACGCGGCTCCGACCGGCTGACCGACGCGCCGGCCACCGCGGCCGCTCGGTCCGGCGCCGGGGCCGCCGGACGACATCGGCCTCGGCCACGGCGGCCGTCGTCGGCTTGGGTCGTGCTCGGGCGGTCGCGCATCGTGCCGGGCTGCTCGGCGGCGCGGCGGCATCGAGCCCGAACCGGTGCCAGCGCGCAGCATCGGGTCGACGGCGGCCTCGCCGGCCTCGTCGGCCCTCGGCCGCCGCCTCGCCAGGCGCGGGTGGCGAACGCATCCCACCGGTCCGCGCGCCCACTACGGCGATGCCATCAAGGACTCGCGTCACCGGCCGGCGGCGTCGATCGAGACTCCGGTCGGATCTGGTCGGTCGACCCGCGACCGGCGAACAGGTCCGCGCCCTGTCTGCCGCACCGGCCGGCTGGAGCACCTGCCGGCCTGGGCGCTCCGACGGCCGCCGCTTCTACTTTCGCCGCCGTGCCGCCCGGAATTCGGCGTCGGCGATCCGGCAGGCGTCGTCGACCGGCGCTGGCGCCTCGTCGATCGTCTCGACCGATGCGCGGGGCATCGAGCGGGCCGGCGGTAGCCGACGACGGGCCGGATCGCCTTCATGCAGGGCTTCGATGGCGACGATCGCGGTGGCTAACGCCGACGGGACCGGCCAGGTCAGGGTCCGCTGGCGTTCCCGGTCCGTCGGCAGCGGCGAAGGGCGCATCAGATCGGTCGCCAAGCGGGTTACGCTGGCTGCCACGACGGCCGCCTGGCCGTCGTCGCCTCATGCTGATGTGCCATCCGTGACGCGAGCGGGCCGCCGCCGGAGTCGACGCGCGGGACGATCTGGACCGTGGCCATCGACGGCACCGGGTGTGGCGCAGCGTGCACGGGCCGATCGATGTGACCTCGGTCGACTGGTCGCCCGACGGCCGCCGGACTCGTCTACCAGCGCCAGGTTCGGTCGCCGACCATACACAGGACATACCTGCGTCGCCGACGCGGATGGCGGCGATCCGACGCAGCTGACCGGCAGCGACGGCGATGACGTCGATCCGACCTGGTCGCCTGACGGCCGCCGGATCGCCTTCGCCAGCACGCGCGACGGACGGAGCTATGGGATCCATGTCATGAACGCCGACGGCAGCGAGCGACAGCGCCTGACGTCGACGCACGCCGCCACAGTTCGCCTGCGCGCCAGCCTGGGGTCGTACCGACGCGCCGCCTGCAGCCCAGCCCGAGCCCCATCGCCCGGGGCGCCGAACCTCCTGGAGCGGGGCTGGCTCGACCCAGGACGTATCGATCGGACGTGCCTGCGCCCGAAGGTCGACCTGACGGTCGGTGAAGGCTGGACGGTCGACGTCCAGGCCACCGATGCCTCGACTCTATCGGCCTGGCCTGACCCTCAGCCCTGGCCTCGTGCCAGACCGATCTTTCCCGGCGTCGGCTGCATGATGAACAAGCAGCGCGAGTTCTCGAAGGAGAGCTGGCGCCCGCGACCGGCGTGGGTCTGATCGAATGGTTCCGGGCCTTGCCCGGCCTGAAGGTCTCGCCGCCCTCAGGCGATCACGGTCGGTGGCGCCGGGCCTGCGCCGTCGACATCGAGGCCACGCTCATCGCCGGCCTGCCACAAGGGCACGCCGCCTCGAGCGGCGCATCGCGCTCTTCCCGCTGGCGGGCGAGAACTCGCAGCTGCGGGTGCCCGGCAAGGCGCGCCTCGTCGTGGTCGACGTCCACGGCGTTCCGCTGACCTCCCTCTACCAGGGCGACGAGACCGCCTCTTCGACACGGTCCTCCATCCGATCGCGTCGAAGAGCATCGACTTCTCCGACGGAGTAGCGGCGCCGAGGCTGGCTGCGCCGCGCCGCCGGACGCCCTGGTCGACTGCGCCGATCAGTCCTCCGCCGCCAGCCTGCCGGAGCACTGGCGGGCAGGATGCCACGCCCTGGCGGTAGTAGTCGACCTCGACCGGGCCGTCGAGCCGGGCGATGGCCCTGATGGTTCGCGCTGGGCCGCTCGGTCGGAGCGACGCGGACCTCGACCGAGGCGCGCGGCGCAGACCGTCGGCGGCCAGGCCGACGATGTCGTAGCGCTCCCGTCCGGTCAGCCCCAGCGACGCCGGCAGTCTCGCCCGGCGGGAACTGGAGCGGCAGGACGCCCATGCCGACGAGGTTCGAGCGGTGGATGCGCTCGAACGCTCTCGGCGATGACGGCGCGGACGCCGAGGAGCGTGGCGCCCTTGGCCGCCCAGTCGCGCGAGGAGCCGCTGCCGTACTCGCTTGCCGGCGAGGACGATGAGCGGCACGCCTTCGCGCCTCGGTAGCGCATCGCGGCGTCGTACAGGAACATCGCCTCGCCCGTCGGGCTGGATACGTGGTGTACGGGCCTTCCTGCTCGACGCCAGGCGCGTTGTGCAGCCGGATGTTGCCGAAGGTGCCGCGCATCATGACCTCGTGGTGCCCGCGTCGGGCGCCGTACGCAGTTGAACTCGAGCGGCGCCACGCCGCGCTCCTGGAGCCACTGCCCAGCCGGGCTCCAGGCGGGGATCGAGCCGGCCGGCGAGATGTGGTCGGTGGTCACCGAGTCGCCGAGCACGGCCAGCACGCGCGCGCCGACGATGTCGCGGATGGCCGGCGGCGATCGCCGTCAGGCCCGTCGAAGAACGGCGGCTCGGCGATGTAGTGGTCGAGCTCGGGTCCCAGGCATAGCGATCGCCGTCGGGGATGGGCAGCGCGCGCCAGCGATCGTCGCCGTCGAAGACCGCCGCGTACGTGCGCCCGGAACAGCTCCGGCGAGATCGAGTCGGCGATCGTCGAGCGCACCTCGGCGGTGACGGCCAGATCTCGGCGAGCATGACCGGCCGTGCCGTCGCGAGCCGATGCCGAGCGGCTCGTCGAGTGAGGTCGATGTCGACACGCGCCGGCCAGCGCGAAGGCGACCACCAGCGGCGGCGAGGCGAGGTAGCTGGCGCGCGCCAGCGGGTGGATGCGGCCCTCGAAGTTGCGGTTGCCCGAGAGGACGGCGGCGACCACCAGGCTCGTGCTCCTCGACCGCGCCGGGCGACCGGCTCGTCGAGCGGCCCGGAGTTGCCGATGCAGGTCGTGCAGCCGTAGCCGACGAGCTCGAAGCCGAGCGCTCCGAGCGGCGCCATGAGGCCCGGCCGCCTCGAGGTAGCGCGGTGACCGCGCGCGAGCCCGGGGCGAGGCTGGTCTTGACGGTCGGGCCGACCGCTCAGGCCGCGCGCGACCGCGTTGCGTGCCAGCAGGCCGGCGCCGACCATGACCGTCGGGTTGCTGGTGTTGGTGCACGACGGTGATGGCCGCGATGGCCACCGAGCCGCTGCGCGATCGTGACCGCGTACGCCCGTCGATCTCGATGCGCGACCGGTACGTCGATGGCCATCGGTCAGTGGCCGGCCTCGTCTCGAGGTCGCGCCTCGGCCGTGCGCCTGGCGCGCTGCCGTTCGCTGCGCCGGCAGCGCGCTCGCGGTAGTCGCAGCCGTGAAGGCCTCGCGGATCCGCGGGCAGGGGCACGCGATCCTGCGGTCGCCGCGGACCCGCCACGGCTCGGCTGCCACGCTGGCCAGGTCGCAGCTCCAGCGCTCGTCGAAGTCCGGCCCGCCGCCCGGCTCGCGCCACAGCCCCTGTTCGCGGCGTAGGTCTCGACCAGCGCGACCTGCTCCGGCTCGCCCGTCCGGTCAGGCGCAGGTAGGTCGAGCGTCTCGTCGTCGATCGGGAAGAGCGCGGCCGTCGCCCCGAACTCGGGCGACATGTTGGAGATCGTCGCCCGGTCGGCCAGCGTCAAGCGCGGCCAGGCCGTCGCCGGCGAACTCGACGAACGCGCCGACGACGCCGTGGCTGCGCAGCATCTCGGTGACGACGAGGACGAGGTCGGTGGCGGTCGAGCCGCGCGGCAGCTCGCCGTGACAGGCGCGACGCCGACGACGCGCGGCATGGGCATGGTAGAGCGGCTGGCCGAGCAGCGACGGCCTCGGCCTCGATGCCGCCGACGCCCTAGCCGAGCACGCCGAGCGCCGTTGACCATCGTGGTGTGCGAGTCGGTGCCGACGAGCGTGTCGGGATAGGCGACGCGTCGCGCCGTCGCGTCCGCTCGCGAGCACGACCGACGGCCGAGGTACTCGAGGTTGACCTGGTGGACGATGCCCGTGCCGGGCGGCACGACGCGGAAGTCGCGGAACGCGCGTCTGCGCCCAGCGCAGGAGCTGGTAGCGCTCGCCGTTGCGCTCGTACTCGCGCGTCGACGTTGAAGGCGAAGGCGCCGTCGTTGCCGAACGCGATCGACCTGCACCGAGTGGTCGATGACGAGGTCGGCCGGCACCAGCGGGTTGATGCGCGCCGGGATCGCCGCCGAGGGCGGCCATCGCATCGCGCATCGCGGCCAGGTCGACGACGGCGGGCACGCCGGTGAAGTCCTGGAGCATGACGCGCGCGGGCATGAACGGCAGCTCGACGTCGATGCCGGCTCGCGGCCGCCACGCCCGCCAGGGCGTGCACGTCGGCCTCGCCGACGACGCCGTCGCCCGCGTGGCGCAGCAGGTTCTCGAGCAGGATCTTGACCGTGACCGGCAGCTCGGCCGAGGTCGGCGGCACCGCTGCGGTCGAGCCGATAGATGACCACGACGCGGTCATCGATCGGAGAGCGATGCATCGGCTCGAGGGGATCAGTGCCGACGGCGAGCGGTCGCGTCATCCGAGGTGGGCCTCCACATCCCCGGTCACACCTGGTGGCCGGGCTGGGTCGGCGCCTGACGGGGTGCCCGTCTCGGGTCGAGCGTGCTGACTGGTCGACCGAGTATACGCCCGCCTCCGGCCATCGACGGCGTCGGGGTCCTAGGCGATCGTTCGGGCCGCCGGCCTGCCTCGGCTACCATGCTCGCTCATGCACGGCCACTCGACCGAAGCCGCCGAGCACAGCCATGACGGCCTGCCGCCCGGGCACCGGCACCCGCACGGGCGGCCGGGCCAGGGCGAGGATCCGACGGCACCGCCATCGGTCGGCATCGTCGGGGCGGGACGGGTCGGGCTGGCGCTGGCGCGCGCGCACTGACCGCTGCCGACTGGCCGGTCGTCGCAGTGGCGAGTCGCGATCCGGCTCGCCGCGAGGCGTTCCGGAGCCGCGATCCCGACGCGCGCGGCTTCGCCGAGCCGGCGGGCGTCCTCGACGAGGCCTCGCTCATCTTCCTGACCGTGCCCGACGACGCGATCCGTGGCGGTGGCGGCGGACCTGCGCCTGTATGACGCGGCCAGGCGCTCGTCCACACCAGCGGCCTCCTGGCCTCGACCATCCTCGAGCACGGCCATGGCGGCGGGAACCGAGAAGGCCAGCTTCCACCCCGCCGTCGCCTTCGCCGATCCGGACGCCGCCGTCGAGGCCCTGCACGGGGCGACCATCGCCATCGAGGGCGACGACCCGCTGGTCCGCCTGCTCGCTGAGCTGGCCGAGGCGACTGGAGCCCAGCCGGTCCGCCTGCCGGTCGAGGGCAAGGCCGCCTACCATGCGGCCGCGGTCCCCGCGGCCGGCGGCTTCGTGGCGCTGCTCGACGCCATCGCCGAGCTCGGTCGAGGCGCCGGCCTTCGACGAGGCCGGCGCGCTGGCCATCTACGCGCCGCTCGTCCGCCAGAGCCTGGCCAACGCCGAGCGCCTCGGCATCGCGGTCGCGCTCACGGGCCGATCGTGCGCGGCGACATCGGCACCCTCCCGCGCGCACCTGCTGGCGATGAGCGAGCTCGCCCCCGGCGCCATCGACCTCTACGTGGGCGGCCGCCAGGCGCGAGATCGCGCTGGCCTCCGGACGTGGCTCGCTGGCGCCGGCCAGTGCCGACGAGATGGTCGATCTGCTCGATCGCTGGGGCGCGGCTGGGCCGGTCGAGGCCGCGTAGGCAACGGGGTCGCGAACCGCTACCATGAGGACCATGCAGAGCAGCGTCGCCGCCATCCGCCGCGGCCGCCTCCAGGCGCATTTCGTGACCGCGTCGGGACACCATCGGATCCGCCACTACGGCCTGACCAAGCCGTCGCGCGGCCGTCTCGTGCCGGCCGTCCGTTCGCCCCGTCAGCCCGGCGCCGCGATCGCTCGGGCTCGGCGCCGGCCGCGCGGTGCCGTATGCCGTGGAGCGTCGCCCGCTGGCGCATGTCGGTGCGCGGCGAACAGCATGGCCTGGGCGCGCCCCGGGTCGCCGGCCCGCCGGCACGGCGTCAACCCGACGGCCGCGTGGCGCGACTGGAGCGGATCCGCCAGGCCCCCGGCGTACCACCCGCGCGACATCGGCCGGCGGCATCGTCATCCGCGTCGCTGGTGGCAGCCATCAGCTCGTGCTCGGCCGGCGGCGCCGTGACCGAGACCCCGCGACCTGGACGCTGCCCAAGGGCACGCCAGATCGCCGGCGAGACGACCGAACAGACGGCGCTCCGCGAGGGCGACCGAGGAGACCGGCCTCGAGTGTCGCCATCCTCGAGACCATCGGCGACGTCGAGTACTGGTTCATGCAGGCCGGGACGCGCGTCCACAAGGTCGTCCACTACTTCCTGATGGCGCCGACGGGCGGCGCACTCGATCGCCACGATCACGAGTTCGACGAGGTGCGCTGGGTCGACCTGCCGAAGCCGAGCGCCTGATGACCTGACGATCGGAGCGCGCGCGTGGTGGCCGATGCGGCGGCCGCGCCATCGAGCGCCACTTCCCGCTCGGCTCCGCTCCCAGCGGCATGAGCGCCGCCCGGTCGACCTGAGATGCGCCGGACCGCGCTCTACGGTCGCCATCGTCGGATGCCGGGGCGCGGCTCGATCGACTTCGGCGGCTGGGAGATGCCGGTCCAGTACGCGGGCATCCTGGAGGAGCATCGGGCCGTCCGTGAGCATGCCGGCCTCTTCGACCTCTCCCACATGGGCGAGCTCTGGCTGACCGGGCGCGGGCGCGGGCCGCAGGCCTCGCGGCGGCACTCGTCTCTGACCCGACCAGGCTGGCGGTCGGCCGGGCGCATTACTGCGATGATCGTCGCCCCCGACGGCGGCATCATCGACGACCTCATCGTCTACCGAGCCGACGAGGAACGCTTCCTGGTGGTGCCCAACGCGGGCAACCGCGAGGTCGTCAGCGCGGCCGTCGCCGAGCGGCTGATCGGCTATCGAGGCGACCTTCGACGACGCCTCGCTGCGGACGTCGCTGGTCGCCATCCAGGGGCCGGACGCGCAGGCCATCTCTGGCGCCGCTGACCGACGTCGACCTGGACCGCGTTGCGCTACACGCCATCGCCGCCGGCACGACCGCGGGCATCCCAGTGCTGGCTGGCGCGGACCGGCTACACCGGCGAGGACGGCTTCGAGCTCGTTCGTGGCCTGGGACGACGGCCCGGCGCTCTGGGACGTCGCTGCGGGCGGCCGGGCAGCTCGGCCGGCCTGATGCCTGTCGGGCTGGGGAGCTCGCGACACGCTGCGACTCGAGGCCGGCATGCCCCTGTATGGCAACGAGCTCGATCGTTCGACCAACCCGTTCGAGGCCGGGCTGGGCCGGGTCGTTCGCCTGGACAAGGCCGCTGACTTCGTCGGCCGCAGCCGCGCTCGAGGCGGTCGCATCGAGCGGGGTCGAGCGCCGCCTGGTCGGGCTCGACGGTCGACCGGGCGCGGCATCGTCCGTCATGGCTACCCGATCTACTGCCCGGGCGAGGCCGATGAGTGCGGCGTGGTCACCAGCGGCACCATGTCGCCGACGCTGGGCATCCCCATCGCGATGGCCTACGTCCCGTCGCGGCGAGGCCGAGCCGGGTACCATCTTGGAGTCGTGGCGTCCGCGAGACGCGCATCGCGCGTCGCCGTCCGAGCGCTGCCGTTCTACCAGCGCACCACCTAGCCGGAAGGAGCCTCGCCCGTGGAGGTCCGTGACGACCTGCGCTACTACGAACGACCACGAGTGGCTGCGACTCGACGGCGACGTCGGCGGTCGTCGGCGTGACCGCGTATGCCGCCGATCAGCTCGGCGACATCGTCTTCGTCGAGCTGCCCGCGGTCGGGCGCGGCGCTCGGCGCTCGGCAGGCCTTCGGCGTGGTCGAGTCGGTCAAGGCGGTCTCGCGACCTCCTCGGCGCCCGTCGCCGGCGAGGTCACGGAGACCAGCCCCGCCCTCGCCGATCGACCGGAGCTGGTCAACAGCGACCCGTACGGCGAAGGCTGGATGATCAAGCTGCGTCTCCCGGGTCGGCGAAGCAGGCGGCGGGCTGATGGATGCGCCGGCCTATCGACGCAGCTGACCAAGGCCGGCTGAGCCGATGCCCTACGGTCCGCACACGACCGACGATCGGACCGCGATGATGCTCGAGGCGCTGGGCATCCAGAGCATCGACGCGCTCTTCGCCGACATCCCGGCTTGCGGTCCGCGCCCACGGCCTCGACCTGCCCGGGCCCGAGCCGCGAGCTCGAGCTGGCCGCGCGCCTCGAGCGCCTGGCGGCCCGCAATCGAGTCGACCTGGCCAGCTTTCTGGGCGCGGGCGTGTACCGCCACTTCCTGCCGCCGGCGGTCGACCAGATCATCTCGCGCGGCGAGTTCTACACCGCCTACACGCCCTACCAGCCCGAGATCAGCCAGGGCACGCTGCAGACGATCTACGAGTACCAGTCGCTCATCGCCGAGCTGACCGGCCTCGACGTCGTCTCCGGCCTCGCACTACGACGGCGCGGCCGCGACCGCGGAAGCGGCGCTGATGGCCATCCGGGCCACCCGTCGTCGAACGCGTGCTGGCCAGCCGGGCCATCCATCGCCACTACCTCGACGCCACCCGCACCTACTTCGGCGGCCGGCTGGCCTCGACCTCGAGGAGCTGCCGACGCTCGATGACGGCACGACCGACCTGGCGGCCCTGGAGCGCGCGCTCGGCGACGGGCCCCCGGTCGCCGGCCGTGCTCGCTCGGCCAGCCCAACGCCTTCGGCATCCTCGAGCCGATGGCCGAGATCGGGCGGCTGGCCCATGCCGCCGGAGCGCTGTTCGTGGCCGTCGTCGAGCCCGTCTCGCTGGCCGTCCTGGCGCCGCCCGGCGAGTACGGCGCCGACATCGCCGCCGGCGAGGGCCAGCCGCTTGGCATCGCCCCGCAGTACGGCGGCCCGTACCTCGGCATCCTCGCCGCGACCGAGCGCGCTGGTCCGCCAGATCCCCGGTCGGCTGGTCGGGCAAGACGACCGACCTCGACGGCCGACGAGCGTTACGTGATGACGCTTCGGGCGCGCGAGCAGGACATCCGCCGCGAGAAGGCGGCCAGCAACATCTGCACCAACCAGGCGCTCTGCGCCGCTCGGCCGCGACGGTCTACCTGGCCACGCTCGGCCCGCACGGGCTGCGCGACGTGGCGGCCGGTGGCGCCGCCCGCGCCCGCGAGCTCGAGCGCGGCCCTGGCCGACGGTCGGCGCGCCGCGCGTCCACAGCGCGCGCCTACCTCAACGAGTTCGCGGTCACGCGTTCCCGACGCCGCCCGGGTGCACGCCGCGCTCCTCGACGCGCGGCGTGCTGGCCGGCCTGCCGCTGGCGCGCTGGTATCCCGACGACGCCCGACTGCGCGAACGCCCTGCTGGTCTGCGCGACCGAGGTCACCACCGAGCGACGAGATCGAGCGCTTCGCCGATGCGCTCGCGCTCGAGATCGGCGCCGGCGCGGCGATGGTCGAGGCCGTCCGATGAGCGCGCCGCGGATCGAGATGCAGACCGGCCAGACCTCGGCCGCGGACGGCGGTCGGTCCGATGCTCCAGCCGACGCTGCATGGAGCTGTCACAGCCCGGGCGCGGCGGCGGCAAGATCCCGCACCCGCCGGCCGATGCCCTCGACCGGCATCCCGGCCTCGCAGCGCCGGCGCGACGCCGGCCGCCCTGCCCGAGCTCAACGAGCCCGAGGTCATCCGCCACTTCGTCAACCTGTCGCACCTCAACTACGACGATCGACTCGGGCTTCTATCCGCTCGGCTCGTGCACCGATGAAGTTCAACCCCAAGATCAACGAGTGGGCCGCGCGCCTGCCCGGCTTCGCGCAAGCTCCACCCGCTGGCGCCGGACGCGGTCGCGCAGGGCACGCTCGAGCTGTTCTGGGAGCCTCGAGCAGCAGCTCGTCGAGATCAGCGGCATGGCGCGCGGTCACGCTCCAGCCGGCGGCCGGAGCGCACGGCGAGCTGACCGGCATCCTGATGATCCGCGCCTACCACGAGTCACGCGGCGACACGACCGCCGCGAGGTCATCGTGCCCGACTCGTCGCACGGCACGAACCCGCGACCGCTTCGATGGCCGGCTTCACGCACGATCACGGTCCCATCGGACGCGGCGGCGGCGATCGACCTCGAGGCGCTCCGGGCGCGCGCTCGGCCGACGCACGGCGGCGGTGATGCTGACCAACCCGTCGACGCTCGGTCTCTTCGAGAACCAGCATCGTCGAGCTGCTCGACGCCGTCCACGCGGCGGGCGCCCTGGCCTACATGGACGGCGCCAACCTGAACGCGATCCTGGGCAAGTTCCGCCCGGGCGACGGCCGGCTTCGACGTCATGCACTTCAACGTCCACAAGACCTTCTCGACGCCGCACGGCGGCGGCGGCCCGGGCGCCGGGCCGGTCGGGGTCGGCGAGACGCTCGCTGCCGTTCCTGCCTGCGCCGCGCGTGCTGCGCGAAGCGGACGGCACGTTCCGTCTCGAGACGGCCGGACGAGCGACCGACGTCTCATCGGCCGGGTGCGCGTCGCTATCAGGGCAGCGCCGGCGTCCTCGTGCGCGCCTATGCGCTACATCTGCGCGCACGGCGGCGAGCGGCCTCGGTCGAGGTCAGCGAGGACGCCGTGCTGGCCGCCAACTACCTCAAAGGCCAGCTCTCGGCCGGCCTACGAGATCCCCTTCGATCGGCCCTGCAAGCACGAGTTCGTGGCCACCGGCCCGCCTCATCAAGGAGGCGACCGGCGTGCGCACGCTCGACATCGCCAAGCGCCTCATCGACAAGGGCTGCCACCCGCCGACGATCTACTTTCCGCTCATCGTCGAGGAGTGCCTGCTCATCGAGCCGACCGAGACCGAGTCGGTCGAGACGCTCGATGCCTTCGCCGGCGGCCCATGGCGGAGATCGCGCAGCGAGGCCCGTTCGGACCCGGAGCTGATCAAGGGCGCGCCGCACACCGCGCCGGTCCGGCGCCTCGACGAGGCCACCGCCGCCCGGCAGCCGGACCTTCGCTGGCGGGCCATGACCGGCGCCGAGACGCCCTGCCCGCAGTGACCGGCGCGGGCCGCCGACCCGCCGAGCCGCGATCCGGGAGGCCACGGCTCGCCCGGCAGAGCCGATCGCGCGGCGCCGCGCCTCGTCGCCGATCGCGCATGCCCGTCGTCCGTCGCGGTCGGATCGTGCGCTCGTTCGTCGCCGGCGTCCTCGTGGTCGCGCTGCGTGGCGGCCGGTTGCACCAGCAGCTCGACGCCGATCCCGAGCCCGAGTGCATCGCCGACGCCGGCTCCGACGATCGCCGCTGATGGGGTGCCGACCCTTCCGCTTCGCGATCTCCGGCGACCCATCCGGCCTGCTGCCGCCAGCGCGCGACGCCGACACTCAGGCGGATCCAGGCGCTTCCTGTACGACTCCCTCTACCGGCTCGACGACGCGCTCCGTCCGGTGCCGGTGCTGGCCGCGGATGTGCCCAAGGTCTCGAAGGACGGCAAGACCTGGACGATCCCCATCCGCAGCGGCCTCACCTTCTCGGACGACTCGGCCCTCGATGCCGGCGACGTGGCCGCCACCCTGCGCCTGGCGCGGTCGCTGTCGCTGTCCCTTCGCGGACGCCTGCCGCATCGCCGCGAGCACCTCCATGGATGTCCAGGTCAAGGGCGACGCGGTCGTCCTGACCCTCGACCGGCCGTGGGCGCCGCTGCTCACCACCTTCCTGGCCGACCTGCCGATCCTGCCCTCCGACGGCCTTCGGGCCAGCCTCGATCGGCTGGTCGCGGGCGCCAAGGCCGGTCGACCGCAAGGCCCTCGCCGAGTCGATCGGGCGCATCTCCGACGAGGTCAACGCGGAGGCATGCGATGCGCGACGCGCCGCCCGCCACCTGCGAGACCCGCCGAACACGTCGACGAGCTGGCCGGCTGGCTGGCGAAGGCCGGGGTCACGGCGCCGTTGCCCGAGCGCTACGCCGATGAGAGCGGGACGGTCGATGGCGACGCGTACGGCATCGCGCTGCTGGCCGCCGTCGATGCCCTGGCCGACGTCCTCGGCCGGCCGGGCGCCGGCGCCACACCCGCGCCCGTCCGGCGGCGCTGTCGATGCCATCGGTCGACCGCATGGCCAAGGCCCTGCCGCTGCTCGACCTCGAGTCGTGCTCCGGTCGGGACCGGTCCGTACCGACTGGTCAGGCTACGTGCCCGGCGGGCAGCGTCGTGCTCGAGCGTCGGCGGACTGGCGGCTGCCGGCGCGCCGCGCCGGGTGCAGGCGGTCATCCTGCGCGATGCGGTCGAGGCCGCGACCGCCCTCCAGTCGGGCCAGATCGACTGGCTGCCGACGGTCGCCCCGGAAGTCGTGCCGGTCCTCGAGATCGCATCCCACCCTGGTCGTCGCGGGGCGGCCGTCGGGGCCGTGCGCGCCATCGTCTTCAACGTCCGCGATGGCCATCCCTGCGCCGACCCGAGCGCCCGCCAGGCCTTCAGCCGCTGCCCTCGACCGCGACACGCTGGTGGCCGACATCCTGGCCGGGCGCGGCCTGCCTGCCTCGACCCTGGTGGCGCCGGGGTCGTGGGCGGCGCGGCCGTCCAGGCACCGCGCCGCCGACCCTGCCGCCGCGCACGGGCCCTGCTCGAGACCGCCGGCTACGTGCTCGGCTAGCATGACGACATCTATGCGCGCGATGGCGGGCGGCTCTCGAGCGAGGATCATCATCCAGCCCGGCCGGGCGGAGCTGGCGGCCTTGATGGACGCCATCTCCAAGGGCCCTCAAGGCGTGTGGCATCGACCTCGCGCATCCGCGAGGTGCCGTTCTCGCCGGATGTGGTGCTGCCGCAGCTCGAATATCCCAACGCGTTCGACACCTACCTCGCCACGGTCAGCCAGGGCGTCGACCCGGGCATCGACCTTGGCTGGCTGTCGAGCGACCGCGTGACCACGAAGGCCGATCCAGGAGATGCCAACTACGGCGGCTGGCGGGACAAGTCGACCGATGCGCTGCTGACCGCCGGGGCGGCCTCCTGACGGAGGCCAAGCGGCGGTCGGCCTACACCGATCTGCAGGCCAGGCTGTCCGATCAGGTGCCTGTCTGGCCGCTGGCCTACGAGGCCGCCTACGGGGCCGTCTCCAAGGCTCCTGCTCGGTCCGGACGGCAAGATCGTCGATCCGTCGCAGCCGGACTATGAGCGCGACCTGCTCGACTGGCGTCTGGCCGGGCCCTGAATTCGGTCGGCTCATCGGCCTCTGATCGGTCAGCCATCAGGCCGGCCGGACGGGCCGCGGGCGGGAGGAAGGTGCCGCCCGACCTTCCTTGACAGTCGTCGTCGACCCGGACCTATAATGCGGCAGCCGTTCCGGGCCCCACGTGGGAGACGTCTGCGCGCCTGCGCAGACGTGGCGAGGGTCTCGTGGACGAGAGGGGACGATCGACCGCCGTCGCGGCGTTATCGACGTTCGGACACAGGAGGATGGAAGCCCATGGGTCTACGGACTCGACGGGGCCTGGCGTTAGCCGCCTCGCTCGCTTTCGCTGATCAGCGCATGTACGCCCGGCGCGTCTTCGACGCCCGCGGCATCGTCGAAGCAGTACCGAGAGTTCCGCCCCGAGCGCGTCGACAGGCGTGACCTCGGATAACTTCAAGTTCGCCGTCGATGGTGAGCCGACCTAGCTTCTCGCTGGCCTATACGGACCTTCCGACCAGCTGGATCGTCGGCATGCTCTACAACGGCATGTACCGCATCGACGACAAGCTTGCCGTCGTGCCCGACATCGCCTCGGCACTGCCTGAGCAGAGCGCCGATGGCCTGACCTGGCACGATCGAAGCTTGCGCGACGACGTCAAGTGGCATGACGGCACGCCGGTCACCGCCGACGACGTCAAGTTCACCTACGACCTCGCACCTCTCACCGAACTGCACCTACATCCCCGACACCGTGCTCGGCGATCGGCGACAACGTCGAGAGCGTCACGGTCGTCGACCCGACGACGGTCGAGTTCAAGCTCAAGCAGAAGTTCGCGCCGTTCCTCATCAGCTCGCCGGCATCCATCGATGCCCAAGGCTGCCGTGACGGCGTCCACACGACAAGTTCGCGGCCACCGCGAGACGCCGGTCGATGAGGCCGCCGTGGCGGCGCTGGCCGACACAGATCAAGACCGCGACCAGCGCCGACGCCTGCTCGGGCGAGACCCCGCCGGCCGAGTGCCTGGCCTCTCGACGTACACCGCCGAGGTCGAGCCGCTGACGGCGGCTGCGGCATCACGCCGCCTGACAAGAACGCCTACACGGTCGACGGCACGCTCGACCCCGACGCCTACGGACAGGCGCTCATCGATCAGCTCAACGACCTCGACGCCACTCTGAAGGCCGCCGACACGGACAAGATCGCGGCGGCATTCCGCCTCCTCGACTTCCAGCGCAACCGACCGGCACCAGGCTAAGTTCGTCAGAGTACACAGCCGGTCAGAGCGTCGAGCTGGCCAAGAACCCCAACTACCACGCCGTCGCGGTCGGGCCGGAGAGCGTCTTCATCCCGATCATCAGGACGCCGCCACGGCGTCCGCGGCGCTCCAGAAGGGCGACATCAACTGGCAGACCGAGGTCACCCGGACGCTGACCACGCTCGTCGCGGACACAGCCTGGCCCTCTCGGAGTTCCCCGACTTCGGCTATTACTACATCGGCTTCAACCTGCGTGAAGGCCGGCTGTGCACGCCGACAAGGCGACTCGCGAGGCCTTCTCGATGTGCATCGACCACAAGCAGACCGTCCAGGCCGCGGCCGAGGGCAATGGCATCCCCGCCAAGGCCAACGTGCGCCGGCACTCGTCGGGCCTACTCGACACGACTCCCGACTACGTCTACGACGTCGCGGGCGCCAAGGCCAAGATCGAGGCCGCCGCTGGCTGGAAGACTCGGCGCCGATGGCATCTGGTTATGCCAAGGACGGCGTGCGTCTCGCGTCGGACCCTCGCGTCCGCCAGGGTCGCCCGCAGCGCGTTCGCTTCTGGCCAGCTGGCCAAGGATCGGCTCAAGCAGTGCGGCATCGAGCATCGACGTCAAAGATCGGACTTCGCGACCGTCCTCCTGCCGCTGCTCTCGTATCCCAACAACTTCGACACCTACCTTGGTGGTTGGAGCACGTCGAGTCGATCCGGACGACCACTCCATCTTCCACTCCTCGAAGTGCACGACCAAAGGAAAATCCGGGACGACAACAACTCTCGTCTGCTGGAACAACCCCGAAGGCGATGCTCTCCTCGAGCAGGGCCGGACGGAGCTCGACCGCGGCTGAAGCGCAAGGAGCATGCTACGGCAAGTTCCAGCAGGTCATCCACGACGACCTGCCGTACTCTACCTTCCTGTGGGCCGACCTTGCCCATCGCGGCTACACGAAGACGGTCGACGCCTCCGGAGCGGAGGGCGCGTATCGGCTTCTCAAGCCCGCTCGACTATTGGAGACAACGAGCTCCCGGGTCGTCAACTCGGCTGCAGGATCCGTCGACCGACCGAACCGACCACGGCAAGGACCGGTGGCAGCCGCTTTGCGGCTGCCACCGTCCGCGTCTATCCTCCGCGCATCAGGTCCTCATGAGCACGCGTGACGCCCCCCGGCGCCACCCATCGCAGGTGAGCCATGGCAGCCTATATCTTCCGGCGGTTGCTCCGGTCGATCCCGTCCCCATCAGGGTATCGCGGTCATCTCGTTCACGATCGTGCACATCGCGCCATAGGCAGCCGACATCGGTGATCCGCTCCGGCCGCGTGTCGCCCGAGACGATCCATAACCTCATCCGGCTCTACGGCCTCGACCAGCCTGCTGCCCATCCGTCAGGTCGACAACGGCATCGCACTGCTCATCTCGGTCGTCTTGCTCGGCGTGGCCGGCGTGCTCGCCTTTGTACGCACTGCGCGGCATGCGACGTGGTCGAACAGGGTTGTCGGTCTACGTCCCGGGCGGCATCAGCCTGGGTTGTTGATGCTCGGCAGGCCTGTGCCTCATCTTCACCACGGCTTCGCAGTGGCGAGGTGCTCATCACCTTACCGGCCAGGGGCCAGCGCTCGGATGGTCGCCTTCGTGCAGGTCTGGCGTCCGGACGCATGGGGCTACTCCTTCACCGACGGCCAGCCGGTCATCGCCAGAATCGGAGAGCGGGTGCCCTACACCCTCGAGCTGATGGGCAGCTCGTCGATCCTGGCGGTCGTCATCGCCGCCCCCGTCGGCATCCCCGGCGCCAGTGCGCCAGTACAGCTGGACGGACGAAGGTCGTCACGGTCCCGCGACCATCGTGGCTATGCCATGCCGACCTTCTGGCTGGGCACTCAGCCACAGAAGTACATCTTCGCCTTCAAGCTCGACCTCTTCCCCGCATCTACGGTCGCCCGCTGAGTTCGGCGACGACAGCGTCCCCTGACCTGCTCTGGCACTCTGGCCCTGCTGGTCATGACCCTGACCATCGTCTCCGGTCGCCGGTTGGAGCCGCTACATGCGCTCCTCGATGCTCGAGGTCATGCGCCAGGACTGGCATGTCCGTACGGCCAAGGCCGGGCCCGGAGAACTCACGCGTCCTCTGGCAAGCACGCCCTGCGCAACGCGCTCATCCCCATCGTCACGCTGCTTGGCCTGACGATCCCGTCGCTACTCGTCGGCGCCGCGGTGACCGAGGCGGTCTTCCTCTGGCCGGGCCTCGGCGGCCTCGGCGTGACCTCGATCATCGAGACGCGACTACCCGCTCGTGCTTCGCCTTCGTCATGGTCGGCGGCGTGATGGTCATCCTCGGCAACCTGCTCGCGGACGTGCTCTACGCGTTCGTCGATCCGGTATCACGTACTAGGAGGATCATCATGGCAGAGCACCCAGCTCGCACCGATCCCGCCGCCGCCGGTCAGGCGCAGTCGAGGCGTCGACGAGGTCGACCTGACGCCGATCGGACCTACTGGCAGCTGGTTCGCCAGCGCTTCATGCAGCACCGCCTGGCCGGTCATCGGCCTCGTGATGATGCTGACCTGACGACGATGGCGATCGTCATCCCCACCGTCACCGGCGACGCATACCAGAAGACGAGCCTGACGCTGGCCAATCCACCCGCCATCGCTCATCAACCCTTCGCGCCGTTCAGCTTCGACTGCCATCGGTCAGAACTGCTTCATCCGGCTCATGAAGGCGCTCCAACGTCGCTCTTCGCAGGCATTCTCGGCGGTCTCGATCCGCATCGTCGTCGGTGTCCACCCTGGGCGCCATCGCCAGTGCGTCGGCGGCCGCGTCGACAACGCCATCAGTGCGCCTGGTATCATCCTCTCGATCCCGACGTTCTTCCTGATCGTGCTGATGGTCGCCCTATGGGGCGCCAGCCCGATCGTCGTCATCCCTACCATCGCGTCTCGCAGGCTGGACGACAGCCGCACGGCTCGTGCGCGGCGAGTTCCTGTCGCTGCGCGAGACCGACTTCGTGCAGGCCGCGCGCGCCCGCTGGGCGCCGGCGACCGGCGCATCATCGCTTCCCGGCACATGCTGCCCGGGGCCATGGCCGGTCATCGTGGCCGCCACCTAGCCCATCGCCGACTCCGTCGTCGTCCAGGCCACGCTCTCCTACCTCAGCTTCGGCATCTGCCGCCCGAGGCCAGCCTGGCGCACATGCTGACCAATGCGCTGAGTTGCTTCTTCCGCGCGCCGACCCTCATCTTCATCCCCGGCATCACCCCTCATCCTGGTCGTCCTGTCGGCCAGCTTCCATCCGGTGACGGCCTGCGCGACGCCTCGATCCGCGGCAGCGGAGTCACCAGCTAAGGGATGGTCGCCGAGGTCGAGCGCCCGCTCCTGCAGATCGAGGACCTGAAGACCTGCTTCCGGACCCACGGGACTGGTCGAGGTACGTCGATGGCGTGAGCTATGAGATCGGCGACGGCAAGACGGTCGGGTCGTTGGCGAGTCCGGTTGCGGCAAGAGCATCACCGCGCCTCGGTAGCGCGGCTCATCGAGTCGCCACCGGGCGATATCGTGGCTGGCACCATCAAGCTCCACGACGGGACCTGCTGAAGGTCGACGACGACGAGTGCGCGACATCCGCGGCAGCTCGATCAGCATGATCTTCCAGGAGCCGATGACCAGCCTCAACCCGGTCTTCACCTGTGGCGACCAGATCTCCGAGGTCGTCGCTCGCCGCGCCTCGGTCTCCCGGCGCGAGGCCTGGGCGCGTGCCGTCGAGATGCTCCGGACTGGTCGGCGTCTCCGACCCGGCCCGGCGGGCCGAAGCGTTATCCACGGCTGTCGGGCGGCATGCGCCAGCGCGTGATATCGCGATGGCGCTGAGCACGAACCCGGAGCTCCTCATCGCCGACGAGCCGACGACGCGCTGGACGGCGACCATCAGACTCGATCCTGGAGCTCACGAAGCGCCTTCGTGAGCGCAATCGGATGGCCATCATGCTCATCACTCACGACCTCGGGGTGGTCGCCGAGATGGCCGACGACGTGGTCGTCATGTACGCCGGCAAGGTCGTCGAGAAGTCGCCGACGCGATCAGCCGTCTTCGAACAGGCGCATCACCCCTACACCGAAGGGCCTGCTGGCCTCCATCCCGCGCCTCGGCGTACGGCGTGCAGCGCCTCGAGGTCATCGAGGGCGTCGTGCCCAACCCGCTCAACCTGCCCGCGGGCTGCCTGTTCAAGCGACGCTGCCCGTACGCCATGCCCATCTGCGACACGCCGCCGCCGCTCAGGAGGTCCGGCCGGGGCAGCTCGCGCTGCTGGCTGACGCCGCAGGGCGGCCCGCCCGCCGTCGGGCCGGACGCCACCGGGGACGTGGCCGCTCAGGCGCGCTGCGGCCGCTGTCGGTGTCCGCGTGAGCGGGCAGAACGGCGACGGCGCTGCCGTCCGAGCACCGCTCGACGGGCCGCCGCCGGTCGCCACGTCGGCGACGGAGCAGGCCGGGCCTCCGACCGACGAGACCGTCCTCGTCCGGGTCAGACCACGTCGGTCAAGCACTTCCCCATCCGCGGCGGCATCGCTGGGCGTCAGCCAGATCGGCGCCGTGCGCGCCGTGGACGGCGTCTCAGCTTCGACGATCCGGCGAGGGCGAGACCCTCGGCCTGGTCGGCGAGTCGGGCTGCGGCAAGACGACGCTCGGCAAGGTCATCCTGCGCCTCATCCCGGCGACCAGCGGCGCAGGTCTACATCGACAAGCGCCCGCTCTTCGATCTCAACGACGTCGAGCTGAAGGCCGCCCGGCGGCGACCTCCAGATCGTCTTCCAGGACTCGTATGCCAGCCTCAACCCGCGGCATGACGGTGGGCGAGATCGTCGGCGAGGGGCCACTCGTCCACGGCCTCAGCGATCGTGCCAAGCGCGAGGAGCTGGTGCGCGAGCTGCTGGCCAAGGTCGGCCTCAACCAGACCCATATCCGACGCTATCCGCACGAGTTCTCGGCGGCCAGCGGCAGCATCGGCATCGCCCGGGCGCTGGCCCTGAACCCCGAGTTCATCGTCTGCGACGAGCCGTGTCAGCGCGCTCGACGTGTCGATCCAGAGCCAGGTCCTCAACCTGCTCAACGACCTCCAGCACGGAGCTCGGCCTGACCTACCTCTTCATCGCCCACAACCTGGCCGTGGTCGAGCACATCAGCGACCGTGTCGGGGTCATGTACCTGGGCAAGCTCGTCGAGCTGGCCGGCGTCGACGAGCTGTACATCAACCCGCGCCACCCATAGTACGCGTCGGCGCTCCTCTCGGCCGTGCCTGAGCCCGACCCACGCAAGCGCAAGAAGCGCCTCGTCCTCGTCGGCGACGTACCATCGCCGGCAGCGCTCCGCCGGGCTGCCGATCTCAACACTCGCTGCTGGCTCAAATCGCAGTCGCTCGGCGACCCGGTGCGCTGCGTCGAGGAGGAGCCGGAGCTACGCGATGTCGGCGGTGGCCATCAGGGTCGCCTGCCACTTCGCCGAGCAGGTCATCGCCCGCCACGGTGGCGGCGGCAGCCGAGCGCCAGCTGCCCATCGCCCAGGCCTGAGGCCTGCCTGATCGGATGCAGGCCGACCGAACCAGGAGATAGACGTGACGCACGGCGTCCGTCTGGCATCATCTCGCCAACGGTCGCGGAGCTGCCTGCGGGCGGTCGGTCCGGGCCGATAGGAGGAGACAGGATGAAACGGACACGTATCGGTGCCCTGCTGATCGGGGCTGGGCCGCTGGTCGCAGCCTGCACCGGTGGATCGGCATCACCGACCGCGGGCGAACCGACGACCGCTCCGGCGTCGGGCGAACCGTCGGACCGCCCCGGCCACGGAGGCCGCTCAGCCGAAGCCGGGTGGCACGCTCGTCGCGTCGCTGCCGGGTGACATCTCGCGGACCGACTCCGCGCTCATCGACGACAGCAACTCGTCGTACGTCATGAACCAGGTCATGGAGGGCCTCGTGGGCTCACGCCGGGCACGACCGGCGACGTCATCCCGGTCCTGGCCAGCGCCCTGCCGACCATCTCCCTGACGGCCTGACCTACACGTTCGAGCTCCGCCAGGGCATCATGTTCCATGACGGCACAGCACTCGACTGCGACGCCGTCAAATTCAACTACGACCGCTGGCTGAACTTGCCGGCGACGATTCGCCGAGCTGGACTACGCCTACTACTACGGTGCGATCTCGGCGGCTCGGCGCCGACGTCGTCGCCTCGCGTCGGCTGCAACGAGCCCGACCGAGGTCACCATCACGCTCAAGGCCGCCAACTCGGCGTTCCTGCTGACCCAGACCCTGACCCCGACGTTCTGCGATCGCCAGCCCCGGCGCTGACCGCCGGCGACGCCTCGAACCCGGACATCTCGCAAGAACACGTATGCCCAGGGCGGCCCGACGGGCCGATGACCGGCACCGGTCCCTTCATGTTCAAGTCCTGGGTCGCCGGCGACTCGCGTCACGCTCGAGAAGAACGCCGACTACTGGGACAAAGACCACGCGGCCTCACCTCGACGGCAGTCGTCTTCAAGGTCATCGCCGACATCGACGGCGACGTCCTCAACGCCCTCCAGGAGGGGACATCGACTTCGCCCAGACGATCTGCGCCCGCGTCGATGCATGCCACGGTCGCCGAAGGCCGACCGAACCTGCAGGCCATCGACCGCGGTGGCGCGTCGCAACCTCTTCCACCTCGCCATGAACGAGCTGCAGAAGCCGTTCGATAACCTGAAGATCCGCCAGGCCGTCGGCCTGCGCGGTCAACAAGCAGGCGCTCAGTCGACACCTTCTACGGTGGCAAGGACAGGCGCCGTACCGGCCGACAGACTGGATGCCGCCTGGAACGGCGACCAGCAAGCCCCTCAACCTGCCGACCTACGACCCCGACGAAGGCCAAGGCAGCTCATCGCCGAGTCCGGCGTGACCGACCTGGCCTTCGACTTCTAGTACCCATCCGACGTGGCTCCGGCCGTACATGCCGGATCCCGAGAGCGAGTTCCAGTCGATCCTCAACGACCTGACGGCGGTCGGCTTCAAGCCCAATCCGCAGACCGCCACCTGGCGGCCGGATCTACCTGATCGGCCGAGGCGGCCGGCAAGCTACCCGATGTGGCTCATCGGCTGGACCTGCGACTGGGCGGGACCGGACAACTTCCTCGAATACGGCCTTCTTCGGGTATCGCGCCCGGAGCGATGGGACGACCGGTCCCAACGAGGAATACGCCTACGAGAACGCCGCGAGATGTGGCAGTCGATGCAGAACGCGATGACGACCACGGATGCGGCGAAGGCGACGACCTACTGGCAGGAGGTCCAGGATCACTGACCGCCGACATGCCGACGGTCCCGCTGCTCAGCTCAAGCCACCCGCCGCCGCCGCGAAATGCGTCAAGGATTTCGTGCCGGTGGCAACCCGACCGAGCTCTTCAACTCCGTCTGGCTGGACAAGTAGTGACCCCGGCCGGCTGATGTCACAGGGCATCGACCGGCCGGACATCCCTCGCGAGTTCGGATCCCGGGGCCTCGGTGGTCTCGGGGGATGACGTCCCTACATCGTTCGACGAGGACGGGACGTGACCGAAGTACATCGTCCGCCGGCTGCTGGGCGCCATCCCGGTCCTGATCGGCGTCTCGACGATCGTCGTCTTCGTCTTCATCCGTCTGCTGCCCGGTGACCCGGCCGACGGCGATCCTCGGCCAGCACCGCGACGGCCCAGGAAGATCGCCGCCGACCTGCGCGAGTTCCGGGCCTCGACAAGCCGCTCTGGGAGCAGTACCTCGATCTACATCGGAAGGTGCTCGGGGGCGACTTCGGGCAACAGCCTCGATCAACAGCCAGCCGATCCTCGATGAGTTCCTGACGCCGCTTGCCGGCGACCATCGAGCTGACCGCTGGGCGCCATGCTCTTCGCCGCCGGTGTGGGCATCCCGCTCGGCCGCTTCGCCGCCACGCGAGCGCAAGCGCTGGCAGGACGGCTCGATCGACCGCGTCATCTCGCTGGTCGGCATCACGCATCCCGGTCTTCGTGCTCGGACTGACAGCCGCAGTACATCTTCGCCGTGCAGCTCGGCTGGCTGCCAGCGACCCGGGCGCATCGACGCTCGCACCGCCCTCCAGGCTGCAATCGAACTTCGTGACCATACGACGTCCGTGCTGCAGCCGGACATGCACGCTCGCCGAAATTCCTGCGCGTTCGCTCGATGGTGGCATCCCCCACCTCATCCTGCCCGCCGATCGCCCTGCGGGTCTCGATCCCGCTGGCCATCATCACCCGCATCACGCGCGCCTCGGTGCATCGACGTTGCCAACGACGACTACGTGCGCACGGCGCGCGCCAAGGGCCTCAGTGAGCGGCGCATCGACGGACGGCACGTCATGCGCAACGCCTGGCTGCCGGTGGTCACGGTGCATCGGCCTGCAGGTCGGTGGCCTGCTCGCCGGCGCTGTCATCACCGAGACGGTCTTCGCCTGGAACGGCGTCGGGCGCTGGATCGTGGAGGCCATCCAGCAACCGCGACTACTTCGTCGTCCAGATCGACGATCCTCATCTTCGCGCTGCATCTTCCTGATCGTGAACCTGGTCGTCGACGTCGGTTACGCGTTCATCAACCCACGCATCCGGTACGCCTAGATAGGCCGCTCCGTGCGATCGCCGTTCGCACCGTGTGCGCGCCGCGCGCCACGACGGCCTGTGGGTGGCGCGATTCCGGCCGACTGCTGCGCAACGGCCCGGCGATGGTCGCTGCGTGCCATGGTCGGCCTTCCACCTTCATCTGGCGGCGGTCTTCGCGCTCCGTGCGTCGCGCCCGCCACTGGGTCGTTCCCGCTGCCGCGCCTGGTGAGACTCGCATGCAGCTCGAGCCTGGCCGCCCAGCGCCGTGCAATCCAGTTCGCCGGCTAAACCAGGAGCGACGGCAGCCACTCAGTCGCGTCATGTACGGCGCCACCAGTCAGCCTCCGTGGCTGGCATGTCCCTCGTGTCATCGCTGGCGTGATCCTCGGTGGCGCTCATCGGCGCCGTCGGGCGCCGCTCGGCGGCAAAGGTCGACAGCCTGCTGATGCGCGGCGTCGACGTGCTGCTGGCGATGCCGGGCATCCTGCTGGCCATCGGCATCGTGACCTTCCTGGGTCAGGCCATGGCGCGCAGATCACGCATCGCCGTGGCTATCACCAAGCCCATCTCGCGCGCCTGTTGCGCATCGTGGCGCTGCCGTCCGTGCGCGAGTCTGGACTACGTGCTTTCGCCTCGCCGCTCGATCGGCGCCCGAGCCGGCGGCTGGCCCTCGATCCGGCACATGCTGCCCGAACCCCTGACGCCGACTCATCGTGGTCGCCGCCACGCTGGCCCTCGCGACGGCGCGCATCATCGACGTCGCCGGCCTCGGCTTCGCCGCGGCCTCGCGGCCGCCGACCCAACCGAACGCGCCGAGTGGGGCACGATGCTGACCGACGCGCGCGGGTTCCCGCGCCGGCGCGCCTACGGCTCATCTTCTTCCCCGGGCATCGCGATCGTCGATCACCGCGGTCGGCTTCAACCTGCTGGGCGACGGCCTGCGCGAGATCCGCTCGACCCGCGGCTTCAGGCGCTAGCCCGTGGCGCTACCGTCAGCGTCAGGATCTCGTCGGTCGGTTCCGCACGCACGACGGCACCATCCACGCCGTCAACGGCGTCACCTTCCAGCTCGACGAGGGCGAGACGCTCGGGCTGGTCGGCGAATCCGGCTGCGGCAAGAGCGTCACCAGCCTGCGCGACTCATGCGCGCTGCTGCCCAAGCCGGCCGGGCGCATCGAGGGCGGTCACGGTCATGCTTCGATGGGCAGGACCTCGCTGGCCTGCCCGAGTCCGACATGCGCGACCTGCGTGGTCGCGACATCGCGATGATCTTCCAGGACCCGATGACCAGCCTGAATCCCGTTCTCACGATCGAGGAGCAGATGGTCGAGACGATCCAGGCGCACCGCAGGTGTCAGCAAGGACGACGGCCCGGGCCGGCGCGATCGAGCTGCTCGGCATGGTCGGCATCCCGCAGCCCGAGACGCGCCTCAAGACTTCCCGCACCAGTTCTCGGGCGGCATGCGCCAGCGCGGTGATGATCGCCATCGCGCTGGCGCTCGAGCCCAAGCTGATTATCGCCGACGAGCCGACGACGGCCCTCGACGTGACCATCCAGGCCCAGGTCCTCGAGCTCCTCCGGCGCCTGACCGACGAGACGGGCACGGCGCCGATCCGCCATCACCCACGACCTCGGCGTCGTGGCCGGGATGACCCACGCGCATCAACGTGATGCATGCGCGGGCTTCATCGTCGAGACGCGCCACGACCGTCGAGCTCTTCGCCAAGCCCGTCGCACCCGTACACGGTCGGGCCTGCTGCCATCGATGCCCCGCCTCGACGCCGACGCGAAGCGTGGAGCTCATCGCCCATCGAGGGCACGCCCGCCGGATCAGCGACGTGCACCGGCCGGCTGCCCGTTCGCGCCGCGCGTGCGCTGGCGGCTGCCCGTCATGCTGGACGAGTCGAACCCCGCGCTCGACGCCCGCTGGACCCGCGGGCCGGGTGGTGATCGTCCGGACCGGCACGCGGCGCCACCGGATCGCGCCTGCCACAACCCCCCGACGCCCGAGGAGGCGGTATGCCGACGGCCGGCTGCGCGCGGGTTCACGCGACGGCTGGCCGCCGGGCTCGGCGACCGAGTAACGATCTTCGGCTCGGCGTGACGCGACGAGCTCGGCCGAGCGGGCGAGTGGTTCGTCGGAGCGCGGCGACGTCGAAGTTCCTGCCCGGGCAAGGTCCGCCGACGGCCGATGGGCGGCGACAGTCGGCCTGCCCATCGAGCCGGACGACCGTCGATGACCACGCTCTGCGCCCACATCGAGCCGTCGCCGCTGCCGGATCCAGCGCCCGGGAAGCCCGGTCCGCTGGTCAGAGGTGGAGGACCTGCGGGTCTACTTCCGATCAAGGAAGGCATCGATCCGCGAGCGCCACATCGGCGATGTCCGCGCCGTCGACGGCGTGCTCGTTCAGCCTGCGTCGCGGCGAGACGCTCGGGCTGGTCGGCGAGATCCGGCTGCGGCAAGTCGACGACCGGTCGCGCCATCATCCGGCTCTACGAGCCGACGGCCGGGCGGATCGCGTTCGACGGCATCAGACGCTGCCGAGCTATCAGGGCGACGGGCTGCGTCGATGCCCGCCGGCGGATGCAGATGATCTTCCAGGATCCGTACTGCCAGCCTCAACCCGCGTATGACCGTCGACGGCGATCGTCGGCGAGCCGCTCGAGGTCCACGACGAAGGTCGGCTCGCGACCGAGCGAGCGCCAGGAGCGGGTGCGCGAGCTGCTCGACGACGGTCGGCCTCAATCCCGACGTACGGCGTCCGCTACCCACACGAGTTCTCGGGCGGCCAGCGCCAGCGCATCGGCATCGCCCGGGCGCTCGCGCTCGAGTCCCGACTTCATCGTCGCCGACGAGCCCGATCAGCGCGCTCGACGTCTCGATCCAGGCGCAGATCATCAACCTGCTCGAGCGCCTCCAGGATCGAGCTCAGCCTGACCTACCTGTTCATCGCCCACGACCTCTCCGGTCGTCCGCCACATCAGCGACCGGATCGCGGTCATGTACCTCGGGCCGCATCGTCGAGGCTCGCCGCCTTCGCGTGAGCTCAACACCGAGCCGCTCCACCCTACACCGTCGCGCTGCTGTCGGCGATCCCCGATCCCCGATCCGACCGTCGAGGCCAGGCGCCGGCGGATCATCCTGACGGGCGACGTGCCCATCGCCCGGTCAGCCCGCCGTCCGGCTGTCGCTTCCACACCCGCTGCTGGCTGCGCGAGCGGCTGGGCAACCCCGAGCGCTGCTCGAGCGAGGATCCGCGCGCTGCGCGTCGATGGCCAGCGGCCACGAGGTCGCCTGCCACTTCGCGGAGTCCGTCGACGGCTCGAACCGAGCAGACCCAGGCCGTCGGCGTCCAGATGACGCTCGCGCCGCGGCATCGGGCGTGCCGGCGCGGACGACCGCGCGCCGGTCCCGCCGGCCGTGCGACTGCCGCGACCGCGCCGCACGCCCGCACCGCGACCGCCGGCCGGACCCGAGCGACCCGGCGCCTGAGGCGGCGCGGCTGCAGACTGCCGGCGTGCAGCCAGTCCGCATCGCCCTCGCGCAGATCGCACCGCAGCTCGGCGCCGCTCGACGCCAACCTCGCCCGGCACGCACGCGCTGCATGGCCGAGGCGCGCGCCAGCGTGCCGGTCTGGTCGTCTTTCCCGAGCTTGGCCTGACCGGCTACCCGCTCCAGGACCTGGCTGCCGGGCGGCCATGCGCGCTCGACGACCGCGCCTGTCCGCGTTGGCGGCCGGGACCCGCGGGCTGTCCGCCATCGTCTCGTTCGTCGAAGAGTCGGCCGACCATCGGCTGTTCATCGCCGCCGCGCCTGCTCGAGGACGGCCAGCTGCGCGCACCTCCATCGCAAGGTCTTCCTGCCGACCTACGGCGCTCGTTCGACGAGCGACGCTTCTTCGCCGCCGGTTCCATCCATGCGAGCGGCTGCCCAGCCGCGACTCGGCGTGGGCATCGGGATGTCGCGATCTGCGGGGACTTCTGGCACCTGTCGGCGCCCAACCTGCTGGCCCTCGACGGCGCGCAGCATCCTGATCAACGTGTCGTCCTCGCCGGGCACGCGACGTGGCTGCGCGGTCCGACGAGGTCGGTCTCGGGACCGCCGAGTCGTGGTGGACGCTGATACGAGCGTACGCACAGCTCGACGACGAGCTTCGTCGTCTTCGTCAACCAGCGTCGGCGTCGACGGATCGATCAGCTTCTGGGGCGGCTCGCAGGTCGTCGGTCCGGCGGCGACGCGCTGCTTCCAGGCGCCGCTGTACGACGAGGGCCTGTTCCTGGTCGACGTGGATCTGGCGACGTCCGCCGCAGCGCATCTGCCTGCCGTTGCTGCGTGACGAACGCCCAGAGGTCGTCGGCCGCGCCAGCTCGATCGGATCCTCGCGCGAGCGACGCGGGCGGGACCTGATCGATCGACGCGCGGAGACTCGGCGCCGAGCCGGGCCTTGACGTCGCCAGCGGCTGGCAGGCGCCCGGCGGAGGCGACGCATGACCGAGCCCAGCGCGTCTATGAGCTGCCCGAGCGATCTACGCGATCGACACCGACGTGGCGCGGCGGATCATCGCCGGAGTTCATCCGTGGCCAGCTGCGACCAGTCGCCGGCTTCGAGCGGGTCGTGCTGGGGCTGTCGGGCGGCATCGACTCCGCCCTCGTCGCCTACCCGTCAGCCGAGGCCATCGGCGCCGAGCGTCTCGCTCTGCGTCCTGATGCCCTGCCGCCACGTCATCGCCGGCCTCGCGCAGGCGGACGCCGAACCGTCGTCGCCGACCTCGGCTGTGCCAGCCGGCTGGTCTCGCATCACGCCCATGGTCGATGGTTAGCTACTCGGGTCCCGATCGAACGAGCGCGGCCGGGATCGCGCTCGGAGCGCTGGGGCCGGAAGGCGTGGAGGCGAGCGCGCGCTGCGACGTGGCAACTTCGCGGCGCGGATGCCGGATGGCGCGACGCTCTGCGACCTGTCGGTGGTCTGGAACGGCCTCGTCGCGCGGCACCGGCAACAAGACCGAGGCGCTCATCGGCTACGCACGACCGTCTTCGGGGACAACGCCTGCGCCTTCAACCCCATCGGCGACCTCTACAAGAGCCAGGTCCGCCAGCTGGCCGAGGCGTGTGGCGTGCCCGACGGCGCATCATCGCCGAAGGCTCCGTCCGCGGACCTGTGGCCGGGGCAGACCGACGAGAGCGAGGTCGGCTTCAGCTATGCCGCCGATCGATCGACTGCTCTTCTGGATGATCGACAAACGGCGCAACGATGAGGAGCTGGTGGCGATGGGCTTCGAGCCCGCCTTCGTCGAGCGCATCACGGGCATGGTCGCCGGCGCCGAGTACAAGCGCCGGGTGCCGCCCATCGCCAAGCTCGGGACGCGGACGACCGGCGTCGACTACACTCTATCCGCGACGACGCCCAGGATCCGCCAGACGCCAGCCGTGAGCGAGGGACCGGGGGCGGGGTCCGAACGCCGAGGCGGACCAGACCAGCGAGGTCGGCGACGCGAGGCAGTCTCTCGCGCCGGGGTCGGCGACCACAGGGCGATCCGGCGCACGCGGGGACGGCCGGCCGCAGGCCGCCAGGAGCTCGGCGTTGCTCTATGTCGTGGCCACGCCGATCGGCAACCTCGGCGACGTCCACGCTCCGTGCGCTCGAGGTCCTGCGCGCCGTGACCCTGGTGGCCGCGCGGACGACCGGATGGAAGCCTCGGCGCCTCTGGGCGCACGACCCCGCAGCCTGCGGCACGCGGCTCGTCAGCTATCACGCGCGCAACGCCGCCGTCCGGGGACCTGACCTCCTGGCCACCTGCGCTCCACGGCGGCGGCCACGGCGCGCGTGACGGACGCCGGCACGCCGCGCGGTCGGCAGCGATCCCGGCGAGAGCCTCGAGCTGTGCGTGCTGCCTGGGCGGACGGAGGCGGTCGCGTGAGCAAGCTGCCCCGTCCCGGGCCGTCCGCCGTCACCACCGCTGCCCTCGCCGCCGCGGGCCTGCCACGCGCCCGCGCGATGGGGCTTCGAAGGCTTCCCTGCCCGCGCGCCGGCGAAACGTCGACGCGCGCCTGGCGCACATCGCCGCCCAGAGCGATCGGGGCGACCGATAATCCTCGTCGAGGCACCTGCGCACCGCGGCGGCCCTTCAGGACCTCGCCGGGCGCCTGCGGCGCGACCGCCGGGCAGCGCTCTGCCGCGAGCTGACGAAGCTCCACGAGGAGATCCGGCGCGGCAGCCTGGCCGAGCCTTCGCGGTCGAGGCCGGGATCGCCCGCCGCGCGGCGAGGTGACCGCTCGTGCGTCGCCGGGCCGCCCGAGGTCGACGTCGATGCCAGGGCCGAGGTCGGCGCCGATGACGTCGGCCGCCGCCCGCCGACGCGTCGCGGCCCTGGTCGCGCCGGCGGCCCGAGGCCGGGCCTCGGCAGCCAAACAGGTCGCGGCCGAGACGGGTCTTCCGCGCCGCGACCTCTACGACGCTGGGTGAGCGCCGCTACCATCGCGCCGTGAGCGTCCCGGTCCTGCGCGAGATGACGCCGCTCGGTCGAGCCGTCCTGGTCATCACGCTCGTCATCAGCTTCGTGGCGGTGGCCATGGAGTGGCTGCTGCACATCGAGGGCACGCGCCCATCTTCGTGGTCAGCGCCCTGGGTCATCCTCGGCCTGGCTGTACGTCGTGGGCGCCGCCACCGAGCGACTCGGGGCGCTGACGGGTCCGGCAGATGGGCGGCATCCTCAACGCCACCTTCGGCAACATCGCCGAGCTCGATCATCGCCTTCTTCGCCCTGACCGCGGGCCAGATCGAGGTCGTCAAGGCATCCCTGACCGGGCTCGATCATCGGCAACTCTGCTGCTCGTGCTCGGCGCCAGCGTGCTCATCGGCGGCCTGCGCAACGGGAACCAGCGCTTCAGCGTGCGGACCGCGATGCTCGACGCGACCCTGCTCGTGCTGGCCGTCATCGGGCTCTTTCGTGCCCGCGGTCTTCGCGCTCTCGTCGGGCGCTGAGCCGCGCTCAACGGGAGAGCGTGGCCGTGGCGGCCATCCTGCTCGTGCTCTACGTCCTCAACCTCGTCTACCGCTTCCGCCACCCGCAGGACGTGCTGGGCAGCGAAGCCCGAGGGGCCACGCCGGTCCGGCCTGGACCGTGCGCACCGCCATCGCCATGACTATGCGCCGCGGGCGGTCCTGCTGGCGATCCTGTCCGAGGAGCTGGTGGGCGCCATCGATCCCCTTCATCGCCAGCTTCTGACCTGACGCCCGTTCTTCGTCGGCGTCATCCTCATCCCGACCATCGGCAACCTGTCCGAGCACCTCGTCGCGGTCCAGCTGGCCATCAAGGACCGGGTCGACTTCTCGATGGCGGTCTCGATCGGATCGAGCCCCAGGGTGGCGCTCTTCGTGGCGCCCGTGCTGGTCCTCGCTGGGTCTTGCTCGTCGGGCAGCCGATGGACCTCGTCTTCACCCCGCTCGAGGTCGCCTCGGTGGCGGTCGCGGTCGGCATCACCACGCTCATCGCCTTCGACGGCGAGTCGAACTGGCTGGAGGGGCGCTGCTGCTCGGCGTCTACGCCATCCTCGCCGTCAGCTTCTTCTTCTCCTCGGCTCCTGAGCGCGCGCGCCGCTGAGCAGCTGAGGCGCGCGCCAGCACGACCGGTCGAACGGGAGGTAGCGTTAGGGCATGATCGAGATCGCCCCGGACATCGCTGCGCGCCAGCTCGACGCACGCGATCGGCCGAGCCGGACGGCTACCGCCCGGGCGTCCTGCAACATCGGCCCCGAGGAGATCAGCCGCCGCCGGCGCGGGGCCTGGGCGGCGACGGTCCTGTGACCGTCGGCGTCTACCTCGGCTTGCTGGTCGTCGCCGCGGTACCCGACGTCTGGCGGCTGGCATCGTCGCGCTGCCCGGCCGCCGCGGCGGCGGTCAGCTGGCTCCAGGCTCGCGAGCGTTTCTGCGTCGCGCTTCGGTTCCGACCGGCGTCTTCAACTTCGGCGCCCATCGGCGAGCACGGAGTCGATCATCGACGACGGACGCTCGCCGCGCCGACCGACGCAGGGTCCGGTCGATGATCGCACGCGGTGCGCTCATGCTCGTCGGCTGCTGGCCGTCGTCAGTCCCCAGGCGGCGGGTCAGCTCGATGCGCTGGACGTCGTGCGCTCGACATCGGCGTCAGCTCGCCCTCGGCTGCGCCACGAGCAGACGCTCGGAGAGTCGCCAGTGAAGCCGCGCGAAGCCGCTCGCCGTAGGCATCGTCTGCGTCGCCCCTGACGTCGTAACGGCGTCCGACCCGCCGGTCCGATCCGCCGTCCCGCCGCCACGTGGGGCCATGCGCTGATGCAGGCGCCCCGGGAGGTCGTCGAACCATGAACCGCGTGTTGCTCACGGGTCGCCTGACGCGCGACCCCGGAACTGCGGACCCTGTCGACCGGAAAGACGGTCACGCAGTTCTCATTGGCCACCAACGACTACCGAGGTGGCAAGGAGCTCTCCGAGTTCCACAGCATCGTGACCTGGGACCGCCTGGCCGAGATCTGCGGCCAGTACCTCGGCAAGGGCCAGCTGGTCGCCCTCGAAGGCGCGCCTCCAGACCCGACAGTGGGAGGACGACAAGAAGATCGCGCCACTGGAAGACCGGAGATCGTGGCCTCGTCGGTCGAGATGCTCGTCGGGTCGGCGGAAGAAGGACTATACGCGGCCGAGTCGGCGGCCGAGGCCCTCATCAGCCAGGGCCGAGGCGATGGGCATCGACGCGTCCGACGGAGGCCGAGATCGACGAGGCCGAGATCGAGGTCGCGACCGCCGCCTGATCAGCAACCCCTGACTCCGCGGCGGACGTGGCTCCTCCCGCGTCCGCCGCTCTTCCGACTTCGCCGCCGCGAGGTCAGCGCCGTCGTGCGACCGAGACGGTGGACTCGCCCTCAGCCTGCGGCCGATCCTCGCCGGTCCGGCGTGCCGCGTCGGCGCTGGTGCGACCCGGACAGGTCATGGGCGCCGACGAGGTGCTCGCCGACGTAGTCGAAGCCGCTCACCCCGCGGGAGAAGAGGTCGCAGAAGAGCTCGACGAGCGCGGGATCGAACTGCTGCCCGGCGTGGTGTCGGAGCTCGTTGACCGAGGCCACGTGGCCGATGGCCGCCTTGTAGGGTCGGTCGTGCATCATCGCGTCGTAGGCGTCGGCGACGGCCACGATCCGCGCGCCGAGCGGGATGTCCTGGCCGCGCAGGCCATAGGGTAGCCGCTGCCGCCGAAGCGCTCGTGGTGGTGCAGGATGATCGGCACGGCAGTCGCGCAGGGCGCCGGCCTGCTCGAGGATGAGCTGGCCGATCCGAGGGATGCTGGACGACGGTCTGCCACTCGGCGCCGGTCAGCGGGGCGGGCTTGTCGAGGATCGCCTCCGGGATGGCCACCTTGCCGACGTCGTGGAGCAGGCTGGCGACGCGGATGCGGTCGATCTCGGCCTGCGGCAGGGCGAGGTGGCCGGCCATCGTCGTGGCGATGACGGCGATGAGCTCGGATGGCTTGCCGCGATAGTGGGGCAGGGGCTCGATGACCGAGTGCAGCATCTGCTCGGCTGCGGCGCGGGCGGCCTGGCCGATCTCGATGGCGCTGGCTCGGCCCTCGGCGCTGATCGGTGCTCGCGGGACGCGGGACTCCTCGTTCGGCCTCGGCGAACACGAAGACCTGATTGCGGCCGAGGCCCTTGGCACTGAGCATCGCCGTATCCGCGTGTCGGATGAGGTCCTCGACGCGCATCTGCTGGCCCGATCCGCCGGCGACGCCGGCCGAGATGGTGACGCCGACCGTCTCGGGCTGCCCGATGTCGATGGGCTCGCGCATCACGAGCATGCGCAGCTTCTCGGCCAGCGCCGCGGCCTCATCGACGTCCGTCTCCGGCAGCACGAGCACGAACTCCTCGCCGCCCCATCGCCCGATGTGGTCGATCGACCGGATGTTCGTGCGCATCAGGTTGGCCACCCGCCGCAGGACGATGTCGCCTGCGTGGTGCTCCCAGGTGTCGTTGATCGGACTTGAAGTGGTCGATGTCGAGGAAGGCGACCGAGAGCGGCCGGCCGAACCGATTGGCGCGCGCGACCTCCTCGGTCAGCGCGTCCTGGATCGTGGCGCGGTTCGGGATGCGGGTCAGCGTGTCGGTCGTGGCCGCGTCGTGCGTCGCGGCCAGCTGCTCGGCGATGGCGTTGATCGAGCGGTCGAGCGCGTGCCACGCCAGGGTCGCGGCTGATCGGCACGCGGACCTCCGAGGTCGCCCTTGGCGACGCGCTCAGCCGCCTGCGCCAGGCGGTCGATGCGGGTGCCGAGCACGAGCGACGACGAGCAGGCAGGTGACGCCGATGCCAGCCAGGACCGAGAGCAGCTCGACGAGCAGGACCGAACCGCTGGGCGGGACGGCGGTGCTCGGCACGACCTGTGGCAGGATCAGGAACCGGACGGCGACGGCGACCGGCGCGAGGAGTCCGAGGATGCGCAGGAGCCGAAGCACGCCACCTCCGTCGACACGGCCAACGTCGCCCGGCCGGGACGCGGGCAGAGCGGACCGGATCGGGCACCAGGGCACGAATGGCGCACCCGTGCGGTCAGCCTAGGGAGCGGGACGTCGGCTGAGGCTCGGACAGAGGTACCGCCGCGCGACGGCGATGGTCACGTCGCGGCCGGCTGCTACAATCCATCCCTACCACCCCCGCGGGCTCGAGGCCCGCATCCCGACAGGGAGGAGCCGTTGCTCGAAGAAGGGGCTGCGTCGGTCCAGTGAGGCTGGCACGCACCTTCGCCCAGCGGGTCTCGTCAGAGCGTGGCGAGGCGGCAGCGGGGGAGTCTATCCCAGGTCCCGGTCCGGATCCGACCGGGGCTTCTTCGTACCCGGACAGCGGCTCGCCGATCCGCGCGGCCGCGCCGTCGCCGACCATCCGTGGACGGCGATCTGATGCCCGCCACCGTGGTCGTCGGCCTGCAATGGGGCGACGAGGGCAAAGGCAAGACGACCGACCTCCTGGCCGAGAGCGTCAGCCACGTCGTGCGCTACCAGGGCGGCGACAACGCCGGCCACACCATCGTCATCGGCGCCGAGACCTTCAAGCTCCACCTGGTGCCCAGCGGCGTCCTCTATCCCGCACATCGTGCCGGTCATCGGCAACGGCGTCGTCGTCAACCCCAGACCCTGCTCGACGAGATGGCCATGCTGGCGTCGCGGGGCGTGGCCACCGAACGCATCCGCGTCAGCGCAGCGGCGCACGTGATCATGCCCTACCACGTGGCCATCGACCGGGCCCAGGAGGCGGGCCGTCCGGGCGGCGGCATCGGCACCACCCATCGCGGCATCGGGCCGGCCTACGCCGATCGGGCGTGCCCGGACCGGCATCCGCCTGGGCGACCTCCTGGAGCCGGCGGTCCTGCGTCCCGCGCTCGAGCGGGCCGTGGAACAGAAGAACGCGCTGCGGGCAGCGACTGCCGGACCTCGAGCCGTTCGACCTCGAGCCGCTCTACGAACGGGCGCTGGCCTGGGGCGCAGCGCTGCGCGACCGGATCGTGGACACGACCTCGCTCGTCCAGGCGGCCCTGGCCGCCGGCCAGCACGTGCTCCTCGAGGGTGCGCAGGGTGCGCTGCTCGACCTCGATCACGGCACCTATCCGTTCGTGACCTCCTCGAACCCCGTCGCCGGCGGCGCCTGCACGGGCGGCGGCGTCGGTCCGCTCCAGATCGACGAGGTCATCGGCGTCATGAAGGCGTATGCCACGCGCGTCGGTTCCGGCCCCTTCCCGACCGAGCTCGACGACCCGATCGGGGCTCACCTGCTCCACAAGGGCCGCGAGTTCGGCACGACCACCGGCCGCCAGCGACGCTGCGGCTGGTTCGACGCGGTGCCGCTGCGCTCGGTCGTGGCGGTCAACAGCGTGAGCAGCATCATGCTCAACAAGCTCGACATCCTGTCGGGCCTCTCCGAGGTCCGCATCGGCGTCGCCTACCGGCTCGACGGCGCGATCGTCGATCGCTGGCCGCTGAGCGTCGCCGAGCTGGAGCGCGCCGAGCCGGTCTACGAGTCCTTCCCCGGCTGGGACGAGGATCTCTCGCACGCTCGGCGGCTCGATGACCTGCCGGCTGCGGCGCGCGCGTTCGTCGACGCCCTCGAGGCGCTGGCGGGCGTGCCCATCGGGCTGGTCAGCGTCGGTCCCGAGCGGACGCAGACGATCGTCCGCGGCCCGCGACCAGGTCGGTCACGGCCCGCCGTCGTGAGCGCGGTGGCATGAGCCGCCGGCTGATCTCGGGTGTCTCGGTGCCGGGCACCATCCTCATCGTCGGCGCCGGCGGGCGCGAGCACGCATTGGCCTGGCGGCTGGCGCGCGATCCTGGTGTCGAGCGGGTCGTGGTGGCGCCCGGCAACCCCGGCATGGCCGGCGATGCCGTGGTCGCGCCCGACGTCCTGGCCGGCGACGGTCCGGCCATCACGGCCCTGGCGCGGGCGATCGACGCCGATCTCATCGTCATCGGCCCGAGGCGCCGCTCGTCGCTGGGCTGGCCGACGAGCTTCGGGCCGCCGGCCTGGTGGTCTTCGGCCCCAGCGCGGCGGCGGCGCGCATCGAGGCCAGCAAGGGCTACTGCCGCGAGGTCGCCTTCGCGGCCGGCGTCCAGATGGCCGAGGGGGCGGCGTTCAGCGAGGCCGTCGCCGCCGTCCTCTACGCCGAGGGGCTGGCTGGCCCGGTCGTGGTCAAGGCCGACGGGCTGGCGGCGGGCAAGGGTGTCGTCATCTGCGCCACGATGGACGAGGCGCGCCGGGCCATCCGGGCCGTGTTGCTGGAGCGGGCCTTCGGCGCCGCCGGCTCGCGCGTCGTCGTCGAGCGGGCGCTCGAGGGACCGGAAGCGAGCGCCATCGCCATCTGCGACGCCACGACCGCGCTCGCGTTGCCCGCCGCGCGCGACCACAAACGGATCGGCGAAGGTGATACCGGCCCGAATACCGGCGGCATGGGCGCGGTCTCGCCGCCGGCCGGGCTGCCCGACGCCGAGATGGCGGCCATCGTGCGCACCGTCCATCGCCCGGTCCTGGCCGAGCTCGAGCTGCGCGGCAGCCCGTTCCAGGGCGCCCTCTTCGCGGGGCTGATGCTGACCGCCCGCGGCATCCGCCTGCTCGAGTTCAACGCCCGCTTCGGCGACCCGGAGACCCAGGCCATCCTGCCGCGCCTGACGGTCCCGCTGGCGCCGCTCCTCCTGGCCGGCGTCGGAGGATCGCCTGTCGGACACCGCCGCGGCCATGGGCCTCGAAGATGGCTGCCTGCCGACGACCGCAGAGGCGGCAGCGGCGTGGTCCTTGGCCACGCCTGGGCTATCCCGAGTCGCCCGTCACCGGCACGGCGATCGACGGCCTCGATGACGCTGGCCTCCAGGCTCCTGACGTGCGGGTCTTCCATGCCGGCGTGGCCCGCGGTCGAGACGGCGGCCTGGTGACGGCCGGTGGCCGCGTCCTGGCCGTGGTCGGCCTGGGTGTCGATGTGGGTGGAGCCGCAGCCACCGCCCAAGCAGGCCGCGGCGCTGATCGACTTCCCCGGCGCCCAACGACGCCGAGACATCGGCGGCCTGCCGATCGCGCCCGGGGCGGTCGACCCCGGTCGGCGCTCGGCGACGTCCGACGTCCAGACGCCATCCGAGGCGGCCGCGATCCCGACGCCGGCCGGGACGGCCCGGTGATCCCGCGCTACACCTTGGCCGAGATGGCGGCCATCTGGTCCGGATGAGGCGCGCTTCCAGGCCATGCTGCGGGTCGAGCTGGCCGTCGCGCGCGCCGAGGCGCGGCGCGGACAGGTGCCGGCCGACGCCATCGCGGTCATCGAACATCGAGCCCGCGTCGACGTCGCTCGCATCGAGGAGCTGGAGCGCACGACCGACCGCGACGTCATCGCCTTCGTCAGCCAGGTCGCCGAGTCCGTCGGGCCCGAGGGCCGCTTCCTGCACCTCGGACTGACCAGCTCGGACGTCGTCGACACGGCTCTCGCCCTGCAGGTGCAGGGCTGCCGCTGCTCGCCTGCTGGCCGACCTCGAGACGGCCATCGAGGCCGTCGTGCGTCAGGCGCGTCGACACGCGGCGACGATCGAGATGGGTCGGACCCATTCGGTCCACGCGGAGCCGACGACCTTCGGCCTCAAGCTCACCGGCTGGGCCTGGGAGCTGGAGCGCGATCGCGCAGCGCCTGCTCGCCGCCAGCGAGGGCATGCGCTGCGGCAAGATCTCTGGCCCCGTCGGGACCTACTCGCTCGCTCGACCCAGACATCGAGGCGGAGGTCCTTCGATCGAGCTCGGGCTGGGCCCGATCCGGCCAGCACACAGGTCGTCTCGCGCGACCGGCACGCGGCCTTCCTCGCCACGCTGGCGCGTCATCGGCGGCTCGTCTGGAGCGCTTCACGACCGAGATCCGCAACCTCCAGCACACGCGAGATCGCCGAGGTCATGGAGCCGTTCAGGACCGGCCAGAAGGGCAGTCTCGGCGATGCCCCACAAGCGCAACCCCATCGTCTCCGAGCGCATCACCGGCCTCGCGCGCCTGCTGCGCGGCTATGCCCTGGCCGGCCTCGAGGACCAGGCCCTGTGGCACGAGCGCGACATCAGCCACTCGTCGGTCGAACGGGTCGGCGCTGCCGGACGCGACGACGCTCCTCGACTACATGCTCGTGCGCTTCACGAGCCTCATCGACGGGCTCGTCGTCCGTGCCGACCGGATGGCCGAGAACGTCGAGCGCGGCCTCGGCCTGCATGCCTCCGGCCGCGTCCTGCTGGCGCTCGTGACGGAGGGCGGCCTCGAGCCGAGAGACGGCCTGACGACCTGGTCCAGCGCAACGCCGCTGGCAGCGGCCGATGCACGACGCCCGCTGATCGAGCTGCTGGCATCGGATCCGGCCGTCAGCAAGGCCCTGCCGGCGGCGTCGCTCGAAGCCTGCTTCGACGACGCCCACCTCCTGCGCAACGTGCCGGCGATCGTCGCTCGGCTGCAAGCCATCCAGTCCCTCGAGGAGGCCGTCCGATGACCGCTCGCCGAAGGCTTCGTCCGCTCCGGCAAGGTGCGCGACCTCTATCGCGTCGACGCCGAGTCGGCTGCTGCTGGTGGCCAGCGACCGGCTGTCTGCCTTCGATGTCGTGCTGCCGACACCCGATCCCCGACAAGGGCCGCGTCCTGACCGGCCTGTCGCGCTTCTGGTTCGCCGAGACGGCCGGCCTCGTCGCCGAACCACCTCCTGGGCACCGACCCGACCGAGCTCCCGTCGTCATTCGCCGCGCAGGCCATCGAGCTGCGCGGCCGCTCGATGATCTGTCGCCCGGCCCGCGTCCTGCCCATCGAGGTCATCGTCCGCGGCTACCTCTCCGGCAGCGGCTGGAAGGATTACCTGCGGACGCGGTGGCGTGGGCGGCATCACGTTGCCGGCCGGCCTTCGCGAGAGCGAGCGGCTGCCGGAGCCGATCTTCACGCCCTCGACCAAGGCCGGAGCTCGGAGCGCACGACGAGAACATCGACTACGCCGGCGCCGTGACCCTCGTCGGCGCGACCATGGCCGCGCGGGTCCGCGACCTGCGCGCTGCGCGTTGTACGCGCTTCGCGCGCGACCGCGCCGAGCGGGCCGGCATCATCCTGGCCGACACGAAGTTCGAGTTCGGGATCGACGAGGCGAGCGGCGAGCTGCTGCTCATCGACGAGGTCCTGACGCCGGACTCGAGCCGATTCTGGGATGCCGCGACCTACAGCGCCGGGCGGACCGCAGGCGTCGTTACGACAAGCAGTTCGTGCGCGACTGGCTCGAGGCGTCCGGCTGGGACAAGACGGCTCCGGGGCCTGAGCCTGCCGGACGATGTCGTCGCCGGCACGCGCGCCCGCTACGTCGAGGCCTTCGAGCGCATCACGGGCGCCAGCTTCGATCGCTATCTCGAGGAGGACATCGCATCGCGTGAGCAGCCATCGCTTCGTCGTCAACGTGATGCCCAAGCCGGGCATCCTCGATCCGCAGGGCCGCGCGCGGTCGAACAGTCGCTGCCCCACCTCGGATGTCAGCGGCGTGAGCGAGGTCCGAGTCGGCCGTCGCGTCGAGCTGACCGTCGAGGCGCGCGGACGTCGCCGCGGCGCGGGCGTTGGTCGAACGCCTGGCGGCGGAGGTCTTCGCCAACCCGATCATCGAGATCTGGGAGGTCGCTCCGGCGTCGCTCGTGGCGGTCGCCGGATGAGGGTCGGGGTGGTCGTCTTTCCCGGCTCCAACTGCGACCGGGACGCCATCCATGCCGCGCGTCTGGCCGGCGCCGAAGCCGAAGCCCTGTGGCATGAGACGCGCCGACGTGCGAGGGCGTCGACCTGGTCGTGCTGCCGGGCGGCTTCGCCTACGGCGACTACCTGCGGGCCGGCGTCCTGGCCCGCTTCAGCCCGATCATGGCCGCCGTGCGCGAACACGCCGCGGCGGGCGGCTTCGTGCTCGGCATCTGCAACGGCTTCAGGTCCTGGCCGAGGCCGGTCTCGTGCCCGGCGCCCTGCGCCGCAACAGCACGCTTGCGCTTCGAGCATCGCTGGGTCGCGACCTGTCGGTCGAACGCCCGACTCGGCACTTCACGCGGGCCATCCCGCCTGGCCGGACGCTGCGCCTGCCCATCGCACACGGGGAGGGTCAGCTACTTACCCGCCTGACGACGACCTCGACGCCCTCGAGGCGCGCGGCGGCGTCGTCTTCCGCTACGCCGAGCCGGAGGGCAATCCCGAACGGGAGCGCTGCGCGACATCGCCGGCGTCATGCGACCTGGCGGGCGGGTCGTGGCGGGGCTGATGCCGCACTCGAGCGCGCCTCGGAAGCGCATCCTCGGCTCCGGATGACGGCATGCTCGTCTTCCGCTCGCTGGTCGAGAGCGTGGCCATCGCCGGCCGCGCCAGCTGGCGGTCGGCATGACGCGCCGTGACCGTGACGGCGCGCGGCTCCGCCATCGCGCGCTCGGCCTGACCGACGACGAGCTGGACGCCATCCGCGCGCGCCTCGGCAGCCGCGACCCCAACGACCTCGAGCTGGCGATGTTCAGCGTGATGTGGAGCGAGCACTGCTCGTACAAGAGCTCGCGGCGCCACCTGCGGACGCTGCCCACCGGCGGCGAGCGGCGTCGTCGCCGGGCCGGGCGAGAACGCCGGCGTCATCGACATCGGCGACGGGCTGCGCGGTCGCGTTCAAGATCGAGTCGCACAACCACCCGAGCGCGGTCGAGCCGTACCAGGGCGCCGCGACCGGCGTCGGCGGCATCCTGCGCGACATCTTCACGATGGGCGCGCGGCCGATCGCGGTCCTCGATGCGCTCGCGGTTCGGCGACCCGACCGACGCGCGGACCGCGCCACCTGGTCGACGGCGTCGTGCGCGGCGTCGGCGGCTACGGCAACTGCGTCGGCGTGCCGACGGTCGGCGGCGAGCTCGTCTTCGACCCGACGCTACGCCGAGCAACCCGCTGGTCAACGTGATGGCCATCGGCGCTGCTCGAGGAGCGCCTGCTGACGCGGGCAGCGGCGCCCGGACCAGGCAACCTCGTGGTGCTCTACGGCTCGACGACCGGGCGCGACGGGATCGGCGGCGCGAGCGTGCTGGCCAGCGCGACCTTCGACCGACGACGAGCGCGTCGAAGCGGCCGTCGGTCCAGGTCGGCGATCCGTTCGCCGAGAAGCTGCTCATCGAGGCCAGCCTCGAGCTCATCGAGCGCGGCCTCGTCGGAGGGCCTCCAGGACCTCGGCGCCGGCGGGCATCACCTGCGCGGCGTCGGAGACCGCCGGACCGCGGCCGGGACCGGGATCGTCGTCGACCTCGACGCCGATCCCGCAGACGCGAGACCGGGCCTGGAGCCGTTCGAGGTCATGATCATCGGAGTCGCCAGGAGCGGATGTGCGCCATCGTCGCTCCAGCGATCGGCTCGACGCCGTGCGCGAGGTGTGCACGCGATGGGGCCTGCCGGCGGCGGTCATCGGCCGTGTCACAGGCGATGGGACTGATCCAGGTCGTGAGCGGCGATGCCGAGCTGGCGGCCATCCCGGCGTCCGCCCTGACGAGCGATGCGATCGTCTTCGACCGGCTCGCCACGCCACCCCCAAGACCCGCGCCGCGCCCGCGCCCGGCGCTCCGAGCGAGCCCAGCGACGGCTTGCCGGAGCGGGGCATGGATCCGGGGCCGTGCTGCTGGCCCTGCTCGGCGACCCGAACCTGGCAGTCGCGCCTGGGTCACGACCCAGTACGACGAGACCGTCGGGACCGACACCGTCGCCGGCCGGCGAACGGGCGGCGCGGCGTCCTGCGCATCAAGGGCACGCCGCAAGGCGCTCGTCGCGACCACCGACGCCCAGGCTGCGGTCGCGGCCCACGATCCCTGGCTGGGCGCCGCCATGGCGGTCGCCGAGTGCGCCCGCAACGTGGCCATCACCGGTGCCCGACCGCTGGGCGTGACCAACTGCCTCAATTTCGGCGATCCGACCGACGCCGAGGCGTTCTGGCGCTTGCGCCGAGTCGGTGCGCGGGCTCGGCGACGCCTGCCGGGCGCTTGGGCCTGCCGGTCACCGGCGGCAACGTCAGCTTCTACAACGCCGCGTCGTCGGGATCGCATCCCGCCGACGGCGCAGATCGGCATCGTCGGCCTGCTCGATGACGTCGAGCGGCGCGTGTCACCGGCCTTCCGACAGGAGGGCGACGCTGATCGTCCTCGTCGGCGAGGCGTCGCCCGGGCTCGCGGGCTCGGCCTACGCCGGCACTGGCCGGCGCCGCGCCCGACGACGGGCCGCCGGCCCTCGACCTGGCGCGCGAGGCGGCGCTCCAGGACTGGCTCCTCGTGGCGGCTCGCGGCGAGCCTCGCTCGCCTCGGCCCAGGACGTCTCCGGCGGCGGCCTGGCCGTGGCGCTCGCGGAGTGCGCCATCTGGTCGGGCCTCGGCGCCCGGCTCCGGGTCGCCATCGGCTCGACGCCATCGGTCGACCTCTTCGGCGAGAGCCCCGGCCGTGTCGTGGTGACCGTCGACCCGGCCTCGTGGAGGCGCTCCGGCCCGGCGCGCGAGCTTCGGCCTGCCCATCCGGCGGCTCGGCCTGGTCGGCGGCCAGCGGCTGACGCATCGACCTCGTCGGGGACTGCGCCACGGGCGCCGCCGAGGAGCGCGGCGCGGGCGTGCGCCGATGCCCTCGATGTCGACCTGCAGCGAGCTCGGCCACGCCTGGCGTCCCGCGCTGCCCGCGCGCTTGGCGAGGTGGCCTGAGCCATGTGCGGCGTCGTCGGCGATCCATGCCCCCGGCCACGAGGCCGCGGGGCTCGCTGCGCTCGGCGCTCTTCGCCCTCCAGCATCGCGGCCAGGAGTCGGCCGGGCGTGGCCGTCAGCGACGGCGAGCAGCGTGATGGTCTACAAGGACCTCGGCATGGTCGCCCAGGTCCTCGACGAGCGCCGCCTGCCGTCGCTGCGCGGCCACCTGGCCATCGCCCACTGCCGCTACTCGACGACCGGCTCGACCCTCTGGGAGAACGCCCAGCCGGCCTATCGCCTGCGGGCCCCAGCGAACGGTGGCGGTCGGCCACAACGGCAACCTGGTCAACACGCGTCGAGCTGCTCGAGCGTCTGCCTGGCGGCCGCGCAGCGCATGCGCGGCCTCGACGCGACACCGAGCTGCTGACGGCGCTCCTCGCCGACGAGCCCGGCGACGACATCGTGGCCGCGCTGCTGACCGTGCTGCCGCCAGGTCTCGCGGCGCCTACACGCTGGTCGTCATGGACGAGCATCGCGTCATCGGCGTCCGCGACCCGCATGGCTTCCGGCCGCTGGTCCTGGGCCGCATCCCAGGCGAGCCCGAGGCCTGGGTGGTCGCCTCGGAGACGGCGGCCCTGGACATCATCGGCGCCGAGTACGTGCGCGACGTCGAGCCCGGCGAGATGGTCGTGCTCGGCGAGCCCGGCGGCGCCGCGCTCGATCCGCTTCGCCGAGGCGACGGAGCACCTGTGCGTCTTCGAGCTCATCTACTTCGCCCGGCCCGACTCCTACCTGATGGGTCGCAACCTCTACGAGGCCCGGCGGCGCATGGGCGAGGCGCTGGCGCGCGAGGCGCCGGTCGACGCCGACACTGGTCATGCCCGTCCCCGACACCGGCGCCGCGGCCGCGGCCGGCTACGCCGAGGCGAGCGGCCTGCCGTACCGCGAGGGCATGGTCAAGAACCGCTACGCCGGCCGGACCTTCATCCAGCCATCGCAGGCGATGCGCCAGCGCGGCGTCGACATGAAGCTCAGCCCGCTGCGCGAAGTCAGTCCGCGGCCAGCCGCCTGGTCGTCGTCGACGACTCCATCGTGCGCGGCACGACCACGCGAGCGCGATCGTGGCGCTGCTTCGTCGCGCCGGCGCGGCCGAGGTCCACCTGCGCATCAGCGCGCCGCCGATCTACCACCCCTGCTTCTACGGCATCGACACCGCAGATCGAGACCGAGCTCATCGCCTCGCGCCTGTCGAGTCGACAGATCCGCGAGCATTCGTCGGCGCCGATCCGCTCGGCCTACCTCTCGATCGGCGGCGTGCTCGACGCGCTGCGAGCTGCCACGGGAACGCTTCTGCTTCGCCTGCTTCGACGGGCAGTATCCGGTGCCCGTGCCCTACGACGTCGCCTCCCACAAGTTCGTGCTCGAGGACGAGCGCTGGTCGCCGGAGCGCGATGACGACGGAGCGCCGGCGCCTACGCGGCGGCCGGTGTCGACGTCGGCGCCGGCGACCGCGCCGTCGAGCTCCTGCGGGCGCACGTCGACCGAACCCTCGGCCCGGTCGAGTCTGCTCGGCGGCCTGGGCGGTTTCGCCGGCGCCGTCGCGCTGCCCGCCGGCATGCGGGAGCCCATGCTCGTCAGCGCGACCGACGGCGTCGGCACCAAGACCGCCATCGCCGGCGCCATGCGCCGGTTCGAGCACCATCGGACGTCGACCTGGTCGCGATGTGCGCCGACGACGTCGTGCTGCACCGGCGCTCGAGCCGCTCGTCTTCCTCGACTACCTCGCCGTCGGACGCGTCGATCCGGTCGACGTCGGCCGAGCTCGTCGGCGGCGTCGGCGACCGGCTGCCAGCTGGCCGGCTGCGCCCTCATCGGTGGCGAGACGGCCGAGCATCCCGGCCTGATGCGACCCCGGACGAGTTCGATATGGCCGGGTTCTGCGTCGGGGTCGCCGAGCGCGCGGACCTCCTCGACGGCTCGACCGCACGGTCGGGTGACGTCGATCATCGGCCTGGCCGCGTCGGGCCTGCATGCCAACGGTTACTCGCTCGTCCGGGCGTTGCTGGCGCAGTTCGACCTGGCCCTCGACCGGCCCTACCTCGAGCGCTCGTCCGGACGACGCTCGGCGAAGCCGAAGCCGAGCAGCTGGCGAGCGACGAGCCGCGCCAACGCGCTGGCCACGCTGGGCGACGTGCTGCTGACGCCGACCCGGATCTATGCGCAGGACGTGCTCGCCCTGCGCGATCGACTGGCCGCCGACGGCACGCCGCCTGCGCGGCACTCGCCCACGTCACCGGCGGCGGCCTGCCCGGCAATGTCCCGCGGGCGCTGCCCGACGGCGCTCGGCGCGCGCCTCGACCCCGACGCCGCTGGCGCGCTGTCGTCGGTCCATGCGGCTGGTCGCCGGGCTTGGCCGGCATGGACGGACGCGGAGCTGCGCGCCACGCTCAACGGCGGCCTGGGCATGGTCGCCATCGTGCCCGCCGGGAGGCGATGACGTCGGCCGTGGCGTTCCTGGCTGCGCGCGACCTGCCGGCGTGGGTCGTCGGCGAGGTGGTCGCCGGTCGACGCACCTCGGTGGGCGCTCGATACGCCGAGCTGGCGTCGAGGTCGGTGCCGTTCGTGGCTGAGCGGACGGTCGTCGCGGTCGGCGTGTCTGGGCACCGGCTCCAACCTGCGAGCGCTCGTCGGCCGCCGAGCGGCGCGGGGTGCTGGGCGGACGGATCGGCGCTCGTCTTCGCCGACCGGCCGTGCGCGGCGCTGGACTGGGCGGCCGCCGAGGGCCATCCCGACGCGCCCTCGTTCCGGGCGGTGACGATCCGGCGCTGGCCGCGAGCCTCGCCGCCGCCGCACCGGACGCGATCGTCCTGGCCGGCTACATGCGCATCCTCGGGACCGGTCGTGCTGGATCGCGTATCTGCGGTCGGATCCTCAACGTCCATCCCGTCGCTCCTGCCGGCGTTCCCGGGTGCCCGCGCCATCGACGACGCCCTCGCGGCCGGCGTGGCCGTGACCGGCTGCACGGTCCACGTCGTGGACGCCACTGCTTGACGGCGGTCCCGATCGTCGCTGCAGGCGCCGGTGCCGCATCCCGGCCACGGACGACGTCGATGCGCTGCGGGCGCGGATCCGGGCCGTCGGAGCACCGCCTCCTGCCCCGGGCCGTCGCGCTCCTGCTGGCGGGCGCGATCGCGTTCGAGGCCAGCCGGCGCCCGGATCGATCGCGCGCTCGCCGCCGACCGGATCCCCGTGCCTCGACGGGCCCTGCTGTCGGTCTCCGACAAGACCGGCCTGGTCGACCTCGCTCGCGGGCTGGTCGCCGAGCGCTTCGAGCTGGTCTCGACCGGTGGCACGGCACGGACGCTTCGCGAGGCCGGCCTGCCGGTCACCGACGTGGCCGCCGTGACCGGCTTCGCCGAGATGCTCGACGGTCGGGTCAAGACGCTCCATCCCGCGATCCACGGCGGGCATCCTCGCCGACCGCCGGCTGCGCCGACCACCGGCAGCCAGCTGAGTCGCCGCGGCGATCGCGCCGTTCGAGCTGGTCGTCGTCAACCTCTACCCGTTCGCGGCCGCGGCCGATCGCCCCGGCATCGGCGACGACGAGCTCATCGAGGAGATCGACATCGGCGGGCCGGCCATGGTCCGGGCGGCGGCCAAGAACCATGCCAACGTCGGCGATCGTCACCGATCCCGCCGACTACGAGGCCGTGCTGGCGGCGCATCGGCGAGCCCGGCGGCTTGCCCAGTGCCGCTGCGCGTCGCCGCCTGGCCGTCGCCGCCTTCCGCCACACGGCGGCGTATGACGCCCGCATCGCCCTCGAGCTTGGCCAGCGCCTCCTGCCGGCGGGAGACGACGAGCCTCCCGGCGCACCTCGAGCTGTCGCTCGGCCGGTCGCTCGAGCTGCGCTACGGCGAGAGACCCGCACCAGTCGGCGGCGATGTACCCGCTGCCGGGCAGCGATGCCAGCCAGTGGCCATTCGCGCGCGGCGTCGACATCCGGGGCGGCAAGTCGCTGAGCTACCAACAACCTGCTTGACGCGGCATGCCGCGGCCGCCATCGCGCGCGACCTGCATGGCGCGGCATGCACCATCGTCAAGCACGCCAATCCGTGCGGTGCGGCCGAGGCTCCGGACAGCTATCGCCGCCTGGGAGTGGCGCCCTGGCAGGCGACCCAGTCAGCGCGTTCGGTGGCGTCGTCGCGCTGACCGCGCCGATCGACGCCGCGCTGGCAGAGCGCGCTCGCCTCCATCTTCCTCGAGGTCGTCATCGCGCCCGGGCTCGACCCTGCGGCGGCCACGGTGCTGGCCGGACGCGCCGACCTCCGGGTCATCGTCGACCGCACCTGGGAAGCCGCCGGTCGCGTGGCCGGGAGGTGCGCAGCGCCGGCGGCGCCGTGCTCGTGACCGATGCCGACGTCGGGCGGTGACGACCCGTCGACCTGGTCTGCGGCGACCTCGCAGACACCCGTTGCCAGACGAGCTCCGCGATCTCGACACTGGCCTGGCGGGTCGGCGCGGCATGTCAAGTCCAATGCCATCGTGCTCGTCCGCGCACGGCGCTCGTGGTCGGCGTGGGCGCCGGTCAGAGATGAGCCGCGTCGACAGCGCCCGACTGGCTTGCGAGAAGGCCGGCGACCGCGCGGTCGGGGCGGCCTGCGCATCAGACGCCTTCTTCCTGTTCGCCGATGCCGTCGAGGTCTGCCTGGCGGCCGGCGTGACGGCATTCGTCCAGCCAGGCGGATCGCGCCGCGACGCCGAGGTCATCGCGGCGACCGAGGCAGCAGGCGCAGCCATGGGTCCTGACCGGCAGGCGCCATTTCCGGCACTGAGGGCTAGACTGACAGGCGACGACCGCCGCTACGAGGATCCCGAGATGGATGAAGGCACGACCAGTGCCGAGGCAAACACCGAAGCGACCGGGGCCGCGGGTGGCGGGAGGCCCGCCGGTGGGGACCCGCAGATGCCGGTCCGGGGGCGGAAGGCGACCGGGCGCAGCGCGACCCCGGACGAGGGGAGGGCTGGAGCTGCCCAGCTGCGGCGGATGATACGGCGACCATCGGGCGACAAGAAGCGGTCCCCGTCATCCGCGAAGTGGCCGCCAAGGCGGCTGAGCTGGCGGCCGTGGCTGGCGAGAAGGCCGGACCGATCAGCCCAGAAGGCCGCGCCGAGGAAGACCGCCGAGCTCGCTGGCAGCGCAGTCGTCGCCGCTCGCGGACATGAGATGGCCACCGGCCTGCGCCGCGCGGAGGACGGGGATCGGGCCTCGGGTGGCGCCGACGCACCTGCGGCGGCGGCCGGGCCTTCGGCTGACGCCCTGGCGCAGACGAGGCCCGACGGCGCCTGACCGACCAAAGGGACCGAGCCGTGCGGCTCCACGGTCCCTCGTGTT
>ERZ1370068.8279-contig-7147_pt1 | contig 50967 bp, 87 predicted proteins | sample MGYA00561227_ERZ1370068 | MGnify/ENA primary metagenome ERZ1370068 (study PRJEB38410, sample SAMEA6850437) | metagenome | study: Metagenomic assessment of the ecological functions of the soil: analysis of the soil microbiota associated with the... | reverse complement strand
TGATGACTACAGGCGACCACATCGGGACGAATACCCTCAGTGACCCAGGCCGCGCACCACGAAGTATCCGATCTCAGTTTCCACACGCACCAGTATCTGCCGGTGCGCACCGCGAAGTCGCGCGGCAAGCGACGGATGAATCCAGAGCGGATTCTGTGTGCGCAATCTCGTCCAGCCACTTCGCGTTGGCGCTGCGCGTGTGAATCTGTATCGCGGCCAGGCGGAAAGTTGAGATCAGAATAGCTTTGATCGTCCTGCGAGAGTTGCTCTCGCATGAACGTGGCTCTTGATATAAGTTGGAATAGCATATTCAGGCCAGCCCCACTGGGCCATCGTGGGCGAATAGAACTCGAGACGCCTGCTGGGCGTGGAAAGCCCGCGTTTGATTTCGCCGTCAACTTTGACGCCCACCAGACGCGGCGATCCATCTTTATCACCGTCCGGGCTGGGAAGCGGCACGATGTTTGGCCGACGCGTGGTTTGGCGCGCGCGAGTGAAAACGCGGCCGCGAGCTGTCTTCAGCGACGATCGTTCAACTCTTCGTCCGGCACCGCTTCTCGTCGACATCGCGCCGACCTTCCTGGTCGACTTCGAAGCGCTCCGTAACGACGCATGAACTCGAGCGGCGTGAGATTTTCTGCTTTGCCGCTTTTTCCGGTAAGCCGGGAAGCGAGTTCTCAAAAGATCCATTCGTAGTACTCGTCAATGCCCAGATGGCTCGTCCCGGATTCTTCTTCGATTCGGCAAACTGGCGAATGCCCAAGGCTGCCGTCTGGATCGATGCGCCAGGTCAGATTCCAGCCAGAACTCGTTCTCTTCCCAGACCTCGCCGGGGTTGATTGTCGCGTGTATCGTTGACGTCTCGACGCCTCGCGTTCACGCGCGGCGCGCATCACCGGTTGGCGAAAGCCGAGCCATTGTGAGTCATGCGTTTCGTATGAATGAATATCGTGACGTTCAGAGCCCAGACCCATCGGCAGCACATAATCCGCGAAGTACGCAGGTTTCGTTCCAGGTCGGCGTCAGCGCCACATGACAGCCGACGAGATCTTCGTCTGGTCAGCGCCTCGATCCAGGAAAAGCCATCCGGGTTGGTCCAGACCGGGTTGTAGACGCGTGTGAAATAACGTTCCAGCTTGTCCGCGGCCCTCGTTCAGCAGATGCGGCAGCAGAAAGGACATCTCGTTCATTGACAGCGGATACTCGCTGCGGCCAGGTTGATCTCATTCCACATCTTCGGATGTGGCGGCGTGTAGAATCGGGCGCGGCACAAACTTGTTCCAGGCGTTCGGAAAGACGCCGCCTTCGGTGGCGATCGCGCCCAGTGAGCGCATTCAGCATGAACAGACACGCGAGCCACCGGACCAACCGCCGACTGACGCCGGAGGTGACACTGCGCCAGTTGTGACTGCTGAGCCGAGTTCCGGCGGTCGCCACCACTTTCGCGTATCTCTTCGATAGCGCTCGCCTCGACGCCCGATCTCGTTCGCCGCAAACTCAAACGTGTACTCGGCGTAAATGTCCTTTAGCACTGCCTCAAATTGATCGAAGGATCGTGTTCTGGGACCGCGGGCGTCCCGACCCGCTTCTTCGTCTTCCAACTTGTAACCTGAAACTTGAACTTGAACTCTCTCCAGATATTCCTCCCAATTCCACCAGCGCTCGCACGAACTCTCGATTGTAAAGATTGTTCTGAATCAGGTAGTTCGCAATCGCCAGCAGGATCGCCGCCTCCGATCCTGGATAACGGCGAGATGAAGTAGATCGGCGTGCGTGGCGGTATTCGACAGCCGCGTGTCAAACACGATCAGCTTCGCGCCGTTCGCTTTGCCGTCGATCACGCGCTGGCGCGTGCGGATTGAAAGTAGTGACCTGACTCGAGGTGGGCGCTGATCAGCAGAATCACCTTGGCGTTTGCATGATCCGGGCTGGGTCGATCGAGCCCCATCCAGAGTTGATAACCTTCGCGGCTGCTCGACGAACAGATGTTCGTATGCGAGTTGTGACCATCAACGCCCCAGGCGGCCAGAATTCGTTCGGTGAAACCATCCTCGCCCGGACGGCCGACGTGATACATGATCTCCGCCGCGCGATCTTCGACGATCGCTTTGCGAATCGCGAGCAGCGATGATCGTCCAGCGCCTGGTCCCAACTGTAACCTGTTCCCATTTGCCTTCGCCGCGCTTCCCGAGCGCTTTTAGTGGATAGCAGGATGCGATCGCGGATCGTTGATCTGATTGAGCGTCGCAGGACCTTTCGCACAGTTGCGGCCTCGCGACCCGGGATGTTCGGGATTGCCTTCGAACTTCTGAATCTCACCCGTGTGCTTTATCGATGTAGGCGAGCAACCCACACGCCGACTCGCAGTTGAAACAAGTCGTCGGCGCGAGCATGATAACGCACGCTCCTTTCTTTCGCGGCCAGGCACGCGAATCCAACTCGACCCAATCGTCCAGCGCTCCTTTGGTGGATACGCCGCGAGATGATTGCAGCTCGGCCGGGATAGAAGAGTGTCTCGCCGCGCGCCTCCGTGTCTTCGCGGTTGGCTCTGTTTACCTTACTTGAATCTTCCACGCTTTCTTACCCTGCAAACTCTTATTACTCTTCTTCAGAGAATCTCACACCCTGGGCAATTGGGTGAATCTATTTAAACCCTGGAAAGGGTTGGCCAACACCTTCAGTGTTCACGATTTGTCGAGAATTGCTTACCCAGGGTGCTACCCTGGGCTGGAATTGTGTACGCCGTTGGCGTAAAGAATTTCTGGGGCTGCCGAAGACTACCCTGGCGAGCACTCTCTCAAGCCTCAACGGAAAATCTCATCGACCGCCATGGACCAACCAGGCAGCGCAGGTTCTGCTTCGGCGATTTCACCGGAGCGATAGATGATTGGATTGTCCGTGTCGCTCGTGCGATAGACGCGAACGAGTCTCTCGCGCAGCACGTCAACGTCCCAGACAACCAAGGTGCCGGCTGCGAAATAGTCAGTACGCTTTGCGGCCATGCGTCGTTCGGCCGCCGGACCGTAATCTTTGTCACTGCGGACTTCGACGAGCGAAAACCGGCGCGCCTTCCGGGAACAGTCCGCCGCGTAGCTCACCCTTGTAAAAGCAGTATCAGGACTAAACGAGGCGACGATTCGGAAGGTCGACGATGAAACCAACATTGTCGGGAAAGGCATAGCCGCCTCCCACGCGCGCCGTTCATAGTCATGCAGGCTGATGTAGATTTCACCAGACGCGCGTCCGGGTACCCTCCTGTCGGCGACATAAGCACCAGTTCTCCATTTACGCTTCCCGCCTTGCCGTGTTCCGGCACGCGGTAGAGGTCTTCGATGGTGGCTTCTATCTTCCGTACTCAGAGAGGATCTCTGCCTTTCGGTGCGTAGATTTTCGAGGTCGTATTATCGCACTCTTGATGGGTCGGAGCCAGAATCACTGCGAGCGAGTCAAGCGTCATGGTGGTTTACGCCGAAGGCGTAGGCCAATTGCAGCCAGGGTAACACCTGGGTAAGAGACAACTGGTTTCTTAACCCTGAAAGGGTTGGTCAACACCTTCAGCGTTCACAATTTGTTAGGAACTGTAGTACCCAGGGTTGCGGCACCCTTCGCTGGAATTGGCGTACGCCTTCGGCGTAAAGGAATTCGGGCTACCACACCTTTACAGCCTAAAACTGTGCGGGCGCCGTCCTCAAAACACCTAAGGACGGCGCCCACGTTTTTCAGCATTCGACGAAGCCTAACAATTCCGAGTGCCTACTTCACTCTTCGGCTCGAGGATGACCTCGCAAGCCAGCCGGTCACCATAACTTCGCGAATCTCTAAGCGTTCCTTGTAGCCCTGCATCTGCTTCTCGTCGTTGCCAACCACCTTCTGCGCCACGGCTTCGGACTTGTCTTCATTGCCTTCCATGGTGGCCAGGTTCTTGTACTCGGTCATTAGCATCAGGTTAAATTCGCCGGGCGTATGGCCCTCAGCTGATAGCACCTTGTACGAAAGAATGTTGCCGTCCTTCTTCTGCGCTTCCTGTTCAGCCTTCCAACTTCCGGCGAGATAGTTCATGTATGCCGTGTCCATTCCCGGCTTGATGCGGATGAACGCGATAGTCCATACCGAGCCATTGTGGTAAGGACGATTGACCTGGGCATAGACCGAAATACCAACGATCAACAGAATCGCCGCGAAGGAAATCGCGGCCGTGCGTTTTCTTTTCATTTTTGGGCTCCTGACCCGTACAGAAATTTGGACTCTGGGTAACGAGGTACGGGAAACTCGCTGTCCGAAAGCTATTCAGCGGCAAGTGGGAGTTGCCGAGGTAATCCAACCGGCTTGTTGCGGCGGAATCTATGGGAAAAGCGCGAGCGTGTCAACTCTCAGCACCGAGCCGACGTTTAGCCGCCCCCTACGCAGGCAAGCCCTTGCGCGCGATCGTCTCCATCATGTTCGCAAAAACGATCCAGCTCGCCGAGCGTGGTGTAGACGTTGGGCGTGATCCGGATGCCCTGGAATTCTTCATGAATGATCGGCGTGGTGAAGATGCGGTGTTTGTCGAAGAGATAGCTTAGCACGATTTCACGGATTGGTTCCTTCGATCTGCAACGTTGGCGATGGCGCACGATTGATTCGGATCGAACGAGGTATTGAAGCGAATCTTGGGCACATCCTTCGAGCCGGTTCATCCAGTAACGTGACAAGGTAACGCAGGCGCGCTTCCTTGCGTTTGCCGCCAATGCCGTTGTGAAACAGCAGTGCTTCGCCAATGGCCAGCTTCGGCGCGGCCGAGTGCGTGCCGATCTCTTCGAACTTGCGGATGTCCGGCGCCTGCTTGGACTTCCGCGGCCATCAACGGCCAGAGCTTTTCGATCTTATCGCGCTTTGACGTAAAGCAAGCCGGTGCCTTTCGGCGCATAGCAACCACTTGTGCAGGCTGGTGCCGAAGTAATCGCAACCGAGGTCCTTCTGTTTGAAATCAAACTGGGCGAAGGAGTGCGCGCCATCGACGATGGTCTCGATGCCTTTGGCGCGAGCCATTTCGCAGACCGCTTTCACCGGGAGTGATCTGGCCCGGTGATGTTGATCTGGTGCGCGATCAGGATCAGGCGCGTTCGATCGGTAATTCCTTTTCGAAAGCCGCGGTGATCTCATCGAGATTCTTCGGCGGAATCGGAATCTGGATCAGCTTGAGCTTCAGGCCTTCCGCTTCTCGCGCTGGCGCAGCGTAGTCAGCATGCGCGGGTAGTCCTGGGTGGTGGTGAGGATTTCATCGCCCGGCTTGAAGTCCATGCCCATCAACAGAATCTCGAGTGACTCGAAGCGTTGCGCGTGATCGCGATCTCTTCGCGATCGCAGCCGAACAGTTCCGCCAGGCCGGTGCGAATCGTTTCCGATTGCGGCTCGAGGATCTGCCACATCGGTGTAGGCGGTGGCGTCTTCCTGTTGCCAGATGTAACGCACCAGCGCTTCGGTCACGATCCGCGGACTGGGCGAAACGCCGCCATTGTTCAGATTGATAATGCCGCGCGTGACGGTGAAGGAGTTTTGAATGACGGCCCAGTAGTCTTCATCCATGGCCGCCTGTTCCGGCGTCAGATGCGCGACGGCTTTGCGTCGCGGCCTCGACGTCTTTCAGCAACGAGGCGACCGTGGCAGAAGACAGCGCAGCCAGACCGAGGCCTTTGCCGGCGAGCGAAAGAAAGTTGCGGCGGTCACGGTGCGAGGCGCCGGCTGCGGTCGTCATGGGCATTTCTTTACGCTCCCTTTTCATTGAATAGCTGACCATTCACTGAGTAACCGGCCCGAGTGATTGCTCTTAATGGCTCATGACCGTTTAGATACAACAACCTTCACTTGCCGCCAGCGAAGACCAAGTTAGAGGATGCAGATTGGTAGCTAACCAGAGTACTGCAAATGCAAGTCGTGGGCTATCTCGCGAGATGCTGCGCCGCAACTCATCACGGTTCACTTTGGTAAGAAAACCCGACCGCCCGGAGAAGCTCTTCCGCCAAACGAGTCAGAAATCTTGGCGCTTTGTCCTGCGGACTTTTTTGCTGAACAAACCACCTTCTTTATCGAGGGGAGTGCCACTGCGCCTGCCGACAAAATCTACTGCGTCCTTCTCGCCGATCAACTTGAAAAGCTGTTTATCTGTGGCGAAAGTAACTGGCCCGGTCTTCACCATCCGAGAACAGAGACCACGGCCCGCCTGTGATCCGGCAGGGTCACTTTGTGTGCTCACTCGTGTGCTGAATCGCCAGGAAGAGAGCGTCAATAATGGCTGTTGTCCCTTGTCAGCATAGAACTGGTCAAAGACCTTTGATCGAGCTTTCCCTTGTCTCCAGTAAAGTCCCACGGTCTTCTCGATTTGGTTTTGCTGGCTATGAACCGCTCAAGAAAAGTCTCACATCTGGCGGCGCTATTGGCTTCAATCAGGTATTTTTGCCCCTTCGATAGCTGGAACCGGCAGATCCTTGAAAGACAAGGGTTGTCCATTACGACGGCATAATCGACGGGTCTTTGATCCTGAGTCATCGAGGCGATTGTCTGAGGCCGACAGTCTTCCAGGGATTCGACTTCCTTTTGCGCTACATCGATCCTACTGAGTGGTCGAGCCGCATCCACTTCACGATCATGCTTAACCTGATCGTCGTTGCTGCCGGTCAATTGCCGAAATCGATTGCGGAGCTTGTTGCCGGCAATTTGCCCAAGCGCCCTGACGGTAACCCTAAAAAGGCAAGGTCAAGAAGACGATGAGGTTGGGCGGGAGATCGGCGCCCGTAGCTTGGGATTGACTTACTTGTCTTCACGTACACTACCTCGCCGCCGATCACTGTCATCACGCAGCGTGTCTTCAGAATTTCCGTCTCGGAATCTTCATGATGTCGGCTGACAGCACCGTAAAGTCGGCTAGCTTCCCAACTTCAGATGGCCCCGCGCAGGTTCTCCTCAAACGCGGCGTAGGCGGGCCAAATGAGTGAACATTTTCAGCGCCTGTTCACGGCTCACGGCTTCTTCAGGGTGCCAGCCGGCACCGCTAAATCCGCGGATATGCTTTGCGCGCCACTGCGGCATAGAACTCAATCATCAGTTCACCGCGTTCGACCGGAGCGTCGGAACCGCCGGGAACGATCACGCCTGACTTGATAAAGCTGGCCCGGGCGCTGGCAGAGCTCCGGCGCTGAGGCGTTTCGGCCAAGACGACTGGGTGCAAAATGCAGATCCGCCAATCGCGTGCGAAGGCTGCATCGAAGGGATGATGCCGAGTTTGGCAAAGCGCGGGATGTCGGCCGGGTTGACAATCTGCGAGAGTGCTCCACGCGCGCAACGTGGCTCTGCCGCACTCTGCGTTGTTTCGGTGGCACCGCGTTCAGAGTCTTTCCTCGTATTCGTCCAGGATGAAGCGATTGCCGCGATCGCCGATGGCGTGAGTTTCCACTTGAATACCTTTCGCAGCGCCTCTTCGATCATCGGCAACAACGCTTCCTCTTTGATTGTCGGGAAACCGGAGGTGTCGGGCGCGTCTGCATAGGGCGCGAGCAAGGCAGCGCTGCGCGACCCCGGCGAGACCATCAACATGAACTTTATGATAGCGCGCACGTTGAGGCGATTTCCATATGCTTCGATGATTGGTCCTTCGCGAAAGAGCCGTTCTACTTCCGACCCGGGAGAGAGCGCCTTGTAGATGCGCAGCTTGATCTTTCCTTCGCCGTAAAGCTTCTTAAAAAGATCAACCTCGGCGTAACTACCGCCCGGATCCTGGACCGGGTCCAGCCCAGTTCGACGTCTCGCTTGACTCCCAGAACAATGGCCTGCTCCTCGTCGCTGGCCGAGACCGGTGGCAGATGGCGGCCCACCAGACCCTGCGCCGCACGTCCAGCAACATGCCGTTAGGCTCACCCGTTGCTTGTCCTTTGGGAAATCTCACCGCCAAACGGATTGGGCGTGTCTTTACCGATGCCCGCAACCTTGAAGGCAGCGCTGTTGGCCACTGCGCCATGACCATCTGCGCGTTCAAGAATCACCGGATTGTTGGGGGACACTTGATCAATTGCCAGCGCGTGGGAAATACGGGCGGCTTCCAAAGGTCTCGATCCAGCCACGGCCGGTGACCCATTCTCGGGCTTTGCCCGATCGACGCGCGCCTTTACTTTGGCGAGAAAGTCCTCGAGGCTGGCAACCCCTTCCAGGTTAAGGGTCATCTCGCGAAAGCCAACGCCCGAAAGATGGTGGGTGCGCATCGGTCCAGACCAGGCACCACGGTCGCGCCCATAGCCTAAGTCGACCACCCGCGTGTGCTGGCCTTCGAACTTCCTGACTTCAGCAGTCGAACCGACGAATACAATGCGGTCGGCCTTGACTGCAACAGCTTCCGCGTGGGCTTGTTTGTCGCTGACGGTGTAGATGTTGCCGTTCTTAAGAACCAGGTCGGCAGGATCGAGCACAGCCGGTAGGGATTGGTCGGCAAGACACTAAAGAGCAGAACACTCAGAACAAGAAGTACGGCTTTCATGGTTTCCTCGTCGAATGGAAGCGAAACGGAATGGAAGCGAAACGCTTCTATGCGAGCCGAAGCTTCGTTTGAAAGCGGACTTGTCGCACTTCGTTGACAGGGGCACAGGTGCCTTATCAAAACGGATCAATAGAGGCGAAGACCCTTGTCGAGCGAAACGCATCGTCGAAGTGAAACGCCTCGTTTAGAATGCCGGACTCGTCCACTTTCATCGACCGGGGCACGAAGTGCCCTTTCTAAACGGGGATACTATCTAAGCGGGCACAGTCGACTCTATTCCTCGCGGATCGTCAATCCCTCGTGCGAGATCTTCCAGTTGAGCACTTCAACGCCAGGCATCTCGGCCAGCGCCTTTTCCACCTGCGGCCTTTTCCTGCGCTGCAGAAAAGCAATGCAGCCGCCGCCGCCCGCGCCGCAGACTTTGGCCGCCTCGGCGCCGTTGTTCAGGGCCTTTTCAATCAGCACATCCATTTGTGGCGTGGTAATGTTCGGCGCCAATTTTTTGCGATTCGGATGTGCCTTGCGCATCGACGCCGCTACTTTCTCCCAGTCATTCTCCAGCAATGCGCCACGCATTCAGGATGGCAGAATCGCGGATGCTCTCAAACATCTGAAAGAGTGACTGATCGCCATCGATATGTGCCGCTTGAAGATTTCCCAATTGTTGGTCCCTGATAGGCGTGGCTCGCCGGTGTAGCAGATGGCCATGCGGCTCTCTAACTCGGCGGCGTTCACCTCCAACACCTCGCGCTCAATACCATCCGGCCGAAAATGGAGGCACGATACCGCGCCGTGCAGCGCGGGGTAGTGTCCTGAAAGCCTGCGGGCACCTTGATCACGAGTGGTCTCGACGTTTGCTGCCAGGGTTACAAACTTGTGCTCAGCCATATCGGTTTCCCACCAGCCGATTCAAAGCGCCGACACACGCTATGTTCAGCGCAGACGAGCCCGCCAGTCCCGCGCCCGCGGGCGCCTTCACTGTACGCAGTCAGGTGAAATCCGGTAGCCGGTTTGAAGAAGTGAACCAGCTTGGCGATTAGTTCGAGCTGCTCCTCTGCAAACAGCTCCTCTAAGCGATTGAGCCGCGTTTCCAGAGGACTACCTGGCGATCGCGCGATTCGAGAATGATGCGATCGTCAGCAAGCGTTTCAATGCGGCAATAGGCACGCAGTGAGCGCAAAATTGACCGTGGTTGCGCCGGGATGAAACGGGTAGAGGCCAGATGTCTATCGTTCCTCCGGCCAGATCCACACAGTAGGAGCAGATGATTCAATAATCATATTTGGATTTTAGATTTTTGATTTGGGATTTTTGATTTGGATTCTCTTCCACTGTGTACTGAAATCAATGCTTAGTACTTGGTACTTAGCGCTGAGTACTTAGTTTAAGTTGGGCGCCAATTTAAGATCTCAAATCGCAAATCTAAAAATCCTCAAATCGGCAATCCTTTAGTCTCCGTCGGCGTCCCGCTTTGAACCGGGGCGCTGGTCTCTTCTCTGCGCCGCTGATGCTGCGGCCCGAAGGGCATACGCTCCACCTGGATTCTGAACCTTCTCCTGCGCTGCTTGTTCAAAGTCCTGGATCAGCTCCGGGTTCACATCCTCCACTTTCTTTGACAGCCAAAACCGTTCGGCAAGGTAAAAGCCCACGATGCCCACCACGACAATCACCAGCAGTATCTTTCCCAGTCTCTGGAAGTCGCCGATGATACCCATTACGGCACCGCTGAAGAAGTAGCCCGCGCCGCTCAACAGAAACACCCAAACAAAACAGCTACCCAGCGAGAGTGAAAAAAAGCGCGCGTAGGGCATGTGGGCCACGCCATGAAAGATGCACGAGGCCCATCGCAATCCATAGATATACTTTGAGAGAAAAATCGACAGTCCGCCAAACGTGTCCGTCAGCCGTTGGATGCGGGGCTGAGCGGCAGCGATAAAATCACGCAGATCACGCACGGTCTTGCCAAAACTCCGCCCGGCAATGTAAGCTCGCATTGTCGCTGGCCACGCCCCCCAGCGTGCCCCACAGCGATTACCTTAGCAAGCTGCTATTCCCCAGAAGAAGTGGCTGTGCGCCAACACCCCGGCGAGCAGCAGCGTGATGTCCCCCTTCGACCATCGCCAGGACTAAAACGGCGTAAAGACCATACTGGCCGATGAGGTTTGAAAGGAAATCAAGACTGTGCATTAGGAGGAGTTGTCAGTGGTCAGTGGTCAGTGGTCAGTTGTTAGTTTTAGGACCTTGGTCTTTGGTCTTCGGACTTTGGTCTTTGGACTTTGGTCTTCGGGTTGGGTCTGGGTCTCAGTCATCTTATCTGTTTTAGTCAGTCAGCAATCGTCGGCCAGCCCAACACCCAAAGCCCAAAGCCCAAGACCCAAGACCCAAGACCCAAGACCTAGACTAAGGCTAAGACCCCAAAACTGACTACTGACTACTGACAACTGACTACTGATTTGATTCCGCCTCAGCTGGCGGCTTGACGACCAGAACAGGACAGGTTGCATGGCGCACGACGGCTTCGGCGGTGGAGCCAAAGAGAATGCGACCCAAACCGGTTCGGCCGTGCGAAGAAACAACGATCAGATCTACCTGCCGCTCTTTGGCAACTCGCACGATTTCCGAGGCCGCCTCGCCGTGCACAATCACCTCCTCAATGTCCAGCCCGGCGCACTCTTCGCACTCGCCAATCTTCGGCAACTCGCGCTCGGCCGAATCCTCCAACTGCTCACTGATATCGGCCACGGGCAAGGGCTCGGTCATGCCGGAGTAGCCAACCGTGGGTACGATCGGCTCGATGACATGCACACAAACGATGCGGGCGCCAAACGTCCGGGCCAGGCGACGCTGTGTGCGACAGGGCATAGTTCGCACAGTCGCTGGAAGTCCTGTCGGCAGCAATATTGAGCGAATCTGCATAAGGAATCTGCGATTTCGGATTTTTGATTTAGATTGACGCCGAACTTGTTCTTCGTACTTAGTTCTTTGTACTTTGTGTTCCTTGAACCCAGCTCTATAAACCCGGATGTCGCGCTGGAGTTGCCCAAAGGACAAAGTACAAAGGAATAAGCTCAAAGCCCCAATGAGCCAATCGCGAATCAAAAATCAAAAATCTCAAATCCGGAAAATCTTCGCCATTCTACACTCTGAGCCTGCTGTTTGACAGCCCCAGACTCGTTGACTATGCTTCGTTTCGTTCTATTCTTTTTGGCCGCTGCTGAGGGTCCCGAAATGACCAGCCCCGCTTCGTCACAACCACACTTTATTGGCATCCATCTCTGCGGAGACATCTTGCGCGCCACAATCGTCAGCGGCAATGGCACTTTGGTGGAAGTCCGGGAAGCCCCACTGGATCATGAAAACCTGGTGACCTCAGTAGCTGGGATTGTGCGCGAACTCGAGAAGGTGGAGCCCAATCTCACATCCGTCGGCGTGGCCATTCCGGGCTCGTAAATCGCTTTACCGATCGGGTAGTCGAGTCTCGCGACCTGCCCACGACTGTCCGTGACGATCTGCATGCTGGAGCTAATGAAAGTGACCGGACTGCGCTGCGAACTGGAAAACGATGCGAACGCTGCGGCCTACGGAGAGTATCAAGTCGGCGCTGGGCGCGGCGCTCGGGACATGTTCTATATGTCGATTGGTGACGCCATAGGCGGCGCGATCATTCTCGACGGCAGGTTGTGGACCGGCACGTCGGGACTTGCCGGAGAAGTCGGGCACATCACCATTGACACCGAAGGCGTCGAATGCGTCTGCGGCAACACCGGTTGCCTGGGGACGGTTAGCTCAGCTCCGAACATCGCGCGGCGGGCCAAGGAGCGTCTATTCCGCGCACTCCACTTCTTCATTGTCGCGGCTGTCCATGAATAGGACGCTTTACCGCCAGCGATGTTGCCCCACGAAGCGAAGAATGGCGACGACTTTGCTCTGATGATGATCGAGCGCACAGGCAAGTATATCGGCACCGGCGGTGGCCAGTGTGATTAATTTGCTGAATATCGAGCGTATCGTGCTGGGCGGCGGAGTAATGGATGCCGGAGAGCTGATTCGCGAAACCTCTCGTGAGAGCCCAGCGCCGAGCTTTTCAACCCTGTTTCGAAGCCACCAGATTCTCGCAGCAACGCTCGGCGCGGATGCCAGCGCGATCGGAGCAGCCTTGTTGGCCCGCGATGCACAATTGAGTTGATTGCCGAGGACCATTTCCGCAAAGGGGCAAAGACGCAAAGATAGCACCAGCCCAATCAGGTATTTGGCTCCGGCCCTTAGTCTTGACTTTGTAGGAATTTCTTTCTTTGCGGCTTGGCGCCTTTGCGGAAAAAATTTCAGCTGACACTTTCTCTGTTGCCCACCGTCACGACCACCCCAAACCGTTCAATAACATCTTCCCTCCGAGGCTCGAATTCGAGTCGAGAACTTGATTGAAAATCTTTGATCATCTGCTACAGTAGCCGGCACTTCGCAATTTTTGGAGTCTGAGCTCAGTCAGTTTCGGGTACGCCGGGACACCAGTGCGTTTGGACGGACGTGGTGACGCTTTAACCTCCAGATTTTTCGGTTCGGGTTTCGCGCTACACCATGTTTTGGGTCCGCAACTAAGTGCCGAACTGTAGCGATGCCACAGATTTTTCATCACAGCACTAATGCGCTGGCGAAAGCTACGATCTTCGGCGCGGTCTTTATTCTCCCGGCCGCTCTTTGGGTAGGTGCCCAGATCAGCCGCTCTTCCTGGAACACGGGCCAGTGGGTCGAACGCCAGCAACCGGTCCAATTCAGTCACAAACACCATGTAGGCGATGACGGCATTGACTGCCGTTATTGCCACACCTCTGTCGAGACCGCGGCCTCCCGCAGGTATTCCTTCAACCGACGGTGTGCATGGAATTGCCACAAACAGATCTGGGCGGACAGTCCGTATCTCGCAACCGGTACGCGCGAGCCTTGAGACAGGCAAGCCCATCGAGTGGATACGCGTGCATGATTTGCCGGACTATGTGCTATTTCAATCACAGCATCCATGTGAACAAAGGCGTGGGCTGTTCGACCTGCCACGGCCCGGTCGATCAGATGCCAATTGTTTACGGGGCAGCGACGCTGCAGATGGAATGGTGTCTCGAATGCCACCGGGCGCCCGCAAAGGATTTTGCGAGCTCCAAAGGACATCTTCAACATGAATTGGCGTCCGCAGGACAGGGCGGAGGGTGATCTCAACGGAAATCGCCAAGTACAACATTCAGCGCCGAAGATCTTGACCAGTTGTTCAACCTGTCATCGTTAAACCAGAATGAGTGCCGACCGCCACATCAATTTCGGGTTAATGCGCGACCGCATCCTGGCCATGTCGAGAACCGCCTCGCGGTGGCGGGCGGGCCCCTACCATCGTCAGAAGCACGCGAGGTAAGCGGCGACCGCCCGCTACCGCAGGCGGTTCTGACAAGATCAGCCGCGGACCCGGTGATTACTGGCGCTCGCTCGAAGAGTTCGTTGACGCGCCGGAGTTCCGCGAGCTGGTCGAACGCGAGTTTCCGCAGCAAGCCGAAGAGTGGGACGATCCGATCGAGCGGCGCACTTTCTTGAAGATCGATGGGTGCTTCGCTCGCCCTCGCCGGACTGAGCGGCTGCGTCTACCAGCCGCCGGAAAAGATCGTTCCGCTTACGTCAAGCAACCGGAAGAGGAGGTGCCAGGTAAAGCCCTGTTCTTTGCTACCGCTGTAACGCTCGGGTGGCATCGCCACGCCGGTGCTGGTGCGCAGCAACGAAGGCCGGCCCACCAAGATCGAAGGCAATCCCGATCATCCCAACAATCGGAACGCGGATCCAAAGGATCGCGGCTCGAGCGCGACTGATATTTTCGCGCAGGCTCTCGGTGCTGGCGCTCTACGATCCGGATCGTTCGCAGACGCCGACCTATCGTGCAGAAACTCGCCCGTGGTCCACCTTCGTTGGCGAGATTCGCGAAGCGCTCAACGGGAAAGGATGGCAACGGTGGACTGAAAGCGAAGCAGGGCGCGGGTCTGCGATTTTTGACCGAGACCGTCACCTCGCCGACGCTGGCCGCGCAGCTCAAAGAAATTCTCACCGCCTTTCCCGCAAGCAAAATGGCATCAATACGAGCCGGCCAATCGCGATCAACGCGCGGGCTGGAGCGATGATGGCGTTCGGCCAGCCGGTCAACACTATCTACGACTTCAGCAAAGCCGGATCGGATTCTGTCGCTCGACGCAGATTTTCTTTCCGCGCTAGCCGGGAAATCTGCGTTATGCACGCGACTTACGCCGCGCGGCGGCGGATGCACCAAAGTGAGCACAGTCAAGGAAGACTCGGATCGAGCCGGCTGTATGTGATTGAAGAGTTCGCCGACTGATCACCGGGGCGAACGCGGATCATCGATTCCCCGAGTACGGCCTAGTGAGATGGAAAGATCTGCGCGTCCATTGCCGAGAGAACCGGAGCGACCGCCTACGAGCTTGGACGGTTTGACTCAGGATGCATAGCGGAATTGATCCGGAACCGGAATGGCAATCGGTCGCGGCCGACCTGATGCAACGCAGGCGCTCAGTCTGGTGATCCCGGCGAGTTTGCACTCGCCGGCGATCCACGCGTTAGCTCACGCGATGAACGCCACGCTTGGCAACGTCGGCAAGACTGTCTTCTACACCGATCCGGTTGAAGCAAACCCCGTCGATCAAACTCAGTCGCTGCGCGAACTGGTCCAGGACATCGATGCCGGCCAGGTTGAGACTGCTCGTGATCGTCTGGCGGCAATCCGGCTTACAACACTCCTGTCGACCTGAAGCTCGATCAGAATCGCCTGGCCAAAGTAGGGCTGCGGGTACACCACGGTCTCTACAAAGACGAGACCGTCGGAGCTGTGTCACTGGCACGTGCCGGCGACGCACTATCTCGAATCGTGGAGCGACACGCGATCCTACGATGGCACGGTGACGATTGTGCAGCCGCTGATTGAGCCACTCTACGCCAGCAAATCTGTGCATGAACTGCTCGCGCTGTTTTCAGATCAGTACGACAAGACGGCGTACGACATCGTTCGCGATTACTGGGCCGGGCAGAAAAACCAGGTGTCGGGTGCCGGGGTTCAGGTGCCGGCTGCAAAACAGGCGACTCCGATCACGACGGCGTCTAAGCCGTCACCTGCTGATGCCGCGCCGGCGACTCCGGCTGCCTGCACCGGCGGAGCTTTGGAGACATGGTGGCGCAAATGTGTGCACGATGGCTTCATTCCGAACACCGGCCACTCCCCGTAAAGTCGCTAACGCTGAAGACCGATGCCGCTGGCGCAGGCTCAAACGACCGGCACCCGGCCCCCGACACCCGACACCTTCGACCTGGTCTTTCAGCACCGATCCGTCGATTTACGATGGGCGGTTTGCGAACAATGGCTGGCTGCAGGAGTTGCCTAAGCCGCTGACCAAGATCACCTGGGACAACGTCGCGCACGTCAGCGTGAACACCGCGCAACGAGCTGTTGCGGCACCAAAGAAAACAGTAGCGGCAGCAAGGGCCGCGAGCATTACGTATCGCAGATCGATCATCAAGTATCGTGATCGCACTCTGAGCGGCGTGCCCGTTTGCGGATCATGCCGGGGCACCCGGACGGTGTGATCACGATTCATCTGCGGCTATGGCCGCAAACGCGCCGGGCGGCGTCGGCAACGAATACACGGTTTCAGCGCTTACGACCTGCGCACTTCTGATGCACCGTGGTTCGGCTCCGGCAGCCGAGGCACAGAAAGTAAGCGGTCAGTACCTGCTGGCCACCACTGCAGTTGCACTTCAACATGGAGGAGTACAAGTTCAGACAAGGAAGATCGCGACATCCTCCGCGTCAAGACGCTGGAGGAATACCCGCGCGATAAACCGGGAGAGCACCGAATCGAAATAATGAGCCGCCCGAGGATAAAGACCCTCTACGATCCGAAGGAGTACGACTACAAGAACCAGGGCAACGGTCTGAACTATGCCTGGGGCATGGCCATCGATCTGAACAACTGCACTGGCTGCAATGCCTGCACGATCGCCTGCCAATCCGAAAACAACATTCCCGTGGTGGGCAAGGATCAGGTCAGCGCGCAGCCGCGAGATGCACTGGATTCGCGTCGACGCTTACTTCAAAGGCGAGCCGGAAAATCCCGAAGGTCCATACTTCCAGCCGGTGCCCTGCATGCATTGCGAGAACGCGCGCCTGCGAGCCTGTCTGCCCCGTGCACGCCACGGTGCACAGCGCCGAAGGCCTGAACGACATGGTCTATAACCGCTGTGTGGGCACGAAGTATTGCTCGAACAACTGTCCTTACAAGGTGCGCCGCTTTAACTTTTTCCTTCTATCAGGACTGGGACACCCCAACTTATCAGCTGATGCGCAATCCAGACGTGTCGGTGCGCAGCCGCGGCGTGATGGAAAAGTGCACTTACTGCGTGCAGCGCATTCAGTCAGCGAAGATCACTTCAGAAATCGAAGGTCGCAAAGTGCGTGACGGCGAGATCGTCACGGCTTGCCAGGCGGTCTGTCCCACGGAGGCGATTGTCTTTGGCAACATCAACGATCCCAACAGTCGCGTGGCGAAGCTGAAGGCCGAGCCGCGAGACTATTCACTGCTGGGTGAACTGAATACCAGGCCGCGCACGACTTATTCTGTCGGCCCTGCGTAATCCGAACCCGGAGCTCGAGAAGAAGGGCTGATGGCTGCATCGACAAGGTTCGATTTTGTAATGCGGCTTTGCCGCCCTCCGGTGCGGTAGGCTCCGCCTTACCGGCAAGCTGCCGATTGTTTCCCGGCGAGGCTCCGCCTCGCCGAGACCGGGAGGCGCAGCCTCCGGAATAATAATGATCTCCCGGTGAGGCAAGCCTCACCGCACTGAGAGCGGCAAAGCCGCAGTGCAGGGAGTGGCAAAGCCTGCAAATATCCGTCAGGTGTCGCTGGCGAATGCAACCTAAGATCGAGTCTGTAAACCCTGACTTATTTCTGTTGACCCTGACTTGGTAACGAATGGCTGACAAACTGGACAACGAAAGACCGCAGCACCACACGCACCGTGCCGGTGGTCGAACCTTCGCTGACCTTTGCGTCGGTGACGGACAAGATCAGCTCGATCGTGCTGAAGCGCAAGACGCCTCTCTGGTGGTTCATTGGCTTTGCGATCTCGTTCGTGCTCTTCCAGTTGATGCTGCTGGCCATCACGAACCTGGTCTTTGTCGGCATTGGTCTTTGGGGTGTCAACGTTCCCGTCGCCTGGGGCATCGACATTCTGAACTTTCGTCTGGTGGATCGGTATCGGCCACGCCGGCACGTTGATTTCGGCGATTCTGCTATTGCTGAGACAAGAGTGGCGCACCTCGATCAACCGCTTTCGCTGAAGCGATGACGCTGTTCGCCGTGGCCCGGGCCGGTATGTACCCGATCTTCCACCTGGGCCGCCCGTGGCTGGCTGTATTGGCTGTTTCCCTATCCCAACACCATGGGCATTTGGCCGCAATTTCGCAGCCCTCTGATGTGGGACGTGTTCGCCGTTTCAACTTATGCCACCGTTTCGGCGATGTTCTGGTTCGTCGGGCTTGATTCCAGACTTTGCCACGCTGCGCGATCGCGCGCCAGAGCAAAACGTTTCAGATCATTTACGGCTGGTTGCGCGATGGGCTGGCGCGGATCGGCGCGTCACTGGCACCGCTATGAAATGGCTTACCTGTTGCTGGCTGGTCTGGCCACGCCGCTGGTGCTTTCGGTGCACACCATCGTCAGCTTTGACTTTGCCGCCGGCGTCATTCCCGGCTGGCACGCGACGATCTTTCCGCCGTACTTCGTGGCCGGGCGCCAGTTTATGCGGGCTTTGCGATGGTGCTTGTTGCTGACGATTCCGCTGCGCGAAGCTCTACGGCCTGGAAGACTTCATCACCATGCACCATATGCACAACATGGCCAAGGTAATGTTGGCGACCGGATTGATTGTCGCCTACGGCTACATGATCGAGGTCTTCTTTGGCTGGTACAGTGGCAACAAGTTCGAGCGCTTCATGATTTGGAACCGCATGCACGGACCCTATGCCTATTACTACTGGGCTTTGATTTTCTGCAACGTGATTACGCCGCAGTTTCTCTGGAGTCAAGAAGATCGAGGCAATCTGTTGTGGCTCTGGTTAATCTGCATTGTGGTGAGCATCGGCATGTGGCTGGAGCGTTTCGTGATCGTCGTCACCAGCCTGCATCGCGATTTTTGCCGTCGTCGTGGGGCATGTACCAGCCGACTCAGTGGGACTGGGCCATGTTCGTCGGGCACGACTGGGTTGTTCTTTACTTTGTTGTTCCTGTTCCTTCGCTTCCTGCCGATGATCTCGATTTTTGAGATGCGCACGATTTTGCCGGAAGCGGAAGTTGAGGAATAGAAGAGTAGGGTTTGTCTTTGATTTGCTTGGCCTCTGATGTGTATGCTTTCGGGAGACATTGACGTTGACGCAACTCAATAGAATCACGAACTGCAAGGCCAAAGACACAAAGGATCCAAGACCTAAGACCTAAGACCTGTAGTGGACATGAAACTTCGCAACCAAAATCTTTACGGCGTGATGGCCGAGTTCGATAACCCAACCGACCTGGTGGCGGCGGCGCGCCTGCACCTACGCGAGGCCGGTTACCGGCGCATCAATGGCTACTCGCCGTTTCCGATTGAAGAGATTGTCGGAAGCGATCGGTTTCCGGCGCACGACGCTGCCGGTGATTGTTTTGATCGGTGGCATACTCGGCGGGCTGGGCGGATTCTTTATGCAGTACTGGATGGAAGTCATCGACTATCCGTTAAACGTCGGCGGAAAGCCCTTATAACAGTTGGCCGGCCTTTATTCCGATCACTTTCGAATGCACGGTGCTGCTGGCGCGCCTTTGCCGCGGTCTTTCGGTATGCTGGCCCTGAACAAATTGCCGCAGCCCTATCATCCGGTATTCAACGCTCCCAATTTTGCGCTGGCGCACCCGAGATAGTTTCTTCTGGTAATCGAAGCCAGCGATCGGAAGTTTGAGCACGATCAGGTTGTGAGTTTCATGAACGCGACCTGAGTCCGAACGATCTTAGATGTCGAAGTCTGGAGCATAGACTGGGCAAACAGAGAATATGAGTGACCGTAGTCTAAGCATGCAGGAGTCACTTGCGTTATTCACCACTGCTTTAGCTGGAGTGCAGAAGCGTCTGCAGTTCAGAGCAACCGTTTCAACGGTTTCCGCCGGCTGCGTGAAGCTGGCAAACCGTTCCGCGACAACAACTGACCGACCTTACCAGCTGTGAAGCAGGGTGTGAATGAGATCATCGGAACGAACCGGGCGTCGCGCGCCAATCAGTCGTCTGCCTGCTGCTCACTGCTCACTGCCTATCTGCTCGCTGCTTCCTCGTTGTCGCGTGGATATGCAGGATCAGCCGAAGATGAAGCCCTATCGTTCGTCGCCGTTCTATAAAGACGTGGTTGTCGTCAAGACAGCTGGTGCCGGGCACGGTGCCGCGTGGCTGGCTGCGCGAAGATAAAGAGCTGTTCACCGGAAAGAAGAGGCGGGCTCCCGGCAAGGGCCGGTGCCACGGTGCTGAAGGCAAGCACCCGGAATCAAGACGACGCCAACCGCAGAGCCCGGAGCCAGCCGTTTCCAGGGCCGCTGCAGCTTATCCGGACGATGTCGATAAATTTCCTTTCCGCATTACCAAAGAGATGCTCGAACGCGGCCAGGGAGCAGCGTATCAGATCTTCTTGTACGTGTCTGTCACGGCCGGACCGGTTCGAGGCGATCGGCCTGATCGTGCGACGCGGTTTCCGCAAGCCGCCTCTTTCCTTCAGACCTGAGTTTGCAGGCCAGGCGCCGGTGGGTCACTTACTTTGACGCCGGTGACCAGCGGCTGGGGAGCGATGCCGGGTTACGCTGCCCAGATTCCGGTGCAGGATCGCTGGCCGATCATTAGCCTGCGTCCGCGCCTTGCAACTGGACGCGCGGCCAGCACCGACAGTAATCCGCCTGCCACTCCGGTAGCGAGCCAAACCAACCTCCGGAGAGCACAGAAGTGAAGCACCGCTTACGATGCTCCGCCAGAAGTTGGACGCCTCCGGCAACGAGCGCTTGGTTGTCGGCGTCGGTGTTTCTGGTTGTATTAGTTGTCGGAGCCTTCATCGCTCGCGCGGCGATCAGTTTTTCCATTCATATCTGATCGGATATATCTGTTCTGGATCGGTATCGCACTGGGCTCGCTGGCGCTCGCTGATGTTGCAGCATCTGACCGGCGGCGGCTGGGGGATGGTCATTCGCCGGCACACTCGAAGCGGCCACCAGAACGCTGCCGCTGATGCTGATACTGTTTCTGCCGATCCTTTGGCGCCCGGCACATCTATCCGCTGACCGATCGAGCAAAGATGGCTCACGGCTTGAGCCATGAAGCTGAGGCGCTGCTCTAGCGGACAAGATCGGCCCACTATCTCAACCGGCCAGTTCTTCATAGCGTCGTGCGGCCGTTTACTTTGCCATCTGGCTGTTGCTGGCTTTTCTTGCTGAGTAGATGGTCACGCGAGCAGGACACCAGCACCGATCGCAGGCCTGACAAAGAATCTGCGCGATGCTCAGCGGGCCGGGCATGGTGCTATTCGTCCTGACGCGTCTCCTTTGCGGCCATCGACTGGGTGATGTCGATTTCACCCCGGCCTGGTACGTCAACGATTTTCGGATTGTTATTCGTCGCTTCGTTTACGCTGAGTGCGCTGGCGTTTGTGATCGCCATGGTGGCGATGCTCGCTGACCGCGAGCCGATGGCCGACGTGGTGGCGCCGTTGCATTTTCACGATCTAGGCAAGACTGCTGCTGGCCCTGGTCATGCTGTGGGCGTATTTCTGACTATTCGCAATTCCTGATCATCTGGTCGGGAAACCTTGCCGGAAGAGATCGTCTGGTACCTGCCGCGTCACTGCACGGCGGCTGGGGCGCGGTGGCCATCGTGGTGGTCCGTGCTGCACTTCGCGTTTCCATTTTTCTTTTTGTTGTCGCGCTCATTAAAGCGCGAATCCGCACCTGTCTGGTTTCGGTGGCTGTGCTGATCTCTGATCATGCGGTGATCGATCTCGATCTGGGTGTGATCGGCCCTGTGTTCAGCGGGCCGAGCGTTTCACATCAGCTGGATGGACTATTGCGGCTGCCGCTCGGCATCGGCGGAGTTTGGCTCGCTATGTTTGCCCGCGAATTGCAGAAGCGACCACTGATGGCCTTCAACGATCCGCAAATGGAGAGTGTAAGCTGGAACAGGCGCACGAGCATCACGGTGCAGCAGTTCGTCGAAGAGTCGTGAAAGCTGATCAAAACGGTCACGTGCGGGGGATCATGGCGAGGCAGAAGGCCTCTGAAGCGGCGCGCCTGAAGAGCATCGCCGCCAATTATGAAGTTAGTGACGTCGAACTGCGCGGCATCGTTGTCTTTCTGGCTGGCCTGACAGTGATGACTGTGGTCGTTTATGTCTGATGCTCCTGATGTTCAACTTGCTGAACACTCAGGAAGTGCAGAAGGAGACAGAGCACGCCGCCGCCGACCACTGGCGCTGAGCGAGGAAGGAGCGGTTACTGCCGGAGCCGCGACTGCAATCCGCGCCGGGCTAGTTGCTCAAGGGTTGGGAAAAGGGGTGGGTTTGAAGGGAAGGCCGTGAATCCTGCGGACTAGGGACACACCAAAAGGGCCTACCTGGGAGTTAGTCGAGCTGCGCAAGAAGTGGGACGAAGATCTGGAAGCGGGGACCAACAGATCAGAATGGCAGCGCGGGTTTCCTTTCGATTGACCAAGCGATGAAGCAAATGCTTACCGGGACCAGCCTGCGCCGCCAGAGCCGCAACAACAGCGGCGGAAAAAGCCGAAGCCTACGGGATTGATATGCCGACGGCAGCGAGTTCCGGGCGCATGACCGAGAAGAGGAAGCACATGAAGGGACAGAAGGCAGTAGGCAGAGCGCAGAAGGCAGTAAGCAACACCGGCCTGTGCGTGAAGGCCTTCCGGCCGTATCCGCGCCGCCTACTACGTAACCCTTGCTCCCTGATGCTCAATGCTGCCCCTGCAAAGGCTCAGCATTGTTTTTGCCTACTGCCTTCTGCCTACTGCCTTCTGCCTTCTGCCCCTACTGCCCTTCTGCCTACTCGCCCCGGGCCAATCTTTCCCGCAACCCAGCTCGCCACTTTTATGGAGGGCGCAATGAGACACAGTCGACGCCGAGCGGTTTGCCAAAGGCCTTGCGTGAGGTGGGCATCGATCAGCACCTGAACGAACAGTTACCGCTTGATCTTACGTTCCGCGACGAGAGTGGCCAGTCGGTAAGCTGGGTCAGTATTTTGGCAAGCGGCCGGTCGTGCTTTCGCTGGTCTACTACAAATGTCCGATGCTTTGCACGCAGGTGCTGCAACGGCATGACTACTGCCTTTTCGGGTAATGAAATTCTCGCCGGGCGCTGAGTATGATGTCGTAACGGTCAGCTTTCGATCCGCGCGAGACGCAGCTCAGCTCGCCGGCGAGAAAAAAACCTCTATGTAAACTCCCTTCCTGAAGCCAAGCGCGTGAGTGCGGCCAGTGCGGCTGGCATTTTCTGACCGGTGACGAGCAGAGTATCAAACGTCTTGCCGGACGCGGTCGGCTTTCGCTATTACTGGGACGAAAGCACCAAACCAGTTTGCTCACGCCAGCGCGCATCATGGTCGCGACGCCGGAAGGAAAGTTGTCGCAGTACTATTACGGCATCGAGTACTCAGCAAGAGATTCGCGCCTGGTCTGAGTTGAAGCATCGGCGAACAAGATCGGTTCGCCGGTAGATCAGCTGTTGCTCTTATTGTTACCACTACGATCCGGCGACCGGTAAAGTATGGCGCGGTGGTCATGAACACGATTCGTGTTGCCGGGAGTCGATTACGGCGGCGGGCATAGTTGGCACTGCTGTTTCTATTGCGTCGATGTTGCGGTCGCAGCAACGCGCCTGCGCGCAGTCGAGGGCGTGCACGCTTGAGTCTATGCAGAGCTTGGATACCATTCGTTCCGGAAAGTGCTTCCACCGAGTCAGGCAAGGTGGACGCGCTCTATTTCTATCTTTCCGGTGTCACCGTATTTTTTACGCTGCTGATTTCCTGGCCATCATCTTCTTCGTCATTAAGTACCGGCGGCGCACATCCGCATGAAGTGCCACGGCCCATTGCGGGCTCGCACAAACTGGAGATGCTCTGGTCCGTGATTCCGTTCGTGATCGCGATGAGCTTTTTTGTCTGGGGGCGCAGGATCTTCTTCAAGCAATCTCGCGGCCGCCGACAGAACGCGCTCGAGGTGTACGTCGTCGGCAAGCAGTGGATGTGGAAGTTTCAGCATACGACCGGGCAGCGCGAGATCAACGAACTGCACGTGCCGGTCGGCCGCAAGATCAAACTGATCATGGCGACTGAGGATGTGATTCACGACGTTTACGTTCCCGCCTTTCGTATCAAGGCGGACGTGGTGCCGGGAAGATACACCATGCAATGGTTCGAAGCCACCAAGCCGGGCAGCTACCACCTGTTCTGTGCCGAGTACTGCGGCATGAATCATTCCGGCATGGGAGGCTGGGTCGTAGTGATGGAGCCAACCGAGTTTGACAACTGGCTGAGCGGAAACGTCGGCATCAATCAGCGGCCACCACCGGGCATCAACTGTTTCAAACCGCTCGGCTTGCGCCTCTTGTCATGGCACACAACGGCGAAGGCGGTCGCGGACCGGCGCTGCTGGGAGTGTTCAACAGTCAGGTGTCAACTGGGCGCTGGACAAACGGTCCGCGGCGATGAGAGTTATATCCGTGAATCGATCCTGAACCCACAGGCAAAGATCGTGGCCAGGCTATGGACCAGTGATGCCTACTTTCAGGGCGTCGTTAATGAAGAGCAGATGGTGCAGCTGATTGCTTATTTGAAGTCGCTGGGTTCGAACGCCGGCCAGCGCGACCGAGGGAACGAAATGGGCCACAGATTTTCACGGATGAACACGGATTAAGACAGATCGATGAGGAAGCTTTTTCAGACTTGTGTTATCCGTGTTTATCTGTGCGACTAGATTAAAACAAATGGAAGAATTCAAAAGTACCACCGCCATTAAGGATCAACTATCTCAACGCCGAATACGGGTTGAAGTCCTGGCTATTGACCAGGGATCACAAGCGCATCGCGCTGCTGTATCTCGGCTCAATCTCAGTTCTTCTTTTCATTGGCGGCATTTACGCGATGCTCATCCGGCTCGAGCTGCTTGACGCCCCAGGGCGATCTGCTTTCGTCGGCGACCTACAACAAGACTGTTCACCCAGCACGGCATCATCATGGTTTTCTTTTTCCTGATTCCGTCGATACCGGCGACGCTGGGTAATTTTCTGGTGCCGATGATGATTGGCGCGAAGGACCTCGCCTTTCCCGCGCATCAACCTGCTGAGCTGGTACATTTACGTTGCTCGGGCGGCGTGATCACGATCTACGCTGTTGCTCGCCGGCGGCGTGGATACCGGGCTGGACTTTCTATGCGCCCTACAGCAGCACCTTTTCGAACTCGCTACGTGATCGCCACCGGCCTGGGCATCTTTATCAGCGGCTTCTTCCTCGATCCTGACGGGACTGAACTTCATCGTCACGATCCACACGATGCGCGCGCCGGGGATGACCTGGTTTCGTCTGCCGCTGTTTATCTGGGCCCACTATGCCACCAGCCTGATCATGATCCTGGGAACGCCGGTGATCGCGATCACCATCTTGCTGCTGGCGCTTTGAGCGCCTGGCGCATGTCGGCATCTTCGATCCGGCAGCTGGGCGGCGATCCGGTGCTGTTCCAGCATCTGTTCTGGTTCTACTCGCATCCGGCGGTCTACATCATGGTCTTGCCGGTCGATGGGCGTGGTGAGCGAGCTGATCGCGAACTTCTCGCGTGAAGAATATTTTCGGCTACACGTTCGTCGCCTTCTCGAGCCTGGCCGATCGCCGTGTTTGGTTTTCTGGTCTGGGGACATCACCTGTTTGTAGCCAGCCAGTCGGTTTACGCGGGCATGATCTTTTCGTTCCTGAGTTTCGCGGTGGCGATTCCGTCGGCCATCAAAGTCTTCAACTGGACGGCGACGCTTTACAAAGGCATCGATTTCTTACGACACGCCGATGCTCTACGCGCTCGGGCTTCATCGGCCTGTTCACGATCGGCGGCATGACCGGACTGTTCCTGGCCGCGCTGGCGATCGACGTGCACGTCAGCGATACCTATTTCGTCGTCGCGCACTTTCACTACATCATGGTTGGCGGGACGCTGCATGGCTTATCTGGGCGGCTTGCATTACTGGTGGCCCAAGATCACAGGGCGCATGTACCCGGAAGGCTGGGGCCGGTTCGCCGCGCTGGTCGTCTTCGTGGGTTTCAATCTGACGTTTTGCCGCAGTTCGTGCTCGGTTACCTGGGGATGCCGCGTCGCTATCACGCCTACCCGCCGGAGTTCCAGGTGCTGCAATGTGCTGTCGACCGCCGGCGCTTCGATTCTTGGTGTGGGCTTGCTGATTACCGCTGGTCTATCTGCTCTGGTCGATGCGCTACGGCCGGAAAGCAGATGCAGAACCCCTGGCGCCTACCGGGCCTGGAGTGGCGGACAGCAGTCACCGCCGCATCGACAGAGAATTTTCCCGAGACGCCGATCGTGACCTGGGAAGCTTATCGAGTTCGCGCCGGTTGAAGAAAGCAGGAGGCGGTCGGTCGTTTTAGCAGTTAAAGCAAGCATTCCTGTTTAGACAGCGGACTTGTCCGCCATCGTTTGTTAATATGGCTTGGTTGGATGATAGGGAACATCTTGGCAGAAAGCTAACTAGAACACGAAGTGCACCACCCGGCGCTGCAGCACCATTTCGAGAACATGGAGCAGCAGCGCGAGGCGGGCACGCTCGGCATGTGGGTGTTTCTGGTCACCGAGATCATGTTCTTCGGCGGGATGTTCTCTTGCCTACACGCTCTATCGAAACAGGTACCCGACTCGCCTTTGCGTCAGCCAGCAATCACCTGGATCTGACGCTGGGAACCGTGAATACCGTCGTGCTGATCTGCAGCAGCTCTGACGATGGCCATGGCGGTTTACTGCACGCAAGTCGGCAAGCGACAGTTACAAGTCCTGTTTCTGATTTTGACGATCGTCCTTGGCTTCGACTTTTCTGGGCATCAAGGCGGTCGAATACTACGACAAGTACGAAAGCAAACTTATTCCCGGTGAGTTGATTCCCGGGCACAAATTCGGGCCCACGGTTCATGTAAAGGGACACCTGAGAACGAACACGAACTGGTTACATTAGAGCACCGTGGAGAACGGGCTTCGGTGGACAACGTTGCAGATGTTCTTTTGGATCTACTTCGCGATGACCGGCATGCACGCGGTGCACATGATCATCGGAATTGGGGTGATGTTGGTGATTGCTCTATTCATCGGTGAAGGGCAGGTACGGTCCGGAGTACCACTAATCCGGTGGAAATCACCGGTCTCTACTGGCACTTCGTTGATATCGTCTGGATTTTTCTGTTTCCCGTTGCTCTACCTGTTGGGGCGGCACATGGAACACCTGGGTTGAGCATATGAGCGAGCACATTGTTTCCGTCAGAGTTTACCTGACGATATTTCTCATCCTGATGGCGGGGACAATTCTGACTGTCATCGCGGCGCAGGCAGATTTTCCCGGGCCGCTGAATGCCGATCGTGGCGATGACCATTGCGGTTCTCAAAGCCACGGCCGTGGTGCTCTATTTCATGCACGTCCGTACAGTCACGCGCTTGATCTGGCTGATCGTGGGTTCGGCGCTCTTCTGGCTGGTGATCCTGTTTGCGCTGACCTTCAGCGACTATTCCACCAGGAACTGGCTGCCGCCGCTGGCATCCTGATTCATTCCGCTGGTTCCAGTTTTTCATCTCGCACAACAATCACTCGATTACAGGCGGGACAGTTCAGTCTGATGGTCGCGTCTCGAAGTCTTGATGGGAAGCCGAGCAATAGGGACAGACACCGCTGACGTCATTGGTAGCTTGAAGACATCCCGCATCATGAAGAGTGGCAGGATGAGGCCGACGACGAGCAGCGGAGATACCGAAAATCAAGCCGACACTTGCTTCCCTGACCGAGCGTGAGAACTGATTATCAGGCCTGCAATAAACAGAATTAAGCGCCTAAAGCAATGATGAATGAAAACCGAAAGCGCTGTCGAACTTGCGTCCTGTTTTACCGGTTTTTCGCTCACGTCGTCTGCCATTTGCTAGTTGCCTCCGGCGAGATCAATCCACGGTTTTGTGCTGGGGATTGCGAAATGACTTTTACTCTGTGGCCGCAATCTTGTCAACGATTTGCTTCACTATTCTCGGCGTAACCTATGCGTACTCAGCGTCTTTGCGGTGAGTATTCCGAAGCAAAAAGCTCACCGCAGAGACGCTCAGGACGCAAAGTCAGCGCCGAGAACCGGTCGGGTCCGCGTTTTGCAGTGCTCAAGGATACTGGTAAAGGTATTTGGTTTGATTTGAGGGATATATTCTGTTCGAGGTCACTATGAGTACAACAGCCGCACAAACAATAGCCGAAACGCCATTTGAGGAGTTTGCTCAAACAGCCTGACAGAAGCCCGCTGGAGTGAGGGGCGATCTCTCAGCTCACCGGAAATCATGAGGTTGATAAGACTGCAACCCGGATTTGGTTTGCCTTCTTTCCACTGCGCGCCTATTTCGCGAGGTTTGAACAGACCGAGGATCCGGAGGCCTGATGCGCGAGTTGTTGATGCAGGGCAACGCTATTGTCTGAAAGATCACGAGATCGATTCGTCGCACCAGTTTCTTTACGGCCACCGGTTTTGGCCGGGAGTCAAAGGCAGTCGCCGGGACACGCTGATCTGTGGCCGGGTCTGAAGACGGCGTCCGGCGATGCCTCTGCCCAGGACTCTGCGACCGCGCTCGCCGATCAGATTCGCGAGGTCGCCCGTCGATGTCAGAAGCGGAACTCTTGAGGAGTTCAACAGTCCCTGCTGGTCGGGATCACCGCAGTGGCCTTCATGACGATTCGCCAGGCGAGCCGGCCACCTTCCAGTGGCGAATGGTGAAATCTTGCTCGACAAGTAAACATATCGGGAAGTCAGCGGAACAGGTCCTCAGGGAACGCGCCAGGGATGACGGACAGGGGACTGCTGGGATTCTTGAAGACTGTCGACAAGAAGTGGACGGTCACTTTTGACGAAAGCGACGACACGGCTCGCTACAAGATGAACAACATGCAGGACCTGGCCTGGGGCGCCGCTGGCAGAGATCACACGCGCGACTGGCGAGCAATCGATCCGCCGTCCTGAAGGGACCAATTCCAGTCGAGTGCCGCTCAGCCGCTTGCGGCACCTGTTGGGTGGGTGTTCTCGGCGGAGCGGAAAACTGGCGGACGTTGGAGCTCGCGAAAACACGAGGATCAAGGAGTTCGGCTACATCGATACCGCTGAGCCAAAACCTCTGATCCGGCTGGCTTGTCAGGCACAGGCTCAGGGCGCCGTTTCGATTGTCATTCCGCCCTGGAATGGCTTTTTGGCAGTATATGAAGACAAAGTCGGCGGGTGATGCGGCTGCGGCGCCGACCATCCTGCGCGGTCGCATTCAAAAGTAGGCAGGTGACGGCTCTCTACGAGTCCGACTGGCGAACGACCGAGAGTAGCCCGGCAGTTCACTGCTGGGGGCATGGAGCGTATTTGAATTGAAGCCCGTGAAACGGGCGACTGAAATGGCGATTGGCTCGGGATGTTAGAGATTCAGTCGTCCGCTGCGCGGACAGCGAAACCAAATTTAACCTCTTTCCCAGCGATGAATCGCTGGGCTAATCTCGACCGTCCGTTTCACGGACTAATTAAAGGCACTCAAGATTGGTTACCTGAACGCTATCTACGCGATTGTGCTATTAGTGTCTTTGTCGGCGGCTACTGCGCGGCAACCCATAACCACTCAAACCAAACCTCGCTCTCGAGTGGAGAGCGAAATCGAGCGCGCGGCGGGCTTGGCGAGTTTCTTTCGGGCGCTGACTGCGATCCAAATCAGGCCGCCGGCTCAGAACCGTGCGCATCATGCACTTTGGTGATTCGCACACGGCGGCTGACTCATTCTCACTGGCCAAATTCGCCGAGTTCCAGGCAGAGTTTGGAAACGGGGTTCGGGTTTCATCGTCCCCGCAGCCCGATGACAACGCGGCGTCGCGGGTGTCAGCGGGGCAACTGGGATGGATCATTGAAGGCATTGGCGGTCGTGTTCCTGCTGATCGTATTCTGGGGCCGGCGGGAATTGCCCTGAGCACTGCCGCGACCGATGAGCGCGCCTGGCTACAAGCGCCCGCGAATCACTTTGAGATTTACTACGTGCGCCAGCCCGGTGGCGGCCGCGTTGAAATCTCCGTTGACGGATTGAGCGTGGTTGACCGACCTTTGACCCTCAACGCGCCGAAACCACAATTTCATTCGTTTCGCTACGATACGCCGGGGACGAAACTCACCCGGATCGAGATTCGCACTGTTGGCGAGGGCGAAGGTAAGAATCCTGGGCATCGTCGCTGACCATACCGGCACAGAACCCGGTGTCGCCTATGACACTCTCGGAATTAACGGAGCGCGAGCAGCTCGGCTCCTCGGATGGAATGCAGAGGCCTTCGCCGCCGCCGTGGCCGAGCGCAAACCGGACCTGATCATCCTGGCTTACGGCACCAATGAATCCGGAGACAGTGACTGGACCGCTACTGCCTACCGACAGACGCTCGCTGCAATTCTGCGCCGTTTGCGAAGCGCCGCGCCCCAGGCGTCCTTCCTCGTCTATGGACCACCTGACCGCGCCGACTCTGCGCTACCGCCAGCGCGCTTGCCGGCGCTGGTGGAAGCTGAGCGACGAGCGTCTCCTGGAAGCTGGCGCCGCCTTTGGAGTTCCTACGACGCGATGGGTGGTCGGGATTCGATGAACGCCTGGGTGGGCCGCAGTCTGCAGGCCGGGCCGATCATATATGCATCTGACGACGCCGGCTATTTTCGTATCGCCACGATCCTGTTCTACCGGGACCTGATGCGCGCTTACGCCAGCTTCTCTGGTAAGCCGTCTGGCGCTCCGGTTGAGTAATGATCGGCAGTAGCTCGACTCTCAGGTCACACCCAACTCGTGTGGCAATCCACAGTCAACGCGAGTGAATAGTAGCAAGCACGCTCTATGGCTGTCCTTCACAATCACCGCGTTGCTTCACCGCTAAAGCCCAACTCTCAATACCGCTCAAGAATGGTTCATGCTATTCACCAGCGGCAACTACTTCGTCTTTCTGATAATCGTCTTCTTTGCTTACTGGCTGCTGGCTTCCAGGCAACGTGTACCGAGTGCTCTTTCTTTTGGCGGCCGAGCTATTACTTCTATGCTCTCTGGAATCCAAAATTCCTGGCGCTCATCTTTCTGATTTCCACCATCGATTTCCTGACCGCCCCGGGGGCTGGGAGCGAACTGCAACCGCCTGGTGCGCAAGCTGTTGTTGGCCGTGAGCATTTTGGGCGACTGGGTTCACGCTCTTTATCTTCAAGTATTTCAATTTCTTTAGTGACTCGCTCACCGAGGTTAGAGCAACAAACTGGGCTGGCACTTCTCGCCGCACATCTTCAGCAATCTGATTCTGCCGCTTGGTCTCTCCGCTCGTGACCTTTCGCTCGCTGGGTTATGCTGATCGATGTCTATCGCAGCACCTTGAGACCTACGCGGCATTACCTTGATTACCTGGCTTTCGTTGCTTTTTTCCAACTGTCGTGGCCGGGCCAATCGCGCGTGCCGGAGATTTACTGCCTCAGTTTCGTGAGCGTCGGAGCTGGCCAGCGAACAGGGAGCAGAAGGTATCTTCCTGATTGTACGACCGGGCTGATCAAGAAGATCGCCATCGCCGACTTTCTGGGAAATAACCTCGTCGACCACGCATTTTCGATCAGCGCAGCTCTGTTCCTCGCTCGAGACTCTGGCGGCGATTTATGGCTACGCCCTGCAAATCTGCTTCGACTTTTTCGGGGGTACAGCGATATCGCTGATCGGTTTCGGCGTTACTGCTGGGGTTCAAGCTACCAATCAATTTCAACGCTCCCCTACCGGGCCTGCGACTTGCGCGATTTCTGGCGCCCGCTGGCACATTACGCTCTCCACCTGGCTGTTCGATTACGTATTCGTTGCCATCGGCGGCCTGCGTAAACGAAAAGTCAATCTTACCGCAACCTGTTTTTGACATTCCTCATTGGCGGACTCTGGCACGGAGCTGCATGGACGTTTGTTGTTTGGGGCGCACTGCACGGACTCGGTCTTTCATTTAACCATTGGTGGGCCAGCCGCAAGTTTGTCCCGTTTAGAGGCGGTCGTCGCCCGCCGGTTCAAGATGCGGTGAGTGAACCTTCCGAAATACCTCCTGCAGGCGCCGGCGGGCAACGCCCGCCTCTAAACGAAAGGGGGCTAAACGGACAAAGTAAAAACCGGACGCGGTGAAGCGAAGGATCAAAGACGGTGGTGGGCCAAAGCGATTGGGCGCATTTCTTACCTTCCACTTTATTTGTCTGACGTGGGTGGTATTTCGCGCTGTGAGAGTCTGACGCAGGCCCTCGAGGTAGTGAAGAGGCTGGGCGCGAGCAATACTCAGCTGCCAACCTTGCGACACCGATCCTCTTGACCCTGCTGCTCGGCTTTCTCTCGCACTGGATGCCCGCTGACGCCTTCCAAAAGGCTCGACGCGCCTGGGCCTGGCTGCCAGCGCCGGTACAAGCGGCGTTCATCCTGGCGGTAGCTGTTGGCCTCTACTATGTGTCAGGGGCTGAGGCGCAGTTCATCTACGGAAATTTTTGAAGGGTGGTTACTTTTCCATGCACAGCGATTCGCCCATCCGCGAGCCGAACACTCTGACTGGGGTGCCCGTCAAGCCGACAAAAACGGCAACCAGTCCGGTGCACGCTCTGCTCTCTCTGCTTTCAGTTCAAGCGGCCCGAACGATCCTTTTCGTTGTGCTTTTGCAGCGCTGCCGCTGTTTATTCCCCGCCTGCGCAACGCACTCAGTTTCAAAGGACAGGCGTATCGACAGTTGCTTCCAATCCTCAAGAGCTGATTTCATTCAAGTCAAACCGGGCGGCGACAGCGACCGTCGTCCCCGGTATGTCCCTCTCGGATTCTCTCGGAATCGACAGTGGACACACCTCTCGATTACAACGACGCTTGTGCGGCCCAACTGGTCAACGATCCAACGCACGCCCTCGATCCGCTTCTACGCGGCCCTCGCTCGCATACTGAGGCCAGGAAGGCGAACGCCCGCCCGGATCACCCACTATGGCGATTCACCGATCACCAACGACGGCATCACCGGCACGGTGCGTCGGCTCTTGCAGCAGCGTTTTGGCGACGCCGGACATGGTTTCATTTTTGATCGACCGTCCCTGGGCGTGGTACGGCCATCAGGCGATCAGCGCTCACTTCCACCGGTGACTGGATGAGCGATTCCTTCATGAATCCGCGTGTCAGGGACGGGGCCTTTGGTTTGGGAGGGTCACCTTTCGCGCCGAAGGGCCGGGCAAAACGGCACGTTTCGCACCAGCCACTGAGGGCGACACTGGCCGGAACTTTTCCCGCATGGAAGTTTACTATCTGGCCCAGCCGGCGGCGGCCAGTTCAGCGTCAGCGTAAACAGCTCAAACACGCAAAACGTTTCCACACTCAGCGACGTGGCCAGGTCTGGCTTCTATGAAATCAAAGCCGGCACCGTTGACCATCGAAGCGAAATACGTGATCTGAAGAGCGTTTCGGGCAGCGTGCGCCTCTTTCCGGAGCAGTGATCGAGAACGATGGACCGGGTGTCGTCTATGACAGCCTCGGTGTGAATGGAGCGTATGCCGGTTTGCTCGAGGGTCATGAACCAGCAGCACTGGACCGAGCAGTTGCAACATCGCCATCCGATCTCCTGGTGCTCAACTACGGCACCAATGAAAGCGAGTATGCGTCGGAAGCGCAAATGGTCCGTTACGAAAACGAGTTGCGGGAAGTGGTGCGGCGCGTTCGAACCCAGCGCTGCCCGGGGTGTCAATCCTGATCATCTCGCCGATGGACCGCGGCAAACACGCGCCCCGGAGGAAAGTTATCACCCTCGATTCAATTCCCAGGATTGTCGAGCTGCAGCAACGCGTTGCGAGCGCCAGCGGCTGTGCGTTTCAACATGTTCGCGGCCATGGGGGCGCCGGCACCATGGGGCGCTGGCATGCCAATAAAAGCATCTGGTGGGTGGCGACCTGACCCACCCAAACGCTGACGGAGCAGAGACGGTAGGTGTGTTGACCTATGCAGCGCTGCTCGATGGTTACGCAAAGTATCGAGCGCGGACGGCCGCCAAGCCTCAGGTGGTGGCGATGGCGAAGAATAAGTAACTAACCAGAATCAACACAAACTAAAGTTTGTCGGACAACCAGAAAGGATAACCAAACATGTCATTACCAGAAGCAGCCATTACTTTTCTCAACGTCAATGCAGAATCAATGGCGCCGGGCATCCCGCTTTGGGCGAAGATCTCTTCAAATCGGGTGCGCTTGATAGTTTTTGCTTTTGGTCGATTTCGTCGGTGTACTCGAAGAAAACTGCGGCATCAGCATTCCCGATGCGGATGTCAGGGCAAACAACTTTCGCACGCTCGAGGCGATTGAGCGCTATGTCGCCGGCCGCCGGGGCGAGCTATGAGCGTCTTTGCCAGGTCTTAGTCGGGACTTAGTTCTTCGCCCGCGGCCTGGCGCCGCACCTGATCGAGAGTTGGGCGAACGGCGGGAGCGAGACTGCCGTTAAGTTCCAGCTGCAGGTATTTTTCGTAGGCGGCTACGGCTTGCTTTGTACTTCTGTACTTTCTCGAAAGCAGCGCCCAGCAACTGATAGATCACCGGCTCGGAATCAGAGAGTTGCTTGATCGCCGTTTCGATACTCGGTTGCCGCCTCTTCGTACTGTCCCCGGTCTTCGTAGACGCGCGCCAGGCCGACATGCGCTTCCGGGCTGAAAGCCGCGGGCTTCGCGCATCGCTCTTTGAAATGACTTGACTGCCTCGTCGGCAAAAGCCATCTCGCGATAGATGCGACCTTCTAACCGCCGATGCCTCTGGGTAAACAGGACGGCTGCGCCGCGCGGCCTCGATCTCGCTGAGGAGGCTTCTTGAGACTGATTGAGGTCCATCAACACTCGCGCGAGGCCCCACGCGCGCAGCCGGAAACGCTGATCGCAGTTTCAATGCTTGGCGATAAAGCTCGACGGCGCCTTTTCGCGTCTCGTCGTCCTTGGCCTTCTCGCGCGCTTCTTCCGCATGCTGAAAAGCCAGCTCGGCCTCGTCAGTGGTGCGCACCAGTCGCACGACGACGGTCCCGCGCTTTGCCGGAAGCGGTCGGATTGTAGCTTCCTGAAACCCGCCGGCGCGGACGCGTAAGACGTGACTCCCCGCTGAGACTTTCGTCAACGCGAGTTTGCCTGAGGTATCAGTTAAACCGCGGCGAACCTCATCAAGCCAGACGATCGCGCGTTTGGTTCGCTCGCGATAGTCAGGGAGGGCAGCAGAGAAGTGTTGGCGGATCGCTGGCCGGTTTGTGAACTTGCCGCACACGGAAGCGAAACCAGCATAATAATGGCGACGGTAAGGAGGTGACAGAAAGTCAGGGTCGTTAAGGTTAGGTATCGCTGCGGTTTCATCGGAGTTACCCACATGGGAGAGTCGTTACAGAATCAGGAGCGGTAGCGACTGGATCCTGCAGTCAACCGGCAATCGAAATATTCGCAGCCAAAAGAACCATAGAAAGAAGGTGAGTGTCTGGATCCGGTCGCTCCGGCTGCCGGTTCCGTGACTTCGGTTCTGTAACCAACACTTCTTTGCCACGGGTTCAATTGCGTGCTGAGTACTCAGCCTTCGAGCTGCTACTCTTCCTCATCACCCATCACCCGACGCTTGCGAACCGAGGGATCCGCGACCGGCGCGGCATTGGGTGTGGTGCCAGGCTGTGAGCCGACTGGATTGACCGGGTTCGATTCCGACTGCCGCTTTAAACTTGCCGTTCTCGTCATAAAGGCGAGCGTACTGAAGCCGATTGCGGACGACACCCTGGATATAACCGCGCGTTTCTTTGAAAGGCACAGCTTCCGCCCACTCGTCCATTTCCGCGGGTAGCGAAGCCCGCCACTGAGGAACACGCATCGGCCCGGCGTTGTAAGCAGCTGCGACATATTCTATGCGGCCGAACTTGTCTATCTGATCCTTCAAATAAGCCGTGCCAAGTTGAATGTTCAGTCGCGGTTCGTAGAGCGAATCTGCTGTGACGCTCCTCTCCACTCCATATTTCCTGGCCGTTAATCTGCCCGTCGGCACCAGCAGTTGCATCAGCCCGTAAGCGCTGGCGGCTGAGTGCGCGCGGGGATTGAAAACCGTTTCCTGGCGAATCAAACCCGCCACCTGGAAAGGATCAAGACCGCGCGCGCGCGATTCCTGAACTATGATGTTCCAATAGGCCAGCGGATAAAAGACGTCCCATTCTTCACGGGTCAACTCTTCCGGCTTCATCTGCGAATAATCGGGATAACTTTTTTCAGCACATTCAGGCCGCGTACATTGTCCTCCTGCCCGCGATAAACACGCGCGATGGCCAGATTGATCTTCGGGCTGAAGGGAGCGTCCCCAGATACTTTAGCCAGTTCTTCCAGCGCCCAATCGTCGCTGCCGATATTTGTGAGCTGGTCGGCTTTCGTGATCCGTATGTCGGCGTCCGGTCCGGCAGTCTCTTCGGCAACCGTGACCGTTTGCAAATTCGCGGTCGCGCGACCGATCAGTGAGTCAGGAGCAAAGTCCTTGCGTGAGGCATTGCCACCGGCGGACAGCGTATCCAGTCGCTGCTTCGCCAGGTAGCCGTACCAGTTGGCTCCATAGCGTCCTGCATTGCCTGGTAAAGGGCGCGTGCCTCGGCCAATTTTCCGGCTCGTTCAGAATCGCGTGCTGCCCAGTAACCGGCCTTGCCACGATTGTCAGTATTCTTATCAGCGTATGAAGCGAGGTGTTCAGTGAGCAGTCTGGAGGATTCAGAATAGTTGCGGGCCTCGTGCGCATCCCAGGCGAGATTGAACTGTGCTGACGGCGACATACCCCGGAACCTGGATAGGCATTGACCGCCGCCCGGAAAAAGAAGGAAGCATCCGACGCGCTTTTGGCGTCATCGGCAATCTGCCCGGCGCTGGCCATGACCCGAGGCGTCCATGAACTGTTCCGGAAAGGCGCGCCGCATTTCCTCGATCGTCCGAGCGCGCCTGGGCCCCACTGCCGCGCCTGAGCGTAGGTGACGGCACAGGTAGTAAAGCGCTTCAGCGCGAGACTCGCCGGACGATGCGGGCACTGCCATTTAAGGCAGCCACCGCTTCAGGAACTCTTCTAGTGATTGAAGCTGCAATACCGCGACGCAATTGGGTCTGCACAGTAGCGGTGTTCGGGAAACGTGTGAAAGCTTCACCGTAAGCCGAGGCGGCATCGGTATACTTCTTCGCTGCGTATAAAGAGTCAGCTCGCGTGATTGCCTCGTTGGCATTGGCTGGTGCGCTTGCTGAGCCCAGCCTGGTGAGAGCAGCAGACGCATTCGCACTTTGGGCTGAGGCGGGAGCATAAAAATAGAGTCGCCGGTAAGCTGCCACTGCCCGGATCATTTTGGTTCTGTTGTTCGTAGGCTCCGGCCGCCAACATCAGCGCCGCCGGCGTCGTCTTTCGCGATCAAATCTTTGAGCAATCCTTGCACGCCTGATGCTGCGCCGGATTGGAGCTGGAGATTTGCCGCGCGCAGCAAAGCTTCGGGTGCGCGAATCGACGCCGGGTAATCGCGGGCCAGCTTTTCGAAAGCCGTAAGCGCTTCCCCGCGCCTGCCTGCCTGTTCCAGCGCCTCGCCGCGCATCAGTAGCGCGTATTCGCCAAGCGCAGTGAAATCGCGAATGACCGCGGAATCCAGCAAGGCCGCAGGCGCCGGTAAAGTCTTTTGCGTTGAGATGAATCGGGCGCGCACCAATCTGGCGAGACCGGCCGCTCTGGTCTTTGGGTAGTCGGTCTCCAGGCGCGCCACTGCATCTTCGGCAGGCAAGGAACCGCCTCGAGTCATTGCTCGCAGATTTTCCAGGGCCCGAATTTCAGCGGTGGTTTGCTGCCGGCTCAAGCAGCTTGCGGTCATGAGCGGCGGTAGTGAGGCGCCCACAACTATTGCCAGACTGATGATGATCAGAAGCCAACGACGCTTGCCAAGACCTTGTGCCAACGGTAACTCCTCAAGGTATCAGGTGTCGGGTGTCAGATGTCGGTTTAGATGGGGGATTGAGCTTAATCGAAAAAGTATTTTCAAGAATGGATGTTCAGAAGTTACACCGATACCTGAAACCCGGAACCCGACCCCGGAGTTCACGCGGTCACGGTCGTGCCCGGATACGCCTCTCCCAACTTTGCCGCATCGCCCCTCGGCCAGGGTGTTGACCAACTCGTGATGAAAGTAGTCATACTTTCCTGACACCACCGGCTTGACACGTTTGTCATACATATCGCGAGAGCGGTCAATGTATTCTCGCAGCCTCGTGTAAAGATCACTGTGCGAGCGGCCTTCGACGACCTTGTCTTCGTTATAGAGCTTGATCTCGGAAACCAACAGGCGCGCGAAACGGCGCGCGTCGTTGTGCGCTCGTCGCTCTTCTTCGTCAACGACGGCGATGGGCAAATCTGCATCATAGCTTCCGTACCGGCGCCGTCCGGAGACGGGAGTAGTGGCAGATTCAGCGACGGCGGGCGTGGCGAATGGAGCAGCCATGCCCTCAGGTGCCCCAAAGTCCGAATGCGGTTCTTCGACCGCCAACTCGGCCAGAGACTCGACATTCGTTGGCTGAGCAACAACCGGTGCATAGGGAATCGGCTCCGAACCAAATCGCCGTGCTTCAGACTCACCCGCCGCAGGCTCCGCTGCAATTGGCGGAGGTTCGTGGTCTGTCACTCGTTCGGGTTTTACTTCGTGAGCTTCTACCGGGGCAGGCTCGGCATACTCGCGGGTCGGCGAATAGCCGGTGGTCGCTGGCGGAGCGGCCTCAGCCCGGGGTTTCACTGCGGCCACATGGGACACCGAAAGTAGTTCGACGGCCATGCCGGCAAATCGCACCAGCGTCTCGGAGTGCTTCGAGATTAAGCGCTTCTGAGTCCAGCCCTGCCGAATCGCCGTAAAGCACGGCAACCGTGCGACCGCGAACAACCAAAGGAACCGCGACGATTCTCTGCGGCTCTTCTTCGCCCAGCCGGTTCAAAAGCAGCTGGTTTTCGGAATGCGAGCTGGTTGTACCGCTCCAGGTGTTGTGCGATCTGGCAACTTCGCCGACGACGGTGTCGGCAAGCAGCGAGAAAGATATCTGTTGCACGGCCTCGTCGCCAACCGTGCCCTGAAATCCGCGGGCCCGCCAGCCGCGAGCCTGATCACCTTTCACGACAAAGAAGGCTACGCGAGGAGCAAAGGACGATCCGCGATTGACGAGCGCCTTGAGCACCTCAGACTGAGACCGTTGGCTTTGAATCTCTTCAATAGCAGCCTTCACAATAGCCATGTCGCTCGAGGCCTGAGTGCGCGATGATTCCGCGGCCGCCAGCTCAACCCCGCGCTCATGTGCAGCGTGCAAGTGTTCCGTCACCGACGCGGCGAGCGAGCCATCCCACTGATCTTCGCCTTCACTTTCCAGCAGCAGGCGGCATGTCTCGTTAACCTGAGTCTGGAGCCGGGTGATATCCTGCTTTATCCCGCTCAGGCGCTTCTCAACGTAACTCTCGATCTCGCGGCGCAAGCTCTCTTCCAATTGTTCACTGACCACTTTTCCTATCCTCCATTGGTGCGTCTGATTCAATACTGATTTACTTGGGCCAGGACTGCAGTCCAGGGAGGTCTCTTCCTTGCGGAAGACCTGGGGGCAAGCCACCTCTCGTAGGATTATGGACGTGCCTAACGAAGCGAGTCAAGAAAATGATTTTTCAGAGTCGTTTGACACACTGGAAGACGCTGGGCTATAAGTGCCTGAATGCCACCCCCCGGGGATGCCAGCTTGTAGATGACCTCCCGTATTCTCATCGCCGATGATCATGACGACAATCGCGAACTCCTGTGCTTTATGCTGGGTGATGCCCTGTATGACGTCCAGGAGGCGCGCGACGGCCAGGAGTGTCTGCAGATGGCTTCGTGAGCGGCAGCCGGACCTGATCATCATCGACATCTCGATGCCCAGGCTGGACGGCTGGGAGGTGTTCCAGGAATTGAAGGTGGACAATCGCACAAGCAACATTCCTGCGTGGCGGTGACCGCTCACGCGGAAATCGACCGGCAACGTGCCCTTGAAGCCGGTTTTAATGCCTATCTGTCAAAACCCTACCGTAGAGAAGTGCTGCTTGAGACGGTGAAGCAAGTGCTTGATAGAGACACCGCCCGGGCCAGCGCCGCCGGAAACGCTCAAAGCGACCCATAAAGTAGTTTGTAGCCCTGCTTAAAGAACCAGTAGCGGTAGCGACGGCAGGGCCCTGGTTTAATTAGGGACCCTACCAATCGGATCAGGCAAAATCTCCCGGACTTAGGTTGAGCCGATGATGCGCTGTTGATACCTGGCAATGGACTATTTGTATGAAATCACCGCCTGCGAAAATGTAGGTACCAGGGGATAAATCTCGCTGCGCGCAAAGCCGGCGTTGGCGGCCATCCGCTCCAACTCGGCAAAGGTGCATGCGTCGCCGCTAGGTGTGCTACCCAGCATCATCATGCTAAAGCCCGCTTGTTCGGGCGGAGAAATGCGATCCCATTGGGCACGAACTCGAGCGTCACTGCGCGACCGCCGTCGACCAGTGCGTGTGAACTTTGCCTAACAACTTCCTCATTCGTCGGCGGATCAAAGTGGTGCAGGAAATTAGTCAGCAAGACGAGGTCGTAACCGCTTCTCGTAATCAACATCAAACGCGCTGCCCGGAATGGTACTGTGCCGATCAGCGACGCCGGCCGCAAGCGCATTCTCCTTCGCCACCTCGAGCACGTTGGGCCAGTCCAATGCCGTCACTTCCGTGAGCTGATTGTTCTTCGCAAATGCGATTCCGTAAAGACCGGTGTCCGGCGGCAATGTCCAGCACCTTCAGTTTGCGATCTGCTTTTTCGTCGACTAGTTTTGCTAACAACTGCGCCGGCATGGCCATCATTGGCGCCATGGCGCGCGCGAATTTTACCCAGACGGGGTTTTCTGGTGCGACTGTGCCTTCATCAGGCAAGACCGTGCCACCCTTTCTCACAGACTCTGCAAGGTTTTTAAATCCTCCAATCAGGTCCGGTGACAGGAGAAACTCAAGCGCACCACCAAGATAGAGCCCGGCGAATTGCGATTGAGGAACACGGCGGAGTCTGGTGTCAAGCCGTATCGCAAACCGTCCTTTGTTAAGAAACCCGAGGATGCACAGAAAGTCGCAGAGTATGCGCATCCCGCGTTCTGAAGTGTTGCATTGCTTCGCGATATTCGCAGCCGTCTCGTGGCCTTCGCCAATTAGCAGTAAACACCGCCAACTCTACGGCGGCTTTTAGGGCTTCGGTGTGCTGGTAAGAGTTTGCGGTTTGAAAAAAGTTGCGGACTGGGTTGATGTGTGGCTGGACTGGACATTCTCAATTCTCCTTCATTCATTTTCTCAAGTAATCATGATAACGGCGCGATGGCCGGCGCCGCGCCAGCGATCGATCGAAAGCGCTCCGCCTCCGAGGAGGATGAGCTGACAGCATGGCAGCGATGTATAACAGGTTCAATTCGTATCCCGGCATACCGGAAGACTGGACCCTCGGGATCCCATACTTTTAATGTTGATCAAGCTGAATCCCGCTGCCAGGTGAACCTTGAAGAGCGCTACCAGCATGTCAATGGCCAACAGGACTGACGCGCAGACCACAAACGCGCCGATCAGCAGCGCGACGCCGGCCCCAACTTCAACGACACCGACGACCCAGGCCGTCAAATCAGGCGCGGGTATCCCGATGCCAGCGAGCAGTGTCGCAAACGTTTGATGCCCTGCGGCAGATGAAACCTTAGGATAGCCATGATAGATAAAGCTGATTCCCAGGATCAATCTCAATGGCAGGGAGCCCCAGGTGCTTAGTTTCTCATGCATGCCGAACTTTCCTTTTGAGAGTGTGCACTACGATCTCAAGCCAGTGGGTACCGACTGCCCCCGCCTGAACGTAAGCATGTTCGTAAAGCATCATTCCCATCAGGGCCAACGGCGCCGCGCCGACTGCAAACGACACTGCTAAGACTCCCCGCAATCGCGAGCGAGACGAGCAAACCCGCAGCCACCGATAACCCGATCCCCATCCAAAAATCACTTCGATAACGGCCCTGCACCATCTCCCCAGACAGCCAGACGCGCGTGCGCCACGTTGGATGAGTGAGCGAAACCTCACCCCAGATCATTAGCAGGTGTAATAAACTCGTGACTGCAAGCACCCAAAGCAGAGGGAATTCCAATTCAGGCTCCAGCCAGGCGCCAAACGGCAGCAAGGTCGCGGCGCCCAGCAATAGAGATTGGACCAGCAGGTGTGGTGGCAATAAAGGGTTTTGCCACATGTCGCGAGCTTTGGCCTGCGCGAAGAGGTAAGCAGTGTAAACCGCACTGAACACAGCCAGCGGAATGCCGGCGATGGTCAGCCAACTCAGAAACGTGCAGCCCACGGAGCAACGCCGGCGGAAAATCCGATTAGGCCGCCAAATGTGTCTGAGGTCGCGCTGCGGTGGCCGAGAACGCTGACCACGAAATGAACCAGCAGGATAAGCGAATAACCGGTGATGATGAACGCACCCTTAACCAGCCAGCTCTTCCATTGTGGTCTCGTAAAAATGAGATAGAAGCGGCCCGGATGCTCGAGGTCCCAGAGCAGGAGTCCGCCAGTGGCCGCGAGCGTAGCTCCTGAAACAACGGGAGCGACCCAAATCCAGATCATGCTGACATTCGGCGACAGAAAGCCAAACGAGACCAGCAATGCGGCGACGAGATAAACGCCGGCGGCTATACCTTTGGTCCAGGTATACAAACTAACGCGCCAGTCCCAGGGAATCGAATGCGAAACGTCGTAGGAAAGCAGAGCAGCGGCCGACGAATTGCCAAAGGTGGGGTTTCCTGCGACCAGGTGCTCCGGCGTCTCCCGCTGCTCGCTCCACATAAAGAGACCGCCTTCGGGACGGCGTGCCGCCAACGGATCGAGGGTCGCCTGATGAGCGCCTTTGTAGAAGAGCTTTGGCAGAGTTTCTTTCTCGGGCCGGCGCACCGAAACAGGATCACGGGCGACGATGCGGGCTACCTTCGACGCCGGATCGTTCAGGTCGCCAATCAGGATCGCTTTCCGTGGGACAAACTATTACGCAGGCAGGCTCGAGGCCCATATCGATCCGGTGGGCGCAGAAGTTACACTTTTTCTGCCGAATGATCCTCCGGGCTGATAAAGATGGCGTCGTACGGACATGCGGCCATGCACGCTTTACAACCGATGCAGATTGACTTGTCGAAATCGACGATGCCATCGGCGCGTTTGAACATCGCCGTTGTGGGACAGGCGGTAACGCACGGTGCGTGCGCGCATTGATTGCAGCGGGTGACCTGATGGGCACGACGCGCGTGCGGGAACTCTCCGACGTCGACGTGCTTAACATAGGTCCGCGTGACGCCGATCGGCACCATGTTTTCCGACTTGCACGCGGTTGTGCAGGCATGGCAGCCAATGCAGCGCGTGTGGTCGACGACCTTCGCCCACTTGATTTGGCGGGTGCTGTCCAGCATAAGAGTTTTCCGGGTGCCGCGAACTATAGCACGGCAGACTGGCGGAAAAACATTCAACGCTCTTTTCATAATCTGTTGCAAAGCAGGTCTCAATGAGTCTTGGAGGCTTTGCCGCCGAACCGGATGTTCCGATATGCCGGATGTCCCCACGCTGACCGCTGAAGTAGTGTCCTAATTTCTGTCTAGGCGGCGGGCATTGCCCGCCGATGCCTTTCAGAGCTAGTTGAATTCACTTTGATTTACGTTGGGCCGGCGGGGAACCCGCCTCTAGCAGGCTGCTGAAACACTCGGATTACTCCCGTTTAGAGGCGGGCGTTGCCCGCCGACCCAACGCGAGTTGGCAACAAACTCCTTTTGAAAACCGATCTTGAACCGGCGGGCAACGCCCACCTCTAAACGAATCATTGGTTTTTCAGCAGCCTGCCAAACGAAGGATCGAGCTCGAACAAGGACACTACTGACCGTCAAAGTCATTTGACAAGGTCGCGGACAATCAAGTAACTAGATACGTCAAGTTGTTGTTCGGCTTACTTCAGGCTCGCATAGAACGCGAAGTTGGAGGTTTTGTATGCGTCTTCTTATCTCGATAATGGCGGTGGTCTTGCTGGCGCTCATTCTGCTGGCCGCCTGTAATTCCAGCGAACACACGCCAGTGAAAAACTGCGAACCCTCCCGCAAATGCTCCCGCGCCCGAACCGCCGCCCGGCGATAATGCACGACGCATCACCCCGGCCGAATTGAAGACGGAGTTAGCAAGCAATAACGCGATCCTTATTGATGTGCGCGCTGAAGCGGCTTACAAGCAGGTCACATCAAAGGGCGCCAGGTTGATTCTCCTACAACGAGATCCTGGCGCACGTAGACGAACTGCCACGCGACAAGACCATTGCCACCTACTGTTCTTGACCGGCCGAACATACGAGCGCCGGTGCGGTGACTAATCTCAAAATAAAGGGTGTGAATAACGCTGCCGCGGTCTTGGGTGGGTTTGAAGCCATGAAGAATGCAGGCTTCGAAGTGGTCACGGGTTCGGACCCGAACGGGAACTAAGGCAGTAGGCAGAAGGCAGAAGGCAGAACGTAACCTTGCGACGCCCGTTTAGAAAGCGGACTTGTCCGCCATGGTAACGAGGGCACAAGTGCCCTATCTAAACAGGACTGGTCTCTGCCCACTGCTCACCGCCCACTGCCCACTGCTCACCGCCCACTGCCCACTGCTCACTGCCCACTATTTCCTATGTTTGAGGCACCGGCATCGTCACGCGCGCCGGCAACGGAGTTAGCGGCTTAGCGCTCGGCACACAAAGTACTGGACAAGGTGCGTTACGTACCACTCGTTCAATCTCTGATCCCAACACCGGAGCGCCGCCAAACAACGACGCGTGAACGTTGGTGCCGATGACGATTAGATCCATATCCGTCTCAGCCGCAAGTCTGACAATCTCGGCATAAGGGCGGCCCTCGACAATGTGCGGGATGGCGTGGGCGCCGTCGTCACGCATCAGGTGCGCCATCTTTTCCTGCACGTAACTGCGTAAGCGAATCAGCGCGCTCAGCCCACCTTCGGGAAACATCACTGAAATCTGCTCGAGGTAGTCGCCGATCACATAGACAGCGTGCAACTCGGCATTCGTCCGATGGGACAATTGCGTAGCCACCTGGGTCGCGGAGGCAGATGATGGTCGAAAGTTAGTAGCGAGCAGGACGCGATTAAGATGAATCTCAGAACGACTGTCGCGATGCTCGACAAAATCGTGCTGCGTCGGGCGAATCGTCAAAACCGGACAAGGTGCTTCAGCAATTATCTCTTCTGCGGTGGATCCCCAAGGGCCCGCGACAGTCCCTTGCGGCCGTGAGTGACGACGGTTACCAGGTCCGATTTCGTAATCATTTACGGCTCGCGCAATCTCTGATGCCGGGTCGCCCTCGACGATCACTGGCTCTACTTCCAGTCCGGTAAACAATGGGTCGACAAGCAATTCGTGAACGTCCGATCGCAGTTGCAACAGCCAATGATTTTCCTGTTCCTGGAAGATGCGTTCCGGCAAGGTCAGCAGGTTCGCGGGAACCTTCGCGTCCTGCACACTAAAGAGCACCACGCGGCCGCTGCCACTGCGAGCAAAGGCAGCCGCATACTTCAGGGCGGCGCGCGCATGCGTCGTGAAGTCCGTAGGAAAAAGGATATTATGAAATGGGTACATGCTGATGAAGACAGTGTTCGTAGTCAGTGGTTAGGGTTTTGGACTTTGGACTTTGGACTTTGATCTTCGATCTTCGGACCAACGACCGAAGGCCAAAGATCAAAGTCCTAAGTACTACTGACTTATATGACCCTTGTGCCGGCAATCCGATCCAGCTGCGTTTTGAATTTTCCCAGCCCATCCGGTCGAATTCGCGCGGCCACTGCCAATTCAACTGCCACTCGTTCCCGAAAACGCCTGCCCTCCTTATCGACTGCGAACTTGTTAACAATACGGCGAAGACAATCACTCAAGCCTGCTACATAAGCGCTGGTCGCTGGACGAACGCTGAGAGTGACAATGCCGTTCGCGTACTTAAGATCCCTCACGGTCGGATCAAGAAGAGGGTAATCGGTCACCCAGCTCGATGCGGGCAGCGCGAAAGCTCGTGCCAAAATCTGCGGGCAAGCTGCCCACCGCGCGTCTCAACCGCGGCGATCAGGAACGCCCGCTCACGCCGAAGAGCTCGTCCCAATCAACTTGTTCTGCAAGAGGCGCGTGGCTGAGGGAATCTGATCAGCAAAACTGGGCCTTGACGGCTCGCTAAGATTAGCGGCCTACACCGCCCGGCTCAGTCTTACCTTCATATACCGTAATCGTGCCACCGGGCTCGCGGGCGTGAACCAGAGCGCGTTCGATGGCTCCATCATTCTTCGTCGAGGTCCCGGAGACTTTATCGATCTCGAACACTGCTTCTACACCCGACCCGCTCAGAAAAAATCTCCGCCTCGTATTGATCGAGCGTGAGATGGATCGAGCCGGAAAAAGTCTTGCCCGCGCAGATAACGGAGTAGCGCTGCAAGACTAACGTAGCTGGTATTGAGATTGTCGAACTGTTTGACAGTCATGATCACGGGTCCAGAAGTTTTGCTTGATTCCTGGCCGTTTCGGCCGAGTCTAACAGAAGGCAGATGCCAGACGCCAGAAAGCAGCTGCTGGATGTTGGATTCTGGACCATCTGTTATTCAATACCCGACAGCACTCAACTTCTAACATCTAACATCCCAGCATCTAACATCTGCTTTTCCGTTTTTTCTTTACCTTTCTCAGCTTTCCATGCCAAACTCCCGCTCGATTCACGTCAGGGCCGAGACAAGCGCACTATAGATTCTGATCGACTTGGAGGCAGACCTTGCTTCAAGGACTATTCCGTACCAAGAACCTGGACGATATCCTGGCCGCGCTGGGCGACGAAACGTCGCGCTCTGAAAACGAAGCCTGGGCGCGCTAAATGTAACGTTGATCGGCATTGGCGCGATTATCGGCGCCGGCATTTTCGCCACCGTAGGCACAGCCGCGGCCGGCGACGCGGCATCGACCGGGCGCCGGTCCCTCGTTGATGTTGTCGTTTCTGCATCACCGCCATTGTGTGCGCGTTTACAGCTCTTTGTTACGCCGAAATGGCGGCGATGGTGCCCGATCTCCGGCTCAGCCTACACCTATTCCTATGCGACGATGGGAGAACTGGTCGCCTGGATTATCGGCTGGGACTTGATTCTGGAGTACGCCATCGGCAACGTGGCTGTCGCGATCAGTTGGGCCAACTACTTTCGTTCCTTCATCCATGACGCCATCGGGAGTCGATATTCCGCAGTGGCTGTCGACTGATTTTCCGCACGGCCCGAAAGATACCCGGGCCTGATTGACAGTGCGCCTCACATCTTCGGGCATTCCCATCGTCTTCAATCTATTGGCGTGCCGGGATCGTCTACTTTGATCACGATCGTGCTGGTCTGGGGCATTAAAGAGTCGGCGCAGATTCAACGCCGTGATGGTGGGCATCAAGATTCTCGTGTTGCTCTTTTTCATCAGCCATCGCGCTATATTTTGTCCCACCATCGCATATGGCCACGAACTGGACACCGTTTCAACCGACCGGCTGGGGCGGCACGCTTGGCGGGCGCCGCAGTGGTCTTCTTTGCCTACATCGGCTTCGATGCGGTTTCCACTGTTGCTGAGGAAACAAAGAACCCGGCCCGAGATCTGCCCATCGGAATCATCGCCTCGCTGATCATCTGCACGGTATTTTACGTGGTTGTGGCGGCGGTCTTTACCGGCACTGATGCCCTACAGCGAACTCGGTGCGGACGCTTGTCAACGGAACAAGCCGAGCCGCTGACGATGGCGCTTAATCATGTGGCCCCAGATCGCTCGCTGGGCCAGCGCGATTGTCGCTTTGGATCGGTCGTGGCGCACACAGCGGTGCTGCTGGTGTTTCAACTGGGCCAACCGCGCATCTTCTTTTCGATGGCCCGCGATGGCATTGCTGCCGCCGGTGTTTCGCGAAGGTCCATCCAAAGTTTAAGACTCCACACGTCACAACCATTCTGACTGGTGTGATTGTGGGCTGATTCTGCGGCCGTGATGAGCATCGACGAGATGGTTGGATCTGACCAACATCGGCACGCTCTTCGCGTTTGTGCTGGTCTGTGTCGGGATCACGATTCTGCGTTACAAGGATCCGGGGCGACATCGGCCATTCAAGGTGCCGCTGGGTGCCTGGTTGCTGCCGATGATGGGGGCGGTCTCCTGTCTCTTCCTGATGTATTACCTGCCGCCGACATCATGGTGGCGGTTTGTCGCCTGGCTGATGATTGGGCTTTCCATTTATTTTGTCTTACGGCTATGTGCGCAGCGAATTGGGACAAAAGATTTGGTCGCATTCAGAAGACACCTTCAGTGGCTGATCGCTTAACGGGACTAGGATCGTTCCTTATTGCGATCGGACTGCTGACTATTCAGCACGGTCACAGCCTCGGGGAACTTTTCGCAATGATGTCGACCAGCACGACGGACGGCATACGAGCGATCGTCGCCTTGAGTGTTATCGGAGTCGGACTATTGTGTGCAGTTGCAGGGGTAATAATGGGGGCCGGGGTAAGCTCTCAGCAATCAAAGTAGCGCAGACTCTTGATGAGCGTTCAACTCCCAAGTGAAAGTCACAAGTTTGGCGAGACGTCTCCAGGTTGGGAAGTGTGGCTTGCCCCCGCGGTTTCCTCGATTTTGAGCCTACTTTACAGGAAGAGCGCGGGCAAGCCACCCTTCCCGACCTGCGAATTTATGACAATTGAAGGCTACAGTGTGAGGCAAGGCCTTTGCCGGGCCTTACCGCACAGGCAATGGTAAACTCCCAACAGATGTCATCATGAATGCCCTTCCTATCATCATCGGCTCGCTTTGCGTGATAGCGATCGCCTATCGCTACTACTCCGCATTCATCGCCGCCAAAGTGCTGGCGCTTGACGACTCGCGGCCCGTGCCTTCGCAGACGATGTATGACGGGCACAACTATTACCCGACAAACAAGTGGGTGCTCTTCGGTCATCACTTCGCAGCGATCTCCGGCGCCGGACCGCTGATCGGTCCAGTGCTGGCGGCGCAGTTTGGTTTTCTGCCGGGCCTGTTGTGGCTGGTGATCGGCGTCTGCATCTGGGCGGCGCGGTGCACGACTTCATGATCCTCGCCGGCAGCGTTCGCCGCGAGGAAAATCGCTCGCGGAAATTGCGCGCACCGAGATCAGTCCGCTCTCGGGTCTCGTGGCGGGCATCGCCATTCTCTTCATCGTCGTCATTGCGCTCGCCGGCCTCGGCCTGGTCGTGGTCAACGCGCTTGGCTGAATCGCCCTGGGGCACGTTTACCGTCGGCTTCACGATCCCGCTCGCGCTGTTCATGGGCCTTTACATGTACAAGCTTTCGCAAGGGCAAGCATTGTCGAGGCGAGCATCATCGGGGTCGTTGGATTGTTGGCTGGCGGTCTATCTGGGCGGTCGCGTGGCTGATTCGTCGCTGGGCGCAAACGTTCACGCTTTCGCGCAAGCACCGTCGATTATCCTGATGGCCAGCTATGGCTTCATCGCTTCGGTGTTGCCGGTTTGGATGCTGCTCTGCCCGCGTGACTACCTCTCTTCGTATCTCAAAAATCGGCACCATCGCGTTTCTGATTCATGGGCGTGATTCTGGTTCATCCCAACCTGAACATGCCAGCGCTGCACGCCATTTACCCACGGCGGCGGTCCGGTCATTCCCGGCAAGCTCTATCCGTTCGTCTTCATCACGATTGCCTGCGGCGCGATCTCCGGCTTTCACTGCGCTGGTCGCTTCCGGCACCACGCCCAAGATGATCGCGAAGGAGACCGATGCGCGGATGATCGGCTACGGCAGCATGCTGATGGAAGGCGTCGTCGGCGTCGTGGCGCTGATCGCCGCCACTTCGCTTTTTCCCGGCGATTACTTTGCCATCAACACTGCGCAGCGAACCGACGCGCAAAAGGCCGCGTACGTGCAGATGGTCGATGAGCACAGCAGCTGCCGGATTTCAATCTCCAGCCGCAGGAGATCGACCGACTCGAACAGGAATCCGGCGAGAAGACCTGCGCGGCCGCACTGGTGGCGCAGTCGACGCTCGCCCTGGGCATCGCCAAGATCTTTGACGGCATCCCGGGCCTGCGCGGCCTGATGAAGTACTGGTATCACTTCGCGATCATGTTTGAAGCGCTGTTCATTCTGACGACGATCGACACCGGGACACGGGTGGCGCGTTTTCTGCTCGGCGAATTCGGCGGGCGTTTCTATAAGAAGCTGGAAGAACCGAACTGGCTACCGGGCGTCGGTCCTCACGACCGCTGTAGTGGTTACCGCCTGGGCTGCATTCATCTGGTCGGGCTCGATCTCTACTATCTGGCCGATGTTTGGCATTGCCAACCAACTGCTGGCCGCAGTTGCGCTGTGCGTGGCGACTACGATCATCATCAACTCCGGGCAAGGCCGATACTGCTGGGTAACGATCCTGCCGCTTAGTTTCGTAGGCGTCACTACTCTAGTGGCGGGCTGGGAATCGATCACCGACATCTTCTGGCCGCTCACACAGGATCCCGAGAAGGCTGCGCAAGGGTACATCAACACTTCGCTGACCGCGCTGATCATGACGGCGGCGGTGATCATCCTGGCCGGTTCCATCCGCCACTGGCTGGGCGGCGGCCACCGGTCTGAGCCAACCCTCACGGCTGACTCCGAACCCCTACCGCAGGTTAGCGTCTAGCAGGCTGCTGAAAAACTTTGTTCAGTCGCCAAACCTCATCGGGTGTCTGCTGATGGAAAATTCAAACCGACCCAGTACCTGGAATCACCACCGTTGGACAGTTTGCCTGCGAATCGGCAATAATAACCCCTTTCTGGGCGACCCCCATTCCGGTGCAGGGCGCTGCGGAAGTGAGCCCTGACCGTTGCTGCTTGATCGAAATGTTGTCCGGTAAGTCGCCCGAGGCAGTTTAATCTCGCCTACTTCCCAAAGACCGAAAGGGATTGTTTGAGTGTAAAACTATCGCTGATTTCCTGGTATCAGCCCGCTGTCGGTTTTGTTTGGCT
>ERZ1370068.2974-contig-2098_pt1 | contig 50967 bp, 57 predicted proteins | sample MGYA00561227_ERZ1370068 | MGnify/ENA primary metagenome ERZ1370068 (study PRJEB38410, sample SAMEA6850437) | metagenome | study: Metagenomic assessment of the ecological functions of the soil: analysis of the soil microbiota associated with the... | reverse complement strand
GGATCGATCGGGCAAATTCATCGAACGGGAAACGCGCAAGCCGAGAGCTGGAGCGGTGCGCCTCCGCCGGGCGTGGGCGCCGAAGCCGGCCGTAGCCGTGGCTGCCTGCTCCAGGCTCACATTGTCGTTATATAACCCATGAATCCGCGATCAGGTGCAGCTGCATCGACGACCCCGGGCCAGGGCCTGGCGCTGCCGCTCCTGACGGTGAAGATGGATCTTCCTGCGCCAAAGCCCACCCTGAGGAAACGGGCGAAGCTCGAAAGCATCGGATGCAGGAGCTCTGTGCCCGAACCCGACACCCGCCGTCGTCCGTGCACGACCTGCTTGCTCGCACCAACTCCACCCGTCGAAGCTGGAGCAGTCCAGGGATCGGCAAGGCAATCGGCGGCCTCTGCAGAGGTAGCTGACGCACAGTCACGGCCCAAGATCGAGTTCACCCACGATGTAGCTGCCGGCGGTCTCACCGGATACGGCCGTGTGCCTCCATCGCATCGCCCAAGAGGCCGCAAACGCCATCAAGCACAGCGGCGCGCGGCAGGCCGAGGTCGTGCTGAGGCGGGCCGCGGACGTGATCTCGCTGGTGAAGATCGTCGATCTACGGGTGCGGGTCTCACCCCGGCAGGTCCAGGGCAAGAAGTGGACTCGGCCTCGTCAGCATGCGCGAGCGGGTAGCCGTTATCTCTCGGAGGCGAGATCGCGATCGACTCCACAACCGTCGGCGGTACCCGGTCGTCCAACCCGCTGAATGACACCGAGCAGCCGCCAGCGGAATGATAGTTTTCGTGTAACGAGCCGCAATGGCTTTTCTTCGAGTCGTATGCCGGTGATAACGCGGTCACCAGAGCTTCCAGGGTGAAGTTTGGGGTAAACGCAGGGGTTAATGATTTCGCTCCGCTGGCATGGGAATCGAGGAGTTCTCGCCGCGCCGCACAATCCCTGGCAGAACTGCTCGTGGAGCGCCTGATCGGTTCGATCCGCGAGCGCCTGAATCGCGTTTCCCGCGTCCTCAGCGAGCGGCACTGCGCCGCGTCCTGAACCGCTATCGCCCATTACCATCATGCGCGCACGCACCTCGAGCCCAGAAAGACGCGCCCGACTCTCCGACCCGTTGAAACGCCCGGCAGCCCTTCGCGAGCTACTCGTTCTGAGTGGCGTTCAGGGGAAGAATATGAAACTCAATTCGACCTTCGCTTCGGCGCGTGCCGTCACGCTGTCGGCGGCGCTCTGCGCATTCGCCACCGGCTGCGCCCACTGGCCCGCCACACCGCGGCTGGAGCGGGCCGGCGCGCCCGGATACCGCCTCGCCGAGGTGACGCGCCCCGGCCAGTCTGACGACATGCTGGTGGTCCTCGCCATCTCCGGCGGTGGCATGCGTGCCGCGGCGCTGGGCTACGGCGTCCTGGAAGAGCTGCGCCGCACCGAGGTGATGGTGAACGGCGTGAAACGCCGCCTCCTCGGACGAGGTGGACGTGATCTCGGCGGTGTCGGGAGGTACGCTGCCCGCCACCTATTACGGCCTGCGCGGTGAGAAGACGTTCGAGGAGTTCGAGGCGAAGGTGCTGTCGCGCAACCTCGAGATCGAACTGGCACAGCGCATCATCCTGAACCCGAAAAACTGGTTCCGGCTTCCTCCGGCACGTTCGGAAAGTCGGATCTCCTTCGCCGAGCTCTACGACGAGACGGTGTTTGACCATGCCACCTTCGGCGATCTGAAGCGGGCCAACGGGCCCTTCGTGATCATCAACGGCACCGATGTCACCAGCGGCGCCCGGTTCAGCTATACGCAGGATTACTTCGACGCGATCTGCGGTGATCTCTCGAAGGTGACGCTGGGACGGGCCATCGCCACGTCGACGGCGCTGCCGCCGCTGCTCACGCCCATCACACTGGAGAACCGCGGCGGGACCTGCGGCAGGAAGGCGCCGGCCTGGCAGGCCGCTGCCGAGGCCGCAATCGGCGAGTCCGAGACGCCAGGTCGCGTGCTGCTCCGCGCCCGCGCGCTCCAGGCCTATGAGAATCCGGCCCGCCCTTACCTTCACCTCTTCGATGGCGGCCTCTCCGAAAATCTGGGGCTGGCCGAGGTGCTCAGGGCTTTCGAGCTCCTGAAGGTCGACCCGGACGAGACGGTGCTGCACGGCGTTCCGCCGGGCCCGCAAGGTGGTGGTCATCACCGTGAACGCGCTGCGCTTCCCCGAGGTGGACTGGGACCGCTCCCCCGAGCCGCCAAGCACCGGCACGCTGCGGGATCAGATGTGGTCCATCCCGGTCGACCGGGTCTCTCTCGACGTGGCGGAGCAGATGCGCGAAACGCTGGCCGCCTGGCAGGCTGAAGCTCCGGCCGGCGGCCCGCAGCGGCGCGGGTACCTGGCGCAGGTCACCTTCGACTCCCTGAAGGACCCGGACGAGCGCCTCTATTTCAGGCGGGTGAAAACCAGCTTGACGCTTCCGAAAGACCAGGTGGACCGGCTGCGCGAGGTCGGCGGCCGGCTCCTGCGCGAAGCGCCCGCCTTCCAGAGGCTGCTCGTCGACCTGAAATCGGATTGATCTGCTCCCCAATTGAACTGGACACCGATGAGGGCTATCCTGCTGCGGGCGGCAGGCTGTCCAAAGCGGGTCCATTGACGCTGCGCCTGTTTGAGCAGATCCTCGGCGCATCGAGCGGCTCGAGTGGCCCCCGCCCATGGAACTGGTCAAGGTGGAAGTGGGACGCCACCGGGCACGGTTGACTGTGCGGGACGCATGGAGTCGAAGAGAGAAATCATGAGAGATCGGCCGTGACACCACGAGTCGTCGTGACCGGCTTGGGCGTCGTGTCTCCGATCGGCATCGGCGCTCGGGCAATTCTGGAAGGCCGCGCTGGCCGGCCGGTCCGGTGTCTCGGCGATCAGCGCATTCGAAGGCCTGCCGATGGACGCCTACCGCTCACGGGTGGCGGGCCAGATCCACGACTTCAACGCGGGCCAATATATAGAAGGACCGCACGTCGAGCGCGTCGACCGCTACGCCCAGTTCGCCATGGTTGCGACCAAAGAAGCGGTGGCCGACTCAGGACTCCGTCTCGATCGCGAGAACCCGCACCGCATCGGCACAATGGTGGGCGCCGGCATGGGCGGGATGCTCATTGCCGAGCAGGAGTACCATCGCGTCTATCAAAATCTGAGGCCGAACCGGGTCACATCCGAATTTCATCCCCAGGGTCACGCTCAACTCCGCCTCCGGCGTCCTCGCGATCATGTGTGGCGCGAAGGGCCCGAACTTGACGATCTCCACCGCCTGCTCGTCGAGCGCCCATGCCATCGGCTTGGCCCTGGGGGCCATTCGCACCGGACAGGCGGACGTCGTCATTGTCGCGGGCGCCGACGCGAGCATCGTCCCCTGACCTTTGCCGGCTTCTGCACGCTGCGCGCGTCTCGACGAACTTCAACGACTCGCCCGAGAAAGCCTCGCGCCCGTTCAGCCAAACGCGCGACGGGTTCGTCATGGGCGAGGGCGCCGGCGCCCTGATCCTGGAATCTCTGGCTCACGCCAAGAAGCGAAAGGCCCGCATCTACGCCGAGGTCGCGGGCTATGCCGCGACCAGCGAGGCCTATCACATGGTCATTCCCCGCGAAGACGGGCTCGAAATCTCGATCACCATGGCGATGGCGCTGCGCAACGCCGGCGTCCGCCCCGCGCAGGTGGACTACATCAACGCCCATGCGACGTCCACAACCATCGGCGACGCGGTAGAGATCAAGGCGATCAAGCATCTCTTCAAAGGCCGCGCGACGCGGATTCCCATCAATGCGACGAAATCGTTGTTCGGCCACACCCTCGGCGCGGCCGGTGCCCTGGCGGGCGTCATCTGCGCGATGACGCTCGACACCGGCCAGATTCACCCGACGATCAACTATGACGACCCGGACCCCGACTGCGCTCTCCCGGGCATTTCCACGCAGGCGCAGGAACGACCGGTCAAGGTGGCGTTGCTGAACGCGTTCGGGTTCGGCAGCAACAATGCGGCGGTGGTCTTCAAGAAATTCTTGCGCTAGAGGGGCACGATGCCAGCCGAAACAGACATTGCCATTCGCGTCCGCACCGCGCTCGCGGACTATCTCAAGCGCGACGTCAAGACGATCAAGCCCAGCGACGCCCTGCGGAACGACCTGGGTCTCGATTCGATGGCCACTATCGAGCTGCTCTATCAAATCGAGGACGCCTTCGACGTGCAGATTCCGGATCAGGACCTGCCCGCGCTGGTCACGGTCGCCAACGTGACCGCGTACATCGAGGGGAAGTGGCGCCCGCCCAGCCGGCGGCGGCAAAGCCACCGTCCCCGCGACCGAAGCCGAAGAAAAGGGATAGCCGGGATGCCGGCCGGTCAGGACCGAGGATGAGGACCGACCGCTCCGCTTGAGCGTCGCGAGCCTGACGGGACGTCTTCAATAACCGGGGCTCGCTCGACGACCGCGTGGCAACTACTGTCGGTCGCCATTGGGACGGATTTCAGACTCTGCCGGCTCTTCTCATTCCATCTGTTCCCGATGATGCGCGATAGTATCCGGTGGTTCTGACACAGTTCTGGACAGCAGGCCCATTCCGAGCGTTCAATCAGGGCGTCGGGAAGCCCTGGCTCTTTCACTCAGCAGACTCCTCCGACGGAGCAACGGCCCTCTCGCCGACCAGCGCGTGGTAGCGCGGGCGACTGTGCTCGCCACCGCCTATGGTCTCGTCGGCGATGGGGCTTCAGGTGTCTCGCTCTCGGCGGCGGAGAGGGAGGTCGGGAGTCGGTGGGGATGGAAGGCGGGCATCTGGTTCTTTGGCGCGCCCGATCCCGGCGCCGCATGGGCAGCGGGCACGACGATGCCTGGCGCCAACGGGATCTTCCTCTGACGGCGGTCACCTTCGTGACGAACTGCCGCGTTTCGCCGAAACAGGAAGTGGGAAGCCCGACCTTCTCCCATGCAGTGGAGCGAGACACGCCGGCCCATGACCCGGTTGACCTGCACGGCGACGGCGTCGTCCCGCCACCGTGAAGAAAAGAACTTCTCCAGCAGGCCAGCCGGGACATCGAGACCAATGCGCCATCTCGCCCTCCCAGGTCTTGCAGAGCCAGCCCTTGCGGGAGAACTTCTGGACCAGCCCGCCCGCTCGCCCGTCAGGGTATTGCGGCCGGAGAGCACTGGCAGCCAGACGTAAGCGGCGATCCAGCGCGTGCCAGGACGAACAGCGCAAGGCGGCGATGACGGACGGCGGTCGCCCCGCGCTCACCGAGCACGGCAGCCGGGCACCACGCGCTCGCGCGAGCCTTTTTCGATCATCTGCCTGTATTCCTCCCGGAGGAACGTGCGGGCTCGGCCGGGGAACTCTGCCCCGATACGAAGGTGACGGCATGACGCCCGAGCCGCCCGTCTCGGCCTCACGAAATGGCCTACACTCCCGCGTGGCATCGAGTATGCGAGCGTGCTTGAGTCAGCGCAATCTAAGGAGGGCGTCATGAAGTCGAAGAAGAGCAGTGGGAAGGGCAAGTCGGCCGGCAAGCGCGGAGCGAGGACCTCCCCATCTCTGGCGCAAAGGCGACGAAGACCAAGGGGGGCGGCCTCGGCAACCTGCCGTAAGCAACGCCCTCGACGGCATCTTCAAAGCGGCGTCGACGGCGGCCCAGAAAGTCGGTTGAGGGGAGCGATTCGGGCGCCGGTGGGCACCGGTGCCCCTTCACTAGCGGTGGCAGCGTCGGGTTCAGGGTCTCAGAATACGGCATTCGTCACTGTCTCCCCACTGCTCCCACGGACGTTATCGGCGGTTACATCGTGTATCCGACGGCCCCGGGCGCGCCCCGGCGTTGATGGCGCACCCCGGCAAGCTGGATGAGACCTCGCAGTGATCGCGGGATGCGCTCGACCCGGCGCGACCGGCTTGCATCGGCGACCGTACGGGCGGCCGGCTGCTCATCCGCTACCCGGGCAACGACGGCTTCCATCCGCACTACGCCGACCTCGCCTGGCCGCTCGTGACCGACTTCCTGCAGCGCCGCGTGTGAGCGCGCGGAGCGCGGTCGCCGCGCTCGCACTGCTCGCGGGCCCCGGCCTCACCGCCTGCTCGAGCCTGCCGCCCGCGCCGCCGCGGCAGCCGGCCGGGGTCGAGACGAGCGTCTCGACCCGCTACTACCCGGTGCGCGGGACGACGACGGCGGCGATCTTCGCGGCCATCGACGCCAACGGCCTCGTCGAGACGAGCGGCCAGCGCGCGGTAGGCCTGACGTCCGCGGAATGGAAGCTGACCTCGGGCGACGTGGACGTCCGCTGCCGTGCCCTGCGTCTTTCCGTCGCTGACCGTCATGCTCCACCTCGTAGTCATGCTGCCGCGACACGAGACGCCGGACGACCTGCCGGCCGACCTCCGGGGCCGCTGGGAGCGCTTCGTCGCCCGGGTCGCCGCCCACGAGCAGCGTCACGTCGACATCTACCTGGAGGGCGCGAAGGCGATGAAGGCGCGCCTGGAGGCGACGCGGACGGGCGTGTCCTGCGCGGACCTCGAGAAGGCGATCGACGCCGCGTGGCGGGCCCAGCAGGCGGACATCGAGCGCGCGCAGGTGGAGTTCCACGCCGTGGACGAGACCACGGCCCGGAGCGAGCGCGAGGCGCTGCAGGCCCGGCTCGACGGCACCCGCGCGCGGCTCGAGCCCGTGGACGCGGAGATCCGCCGCCTCGACACCGAGCTCGCAGATCTTCGGCGTCAGGTCGACGCCGGGCGCGCGCGGACCTCGTCGCGCAGCACAACGCCCTGCCGGGCGGCGCGCGCGCTCGCGGAGGAGTGCAACCGGCTCGTCGCGGACGCCAATGGCCTGATCGACGCCCCTCAACTGGGCGCGCTGGTGAACGTGAGCGGCCCGCGGGCGCCCCCGCGTTACCGTAGACGGTACAGGAACTTGCCGCGCGAAGCGGCAAGCGCGTACCGTACCGTAGACACCGTCGATGATTGCCTGAATCGACACGATCCGGCCTTCCTCGCGGTTGCGGTGGCCGGCGCGCACGATCGCGTCGATCGCTTCGCCCATGATGATGCGCGGCGCAAAGTAGAGCGAGATTTCGTCCGCGGTCCCCGGACGGCAGTTTCCGCTGTCACGTCCCAGATACGCACGCGAATCCGCAGCCTCCATATCACCGCGCGCATCGCCGGGGAGCGTGCGCAGGAACGACGAGGCGACTCGCGTACTCCGTTACTCAGAAGTGTGCGGAAAATGGTGGGCAGAGACGGATTGCGAATCCGCCGACGCCAGGATTTTCAGGTCTGACTCATCACTTCAGTAAGTACCGTAAGGTCTTGCTGGTCGAACGTCGCTCAGTGCGCGTCATCTCATCCCGACTCCCGCATCTCCGCCTCCTTCTTCTCCGTGACAGTAACGTCATGCCCATGCTGCGGTCATCGTGATCGCCTTCCCGGGTGCTCCGCTGGCCGGTCCAGGCTGGGTGGCGGGTTCTCCTCCTCGCACCGGGACACTTCAAGCCCGATCTCCACTATCGGCACTGGTTCACCCCATCGAAGAGTGCGGCGAGAGCAGCGCGGAACAACTCACGGCAAGAACGGCAGCTCAACCCGTTGACTTTTCGCAGAGACGAGCGACAACCGAAAGGCACGCATCCATCTCAGCCAGCAACCCACGAAAGGCCGCCTGCTTGGTGCATAAGATATTCCGGACCCTGACGATGTTTGCTTGAAAGTGTTGCCGCTGAGCCGCTGTGATGGCCCCCAGGCCGGCGACCGTATGATCTCGAAGCGCAAACAGATATCCGCCAAGGCTATTCGGCGCAGCGGCTGACCTTCCACCCTTACCCTTCGGTAGACAGTCATGATGGCGCGGCAGCCGCCTGATCTCGACGTTTTACTCCTGACCAGCGTCTGCCCCTGACGCCTCGGCCGGCCCCTTCCGGATTACCAATCTCGGCAGTGGTCAGGCGTAGCCGGGCGAGCTGGCGCTTGAGCTGGCCGCGCTGACGCATCTGGGCAAGATGCCGCTTCAATTTGCGGACGATCGCTCTCGCCTTGGGCTCCACGCCGGGAGTATCGCATGGTCAGCGCGCGGGTCGAGCCGAGGGGCCGTGATCCTCGCCGTTGACTCCGGACCAGCGCCTGCCCCACCATCCCGGCATGGACCGCCGCCGCTTCCTGCTGACCTCGCTGGCCGGTGCGTTTGCCGCGCCGCTCGCGGCCGGAGCGCAATGCGGCCGCTGCTAACAACGCACGATGATCCCGATTGTCATGGCGGGCAGACGCCGACTGCGGTAGCCAGCGGTCTCGTCGCCAGCCTCGCGCGGCCGGGTGGCGGGCGTCACCGGCTCAACCGATTCTGTCCCGAACTCATGATGAAGGTGCTCGAGCTGCTCAAGGAAGTCAGCGCCGCTACAACGGCCAGTCCTCGGGGCAGAAGCCGTACGTCATGGTGCCTCCCGTTCCGGTTACTCGATCACCTGATCCGCTCGCGCCAGCAGCGACGGCGGATCGTGAGGCCGAGCGCCTTGGCGGTCTTGAGGTTCGAGGACGAGTCCGAACTTTGTAGGCTGATGGACAGGCAAATCCTCCTGGCTTCGCCCCCTTGAAGATTTTGTCCACAAAATAGCCACGCGGCGATACATCTCTGGGAAGTTCAGCCCGTAGCCGATCAAGCCGCCCGCTTCCGCAAGCTCCCTGGCCCCGGCGGCCGGGAGCCGTGTTTCTTCGCCGCAAGATTCGCGATCACCCTGATGTTGTCGTTGAATAAGTAATCCGTGGGCACCACAAGTGCGTCAACGTGACTCGTGGACATCCTCGCAAACGCGCCCTCAAACTCTTTCGGTTCCCGTATCTCAAAGTGTTGGACTGCGACTTTTAATGATCCCGCCGCGCTCTCCGGTGCCTGCAGCACAGGCCTCAATGAGGGTTCCGCGGGGCGACGAGTACGGCGACCCGCCGCGTGTGCATCCACCCGAGATAGAGAGGCGCCGCATCGAAGTCGCTGATATCCGAAAGGGTTGAGATGCGCCCGACGGCATCAACAATTCGGTGGCAGCCGGGGAAGGTGTACCGGATCGGGTACTTGGCACCTCCGCCGCCGTCGCTCAAGCGAACCGAGTCGAAGCACTTAGAGCGGGTCTGCGCGATCTCGGTTAAGCCGATCAGACCTCCCTTCGGCCCATCTGAACTCGATAACGAGATTCTCCCTCCGTGTCAGGATTGCCGGTGTTCCGACTGTCACAGAGGACGTCAACCGGACCGCGCCAGTTCCGCTGCCAAGTCCGGTTTCGCGATAACCGTGGTGCTTGCTCGGGCCGCATAGAATCTGGACACAGGACCAGGTCGAGATCGGCACACTCCGCAGATACCATTGAGCCCGGGCGCGGATCATGCCGGTACTTCCCTCCCGGGTGCGCGTGCTGCTCTCAATCCGCTCGATCACATCGGTCACCTGGGGCCGCGAGACACGGCCAGAGGTGAAGCCACTGCTCCGCCGCGCCCTGAAGAGGCAGTCGGACACCAATACCGTCCCCGGACGCCGATACGTCGCCGACCTTCACCTTCATATGTCGACCAGAGGCCTGAAGGACGTCCGTCCCAAGAATGGCGTCTCGGATCGGGCGACGTAAGCTGTCGCGTCGTCCCGGTAGCGTCACTGGCGCAGGCGGACGTCGGGCAAAACTCCCCGCAAGGCGGCCCGGGCAACCCATGTTTGCCCCAACCATGTCCAGCCCCGCCGGCCCCGAGCGTTCCAGATCAACGGGTTGGCCCGCCAACGACTTCTGGTCCGTGGCTTGCTCTCCGTCGTAGCAGATTGCTAGGCACTCGGATCGGCGGCCTCAGCACGGAGGAGGATCGCGATGCGCAAGACGACGGCCAGGAAGACCAGCGCGCGGATGGCGAAGAAGGTTGACGATCTCCCGCCCTCGACCGGCAAGGGCGACAAGATCAAGGGGTGGTATCGAGTGGACTCTATCGAGATCCGGCTTCGCTCGCGACGAAGTGCAGGCGGTGAAGTCGTGAGCAGCGACGCCTACGTGAAGGCTTCGGTAGTCGTCCAGCGGCCGGCCGCCGGACGTTGTCGGACAGCGACGGGCGCCGGAGACCGAGGTCCGTGGGGCCTGGGCGCCGGCGCCCGCCGCGATGGGAGAGCCTTCGGCTAGGTTTCCACGCTCAGCTCGGGAACTGGGACACGTCGAAGAAGTCGTCATGATCCCCCATCACGCTGCGCCAACGGCTCGGCGTCGGGCGTGAGGCGCCCGTGCTCGCGGTGGAAGGTAATGAACTCCTCCAGGTCGACGGCTACGGTCGCGCCCGGCCGCTCACCGCTGTCCGGGCGCCGCGCGAACCCATCGTGCATTCGAGCGGAACGCCTGCTCTCGGCAAGTCTCGGCGCAAATTAGTGACCGAGGGTCGTCATCCCTCCTCGCTGGTGCGGCTTGGACCTCGGAGCTCGATGACGCTTTCGCGCCTCTTCGTTCTCTGGGAGCGCTCGCATCGGAATCGGAATCCAGACTTCTCGACTGAAGTTGTACTTCCGTACACCGCGCCGTTAGCCGTCAAGCCATAAATCACAGCACCTTTTGACGTCACAGTCGTTACTATTTGGACGAAGCTCACCGTCTCGATCGTCATCCGAGCCTCCGCTTGCGAAATGCGGATGGTCGCCGCAAGACGCCCGTCGCGAGGGTCGTTCGCCTTGAACAGGTCAAGGTTACACCCTCCACCCTTACTACCTGAGGCGACTGTGCCGACCGACGGCCTCCAAACTGGCCGTCCCTTTCTTCTGCAATAGTCAAGGGTCGGACTCGAGTGGCTGCTCGGATTCCGGCTGCGCGAAGCCGTCCTTCACCTCGACCTTCGTGCATTCCCCGCGCGTGGCCACGTTTCGACATCACGTTCCGATACCACGGATCGCGCTACGCAATCGCGGTCGAGAATCCGAGCGGCGTGTCGCGCGGCATCTCCACGGTGGAGATCGACGGGGTCGCGCAGCCGCGGCCCCGCAAGCTCGCGCTCGTCGATGACAGCGCCAGTCACCGCGTCCGCGTGGTTCCCCGCGGTAGACGGGCGATCCCTAGTACTCGCGCCTTCGTCGTGCATGAGAGCGCCGTGCCCCGATCCGACGTCCCCCGTGGCGGGCAGCTCCACGATGGAGGCGGGGCGTTGCCGGCGCGCTGCACCATGAGCCGGCGCGCGTGGAATAGGCGCAGCGTCGGCCGATGGCCGATGCTGAACACCGTCGTCCCACCGAGGCCGCTCGCGCATCCAGCCGATAGAGGCGCGCCTCCGTCGCCTCGTCCACCGCTGAGGTCGCCTCGTCGAAGAGCCATTCGGGCTTCTGGACCAGGGCCCGCGCGAAGGCCATGCGTTGCTGCTCGCCGGGCGAGAGCTGAAGCGCCCAGTGGGCGGACCTCATGGAGTCGTCCGGCGAGCTCGGTGAGCCCCACGACGTCGAGCGCCTCGCGCAGGATCTCGTCGGCCACACCTCGAGCAGCCATCGGATAGCTCACCACGTCGCGGAGCATGCCGATCGGCAGGTACGGCCGCTGCGGAGAAACAGGATCCGGGCGTCCTGCGGCGTGCGAATCTCGCCACGCCCGAACGGCCAGATGCCGGCGATGGCACGCACGAGCGTACTCTTCCCCGAGCCGCGACGCGCCGAGCAGGAGCACGGTATCACCGCGCACGAGCGAGAGGTTGATGTTCGAATAAGCGAGCTGACCATCGGGGCCTGATAGAGGCTTCGGACACCCTCCACGGTCAACCGCGTGGCGCGCCCCTCGAGGCGCCCTGGACGCCGCCCACCGCCTGCAGGCGTGATCGCGCGGTCGAGCGCGCGCTCGAAGCCGGCGAGCCGCTCGATCACCAGGCACCAGAGCCGCGATCTCCTTGTATGACTGGACGAAGAAGCCCAGCGCGTCCTGGCCTGCTGAAAGGCCTGGTCTCGTCTGCATGAGTCCGCCGAGCCCGCCGAGCTCGCCCCGGAAGAAGCGGGGCGTCGCGACGATGGTGGGAGGGGACGATCCGCGTCCCCAGCCCGCAAAGCCGGGGTGAAGGTAGGTCGCGCGCTTTCTGCCGGAGCACGATGCCCCACCAGTTGCGCACCACGTCTTCGAACCGTAACGCGGCAGCCCGGAACCTCGTCCGCCTCGGCCGCGAGAGAGCGGCCCCCTCGAGTGGTCTTCGGCGGAAGCGGAACGGCGAGCTGGCGAATCGGAAGTCGGCCTCGTACCGCAGCCGATCGGGAAATTCCACGCGATCGAGCGGGCTGGCCGAGCCAGTCGGTCACCACGTGCCGGCGATCGCGGACGGTGAACGGCCACCCAGACCATGTAGCCGGGCAGCGGGATGGAGAACCCACCGACCGGGGATCGATGAGGGTTCCGGAGAGCCCCAGAGAGATCGCCACGAAAGGTCACCAACGTGACGACCGCCCGTAGAGCCTCCGGTGAACAGGCCGACGGCTCGGGCCGCGAGGAGGTGTCGTCTTTCTCCGGCGATGCGCTGGTCGGGGTTGTCGGTCTCGCGCTCGGCTGGAGCCGCATCCGATAGTAGGCGCCATCGGCCAGCCAGGCGCGGAGGTAGCGGTCGGCATCAGACCGGGCGTCGCCACCGGATGACTCCAGCATTCTGGTTGAGACAGACCTGTGGCACCGCGAGGAAGATGGAGATGGTGACGATGGTACGTCACCTGGTGGAAACAGCTGGCCGCGAAGGCGGCGGAGCTCTTGTCCGCAAGGAGGGGACGCCGTAGAAGGCGTTGTTCCGCTGATTCAAAGAGCGCCGGCAGAGGTAGACCATGCCGAGCGTGAGGAGCACGACCCCGAGCAGGAGCCCTCGAGTGCCGCCCAGTGGTCCTCCGATGACCCAGTGAGGGGCCAGATCATGGTCCCGTGGCGCGCGGAAGCGTTCGCCACAGGCTGGCAGCCCTGGCCGGATCTCTCGGAGTGGGGTGCCTGCACTGACCGTAGTCCGGTTGCTATCCACGAGCTGTCACGGGAGACTCAGCCCGTGACGACGCGCGGCGATCGTCTTCCGCGAAGCGACAACGCCAGCGTCTGGCGCGGACGCTCCCAGCGGTTTCGCCGCGACGGAGAAGCCGTCGAAGGCATGCGACTTGAAGCACTTGCTACCAATGGATCCACAATTAGGCCCCACCTGACGATTGGGACGAGGATCCCGTCCCGATACCGGACTCACCGAGCATTGGTTGCGCCGGCCGGCGCTAGCGCGCCGCCCAGGACGGGCGAGATCAGGCGGCGGAGGGACTCAACGATGCGGCAACGCACTGCTCGTTAGCTGCTCGGACGCACACGGCGTCGAGTCCTGGACGTGCTGAAGCCTACGTGTCTTCTTCTCGTCGGTTCAGCCGCTCTCGGTCGCTTGCCGTTGCGCAGGCCGCTCGGCTGGTGCCGGCGGCGCAGTCGGCGGCCATCAGCGACCAGAGGAGCGGGCGCGTGGAGCGCCCACGCCGACGCCATCCAGAGCCGCCAACAGGCAGTCCGGGAACATCGGCGCTCTGGCGTTTTCTTCCGAGACGAAGAGCGATATTGGCCCGCCTGGTCGTCCCTTCCGGGCGACAGTCCGGCCGATGCCTGGGGACGGCGCTGCCGCTTCCCGGAGAAGCGTAGATCGCGGCCGGTGTCTGGTGCCGGTGGTGGTCTACGTTCGTGCATCGAGCGGATGTCCCCAGGTGTTCTCCGAGCCTTGCGCCACACCGGAGCGTCCTGCAAGAACAACAGGTCCTGCGAGCATCCGTGGCGGCTCTCGCGACCGAGCTCGGCGACGTGTCCCAGCGCCTGGAAGAACGGTTGGGCACCAGTGCGGCGCGAGGCTCGCCGAGTCGATCATCACGATCGACGCGTGAAGATGGACGAGTCGCCGGGCCGCGGCGAGAGCAGCCACGCAGAACGAATTGACGGCGCTCGCCCAGGAGCTGGCCGTCGCGGCACGTCAGTGGTTCATAAAAGCCAGGCAGACGGCCCAGCCTCGGCTGGTTTAATCACGGATTGAAATATCGAGAACGCGAGCGTGCATGCGGAAGGGTGGCGACGGCCGAGCCGGGAGCTGACCGAGAGCAAGGCGAGGCTGGAAGATTCACCCTGCGCTTTTACTTTTAGGCTCTCGACTCGCCGACCAGCTCCAGGAGCTGGCAGAAGCGGCCTCGATACGATTCAAAGCAAGGTTTCGAGTAAACACCAAGCGAGGCGGGCGATGCGTCACGGCGGCTCCAGAGGCGATGTCTCGGCAGCCTTTTGATTGGCGGTTCTGGCGCTGGTCGCTGATCGCCGCCCCGGCCCGCATCTCCCCCGCGAATGGCAGACGATGCGTGGAGAACTATGACCACACGCTCCGGGCATACGAAAGTCGGATCGGCAAAGATCGAGGCGAGAAGAGACGGGGGTCCCGGCGGATCGGGAGCAACGCGCGGAAAAGGATCACGAGAGTCGGGTCGCGGGAACCAGGCTTCTCTGAAGGCGTGGAAGGGGAAGAGCCTCGCCGACGTGCCGCCGCACAAGGCTTCCGGTGATGCGAAGGCGCGGTCGACCTGTACAGAGAACAGACCGGGTACCTCGACATCGTCGCGAAGCGAGTGGGGCCGGAAGGCGCAGAGGAAGAAGTGCGAGAGGCCATGGCGATGTTGCAGAAGAACCTGCGAGCGCGCCAATGGCAGCCTCGGCGAGGGCGGCCGGGGCGACGACGATCACGTGAGGCGTCGGACGTGCTCGAGAAGATGGCCCGCATCGAGGCCGCGGCGAGCGAGGCGGGCGGAAGCGGCTCAGGGCACGCTGGCAGCGCGACCGCGCCGCGCAAACGGGACCGCGAACAGCGAGGCGTGAGGCCGCGCAGCTGCGCGGGGTGTGCGATGAGAGACCGCGGGTGCGTACCGATCGCGGGCCCCTTCGCCTACAGGTCGAGCTGGCCGCCGACGGCCCGGGCATAGTAGCCCTGCGCGGCGAGGAGATCGTCAGGAGCGCCCATCTCGGTCAGAACGCGTTCTCCGCTGGCCAGGATCTTGTCGACGCGCCGGATCGTGCGGTGTAGCCGGTGGCGACCATCAGCGTCGTGCCCGCGCATCAGCGCGAACAGGCTGACGTGCCACGACCTGGGCCTCGCTCCTCGACGTCGGAGCGCGCTCGTCGGCTCGTCCATCAACAGGATGGGCGCGTCCTTCAGGAAGACGCGGGCCAGGTTAATCCGCTGCTTCTCGCCCACACTCAAGCGCGCTCCGCCCTCGCCGACGACCGTTTCGTGTGCTGGGGTAGCTTCTCGATGAACGCGCTGGCATTCGCGGCGCACGCGGCCGCCGCGATCTCGTCCATCGTCGCGCGTGCGGCTTCCCGCAGGAGATGTTCTCGGCCACGGTGGTCGGCGGGATGATCGGCTCTTGCAGGACGAGGCCGATCTGCGCTCTCAGATCTTCGAGGCGGGAGATCGCGCGAGAGTCCACGCCCTCCAGCAGCACCGCGCCCCTCACCGGATCGAAGAACCGCGGCAACAGATTCAACAGCGTCGTCTTGCCGGCGCCGCTCGGCCCGATGATGGCGGCCGACGTTCCCGCCAGGAGCGAAGCTGACGTGGTGGAGCACCGACCGCAGGGCCGTAGGCGAGGAGACGTCGTCGTAGGCGACGTTGCCGTACAGCTGGAGCAGCCGGCCCGGCGGCGCAGGCGCGCCACCGCCGAACATGTCATCGGCGGACGTGGGCAGACCGAGCCGATTCTCGTCGGCGTCCTGTCCTCGCCGCACCGGGCGAGCTTCCGGCGGTCCTTCACCTCCTCGGGCGTGTCAGGATCTCGAGACTCGCCGCGTGCGGCGCTCGCGCTCGACAGGGTGCGCCCACACGAGCGGCTGACGGGCGGCTCGAAGAGCTGGGCGACGTACGCGAGAAGAACCGAGCAGCTTCCCGGTCAACGCGGCCAGCGCCTGCTAATGCGCCCACAGGTCACACCGAGCGTGCACACGCCCAGGATCACCGAAATCGAGCTCCAGTAGAAGACCTCCAGACCGTGCTGCGCCATCTTGTGCTGCCGCGCTTGCTCGGTGTGGGCGGTGAAGCGTAGCTGCTCGTGGTGCTCGCGCGTGCGCGGCTCTGGATCAGCGGCAGGGCGGTGATTCCTTGGTGGATGAGCGAGTAGACCTTGCTCTCAGCTTGCTGGGCGGCCATGCCCCGCGCCCGCATCGCCCCGCCGAAAGAGCTTGATCGACACGAGCAGGATCGGCACCGCGAGCAGAGCCACCGCGGTGAGATACAGGTTCAGGCGGGCCATCGCGACTGTCATGAACAGGAGGGTGCAGTGGCGCTGATCACGATCAGCAACCCCTGCTGGAACAGGATCTGGAAAGCGCAGGTGTCGGTCCCGGCCCGGAAGATGATGTCCCCAGCCACGGAACCGTGGTGATAGCGCAGCGAGGCGCTGGAGCCAGCTGAAGACGTCGTCGCGGACCCGCCGCAAGCCTCGCAGTCCCACGCCGATCACGCGATAGGCGTGCCCGGCGAGACGGCGGCGTAGGCCAGGTGGAGCGCTAGTGACACGCCGCGATGATCGCGGTGAGCTGTGCAGGCTGGGTCAGGCCCGCACCTGGCCCGGCGAACCAGGTGGGGTACGGCTTGTCGCCGAGAACCAGTGTCGACGAGGATGGCCAGTGGCCAGGGCTTGAGCAGGTTGAGCCCGATGCCGACGAGCAGGAGACCTACGGCCAAGCCGATTCGCCCGGCGTCGGGTCGGAAGTAAACGAGCGCTCGCACCAGCAGGCGGAGACGCGCAAGGAAGAGGTCAACTCGCTCGCCCAGGTGGCCAGGTTCATCGGCTGGCCACGCCCTCGCAATGAGCGTGCCGTGCGGTCGAACTTCATGTCGACCCCTGGGCCTGAGGACATTTGCGTGCTAAGAACTCCGATTGCGACCACAGTCTCCAACGAGCGCCGCAGCAAGCCGTTCCAAGACGCTCACACCGCTGGCCGCTGTGCGCTTGCTGCCCGCCGTCGAGGCGGCAAGCGAAAGGTACCACGGGTCGCGTTCTTCGACGAATTCGCCGGGGCCGCAGGAGCTTCTGCGCCCCAACAAAGCCTCGAATTCGCTTCAGGGTGGCGGCACTGGATACCACGGGGTCACCAGGTAGATCTCGAATGCCTGGATCCGACGGCTCGGCCGGCAGAATGGCCTGACACGATCCGCACGTACTCGTTTCCGCGAAATCCGTGGTAGTCGCCCTGACGGATGCGGTGAAGGTCGATGGTAATAGCCGGGCCGGCCGTCGCGTCCGCGCGCTCACCTGGCTGCCGAAGTCAATCCAAAGGACCCGGCCTTCGATGACCAACGCGGCGGCTTTCCGGCGGTCGTGGCCCGGGGTGCGCCAGCCCTGACGCAAATAGAGGCAGACCGATGATGGTGACGCTCGTAACCCTCGTCGTGGCGGCCCATTCACACCATCCCCTGGGTTCAAACTATCTTCCGAGCGAGCAGCGCGCGATTGCTCCCAACTGGAGATGCAGGGTGAGTACCGGCGCCGGCGAGAGTTCGGACGGAACCAATGAGATCGACAAGCACTTCGGTCACGGCATCTCAAGGCGGTCAACTCCCGCGCCAATGGGAGAGGTCCGTTCGATGGGCCCGCATCGCCCGCGATCTTCGTGGGCTCGCCGTGCAGAACGTCGCAGCTGCCCTGACCCGTACGCACAGCGATGCCAATGCGCGATCGCGCCCGGTCCAGCGCCGCCCGGCTGAGCGGTCGCCGAGCGTTCCCAGGCTGTCGGCTCGCTCACTTACGAAGATCAAGGCGCCTTCGGACGCATGAGTTACGAATGTGCTCGCGCCAGTAATAGCTGGCTATACCGCCGACAACCGCGCCAAGGATGAATCAGGCATACGTACACTGACAGTGGCACCCCGATCGGCCTCTCCCGCCTGCCACCCGATCATGTTCCACGCGCCTAACTCCACCATCGGCCGCCTGCCGTCTCCCCCAGAATGGCGTTGAACCGCCTATGGTCCACGCGGAACGCCGCCTATCGCGTTACGCTCTGCGGACTCACGCCCTCGTTCAGGACGACGATCTCGACGCGACGGTTCGCCTGGCGTCCCGCCGGCGTGGCGTTGGCCACCTGGGGATACTGACTCCCGTAGCCCCTGGCCACGATGCGCTCCGGCTCGATGCCCTTGACACGAGCAGGGTCTTGATGGCGTCGGCTCGCTCCTGGGAGAGCTTCACGTTGCCCTCGTTGTTGCCGGTGTTGTCGGTGTGCCCTTCGATCAGCACGTTCCGCCTGGGGTTGCTCTGGAGGAACGCGACGAGCTTGTCCGCGCTGCGCTGGATCTCGGGGCCACATCGGCCTTCCCCGTGGCGAAGAGCGCCGAGCCCAGGGTGAGGACGACGCCGCGGTCCGTCTGCGTCGCCTTCAGCTCGGACAGTTCTTTGGTGAGCGCGGCCGTCTGGGCCTGGGCCGCCGCCATCTGCATGCGGGCCTGTTCGGCCTCCCGGGACTTGGCCTCGACCTCGCGGGCTCGTGCGTCGGCAGCCATCCGGGCCTCATCCGCCTCCCGCTTGGCCTTGTCGATCTCCTGCGCCTGACTTCCGACTGCCTGGCCCGCGCTTCATTCACCTGGCGCGCCTTGTCCAGCTCGGCCCGCGCCGCCTTTGGCCTCAGCTTCTCGCTTCTGGAGCTGCATGTCGCTGGTCTCCTCGGTGAGCGCCTGACCTCCTGCTCCGTCTTTCGGATCCAGACCGATCTCCTCGGCGGTCTGGGACTTCTTTCCGCGAGGTAACCGAACTGCTGGATGTCCCTGACGTCCGTCGCCCGCTCGGCGACCTGGAGCGTCTTCTGAGCTTCGAGCAGAGGGAGCTGGGCCGACGCCTGCACGCTCGGATCCGCCGAGGCCTGGGCGTATGCGGCCTGGGCGCGCTTGAGCTGGGCCTGGGCGGCCGCCTGCTGCTCTGCGGATACGCACCCGGCGGCAAGCGCCACCGGCACGACCCACGCGATGGCCCGGGTGATTCGGGCTGAAACCCTAGTCATGGTCTCTTCCTCCCCGAGGCTCCGCTATCGCGACAGCCGGTCCAGCTCCTGGCGGAGCGTCTGGATGTTCTGCCGCATCTCGTCGACGATCTTCTTGGCGTGCGCATTGGCCGCTCGAGCCCGCGCGTAACCGGCGTCGACCAGCGCCTGATCGGCCTGCCGCATGGCCTCATCGTGCTCGCCCTTGCTGGCCGCAGCCCGGGCCGCCGTGAGCTTGTCTTCGGCCGTCTTGAGGTCGAGCGGCGCCGTCACGCCCGCATTGCCCTGCTTGGCCTCGTTGATGGAGCGCTCGGCCTGGCTGACCTTCGCGCTCGCCAGGGCCGCGTCTCCGCTGGCGCAGCCCGTCGCCACCAGCGCCACGAGGCGGCACCCGCCATCGCTCTCCACTGCCATCGCCTCATCCCCTTGTCCACGTCGTTCCCCTTTCTCCTCCCGCAGTCTCCCCGTATCCGACCCTCGTCCCGAGGATAGAAGCGCGTACTGGGACCCGCTGCGCGCGTCCCGTCGTGGCGTGCTGGCCACTGTTCCGATGGAACTCCGTGGCCAGCAACCTGCAAATGCCAGCGACGGCGGGTTAGGGTGAGCATCCCTCGGTAACACGCCCGCGGGGACTTGCGTGAGATCCTGAAAGGGTAGATGGTGGCCACCACGGCGCCAGGTCCGGGTGGCCTTGTAACACTTACTCGTCCTGGTAACACTTACTCGTCCGTCCTGACCGTAGGCCTTCGGCACCAAATGCTTAAGCGCCTGCCCTTCCGGGACATTCGAACGCTGGCATTTCGTCTGCACGCGCAACTGACCAGCACGAAATCCTCGAGAGAGCGTCACATGAACATGCGACCGCTCATCGCTGGGTTCGTCATCGCCCTCGGAATCGCCGAAATCGCAAATGAAACGGCACTCGCCGGGCAAACACTCGACATCACGCCACCGAGCATCCGTCCGGATCGGGACCAGCGCGGGGGAAAGTCTTCTGTCGCACGTCCCGGACTGAATGAGCCTCACTTCATCTCACCGTTGTCGGTGAAGACTGACGCGGGACAGCTGGGGATCGCGGGCTGGACCTCCACGAATCTGAATCGTCCCGCCAGGCCATTCCCGTCGGGGGACGGCGGCGGATCCCCGGATTCGGGGTCGCCGCCGAGTGGGGTGCTCGTCCGAGGAGCGAGAGGAGCCTGATTCGATGACACCGAAATGGCGGCCGGTGTCGACGTGTTCCCATCGAACGGTGAGCGCGGGCTCCCTGAGGACAGCCATCGATACTTTCTCGCAGAGGCTGCGCCAGGTCGAGGGCCGCCTGGCCGGATGCGCAGCTCAAGAAGGTCGATGTACGCACCGATCGCGCGGTGGTCATCCTACGGGTGCGGTGCCGAGCAAGGTTCACGAAGTGAAGGGGGTGCGGCGAAGGCGAAGGTCGGGGAGAGCTGACAAACAACCCCGAGCTAAGAGGCCGACGGCAAAGCTGAAAAGGTTGCCGGCGGAGTTCAGAGAAGATCGGCCAGGTGAAGAAGGTCCTCGGACAATAGAGGCCTCTGCCTGAACAGGCCCGTGCGCCATCCGGGCTCAGTCAAGGAGGGTCAGCATGGAGAAGACGCTCAGCGACTCTGCGACGGCTCACCCTCGCGGCGACGGACGGCGACCTCGGAAGCGTGGTGGATCTGTGTTTCGACGACCGGAGCTGGACCATTCGCTATCTGGTGCGTCGATGCCGGCAGCTGGTTTCCGGATCGCTGGGCGCTCATCTCCCCGATATCCGTCCGCAGCTGGGCCCCGGATCCGAGCATCCTCCGCAGCGAACTGAGCAAGACGCAGGTCAAGATCAGCGCTGACGGCGCATATCCCCAACGGGCGGCCAGAGAGACCGCCGCAACCATACGCCCTGGAACACGCGGTCAGGGACCGGGCCCGAGCAGGGGCCGAGACGCACCTGCAGGTCGCGACGGCGGTCCTCGGCTACACCTTCCAGACGGAGGACGGCACGATCGGCCACGTCCAGGATATCCTCGTCGATGACCAGGCTTGGGCAATCCGCTACCTGCTCGTGGACACCGAGAATCGGTGGGCGAGGCAAAGAGGGTCGTTGGTGTCACCGGCCGTGGTTGAGCCACGTGAGCTGGGACGAGTCGAAGACGTTCTTCAGTATCGCCACGGCCGCCTGCGACGTTCCGAGGAACGCGAGAACGGAGGCTCCGATACCCGGCCCGTGTGGCGTGAGTGATTGGCGAGCCACCTGCTGATGAGACCTGGGCGGAACTAGTGCTCGCGGGGCACCGTCGCCTATATCACCGGGTGGCGCCTCAGGACGAAATCCTCACGCGCGAGCGATCACACCTGGACCTGAAGGCGGGCTGGCTCCGGCTGGAGCCCTGGCGAGAACGAAGAGAACGGCGAGGCCGTCAAGCCTCGTTTCACACTGGCCCCGGCCCGGCGCGTCGGTCCTGGAGAGCGCCAGGCGGACGCGACGGAAGCCGTCAGAAGAAGGCGACGGGCGCGTGGTCATCCCCTGGCTGTTCCACCGGCGCAGGCGATGCCCATCAAGTCCTTCCGGCGGGCGTGGCTCACGGCGCTCGACCGCGCCGAGAACGCCCGGGTCATGCTCCGAGCGTACCCCCGCAGGTCGGCGCTACGCGTCCCTCACGATTTCAGGCGGACGGCCATCCGCAACCTGGAACGGGCCGGCATCCCTCGTTCTGCGGCGATGGCGATGGTCGGACACAAGACGGAGAGCGTGTATCGCCGCTACGCCATCGTCGAGGAAGGGATGTTGAACGAGGCGGGCGTGAAGCTGCAGACGTTCTACGACGGCGCCAAGGCTAGGCCGAGCTCCGTGGTGCGGTTTCGCCGAAGCTCGCGCTCGGCGCGGCGCGAGGCGTAACGCGAATGGTGCAAGTTTGGGGCAAGTCAGAGCTTTCGGCAGTTGTTCCCGAAACACCGCCCTTCGGAAGTTCGCGATGAAGGACTGAGAAAAATGGTGGGCAGGGACGGGATTGAACCGCCGACACCAGGATTTTCAGTCCTGTGCTCTACCAACTGAGCTACCTGCCCGGACCGGTGGGTGAGAGTACCAGAGCGGCCGGAGAGCGTCTACAACGCGCGCCGGCCGTCTTACGCGGCTACCACTTCTTCTCGTCGGCCTCCGAGGCGTTCGCGCGGCGCATGGCCTTGCGGCGCTTCTTGCGGGCCAGCGCCTGCTTGCGCTTGCGCTTGACCGAGGGCTTCTCGTAGAAGGCGCGGCGCTTCATCTCCTGGAAGGTGCCGTCCTTCAGCATCTGCTTCTTGAGCGCCTTGAGCGCGGGCTCGATCTGGTTGCCGATGACGTCGATGCGGCCGGCGACGCCCGGCGGACGGCGCTCGCGGTCGCGCTCTGCGTGGTTCACGCCCCTCCATCATCAGCGGTCCCGCCGGGAGAGTCCACTGGGTGCGTGGCGGCTCCGATCGATCAACCACTTTCATCGCGGTGAGGCGCTTGGTGCCCTCGGCCAGCGCGGCCGCGATGGTGCCAAACCCGTTGCGCGACTCTTCGATGACTTCGCCGGCGTAGTTCGCGATGCGCCAGCGCCATTCCGGACGGCCGGGAGTCGAAACCGCAGCGACTTCCACATGTGCCCCTCTCTGGATGGTGCTTCAGAATGCTCGCCCTGTGACCGTCCGAGTATACTCTCGTCGTCTGGTTTGACGTCGGTTCAGTTGCGAGCCCTCATCCCTCACAGACCGCGTTTTCCCAGCCCCTTCCGCGTTCGGGACGTGCACAAGCAGCGGAAGACTGACCGGGCCCAGGTGCGCCCGCAATGAGGACTCAACCGATGTCGTTCAGCTCTTTCAACCTCCACCCCGACCTGCTTCGCGGCCTGGATGCTCAGGGTTTTACCGCCCCGACGCCCATCCAGAAGCAGGCCATTCCCCCGGCTGCGCCGGGCGCGACGTCCTGGCCTGTGCCATGACGGGCAGCGGCAAGACGGCGGCCTTCCTGCTGCCGATCCTCCAGCGTCTGCACGGCAAGCCGCGCGGTGTCGACCCGGGCGCTGATCCTGGCGCCCCACCCGCGAGCTGGCTGCCCAGATCGATGAGCACTCGACGGGCGCTTGCACGCTATGTCCGTGTCGAAGGCGCCGCGGTGCTTCGGCGGCGGTCGCGATGGGCCCGCAGGAGACGCGCATTCCGGCGCGGGCGTCGACATCATCGTCGCGACGCCGGGTCGGCTGCTAGACCACCTGCAGCACTCGTATGCCCGGTCTGGACGGGCGTCGAGGTGCTGGTCCTCGACGAGGCCGACCGGATGCTCGACATGGGCTTCCTGCCGGACATCCGCCGGGTGCTGCGCGCGTTACCGGCCAAGGCGGCAGACGCTGCTGTTCTCGGCCACCCTGCCGGCGGCCGATCACCACCCTGGCCCGCGAGCTGCTCCGGGACCCGGCCCTGCTCGACGTCGAGCGGCCGTCCGCGCCGGCGGTCGGGGTCACCCACGCGGCTTACCCGGTCGCCTCGGATCTGAAGATCCGCGCTTGCTGGTCGAGCTCCTGAGCGCGACCGAGGTCCAGTAACGCGCTGGTCTTCACCCGGACCAAGCACCGGGCCAACCGGTCTGGCCGAGTAGCTCGGCTTCCGCGGGCGTGCCGACCGAGCGGATCCACGGCAACCGGACCCAGGCCCAGCGCACACGGCGCGCTGGCCGCGTTCAAGACCGGCAAGGTCCGGGTCCTGGTCGCCACCGACATCGCGGCGCGTGGCATCGACGTGACCGGCTCTGAGTCACGTGGTGAATTTCGACGTGCCGGCGGCCGCGGAGGACTACATTCATCGTGTGGGCCGGACAGCTCGGATGGAGGCAGTCGGCGACGCGATGACCCTGGTCTCCCCGGCCGAGGAGACGGATTTTCGCTCGATCGAGCGGGCGGTGGGCAAGCCGATCGCGCGCGTGACGCGCTGCCGGCTTCAACTACTCCACCAGCGGGAGCGAGCGCCGCTCGTGAGTCGGAGCCGGATGCGGTCGGCGGTCTGTTCGACGATGCGGCGCCGAGGTGACCGTCACCTACTGGCCGTACGAGGTCCGCTCTACACCGTGCACACCATGAAGGGATTGAGTCGTGAGTGCCGCATGTCCCTGCGGCCGGTGGAAGATCCGAACAACCCCAGAAGGACGTGCCGCGCCCGCGGCGAGCGCGGCGACGCTACTCGACCAGCGTAACGATCCCGATCCCGCCCGACTTCTGAAACAGTAGGGTCACGATGATCGTCTCGCCCGGCGTCAGCGGGCGAGTGAGCTGATCCAGGATGATGTGGGGCCCGTCGGCGGCAAACTTCATGGTCGTGGCGCCGGGCACCTCCAGCTGGGTGAGCGGCGCGCCGCCGGCGCTCGACGAGGCGGGCCTGGCGGGCCAGCGGCGCGGCCACGTTCTCGATGATGTCGCCGAACTTGCCGGTGCTGACCACCTCGAAGTAGACGACCACGCCCTCACCCTGGCGTACCGCCTTGCCCTTCTCGGTGCGGATGCGCACACCGCCGATGTCCTCGACCGTCCGGATAGTGCACGCAACCGCCCAGCAGAAGCGCCAAAGCCAGCGCCAGCGCGGCGCGTCGGCGCATCACATCCCCTTGAACGCACCGTCGGCGGCCAGGGCCTGGAAGGCGCGCTCGTAGCCCTGCACGGTCTGCTGCAGCTCGGTCCTCGCCGTGCATCACGGAGATCCAGCCGTGATGCGCGGCGCAGTCCACGCCGTTGTTGAGCAGCGCGCAGCGCAGCAGCTGGTAGAGCGAGTGCTTGCGCGGACGATCGAAGCCGGCCAGCCCGGGCTTGCCCTCGAACGAGACGTGGAAGATGGACGCCTCGCCGAAGCACGTCCCCGGCACGCCGACCTTCTTCATGGTCTCGGAGAGTGCGCGCGCAGCTCCTCGCCCGGTCTTGTTGGCGCGCGCCTGCAGCGCGGCATCGGCGCACAGCTCCAGGCGTGGCGATGCCGGCTGCCGCCGACAGCGGGTTGGCGTTGAACGTCCCGGCGTGGGCCACGCGCGAGCTGCGGTCCCAGTCGGGATCGCCGCGAAACGCGATCATCGACATGATGTCGCGCCGCCCCGCCAGCGCCCCGCCCGGCAGACCGCCGGCCACGATCTTGGCCAGCGTGGTCAGATCGGGCGTCACGTTGAAGTACTGCTGGGCGCCGCCCGGCGAGTAGCGGAAGCCGGTGATGACCTCGTCGAAGATGAGCACGACATTGACGCGTGGCCAGCGCGCGCGAGCTCGGCCAGATAGCCGGGGATGGTCGGCGTGGTGCCCGACTGCCGCCGCCGGCGGGCTCGAGGATCACCCCGGCGATGTCGCCCGCTCGAAGGCCAGCTCGACGGCCTTGATGTCGGTTGGGCGGGCAGATGACCACCTGGTCGATCGTCGCCGGTCGGCACGCCCGCCGACCACGGCGCCTCGTACGGCGGGCTGACGGCGGCCACCACCCCGTCGTGCCAGCCGTGGAAGTGACCGGCCAGCTTCAGGATCTTGGGGCGGCCGGTGAAGGCGCGCGCGACGCGCATGGCCAGGTGCGTGGCCTCGGTGCCCGACATCGTGAAGCGCGTCAGCTCGCGCGCTCGGGAATCAGCTGGTTGACCAGCTCGGCCCACCGCACCTCGGCCGCGTGGCAGGCGCCCATGTGGGTGCCGCGCGCCATCTGCTCCTGCACCGCCTTCACGACCGCCGGGTGGCAGTGGCCCAGGAAGAGCGAGCCGTGGCCCATCCAGTAGTCGACGTACTCGTGCCCGTCGGCGTCCCACTTGCGGGCTGCCGGCCGCGCGCTCGACGTAGATGGGGAACGGGACCAGGTGGCGGATGTCGTGGGTGATGCCGCCGGGAATCGCCTTGCGGGCGCCGCTCGGCCAGCGCGAGCCGACTTCGGGTGCTTGGCGCGGTAGTCGTCCTGAACGCTCATGACCGATCTCCTCGTCGCGAAAAGTCTCCCATGATAACCCGAGCAGCGCGACGAGGGCGGCGTGGGTGTCCGCGCTGAGCGTGTCCACCGTGGGCTCGCGCCGGCGGGTGATGCCGTCCACGGCGCCGGCGCTTCATGCACGCGTCGATCATCCGGCGTTCCTGTCCGCCGGCGTGTGCAGCAGCGGCTGCGCCGTCGAGACGTCCAAGCTGCGCCGACGATGCCGTAGGCGCCCCAGTTCGACACGCCGGCGACGACGAGATGATCGCACCGGCACCACCGAGGCGGTGCGCGCGACCAGCCGTCCCTCGCGCGCCAGGAGCGTGCGCACACTGCCCATGCCGATCTCGTTGCCGCCGTCGCCGACGCCGATCGTGATCGGTCCTGGACCGTGCCCCGCGCCACCACCGTTCAGGGGCGCCCCCGACGCTTCGAGCTCGGGCGTTTGCGGGCGTCGCTCCGCGCGCCGCGCGAGCAGGAACATCTCATCGAGCGGGCCGGTTCCACGCGGCCACCGAGACGCCGCGCATGTTCAGGTAGTCGCCCGAGCGGCAGCGACCCGGCCGCTCGATGGCGATCAGATGGCTCGGCCGCTCGCGCGCCAGCACTTCGGCCGCCGCCTCCGCCCGCTCGGGTAGCCGAAGACGTCGGTCGGCTCGCCGAGCGCGCGCAGGGGCGGCTTCGAGCGGGGGACAGCGCGGCGGCGTCGCTGGTGTAGCGCACCCGCGCACCCAGGCGGCGAATGGGGCCCGCCCGAGCACGGCGGCTCCCGGTCGGACCGTCGGTCTCCGGCATGCCTTCGGCGACGATGAAGCCGGTGACGATCAGCACCGAGCCCGCGCCGGTCAGCGCGCGGGCCGCCGCGAGCGCGCCGCCCGGCTGAAAGAATCCCAGCGATGCCCCGCCCGGCGGGATCGAGACGAGCAGGTGGTCGATCGGGTCAGCGCCGACGCGAGGGTGCGCACGGCTCAGGACGCTATCACACCCGCCGGCTGACTTCGTAGAGGACGGCCTGGTAGCAGGGCCAGCGGCCGGCCCATCCCGTTGCCGGCGAAGCGTGGGTCCTCGCTGTCGAGCAGGTGCGCGCCAGTCGGCCGAGGGCGGCGCGTAGGGCCGCGCGGTGCTGGTGAGGTTGGCGACCAGGCAGACGCGCGCTGCCGTCGGGCGCCTCGCGGTGCAGCGTGAGGATGCTGCCGCTGGCGTCGATCTCGCACTGCGCGCGCTCCTTGCCGCGAGCGCCGAGCGCGGGATGGCTCCGGCGCAGCGCGAGCCAGCGGCGGTAGTACTCGCGGAGCTCGCGGTGGCGCGGGGCGCCGGCCAGCGAGGGTTCAGGCGCGAGCGCAGAAAGGCCGCGGATTTGCCGGGATCGGGCGGGATGGTCGACCAGCCGAATCGGACGAACTCTCGGCGGCCCGGCCCTGCGCGCACGGCCTCGTCGAGCGCCGGATCCGAGATACGAGGTGAAGAACTGAAACGGTGAGGTCTCACCGTACTCCTCGCCCATGAAGAGCAGCGGCAGCGCCGGCGCGGCGAACAGGAGCGCGGCGGCCATCTTGACCGCGGCCATCCGGCACGATGGTCGAGAGCCGGTCACCCTGGGCGCGATTGCCGACCTGATCGTGATTCTGCAGGCAGAGCACAGAACCGCTCGCCCTCGAGATCGGCGCTGGCGGTGCCACGCGCCCGGCCGAAGTACTCGGACGGCTCACCCTGGAAGGCGAACCCCTCGCCGAGCGCCCGCCCCAGGCCCTTGCCCCCACGAAATCGACGTAGTACCCGCGTCTGCTCGCCGGTGAGGCGGCGTGCATGGGCGTGGTGGAAGTCGTCCGCCCACACGGCGTCCAGCCCGATCCCGCCTTCGGAGGCCGGCAGCACGATGCGCCGGTCGTTGTCGTGGGACTCGGCGATGATGTGCACCGGCCGGTCGAGGAGGCGCGGCCTCTTCGCGGCTGCCTCGGCCAGCTCGGTCGAGGACGTGGACCGGGCTCTGCGTCGAAGATCGAGTGCGATCGGCGTCGAGGCGCAGGCCGTCGACGTGGAACTCGCGCGACCCAGTACCGCGCGTTCTCGACGAAGTGTCGCCGGACGCCCGTCGCTGTCGGGGCCATCGAAGTTGATGGCCGTGCCCCACGGCGTCTTGTAGCGGTCCGTGAAGTACGGCCCGTACTCGCCCAGGTAGTTACCCTCGGGCCCGAGGTGGTTGTAGACCACGTCGAGCACGACGCCGAGGCCGTGGCCGTGGGCGGCGTCGACCAGGCGCCGGAGGCCCCGCGGCCCGCCGTAGGTGGACTGCGGCGCGTAGAGGTCGAGCGCCGTCGTAGCCCCAGTTGCGCGAGCCTGGGAACTCACCGACCGGCATGAGCTCGATCGCGGTGACCCCGAGGTCGACCAGATGGGCGCAGGTGCTGGGATGACGCCGTCGAAGGTGCCCCGCCGCCGTGAAGGTGCCGACGTGCAGCTCGTACAGCACCAGGTCGGCGAGCGCGTGGCCGTGGAAGCCCTGGTCGGTCCAGGATCGCGCCGGCGTCCGTCCACCACGGCCGAGGGGCCGTGGACACCTTCGGGCTGGTGGCGCGAGGCCGGGTCGGGGCGGTAGCGCTCACCGTCGAGGCGGTACTGGTACCGGGTGCTCGGGCCGACGCCGGGCAGCGCCAGCTCTGAACATGCCGTCGGCGCGGCTATTCAGGGGTCGGACCGGCGGCCCTCGATGACCACCTCGACGGCACGGCAACGCGGGGCCCACACCCGGAAGGTCGTCCCGGTCTCGTAGAGGACCGCTCCGAGATGAAGGCTTGCGCCCAGCGACTTCATACGGTCCAATGACCGTTGGTCAGTCGGCGAGTCGAGTTCGGCTCTCGGTGAAAGGTGCCCCCGATGAGCTTCCCGTTCTCACTGGTCCTCCATACCCATCTTCCGATGGTGGTCAATCACGGGCGATGGCCGCATGGCTCCGACTGGTTGAACGAAGCCACGTTCGAATGCTACCTGCCGCTGCTCGAGACCGCTCACCGTCTGGTAGCCGAAGGCATCTCGCCGAAGTGGACGGTCAATCTCTCGCCCGTCCTCGTCGAGCAGCTCGCCTCGCCGGAGTTCCAGAAGGAGCTCGTGTTCTACTACGAGAACGTGCGGCGCGCGTGCGGGGACAGCCGCGCGCACTTCCAGCAGCGAAGGGCAACACCGCGATCGTCGCGCTGACGTACTTCTGGGAAGAGTTCTACGAGCGCATGTGGGAGCTGCACCGGCGCATCGGCGGCGACATCCCGGGGACGTTCGGCGAGCTGCAGCGGGGCGGCCACCTCGAGATCATCACCTGCGCGGCCACCCATGGCTACCTGCCGCTGCTGTCCGCCGACGAGTCCATCCACCTGCAGCTGCGAACCGCCGTGGAGACGCACAAGCGTCATTTCGGGCAGGCGCCGCGCGGCATCTGGCTGCCCGAGTGCGCCTACCGCCCCCGCTACGAATGGACGCCGCCGACCGGGCCCGACCAGGGGAGCCGCGCGGCGACGTACGTCCCGGGATCGAGGAGATGCTGGCCGCGCACAGTCTCGAGTACTTCGTGGCCGACGCGCACCTGGTGGCGGCCGGCGAGCCCGTCTTCCTCTATCGCGACTACGTGCGCTGCGCAGCCGGCGCGCGACGTGAGCCCCTCCCCGCTGCCGGTGAGCGCAAAGCGCTCGCCGTACGCGCCGTACCGCGTCGCCTCGCGTGGTGGCACCGGCTCCGCGGTCGCGTTCATCCGCGATCCGCGCACGACGCTGCAGGTGTGGAGCCGCGAGCAGGGCTACCCGGGCGAGTTCCAGTACCTCGAGTTCCACAAGAAGCACCACCCGGCGGGCTTCGCTTCTGGCGCATCACCGACTCTGTCAAGCGATCTCGGCACCAAGCAGCTCTACGATCCCAAGGTCGCCGCCGCAGAAGGTCGGGCTGCAGGCCACGCCACTTCGTGGAGCTGGTGCAGGAGACCGTCGAGCAGGCCAGCAGGGCGGCGTCCGGGCTGGTGTGCTCGCCCTACGACGCCGAGCTGTTCGGCCACTGGTGGTTCGAAGGGCCCGCCGTGGCTCGAGCAGGTCGGGCGCGAGATGGCACAGGAACGGCGTGCGCGCCGATGACACTGGGCGAGGCGCTCGAGCGCGGTGCCGCCGCAGGGACCGCTGCCGCTGCCCGAAGGCTCGTGGGGCGAGGGTGGCGATCACCGCGTGTGGCTGAACCGCGACACGGAGTGGACGTGGGACCGCGTGTACAGCGCGGAAGCGCGAGTGGGTCGAGCATCTCCGGCAGGGCGATGGCGGGCAACGCCGAGCTCAAGCGCGTGCTGGCCCAGGGCCTCGCGCGAGCCTGCTGCTCCTGCAGGCCTCCGACTGGCAGTTCCTCATCACCACCGGGCTCGGCCCGCGACTACGCCGAGCGCCGGGTGGCCGAGCACTACGCGGACTTCAAGCGTCTGAGCGAGATGGCACACACGGTGCGCGGGGCCATGCCCGCTCGTCGACCGAGGCGGCCGAGATGCTGCGCCGCCTCGAGCGCGAGGACTTCGTCTTCCCCGATCTCGACCCGGCCTGGGCGAAGCCCAGGATAGGCGTACATGGCGCGTCGGCGCGCCGGGTGCTGGCGATGATCATGGCGGGCGGCAAGGGCGAGCGCCTGCATCCCCTCACCCGCGAGCGCTCCAAGCCGTCGGTCCCCTTCGGGGCCGCTACCGCATCGTCGACTTCGTCCTCTCGAACTTCGTCAACTCCGAGATGCCGGCTCGCTCTACGTGCTGGTGCAGTACAAGTCGCAGTCGCTGATCGAGCACCTGCGGCTGGCCTGGCGCACCTCCGGGCATGCTGCCCGACTACTTCGTCACCGTCGTGCCCGCCGCAGATGCGCTTCGGCCCCGCCTGGTACCGCGGGCACGGCCGACGCCGTGCTGCAGAACCTCAACGTGGTGGACGACTTCAACCCCGACGTCGTGGCGATCTTCGGCGCCGACCACATCTACCGGATGGACCTGAACCAGATGCTCACCTTCCACCAGGAGTCGGGCGCCGACGTCACGGTCGCCGCGCGGCCGGTGCCGCGGCGGGAGGCCTCGCAGTTCGGCGTGCTGGAGGTCGACACCGCCGGCCGCGTGGTGGCCTTCGACGGAGAAGCCGGCCCGGCCCAAGGGCATGCCGGGCGACCCCGACGCGGTCGCTGGTGTCGATGGGCAACTACTTCTTCTCGCGGACGGCCCTGGTCGACGCGCTGCTGGCCGACGCCCGCCGCTGCGACCGACCACGACTTCGGGCGCTCGATCATTCCCGAGATGGTGCCCACCGGACGCGTCTACGCCTACGACTTCCAGGACAACGAGGTCCCGGGCGTGAAGCCGTACGAGGAGCAGGGCTACTGGCGCGACGTCGGGCACCGTGCAGGCGTACTGGGACGCCCACATGGACCTGCTCGGCGAGTCGCCGCGCTTCGACCTCGACAACCGCTACTGGCCGATCCGCACCGGGCAGCACCTCGGCCCGCCGGCGCGCTTCATCGGGGGCGACGTGGACAACATCCACATCGGCGAGGCCTCGCTGCGTCAAGCGCGCCACCATCCGCAACTCGATCCTCGGGCGCTCGGTGTGGGTCAACGAGGGCGCGGTCATCGAGGATTCGATCGTCATGGACCACACCACGGTCGGCAAGGGCGCCCGCCTGCGGCGGGCGATCGTGGATCGCTTCAACATCATCCCGGCCGACAGTGAGATTGGCGTGGACCCGGCCATCGACCGGCGGCGGCACTACGTGGACCCTTCGGGGATCGTCGTCGTGCCCCGCGGCGGCCGTCGCGAGTTCCTGCTCGGGCTGGAGGAGTTCTAGGGCCGCCAGCGTGTCCTCTGCCCGCGCGATCGTCATCCACGGCCACTTCTACCAGCCGCCGCGCGAGAACCCCTGGCTCGAGGCCGTCGAGGTCCAGGACTCGGCCGCCCCCTACCACGACTGGAACGAGCGCATCACCGCCGAGTGCTACGCGCCCAACACCGCCGCCCGCCGGGTCGACGACGCCAACCGCATCATCGACATCGTCGACAACTTCGAGCGCATCTCGTTCAACGTCGGGCCCACGCTGCTGGCCTGGCTCGGCGCCGCGAGGCGCCGGCCGTCTACGCCAAGCATCGTGGAGGCCGATCGCGCCAGCGTGCGACGCGCGCGGCGGACACGGCAACGCCATCGCCCAGGTCTACAACCACATGATCATGCCGCTCGCCTCCCGGGCCGACAAGGTCACCCAGGTGCAGCTGGGGGCTGGAAGACTTCCGGCAGCGCTTCGGGCGGGAGGCCGAGGGCATGTGGCTGCCCGAGACGGCCGTGGACGACGAGACCCTGGAGGTGCTGGCCGAGGCCGGGGTCAAGCTTCACCATCCTGGCGCCGGCGCCAGGCCCGCTGCGTGCGGCCGACTGGGCGCGCGAGGCGTGGGACGAGGTGGGCGAGCGCATCGATCCCAGCCGCGCCTATCTCTGGCGCGGCCCGCGCGGTCTGCAGCCTCGCGCTGTTCTTCTACGACGGGCCCATCTCGCGCGCCATCGCCTTCGAGGACGCTGCTCGATCGCGGCGAGCGGCTGGTGGTCCGCGCTTCCGCGGCGCCTTCACCGACGCACGCGACTGGCCGCAGCTCGTGCACTGCGCGACCGACGGCGAATCCTACGGCCATCACAGCCGCTTCGGCGAGATGGCGCTGGCCGCCGCGCTCGCGCAGCTCGGGGCGGACCGGCACGGTCGAGGTCACCAACTACGGCGCGTTCCTGGCCGCGCATCCGCCGACCGCACGAGGCGCAGATCCACCAGGGCACGCTCCTGGTCGTGCGCCCACGGCGTCGAGCGCTGGCGCGTCGGACTGCGGCTGTCGCTTTCGCCCGGCTCGCCAGCAGCAGCTGGCGGGCGCCGCTGCGCGACGACGCTCGACTGGCTGCGCGATCAGGTCGACGCGCTTCTACGAGGCACGCGGCCGGCGTGCTACCTGAAGACGCCGTGGGCGGCGCGCGACGACTACGTGCGCCGTCGTGCTCGACCGCGCGCCCGCGCGGCTCGAGGCGTTCCTGGCGAGCCACCAGGCGGTGCCGCTCGACGCCGACGCCCGGCTGCAGACCCGCCGCCTGCTCGAGCTGCAGCGCAACCGGATGCTCATGTACACCTCGTGCGGCTGGTTCTTCGACGAGGTCTCGGGGCTGGAGCCGGTGCAGATCTTGAAGTATGCGGCGATCGCGCTGCAGTACCTGCGCGACCTCGGCGGCGGCCGATCTCGGCGCCGAGCTCGATCGGCGGCTGGCGGCGGCGCCGAGCAACGTGGCCGACTACGCCGACGGCGGCGAGGTCTATCGACGGCTGGTGACGCCGCTGACCACCGACCTGCGGCGCGTCGTCGCCCACTACGCCATCACCGGGCTCTTCACCGAGCATCCCGACCAGGCCGCGATCTACGCCTACCGCGTGCGAGCGGCTGGACGAGACGCGTCAGACCGCGCAGCGGCACCGTGCTGCGCGTCGCTCACGTCCGCGTCGAGTCGCACGATCACCGGGCGAGGCCTGGCGAGGCGATCGTACGCGCTGCTCCACGTCGGCGGCCACGACGTCTCCTGCGCGCTGCGCGCCTGGGAAGGCCGGGCCGCCTACGACCGGATGAAGAACGATCTTCTGGCCCGCTACGCGCCGCTACTCGCTGGCCGACATGGTCGCGCGGATCGACGAGCACTTCCCGGGCGAGACGTCCGGCCCTGCCCCACCTCTTCCTCGGACGACCGCCGCGTCGCCCTGGCCCGCGTCATCGCCTCGGTGCTGGCCCGGCACGAGGAGACGTACCGTCGGATCTGGGAGGAACACCGGGAGCTCGTCGGTTACCTGCGGCGGCCGACGTGCCGATCCCGGATGCCCTGGCCATCATCGCCCGTCACGTGCTCGAGCAAGAGGTCAGCGCCGAGGTGGCCCAGCTCGAACGAGCGCCAGGACCGCTGCCCGCCCGCGTCGGGCGAGCTGCTGGGCGAGGCGCCCGCGCTGGGGCTGACCTCCGACCTCGCGCCGGTCCTTCCGACGCTCGAGCGGACGCTGGATCGCGCGCTCGCCGCGGTCGCGGAGGAGCCGGCGGCCGCGCGCGTCGAGGCCGCCCGGCGGCTCTCGTGCTGGCCACGCAGCGGCTCGGGTCTGCGTGCAGCCTGTGGGCGGCGCAGAACCGCTACTTCGAGATCTGGCGCGCCCGACCCGGCCGCCCGGCCTGCGCTCGAGCCGCTCGGCGAGGCGCTCGGCTTCGCCCTCGACGGCGAGGTGGACGGCTGATGCGCGTACCGCTGGCCACCTACCGGCTGCAGCTCGGGCCCGGACCTCACCTTCGACGACGCTGCCGGCCTCGCTGCCCTACCTGCAAGAGCTCTGGCGTGAGCGATTGCTACACCTCGCCGTTCTTCGAGACCTCGTCCGACCGCCAGTCACGGCTACGACGTCAGTCGACCACAACCGCCTGCGCGCCGAGCTCGGGCGGCGAGCCGGCCTTCCGCCGCCTGGCCGCCGCGCTGCGCGGCGCGCGGCCTCGGCCTGCTGATCGACCTGGTGCCGAACCACATGGGCATCGCGCGCAACCGCAACGCCCGCTGGCTCGACGTGCTCGAGAACGGGACCGACCGCGCCCTCGGCGACGTCATCTTCGACATCGACTGGGCGCCGGCTGAAGGCGGAGCTGGCCGGCAAGGTCCTGCTGCCGATCCTGGGCGACCAGTACGGCGCGGTGCTCGACTCCGGGCAGCTGAGGCTGAGCTCTCGACGAGCGCGGCTTCAGCGTTCGCTACTACGACACCGTGCTGCCGCTGGCGCCGCGCTCGTTCGCGCGCGATCCTCGGCCATCGGCTCGACCGAGCTCAACGAGCGACTCGGCGCCGAGCACCCGAGCTGCGGGAGCTCAAGTCGCTGATCGCGTGGTTCACGACCATTCCCTCTGACGCCGACACGGGCGTCGAGCGACTGGCGGGCGCGGCAGGAGCAGATCGAGCGCGGCCGACGCGCTTGCTCGGCTGCTCGACGCCGCGCCGGCCGTGCGCGGAGTTCGTCGACGGACAACGTGCGCCGCTTCAACGGCACGCCCGGCGATCCGCCGAGCTTCGACCTGCTCGACGGCCTGCTCGGCCGATCAGGCCTACCGCGTGGCGTACTGGCGCGTCGCCGGCGAGGAGATCAACTACCGGCGCTTCTTCGACATCAACGAGCTGGCCGCCATCCGCATGGAGGAGCCCGCGGTCTTCGCAGAGGCCCACCGCGCTGCGTCTTCCGGCTGGTCGGGCGAGGGCATCGTCACCGGCCTGCGCGTCGATCACCCCGACGGGCTCTACGCACCCGGCGAGTACTTCCGCCGGCTGCAGGCGGGCTGCGCCCGCGCGCTGGGCGGCCGGAGCGACGACGACGTTCTACGTGGTGGCGGAGAAGATCCTGGCGCCGGGCGAGCACCTGCCCGAGGGCTGGGCCGACCGCCGGCACCACCGGCTACGAGTTCCTGAACCTGGTCAACGGCATCTTCGTGGACCGCAGCCAGGCCCGGGCGCATGGAGCAGATGTACGCGCGCGCTCATCCGCCTGCGCCCGCCCTTCGCGCGAGATCGTGGACGAGTGCAAGCGGCTCATCGCTGGAGACCTCGATGGCGTCCGAGATCGAACATGCTCGGCCCATCGTCTCGACCGGATCTCCGAGAAGCACCGCTCTCGCGCGACTTCACGCTGGGCAGCCTCACCACGCGCGCTGCGCGAGATCATCGCCGCCTTTCCGGTCTATCGCACCTACGTCGGCGAGCAGCAGCGACGGCGATCCGCGCGGCGGAGTCCGCGAGCCGTCGCAGCGCGGCTCGTCGTGACCCGCAGGACCGCAGTCATCGCGCCGCGGTGACGGCGGCGCGACGCCGCCGACCATGAGCGCCCTGGTCTACGACTTCGTGCACGACGTGCTGACGCTCAAGTTCCCGGAGTGGGCGAAGCGAGGCCGACCGCGGCCGAGCGGCTGGACTTCGTGCGGCGCTTTCAGCAGATCACCGGGCCGGTGACCGCCAAGGGCTACGAGGACACCGTGCTCTACCGGTTCCACCGCCTCGGTCTCGCTCAACGAGGTGGGCGGCGACCCTGAGCCGCTTCGGCGTCTCCCATCGCCGAGTTTCACGCGGCCAACGCCGAGCGCCGGCTGCGCTCGCCCCACGCCCTGTCAGCCACCGCCACCCACGACACCAAGCGTGGCGAGGACGTGCGGGCTCGCATCAACGTGCTCTCGGAGATCCCGATCGAGTGGCGGGCGCGGGTCGGGCCTGGCAGCGGCTGAACCGCAAGCTGCGCGAGACGGTGGACGGCCAACCGACCCCGGGCGCGAACACCGAGTACCTCATCTATCAGACGCTCGTCGGCGCCTGGCCCATCGACGCCGAGCGGTTGCGTGCCTACGTGCTCAAGGCCACCCGCGAGGCCAAGCGTCACACCTCGTGGATCAACCCCAACGCCCGCTACGACGAAACGCGTCGCCGCGCTTCGTCGACGCCATCCTCGACCCCACCGCGGTCGGCGCGCTTCCTGGACGACTTCGCCTACCGTTCCAGGCCTGAGTCGCTCACTTCGGCGCGGTGAACTCGCTTGCCCAGACGCTGGTGAAGATCACCGCGCCCGGCGTGCCGGACTTCTACCAGGGCACCGAGCTGTGGGACCTGAGCCTGGTGGATCCCGACAACCGCCGACCGGTAGACTGGGCGCAGCGGCAGCGCCTGCTGGCCGAGCTGGCAGGCGGTCACGCGGGAGCCGCCAACGACCGCGCCACACCTCGCGCAGGAGCTGGTGAAAACCGGGACGACGGGCGCGTGAAGATGTACCTGATCCGCGAGGCGCTCGCACGTTCCGCGCCCGCCGACGCGCGGTCTTCGAGCACGGAGACTACCGGCCGCTCGACGTGCACGGCGCGTGGGCCGAGCACGTGCTGCGCGTTCGCGCGAGTCGGCGAGCGGCGGCCGCGGCGCTGACGGTCATCCCTCGCCTGCTCGCTCGGCGCGGGCGCCGACACCCTGCCGCACCTGGGCTCGAGCTACTGGGCCGACACCTGGCTCGAGCTGCCCGCCGACCTGACCGGCCCGCTACACGAACGTGCTCACCGGTGAAATGCTGGAGACCACGCCGGCGGGCGGCGGCGGCGCCGCGCTGCCGGTGGGCGCCGTGCTCGCCGCCTTCCCGGTCGCGCTCCTCGACCATCAGGTGCCATGAGCGACGCCACCGCGCGCCGCGCCCTTCCAGTTCATCGGCTGCGTCGAGCTGCGCCAGGCGCTCGATCATCGGGCCACCGAACGAGCGCGAGCTGCTCGAGACGCCTCGAGGACGCGCCGCCGCGGCTCGGTCTTCTACCACACGCACGGCTACTTCCTCCGCCACCGGCCGATCACCACCGCCTACGGCAACGACTTCGCCGCCTGGGCGGCGCGTCCACGTGCGCGATCAGGTGCTGGCCGAGCGGCTGGCCGTCATCAATCCCTTCGAGATTCGGCGACGCTGGAGGATCTGCGCGAGAAGCTGGTCTCGGTCATCCACGACCACCTGCTCCGGCTGCCCGAGCGTGCCGCGGGTCGAGTTCGGCGAGCCGTTCCACTTCCAGCAGTCGCACATCGTCGAGGTGCCGCTGGGGCCCGGCGTCTGCACGCTGGCGGAGTTCCGGCGCGGGCCTGGCCGAGGTCGACGCCAGCGCCATCTACTTCCACATGGTGAGGCGCGCGCGCGCCTGGGCCGGCGCTCGGGTGACTTCGCCGAGTGGATGCGGACCTCGCTCGACATGCCGCAGCTGGCCGAGCGCATCGAGCGGATCGACGCCTAGCATGACGAGCCTCGAGCGCGTGCGCGGCCCGCGTGCTCTCGCTGGTCGACGCGGCGCTCGAGGGCGCCAAGGGCGGCGTGGGGAATCCGCCAAGCGTGACCACGATCGACGACTACCGGCGGGTGGCGCGCGCCCAGGCGCGGTCGACATGATCCTGCGCCTGGCCGAGCGGCGTGCGCGGCCGGCGGCTTCCTGCATATCAGCGGCGGCCGCTTCGGCGGCGGCGCCGCCGAGATCCTGCGCGCGGCTGGTGCCGCTGCTGGCCGAGCCTCGGCATCGACGCCGTCCTGGGAGATCACCGGCGGCGACCCCGGCTTCTACACGACCGTCCGCGCGCGCTGCGGGCCGCGCTGGAAGGCACCGAGCGCGTGCTGACCGACGAGGCGCTCGATCACTACGTCGAGATGAACCGCATCAACGCCAAGAAGCTCCGGCTCGACGCCGACCTGGTGCTCGTGCACGACGTCGCAGCCAGCCACGCCTGGTCGCGCAGCGCCGCGACCAGGGGCGCTGGGCGTGGCGCTGCCACTTCGACTGCTCGCGCGCCCGCAGCGTCGCGCCTGGGCGTTCCTGCGGCCCTACGTCGAACCAGTTCGACGCCGGCGATCTTCTCGCTGCCGCAGTTCACGCGCCGGCTGAGCATCCCCGCTACGTCGTCGCGCCCTCCATCGACCCGCTGTCGGACAAGAACCGCGACATGCACCGCGCGCGAGGTGGCCGCCATCCTGCGCGGCCTCGGCATCCCTCAGCGATAGGCCGCTGCTGCGTGCAGGTCGGCGCCGTTCACGCCCAGCCGAGGATCCGCTCGGCGTGGTCAACGCCTACCGGCTGGTCAAGAAGCACTACAACGTGCGGCTCGTGCTGGCCGGCACCGCGGCGCCGGCGAGCCGAGAGCCGTCGAGATCGCTCGCCGAGCTGCGGCGAGGCGGCGCGGCCACGATCCGCGACATCATCGTGCTCGAGCTGCCGCCCGACGCCGCACCTGCAGATCAACGCGCTGCAGCGCGCGGCCACCATCGTGCATGCAGAAGTCGGTGCGCGAGGGTTTCGGCCTGGGCGCCGCCGAGGCGATGTGGAAGGGCAAGCCGGTGGTCGGCGGCGTCGCCGGCGGGCTCAGCCAGCAGATCGTCTACGACGTGACCGGCTACACCGTGCACTCGGTCGAGGCGCCGCCTTCCGGCTGCGCCACCTGCTAAACAACCCGGAGCTGATCGCCCGGATGGGCGGCGGCCGGCCGCGAGCACGTGCCGCCGCTCGTTCCTCGATCACGCGCCACCTCACCGAGCACCTGGCGCTGCTCATCCACCTCACCGCTGAGCGAGCGCCGCCGTCCCATGGCGTCTGCCGAGGCTGTCGAAGCGGTGGTCGCCGCGCTGACACGTCGGTCCAGGCGGATCTCGCCATCGGGCTGCCACCTACAACAGCGCCGAGACGCTCGACGGCGTGCTGGGCGCCGCCGCCGAGCGGCTGGCCCGCGCACTTCCGCGGCGTGAGCGGCCGCGCTCGTCGTCAGCCGACGCGCGGCTCGGCCGACGGCACGCGCGAGCGCGCCGCGGTCGCGCGGGTTGCCGGTCGATCGTGGCCGAGCACGAGGCCGCCGGCCGGCGAGCGGGTCGCGGTGCCGTTCCACGGCGTGCCGGGCCGCGGCGGCGCCTGCGCGACGACGTTCGAGATCGCCCATCGGCTGGGCGCGCGGGCGCTCGTGCTGCTGGAGGCCGACACGGTCTCGGCCACGCCGACGTGGATCGCGCGCCTGGCCGGGCCGGTCGCTGGACGGCAAGGCCGACCTCGTCGCCGCCGCCTACGCGCGGCACCGCTACGAGGGCACCATCTCGCGCCTGCTGCTGAGCCCGCTGCTGCGCGCACTCTACGGCCGCCGCCTGCAGCAGCCGCTTCGGCGGTCAGCAGGCGCTGTCGGCGCGGCTGATCGAGCACCTGCTCGATCAATCCGCGCGTGGTCTGGACCGGCGCGCGACGTCAGCGACCTGTGGATCACCGGCACGGCGATCGCCGACGGATTCGCCGTCGCCGAGGCGTGGCTGGGCCGGCATCAGGTGGCACTCGCGGACTCGCACGTCCGATCTGCCGACGATGATCGCCCAGACGGTGGGCGCGGCGTTCACGGTCATGCAGCGCCACGAGGATCTCTGGCTCGAGGTGCTGCGGCAGCGAGCCGGTCCCGGCCTTCGGCGACGCCCATGCCGCCCGGCACCGAGCCGATGACGGTCGACGTCGAGGGCATGCGCGAGGCCTTCGCGCTCGGGCGCGCGCGACCTGACCTGCGATCTGGGAGCTGATCCTGGCCCCCGACACGCTGGCCGAGGTGCTGGCGCTCGACGTCGGGCGCGTCGGCTGACCGCTTCCCCGACGACCTGTGGGCCCGCGTGGTCTACGATTTCGCGCTCGGCCACCACTATGCCGTGCGTCCACCGCGACCACCTGCTGCGGTCGCTGACCCCGCTCTACCTCGGCCGCACCGCGGCCTTCGTGCTCGCCACCGCCACGGCCAGCGCCGCCGCCAGCCAGGCTGCAGCTCGGACGCCGTCGGCGCGGCGTTCGAGCGACAGAAGCCGTATCTCGTGGAACACTGGCGGTAAGTCGGTCAGAATCGGAGCCATGCTCGACCCCAGCGACCTCGCGCCGCACCGTCGTCATCGAGAACGTCGCGCCCGTCGTGGACGGCGGGCGCTACCCCGTCAAGCGCGAGGTGGGGATGGTCCTGGAGGTGAGCGCCGACATCTTCAAGGAAGGCCACGAGGTGCTCGCGCGCGTTCCTCAAGTATCGGCGCGCGGACGAGACGCGGCCTGGCGCGAGACGCCGATGCGCCTCGTGGACAACGACCGCTGGGCCGGCGCCTTCACGCTCGACCGACAACGCGCGCTACCTCTACACGATCGAGGCGGTGGCCGACGCCCTTCCGCTCGTGGCTGGCCGACTTCGCCAAGCGGGTGGACGCCGGTCAGGACGTGGCCAGCGAGCTCAAGGAGGGCGCGGCGCTGGTGCGCGGCCGCCGCCGGCCGCGCCGCCGGCGACGACGCCACCGCGCTCACCGCGTGGGCCGACCGCGCACGACGAGCGCGCCGGGCCAGGCCGGCGGCGGTCGCGTCGCGCAGGATCCCGCGCTGGCCGCGCTGATGGACCGCCACCTCGACCGCGCCGACGCCACGTGGAGCGAGCGGGAGTACGAGCTGGTCGTGGACCGCGAGCGCGCCCGCTTCGCCGCGTGGTACGAGTTCTTCCCGCGCTCGGGCGTGGCCGGCCGTCACGGCACGTTCCGGCGACGCCGAGAGCCAGCTCGAGCGCGCGGCGGCCATGGGCTTCGACGTCGTCTACCTGCCGCCCATCCACCCGATCGGCCGCGCGCACCGCAAGGCGCGCAACAACGCGCTCACCGCCCAGCCGGGCGAGCCGGGGAGCCCGTGGGCCATCGGCGGCGTCGAGGGCGGGCACGACGCCGTCCATCCCGAGCTGGGCACGCTGGCCGACTTCGATCGGTTCGTGGCGCGGGCGCGGCGCGCTGGGACTCGAGGTCGCGCTGGACTTCGCCATCCAGTGCTCGCCCGATCATCCCTGGGTGCGCGAGCATCCCGAGTGGTTCTTCCACCGGCCCGACGGCACGATCAAGTACGCCGAGAACCCGCCGAAGAAGTACCAGGACGTCTATCCGGTGAACTTCTACGGCGAGGACCCACGGCCGCTCTGGCAGGAGATGCAGGCGCGTCGTCGAGTTCTGGATCGGCCACGGCGTGACGCACTTCCGCGTGGACAACCCCCACACCAAGCCGGTGCGGTTCTGGGAGTGGCTGATCCGCGAGGTGCAGACGGCGCACCCCGAGGTCGTCTTCCTGGCCGAGGCCTTCACGCGGCCCAAGATGATGAAGGTGCTGGCCAAGGCCGGCTTCACCCAGTCCTACACCTACTTCACGTGGCGCAACGACAAGGACGAGCTCGACCGCCTACCTGGAGGAGATCACGCCGGCCGCCGATCGCCGAGTACTTCCGCGGCAACCTGTGGCCGAACACGCCGGACATCCTGCACGAGACGCTGCAGCACGGCGGGCGGCCCGCCTTCCGGATGCGCCTGGTGCTGGCGGCCACGCTCTCGTCGCTCTACGGCATCTACAGCGGCTACGAGCTGGCCGAGAACACGCCGTTCGCGCCGGGCTCCGAGGAGTACCTGAACTCCGAGAAGTACGAGCTGAAGGTCCGCGACTGGAACGCCGCCCGGCAATCTCGGCGGCCTCATCACCCGCATCAATCGCATCCGCCGCGAGCACCGGCGCTGCAGCTCTATCAGCAACCTGCGCTTCCATCCGAGCGACGACCCGAACATCCTCTGGTACAGCAAGATGACGCCCGGGCGCGACGACGTGATCTTCGTGGCCGCCAACCTGACCCCGTCGCGACCCACGCCGGCCTGGTGGACGTGCCGATCCACGAGCTGGGCGTCGCCCCGATCAGTCGTACCGCATGCACGAGCTCCTGAGCGACGTGACCTACGAGTGGCGGGGACCGCGCGGCTTCGTCGAGCTCGATCCCACCCGCGACCTCGCGCAGATCTTCGTGTGGCGGCGCTAGAGCGCGCCGCCGCGGTCACGATGTGAAGGCCAGCGTCTACCATCTGCAGATCAACGTGCGGGACGCGGCCGTCTCGATGCCGTTCTATCGCGACCTGCTGGGCGTACTTCGAGTATCGCGTCGTGATGGGGACCGCCGACATCCTGGGGATGAGCAACGGCACGACGGACTTCTGGATCATGCGGGCGCCGCCCGAGCGCGCCGCCGTCGGCCTCGCACCGCAAGAACCCCGGGCTCAATCACATCGCGCTCCGGGTGGGCGCCCGCGCCGACGTCGACCGCTTCCACGCCGAGTTCCTGAAGCCGCGCGCCATCGCCGTCCTCTACGGCGGTCCGCGCGACTATCCGGAGTACCGCCCCGGCTACTACGCGACCTTCTTCGAGGACCCCGACCGCCTGAAGCTCGAGGTCGCGTACGTCCCATGAACGACTGGTACAAGGACGCGCGTCTTCTACGAGGTGCACGTGAAGGCGTTCTTCGACGGGGACGGCAACGGGATCGGCGACTTCGCCGGGCTGACCGCCAAGCTGGACTACGTGCGCGAGCTGGGCGTCGACCTGCCTGTGGATCCTGCCCATGTATCCCTCGCCGCTGCAAGGACGACGGCTACGACATCGCCGACTTCTACGGCATTCATCCCGCCTACGGCAACGTCGCAGGACTTCCAGCAATTTCTCGGACGCCGCGCACGAGCGCGGGCTGCGGGTCATCGCCGACCTCGTGATGAACCACACCTCCGATCAGCACCCGTGGTTCCAGGCGGCGCGCAGCGACCCGCGCCTCGCCCTTCCGCGAACTACTACGTGTGGAGCGACACCGACCGGCGCTACCAGCGACGCGCGCATCATCTTCACCGACACCGAGAAGTCCAACTGGACCTGGGACCCGGTGGCCAAGCAGTACTACTGGCACCGCTTCTTCAGCCACCAGCCCGACCTCAACTACGACAATCCGGCCGTGACGGGCGCGCATGCTCGACGTGATGCGCTTCTGGCTCGACCGCGGCCTGGACGGCTTCCGCTGCGACGCCGTGCCCTATCTGATCGAGCGCGAGGGCACGAGCGGCGAGAACCTGCCGGAGACGCACACCATCCTGCGCGAGTTCCGTCGGGTGGTCGATCTCGAATACGGCGGGGACCGCGTGCTGCTGGCCGAGGCCAACCAGTGGCCGGAGGACGTGCGCCCTACTTCGGCGACGGCGACGAGTTCCACATGGCGTTTCACTTCCCGCTGATGCCGCGCCTCTACATGGCGATCCGCGCGCGAGGACCGCCTGCCGATCACCGACATCTTCACCCACACGCCGCCGATTCCCGCCCGCTGCCAGTGGTGCCTGTTCCTCCGCAACCACGACGAGCTGACGCTCGAGATGGTGACCAACGAGGAACGCGACTACATGTACTACGCCTACGCCTCCGACCCGCAGATGAAGCTGAACCTCGGGATCCGGCGGCGCCTGGCTCCGCTGCTCGACAACGACCGGCGGCGGATCGAGCTGCTCAACTGCCTGCTGCTCACGCTGCCGGGCAGCCCGATCGTCTACTACGGCGACGAGATCGGCATGGGCGACAACGTCCACCTGGGCGACCGCAACGGCGTGCGCACGCCGATGCAGTGGTCGGCGCGACCGCAACGCCGGCTTCTCCAGCGCCGAGGCCGCCCGGCTCTACCTGCCGGTGATCGACCGATCCCGTCTACGGCTACCAGACGGTGAACGTCGCCGCGCAGGAGCGCGACGCCGGCGTCGCTGCTCAACACGATGCGGCGGCTCATCGCCGCCGCGCCGGCGGTCGGCGGCCTTCGGGCGCGGCGTCGATCGAGTTCCTGCGCCCGCGCAACCAGGCCGTGCTCGCCTACCTGCGCGCGCTGGCAGGACGACACGATCCTGATCGTGGCCAACCTCTCCGGCCGCTCGCAGCCGGTGGAGCTGGACCTCGGCCGCGCTGGACGGCCGCGTCCCGGTCGAGATGCTGCGGCGACACGCGCTTTCCGCCGATCCGCCGCGAGCCGTACTTCCTCGCCTCGGCCCCCACGGCTACTACTGGCTGACGCTCGAGGGTCGCCAGGCGCCGGCCCGCGCGGTACGGCATCGAGGACTCGGCGATCTGATGGACGGACCGGCGGTCCCCTCGGATGTCGCTGGCCGACTGGATCGCGACGCAGCGGTGGTTCGCCGCCAAGAGCCGGCGCGTGGTCGGCCGTCGCCGCCGAGGACGGCATCCGCCTCGGCGCCGGCACGCTGTGGCTGCTCCGGATCGCGCTCGACGACGGCAGCCGCGCCCGCTACGCGGTGCCGCTCCGCGAAGGCGCCGCGGCTCGCCGACGCGCTCGACGATCCGAGCTTCTGCCGGGCGCTGATCGGCGCTGATCGCGACGGGCGGCCGGGCGCCGGGCGCGGGCGGCGAGCTGCGGGGACACCGACCTCGGGCCTTCCCGGCCGACCAGGCGGCCGGCGCCGCGCCGCGCCGGCTCGGTGGCGAGCAGAGCAACACCGTCGGTCGTGTTCGGCGAACGCCTCATCCTCAAGCACTTCCGTCGCCTGCAGGTCGGGCCCAACCCCGAAATCGAGATCACGCAGTTCCTCACCGAGCGCACCGACCTTCCGCCACACGCCGCGGCTGTGCGGAAGCCTCGCCTACCACGACGCCGAGGGCGAGTGGGCGGTGGCGGTCACGCAGGAGCTGGTGACCGATGCGCGTGACGGCTGGCGCTTCCTGCTCGATCGTCTCGCCGCCGGCGACGGCGCGCTCGCCGGCGCTCGAGCGGCTGGGCCGGATCACCGCCGAGCTACACCGCGCGCTGGCCTCCGACCGCGCGGCGACGTCCGCGATGGCGCCCGAGCCCATCACGCGCTGCCGACGTGACGGCGTGGACCGCGGGCGTCCAGCGCCAGATCGAGACGGCCGCCAGTGCCCTGGGCGGACGTCTCCCGGACGGCGCGCCGGCGCGGATCGACGCCGCCGGTCTCGGCGGGCTCATCGGCCTCGTGAAGCTCCGGCACCACGGCGACTTCCACCTCGGCCAGACGCTGGCCATCCGCCAGGGCGAGGACTGGGCGATCATCGATTTCGAGGGCGAGCCGCTCCGGCCGCTGGACGAGCGACGCCGCAAGCACACGCCGCTGCGCGACGTGGCCGGGCATGCTGCGCTCGCTCGGCTACGCGGCGGCGACCGCCGGCGCCGCCGGCGGGCTGGGAGGAGCGCGCGCCGCGCACGCCTTCCTCGACGCCTACCGCACGGCCGCGGGCGGCGCGGCGTTCCTGCCAGCCGAGCGAGGCGGCGCTGACCGCGTGCGCTGGCGGTGCTGGAGGTAGAGAAGGCGGCCTACGAGGTCGTCTACGAGGCGAACAACCGGCCCGACTGGCTGCCGATCCCGGTCCGCGGCCTCGCTCAACGCCGCGGCAGGCTCGTCGGCCGGATCGCGCGGCTGGGGGCACCGTGAAGAGCATCAGCTTGGCGTTCTGACCCGTGTCGTCGAAGTAGACGATCAGCCCCTCGAGATAGACGAAGATGTCGGTCCCGCCGTCGCGGCCCACGCCCGGTCGGGCGGGCCCCAGCTCCGAGGTTCACGATCGTCGCGTGAACCCGCCGGGCAGCGGCTCGAGCCTGAACGCGCGCACGACGTTGGCCTGGTACTTGTCCGACAGCACCAGGCCGAACTCGACGGTGAGCCGGATTCAGTCCGGCCGGGGCCTGCGGCCCCTCGTAGACCCACGTCTCGCGGTGTCGTAGTTCTCGACCTTCTGCTTGGTCGACTTGCTGGGCGCGCCGTACAGCGCGCGCACGCTCGTGGTGGTGCTGACGCCCGGACGGATGTCGCCCCACTCGGCGGCCGCCGCCGGGAGCGCCGCGCGCCAGCATCACGGCGATGGCGAGCGCGCGGCCAGCCGGCCTCGCATCAGAAGCCCAGCGCCACGCCGTCGCCGCGGGGATCGGCGCCGCCGGCGATAGATGCCGTCGGGGCTCACGCGTCACGCCGTGGGCGTGACCGACCCGATAGAACAGCTCCGGCGCCGCGCGTGATCCCGTGGCCCCGTCGCTTGAGCGCGGCGAACACCCGCAGCGGCACCGCGGCTCTCCAGGCGGATCAGGTCGGCCGGCTCGTCGGGCAGGAAGGCGCCGATGAGAAGCCGCGGGCCGCTCGATCGCCTCCCTGGATGTCGAGCCCGTAGTCGAAGACGTTGGTGAGCACCTGGACGTGGAACATGGCCTGTCCGTTGCCGCCCATGGTGGCGAAGCCCATCAGCGGCCGGTCGTCGCGCGTCGTGATCGACGGCCATCAGCGTGTGGAACGGTCGCTTGCCCGGCGCCAGCGACGCTGGGATGCTCGGGGTCCATCGCTGAAGTGGCGGCCGCGGTTCTGCAGGCAGAACCCGGTGCCCGGCGGCACCACGCCCGAGCCGAACGCGTTGAACAGGCTCTGGATCACGCTGACGATGTTGCCCTGCCCGTCGGCGACCACGAAGCCGGTGGTGTCGCCGCTCGGGATCGCCCGGCCGTGTAGGCGCCCGCCTTCTGGGGATCGAAGAGCTTCGCCGGCGCGGCGGCGTACGTCTTGTCGAGCATCGCCGTCGACCGGCACGTGCGCCTGAGCCGGATCGCCGATCCAGCGATCGCGGTCGGCGTAGGCCAGCTTGGTGACCTCCAGGAGCAGGTGCAGGTGCTCGGGCGAGTGCAGCGGTATCGTCGGCCAGCGGGAATCCCTCGAGCATGTTGAGCGCCATCAGCGCGGTGATCCCTGCGTCGGCGGCGGCGTCTCGTACACCGTGACGCCGCGGTACGTGGTGGAGATGGGCTCGCCCCACTCACCGCGGTGCGCCGGCCAGGTCGTCCGGCGTCAGGAAGCCCTCGGTCGCCATCCGCTCGGCGATCGCCTGCGCCACGCGCCCGCGATAGAACAGATCGGGGCCCTCGGCTGGCGAGGTCGCGCAGCGTCCGGCGCGAGGTCCGGCTGCACGAACAGCGTCGCCCGGCGCGGGCGCGCGGCCGCCGGCGAAGAACACGCGCCGCCACTCCGGATCGGGATTGCCCGGCGCGTACTCCGCGATGCCCTGGCTCAGCAGCGACGTGATCGGGAAAGCCGCGCTCCGCGTAGTGGATGGCCGGGGCCAGCAGCCGGTCGAGCGGACGCGAGCCGAAGCGCTCGAGCAGCATGGCCCACGCGTGCGTGACGCCCGGCACGCTCACCGTGGCCGGGCCCGATGACGGGCAGTCGCTTCATCCCGCGCCGGCGCCAGCTCGTCGAGCGTCGCGCGCGCGCCCGGAGCGCCCGGCGCCGTTGAGGAAGTGCACACGGCGGGTGGCCGCCTCGTAGTAGAGGCAGAAGAGATCGCCGCCCGAGACCGCAGTTGTTGGACTGGGTCACCGCCAGCACCGCGTTGGTGGCGACGGCCGCGTCGGCGGCGGTGCCGCCGGCCTTCAGCGTCTCGACGCCGGCCAGCGTGGCGAGCGGATGGCACGAGGACACCAGCCCGTCCTGTCCGTAGGCGAGCGAGCGGCGCGAATACCCGAGCGTGGGCAGGGTCAGGCCTCCTCGAAGAGTCGCGCGATCTCGTCGCGCGGGAACGTGGGCAGCGGCCACTGGCGGGTGCCCTCCACGAGCATGACGCCCTGCTCGCGCGGCGACGACCTGGCCGATGAAGTGACTAGTCGATCTGCTCGCGGGCGAGGGCGTGGATGACGATGCCGGCCTCGGCCGCGCTCAGCGTCATCAGGAGGCTCCCGACGCCAGCGTGCCGAGCGGGTCGAGGCCGAAGGCCTCGCACAGCGCGCGGCCCTCCGGCAGCACGGTGATGCGGTCGTGGTCGATGCGCAGCCCGACGCCGGCGGCGCGCGGCCAGCTCGTGCAGCGCGGTGGCGACGCCGCCCTCGGTCGGGTCGTGCATGGCGTGAACGCTGGCCAGCTCGCAGGCGATCTCGGCCTCGGGCAGGATGCTGATCCCGGGGCTGCGGAGAAAGCGCCTGGCCCGGCGGACCATCGCCGGCCGGACGCCGCGCGCGAGCGCCTCCGCCTCCTTCTCGCGCGCCAGCAGAGCGCCGCGCCCTCCAGCGGCACGCCCTTGGTCAGCACGATCGCGTCGCCCACCTGGGCGCCGCCGGTCGTGACCAGCCGGTCCTTGGCGACCTCGCCCAGCATCGTGCCGGCGATGATCGGGCGATCGATGCCCGCGCGTGACTTCCGTGTGACCGCCGACCAGCGCGACCTCGAGCTCCTCGCACGCCTCGGCGAGCTGGCCGAAGAGCGTGCGCACCAGCTCCTCGTCGGTCGCGCCGGCCGGGCAGCAGCAGCGTGGCCAGGAACCAGCGCGGACGGGTCCCGCGCACCGGCGATGTCGTTGGCGTTGACGTGCAGCGCGTACCAGCCGAGCTCGTCGGTGGCGAAGGTGATCGGATCGGCGGTGGCCACGAGGTAGCGGTCGCCGAGGTCGATGACGGCGGCGTCCTCGCCCACCCGCGGGGCCCACGAACACCCGCGGATCGTGGCGCGCGTGCTTGTCGAGGACGGCCTGCAGCAGGTCGGCCGGCAGCTTGCCCGTGGGCAGGAGCGGCATCGCGCCCCGTAGTATAACGCCGCGCCCACCGGCCCCTCGGCGGAGCGTGCTGGCCGTGACCCGATGCCGCAGACTGCGCGCACTGGAGATGGCGATGGGGCACACACGGGCTCAGCGTCGATACCAGAGACACCGCGCAATGGCCGAGCCTCGCGAAGCGCGGCTGCCGATCACGACGCGATCGTCGACGTGACGCTCGCCGCCTACCAGGGCTGCGCCACCCAGATCCCATTCGCGGCCCGTACCGCCAGAACATCCTCGCGACGCGCCAACCCCAGCCCCGCCACCAGCTCATCGCGAGCACGACGGCGCGATCGTGGAACCGTCCGCTCTACCCACCCAGTCCGCCCTGCGCCGCCGCGCGCCGCCGGGCCGGTGCGGGTTCGACTGCTGGCCGTGCGCCATCAGCCGAGCCAGGCTCGCACGCCCTCATGCAGGAATGCGTGCGCCGCGCCCGAGCAGTCCGGCGCCGACGCCACTGACGCCCACACCAGCTCCGTCATGCGCGCCGCCCTCCGCCTGTGACACGCGAATGGGCTTCGTTCCGGCGCTGAGCGACTTCAACCGCCCCGAACTTCGGCGTCAGAGGCTGCCGCCTACCCTCAAGCCACCGCTCGCCAGTGATTCGGCCGAATGCCTGGGGCGCGGTAGCGTGAGCCCCAGGCGCGCATCATGGCGAGCGTCGTCACCGTTGCTCGCTGTAGGCCCGGCGAGCGAGCCACAACGATTCGACGGCCAACTCCCAGCTCCTGGGGATCGGGGGCCGAGTGAGCCGGTGCCACAGCGAGCTACGGCGACAGGCGAGTCATGCGGGCGCGGGGCTCACGCGCGACGATCGGCACCCTAGTGGTTCGACGATCGCTAGGCGAGGAGCTTGAGGAGATCGGCGGTCAGGTCGTAGAGCTGGCCACAGCCGCGCTCGCCGCCGAGCGTGGTCTGGATCCGCGCTTGCGCAATCCGGCGTCCGCCGGTCTCGCCCAGGAGCGCCGTGATCCGCCGCTGCGGCTCGAGCAGATGCCCATGTACGGCAGCCGCGGCGTGATGTGCTCGGCGCGCACGATCCTTCTCGTGGCCAGGTCGATCTCGTAGGTGATCTCGAAGCCGTGCACGTTGTCGTGCATCGAGTGGAAGAGCCGCGAGCCGCCCGTCCACGCGCTCCGAGGCGCGCGACCTTGCGCCGCTCGAACACGCCGCGCTGCCCCGGCCGCGGGCTATAGAGGTCGGGGTTCATCTGGGCCGCCACCGTGCGCGTGCCGAACAGACTGCGACCCGCCTCGCTGTAGGCGAAGCAGGAGTTCGGCAGCTCGACCCAGCCCGTCGTGTCGAGGCGCCAGCAGTCGAGTGGATCACCCGTCGCCGCGCGGTCGGCCTCGGCGCGCGGCATCTTGGCCACCTGGCGGGCGAGGCGCCCGACCTCGATGGTGGCGTCCACCGCCAGCGCGCCGCCGGGCCGCGTCACCGACGAGGTCGCGACCTGGCGCGTGAGACCACCGACGAGCGGCCGCGCCGGGCAGCCGCGCGAAGCCGGCCACGACGGACGGCGCGACGTCTCCGGTCAGCGGCGTGAGCCGCGCCTCGTGGATGAGGTAGGTGGGCGACGGCCGGGCGACGACCGTCACCTCGAGGCCGCGGTCGTCGTCCGACAGTCGCACGGTGTGGGTGAAGCGCGTCCTCGTGCAGGTTGTCCACCCAGCCGTGCATCACGCGCTCGTAGCGGGTGCGGCCCTCCAGGAGCGCGGGATCGCGCATCAGCGGCCCATCTCGCTCTTGCCGCCCGCCAGATACTTGTCGGGCTCGCGGTCGAACTTCTGCTTGCAGCCCGCCGCACAGAAGTAATACGTCTGGCCCTGGTGGCTGGACTGCGCGGCGGCCTTGGGCGGATCGACGGTCATCTTGCAGACGGGATCAACGGCCATCACTGGGCCTCCATCGCTTGAGTCTGAGACTGTTGGTCACCACGGACACTGACGAGAACGCCATCGCCGCGCCGGCCAGGATCGGCGACAGCAGCACGCCGGCCACCCGGATACAGCAGGCCGGCCGCCACCGGGATCAGCACCACGTTGTAGCCGAACGCCCACGCCAGGTTCTCCTTGACGATACG
>ERZ1370068.9414-contig-8196_pt1 | contig 50972 bp, 63 predicted proteins | sample MGYA00561227_ERZ1370068 | MGnify/ENA primary metagenome ERZ1370068 (study PRJEB38410, sample SAMEA6850437) | metagenome | study: Metagenomic assessment of the ecological functions of the soil: analysis of the soil microbiota associated with the... | reverse complement strand
CATCGCCATCACGGTTTCGTCGAAATTGACGCGGTGTCTGGACGCGATCTCGTTGCTCGCGATCGCGAAGGCGGTCCAGGCCTTGACGGCCCCGAATGCGCAACGCTCGATGCACGGAACCTGCACGTAACCGGCGACCGGGTCGCATGTCATGCCCAGGTGATGCTCCAGCGCCGATTCGGCCGCATTCTCGACGACCAGCGATGGTGCGTCGTACGCGGTGGCAACCAGTGCCGCCGCCATCGCCGACGCGACGCCGATCTCTGCCTGGCAGCCGCCCTCGGCCGCAGACAGCGTCGCGTGGTGCTTACAGAGGTAGCCGACCGCCGCAGCCGCGAGCATGCCGTCACGGATCTTCTGCCGGTCGACCTTCCGGACCTCGAGGAGTCCATAGACCAGCGCCGGCATCACGCCGGCGGAACCGCCGGTCGGAGCCGTGATCACGAGGTGGCCGCGCCCGTTTTCTTCCGATGCCGCCAACGCAAATGCCGACAGCGCGCCGATACCGCGCTCCGCTTCATACTTGTCGTCCATGGCGCGCTTGTAGACGGTTGCTGCCTTGCTGTGCAGTTTGATCGGGCCGGGCAGCACGTCGTCCTCCGACATCGACAGCCCCGACTTCACCGTCGCGACCATCGCGTTGATGATCTTGTCGATGAAGGCATTGACCTCCTGTTCCGACCTGCCCGCGATCGACATCTCGTTGGCAAGCATGATCTTGGCGATCGTGGTCTTGTTGTCGTCGGCGTAGGTGCGCAGCTCTTTCATCGTCCTGAACGGGTATTTCGGCGGGTTCTTCTTCGGGAGGCGTGTACCCTTTCCACTCGATGAATCCGCCGCCCACTGAGTAGTACTCCTGCTCGAGCAGCACATCGTTGCCGGCGAGGAGCTTGACCGTCATCGTGTTCGGGTGCTTGAAGTCGCCCTTCGTCGGCGTCGTAGATGACGTCCTTGAGGCTCACATCGATTGACTTGTTGCCGAGCTTCACCGGGAACGCCTGGTCAGGCTTGTCTCGCAAGCTGTCCAGAAATTTCGGGTCGACGGTTGCCGGCTCTTTCCCGACCAGTCCCGCCAGTGCACGCGCGTTCCGTGCCGTGTCCCTTTCCTGTGGCGCTGAGGCTTCCGAACAGGTTGACCCTGAGCGCCGTCGCCTTGGCGAGTTTGTCGGCCGGCAGTTTGGTGGCTCGCTGGTAGAAATCGTAGGTAATGCGCATCGGACCAATCGTGTGCGAACTGGACGGACCGGGCCCCACCTTTGTAGAACTCGTCCGCCGTCGTCAGCACGGGCCCCTTTTCCTTCTTCACCACGTCCAGGTCGGGGAGAGCGGGACAACGGGCCCAGCGCCCGTTCCCGATGTCGCGACCGCCTGTGGGGATTCGGCTGCTGGCGGAGGGGCGGTTTCGTTCGGTCTCCGATCGTGTGCAGCCGGTCATCACCGCCGCCGCCGAGATCACGGCGCTGCGCATGATGAACTTCCGGCGGTCGAGGCCGCGCGGAATGTCCGATGGCACCTGCGGAGAGGGACCTAGCGGATCACGGTCATCGTCCTGCAGCGATTTGGTCGAGGCCGGGTTCACATCGGATGTGCCGTCTTCTCTCTGGGGCATGAACGTTTCTCCTCGCTGAACGCGTTTCGAGAGTCTTGTTTGATCAACGACGGTTCAGCATAGCGCAGCTTCGCCGGACGCGACTATGCAGTTTCGGCAATGGAGCGTGACCCAGGGCGATCAGGACGAAGACTGCCCTGCAATTGCTCTGCAGAGCTCACCCGGATGGCGGGTCAGAGATCGCGGCGGCGTTCGCGGCAATGCCGGCGGCGGGTGCCGCTCGCGGTCGACCAGGAGGCCGCCGCTGAGCGCGCGTTCCTCGGAGTCGGGTTGCAGGGGCGGACCGGCGGGTCCGCCTCTTTCGCGTACGCTATGATCGACCGGTTTCGCCCTTCTCTAAACGTCCCCATGGTGTAGCTGGCCCAACACGCTGCCCTTTCAAGGCAGAGACCGCGGGTTCGAATCCCGCTGGGGACGCCACTGAAAATGAACGCCAATCGCCAAAACTTCGAAAACGACCGCCTCCCCTTCGAACTCGTGGCGGCGCGTCCTTCTCGGCGTGAACTTCGGCGGCCTGACCGGCGGCTTCTTCCGAATCTCGGCAAGTGACTGCACCGGCTGACGACGGAGCGCCGCCGCCGGTCGCCCATGCGCTCCTGTAGCTGGCGGCAGAGGGCAGCAGGCGTCGCCGACACCTTCTACCTGTCGCGTCAGTGCTCGCGATTCTTCTGCCTGAGCTGCGATCGCGGCTGCTTTGGTTCAGCGAGCCCCTCGGCAGCCGGGAGCGGGAACGCGAGAAACTGCGCCCATCTCTGGCCCAGCGCTACTTTCTGGGCTCCGCGCGTCGGCGGCGGTCGCATGTGCGCCAGCGCAGACGTCGCGCCAAACCTCACGCCAGCGCTGCAGGATCAAGCGTAGTTCCAGTCAGTCCGTGGCGCTGGCGTGCGGATCAGCAGCGTTCTTGGAAATGGAATGAAGGCGGCGCACGAGCAGAGTCGAGGGCCGCCTGGCCCGGATAGAAAGCATTGCGCTAGGCGCCCGGTCGGGCCAGCGTCGATGTGCCCCTGGCGGCGATCAGCTCTGCGCGTCTCTGCCGGGTCGCTCACCTGAATTCGGGCTACCAACTGACCATCGGCCCAGAGCCTTCCAGCGTCGGAACGGGCGCATCCTCGAGAAGTCGCGGCGGGAGGCCGCGGTGCACCGCGATGGTCGAGTGAAGGCGCGGTTCAGAATGCGATGCGTGATGCGCACGCGGATCAGAGTCGCCTTGCTGCCATCCACCATCGCGCTAATGGTGACAAGCGGCAGCTGCCGCGGCGTGAGGAATCGACTGAGCATGAGCGCCGGCGCCCAGCGCAGCGGCGACCCGGATGTGTCTCACAGCGTCGGTATGGGCTGGCCCCACCGCTGTGTTCGACTGCCGCGACGCGTGGTCGCTGGTTCTCGAAGGCGCGCGAGGAGTGCTCCTCAACAGCGCAGCGCCACTCCGCGCGTCTCTAGTACTGGTCAGCACCTGCGCCTATCGCTCGCGCACCCGAGGAACATCCTTGAACAAGTGAATCGCGAAGAGCACCGCTCGGGGCTCGCGGAGATCGGCCTGCGCGTCGCGCAATGCCCTGACGAGCGTGAGGTGCGCTTCGTTCCAGCGCACCTGCCGGTGGAGCTGGGCGCGCTGCGCATCCGCGTTCAGCCTGTTTCGACATATACAGCCGATTACCGCCATGTCGCGCGGTGCTGAGCAGCCCGGTGACGTTGATGTTTTGATGCTGAGGCGCTGCGTCGCTCAGCAGCGCGAGCGCGCCGGATGGCTCCGCCTACCATCGAGACGGCGAGCACCTGAATGGCTGCGGAGGGGGTAACGGGCGGAGGGGCGTCCACGTCGGGCATCGAGTGGTCGAGATAGTAGCGCACGCTATCAGCGCCCGGGAGCCGCGTGGCGATTGAGGATATGACGCAGGCCCGGTAAGCTGGCTCTCGCACGAGGGCGCAATTGATGCTGCCGAAGAACGGGCACCTTGCCGGAGCGGTAGGTTCACGCATTAATCCGTTTCATTCCACACGCGCCGCGCGGCTTCTGGCATCGTCCGCAGGATCGTTCTACGGTCCTCCAGCTGGAAGTTTCGTGCATCCGCTCGGTGAAACATCGCCAGCACAAAGTCTTGCTGCTTCCGCGCACCTCTCGGATCATCGTCGTCTCTCTGCTAATTGCGTCGTCCGTGTAGATGATCTTTTTCAGCGCAATGCGCATTTCAAGATCCTGCACGCGCCGTCCATGAATACCTGCCGAGAGGTCGCTGTATAGGAGTCTTCAGTTTGTTATGCCGCAAAGCGCGGTTCAACTTTGAGGAAGATCGGATGTGCAAGGAGGCGCATAGGCGAAGAGGTCTCCGAACAAGATACCACTTCGCATCTCGATTCATCCGATCGAATCCCTCAGGATGGTCGTGGAAAAGTAAACGTGTATTTAACGTGTTTCTCGATTATCGCGCGCGTGAGCAACTTCGTAGTCTTGCCGTGTCCCCATGCGCGCCTGTGGAAGGAGTTGAAGGGCGTCGACGCAGTAATTTCTCGATGAAACTCTCGCCCGTGATCTGGCAGGCGCTTCAGGCGGAAGCGCGCCGCTGGAAGATTAGCCAGGTGGCGCTGATGTGATCCGTTTCGAATGCCTGGTAGGTGTGCTGATGGGGTCTCTGGGACGATCCGGCGCTCTTGGAGAAGGGACACGACACCAGCCGTCGTCCGCTACGGAGCGTACTGGGCCGTTTTGGCCATGTCTACAGGTCAATGTGCCTTTGATGATTCGTTCCCACTCTGGAGAGGAAGCCGCGCTCGGTCCGTAAAGTTCTGCCGCGACTACACTCATCGCTTCTCTCGCATCGATGCTCCAGCATCCGCGTTCGCGGATCTCTTTGCTCGGCGTACTCAATGATCCTGCCCTGCGATGTCACCACGCGACATCTTGTCAAACCGCCGGCTCGTCATGTTTGGCAATACGCGCATGATGAACTGGGCGAGGTCAGAGTTCGATGGAAACAACTGCCTCTCGCGCAGCAGATCAAATAGGTGCATCTCGGAGGGTGCGCGCTTCGACTTCTTCGCGGCGGGTCGCAAGGCCCGTGGATGCACCTCCGCTTCGAGCGTTCCAGGAGGTCCAGTTACGCCTCGATCACGGGCACCACTGAGGGATAGTCGCGAGCGGCGAGTTAATTCTGAATTCTAGGAGGTCATCTTGAGAGCATCAAGCGGCACGTCAAGAATGCGCTTTATAAACTGAAGCAGGCTTCGATGTCGGTCGTCCCGAGCCAATGTCAATCTCCTGAGGTGCGATCGGCGGAAGTCTTGAGTGATCGCAATGATCTGATCAGTCGTCTTCCCGGTCCTTCGATGTTGGAAGATAGTATGCGTTGATCCAGCACGGACTCGCGACGGTGATGCCATGCCCAGTACGTGTCAAAGACCTGATCTCCCCGCTTTGCTCGCAAATCATCCATTACGTATCGCATGGCGGCGGCAGCGGCCCCCGAACGAGGGCAGAATACTAACCCCACGGCTTCGACATCCAAGCCATTGTCATCGGAAGGTTCGCTGCCATCGTCGAGCAGCGGCAAACCACACCCAACAAAGTGGATCAGCGACCGCACGAGATCGTTGTCGCTCGCGAGGATCGCCGCCTGCGTGAAAATCGAAATCGTTGGTGATGCAATCGAGGAGGACATAGTCGCAATTCTTGCCTTTCCTTGAGGTACGCCTTCAGCTTACCCTCGGTGCCAGCTTGAAGTTTGATTCCATCAGGGCGCAGCGTCGATGAATCGCAATCAGCGCGCCCACGATTTTGGCTCCAGCGAAGACGCTGGCACGAACAGTCACCCAAAGACATCTTTACTTTGCTGATCGCCTTCGCTGTGCCTGTGGTGTCTTGACTGCCCGACGCGCCGCGGCACGAAGATATCGTAAACCGTGCCTTCTTTTTATCAAGTTCTGATGTGTGCAGGTGAAGCGCTCGTCCGGTTCCATCAGCGTATTGAGTCGCGTTGAACTGGGATCATCGCCGACGACTAGCACCTTCTTCTTGTGTGAGCTGTGCCGCTTACGCAATGTTCACAGCGAGCGTCGTCTTACCGACACCCCTTCATGTTCATGAACGAGATCACCTGCACAGCACGCCTCAGCGGTGCTGATTGAAGATGGATGGCGGAACGCATGGACGGCGTGGCGCGCTGTAGCATAGTTTTTAAAGCGCGCCGATGGCAATTGACGCAAATCCCGCCGTTCATCGCAGCCGCCTTGGTGGCGTTAAGGCGAGTCAACTGCACGGCTTCAATGATGTGGTTATGCGAGCGCCATCGCGCACGTCAAGGCGGCCTGCCGGAATTCCCAAGATGCTGAGCGCCGGAGCATAGAATGAAGCCGAGGATATTGAGGCGGATGGAGACCGCATGCAAGTGACTTAACGCTGTTTGTGTCCAGAAGTCGGAGCTAACCATTCAGTTGAACCCTGCGGGACCCGTTGTGGCCGTTAGCGAACAATATTTCCGCCGTATGCAGGCTCGCATACGCCGCAAGTGAATTGGTGTGACGTCCCAGTCGCTCAGAACTGGATGCCACGATGCAGTCTGGGGTCATTCAATGTCAATTTTTGATGAAGCGCAGTTCGGCAGTCGTTCGTGACTATCGGATAAGGTTTTATAAGCGCGCCGAACTTCGCCGCCGTCGAGCAGCCGGAGCGCGCGCCTCGCCCTGAACGAAGCATTGCACGAGGTGCATGCGCCGACCTGAAAGCATAACGGTTTACAGTCAACATTGCGATGCATGTCGGGTTGTTGAGGGAATCGAGGCGAAGCAGTTTGTTTCTCGCTTTGTTGGCCGCGGCATTCAGTGGACCGGGCACACGCAGGTTCCACGGTGCGCTCATTTTGACGGCCCGTCGCCCCGGACAACAGCAGCGCTAACCGTCACTCGGGGGCGATAGCGGGCGGCGACGATTCGCACGCGTCATGTGTCGACGCAGCCAGAGAGCAGCATGAAACCCGAAGCTATCTGGGGAGAGAACAGAGGAAGAACTGACGATCGCAAATGCCGGGCGCTTCGGCCTTCGTGGCAATGGAGGGAAGTTAGAATGCCGATCACTGGGGCGGCAGGAGCAACTCGGCGCGGGCGGGCCAACCGATCGGTCTGGGCGCGAGTCGCCAGGACATCCATAAGGGGTCTGGTCGTCCTTCGAGAGGTTCGTCCTGGTGCGTTCCCGTCGGTGGGGCACCTATCAAGATCGAATCGACCATCTATGGCTTCAAGCTGTCGGCAGAGTTGGTGCGAACGTGGCTGGTCTGGACTACCTGCTTTACCGGCCCGTTAGCGATTGTGGACTGATGGCGAACGTCCATCCTGCTGAGTATCAGTGACATCAAGTCCGCTAGTCAATCTGGGGTCGTTCGAGATGATCGCGGGCGAGCGCCGTGGCTAAGTGGCAGTTCGGATCTCTGATTCGATAGCAGGTCCGCCGGATGCGAAGGCCCTGAGGCCGACCGAGTTTCCCGAACTCGGGGCATCACTTCACGACGAACTACGACTCCTTCGACGCCGCGTTGGCAGCATCTGGCGCGGCTCAGCGTACGCAGTCGAATCTCTCGCCGACGCCGTATGTTTCGTTGGTGTGGTCCCTCGTCGAATCGCAGCAGCTTCGGCGTGCACGAGCGCTTCGCGGCAGCTGCTCGACATCGATGAGCATTACGCGCAACTCAGAAGGCTGCTGGGTCCCGCGACCGTGAAGACGTCCGGGCCGCAGATCCCGCCAGGTCGGGCCACCACTGCAGCTGGCCGAGCATTCCAAGGACTACAGCCACACGTGGGTTGGGTGATCTCTGCGATTCGGTGCTTGCGAGCGCCGGCAGCGATGGCTTCTGAGAGTTGCGCGTCAGCAAGTGAAGGCGCTTCTTGCCCCCGCTGTTCCGCCGATACTGCACGGTATGGGCTGGGACTGATGGCCATGTTGGAATTGGCTGGCCTTGTGTTCAGTGTGGCCGCGCCTCTTTTCTCGACGGACTTGACAGACGAGGACGCATCTGCGCGATCTACGTGCGGGTCGCCATAGAAGGGATTGAAGAACCGTTCCTAGCATTGAAGTGGTGCCGGGTGCGGAGTGGACGATTCTCAACATGAAATTGCGGATGAAATCGGCCTAGCCGATGCGGATGGCGAAGAAACGACTCTTCATAAGGACGGTAAGACGAAAGGCAGTTGGTTCGCATTAACCGTGACGATGCTCGCTGACGAGGCGCGGAAGCGCTTGACGTTGAGGCGATTTATCTCCCGTGCCCGGATGAATGGCCATCCGACGTGAAACTTCATTGGTTACTCGTCATTCCTCGAACAGATACGCCTCGATTGATCCCCAGAAGAACGATTCATATTTCGGACCGTCGTAGGGGCAGATTTTACGCGGGTCTGCTTTGTGTTGCCGCTAATCGTCCAGCGTCGATCCGCCCCCGCTGGGGACGCCAATCAGTGCGACGTCTTTGCTCAGGATCAGATGCCTTCCCGAGGTCAATCGCGGAAACACTAAAGGGCCAGCGTCAGCAGCCGCCGCCGCCTTCGGTTCGTGGAACCGCATGTCGGCACTGCGGCTCGCTCACGTCAAGGCCCAGCTTCACCGAGCTGAGCGCGACGTAGCTCAGTGAGGTGGAGGAAAAGGTCCGCGCGCCTAGCGTCCTCAGGTAGCCGCGCCCGAACGTCGGCGTGCGGCGTCGCTCCGAACATCGAACTCGACATTCGAGCCCTTCTGCAAACTCACCAACGAGTTTCAACAGTGCCCGACTCCGACTGGCCAGCGTGAATTGAATGATCATGGCTCGTTCCGATTGTAGAGACATCAATATTGTCACGGTTCAATGAGACGCTTGAGCAGAAGTCGCCGGCCGGTCAGACGCCAGTTTCGACGCTCGGATTCACGCGGGCGATCCTCTGGAGTGCGTATTCGATCGACCTGTTCCAATCACCGTTGGGAGAGGCTTAGACCGGGAATTCGAGCCGTAGGCAGAGCCTGACACACTGTGAAACCCGATGGAGTCGCGCAGCGCCCGCATTGATTCGAGGAATCCCGCGACCTGGTTCCAACTCCGGAACGCTTGGGGACGCCACGACATGTAGGGGCCATAAACTCTTCTAATAACGCAGGGACACGCTCGTTTCCCACGACCCACGCCGCGTCCGACTCCGCCGCGTCCTTACAGCGTCAGCGGCCCGACGAGGCGGCGCGGTAGCAGCAGGCGCGCGACCTTCGGCCTGTCCTGCCGTTCGCGGCGGGGCTGCCAGGCCCCATCCCTTCGCGCCCTTCCTGGTGGGTGGGAAACCGAACAACGAGACAGCGAGAAACCGAGCATTGTCGGTTCTCAATCGAACCGCCAATAACGAGTGATTGTTTTATGGGTTCATACGAAGCGATTAAGGACGGCGTCGTCGCGCGCAAAGCGGACAACATCGAGGTGATGAAGCAGCTTCTCGACGCTCAAAAGGAAGCGCCTGATCTTGAGGAGAACCGAGCACTTAGCGCAGATCAGGGAGCGCTGGAAGAGAAGCAGAATGTTCAGGGCTCGCTCAAATTCCGCGACAACAATACTGGCGCGAAGACCACGGCGTATAGACGGACCGTTCTACAACTTGCTGGGACGTCGAAGGCCGTTTAGTCCGATGCATATCTCTCGAGCAATACACGTGAAATACATGTATTGCGATTGTAATTTATCAACGTGAAAGAAATGAGCGGTCTGTAGGCGATAGATGGGCAATGAGTCCGGGTCCCTCCCCAAGGAGTGTCTGATCGTTGCTTGAGGACTTGCGCGTTCTGAACTCGGTTACAGATGGCACAAAAGTGAACCTTTGAGCAGTTCACTTCACTGGTCCCGCAAGGAGATCAGATAGCTTTTCCGATGCCGTGCTTATCGGTGAAGGTCTAGATCCATCGCTGGACAAGCGTCAACGTCGTAATGTCCGTGAGTTCGTGGGGCCCGCTTCTAAGAAGTGGGCTATGGTGTAGGTTCTTCGGTCGCTCGATGAGGATGAGCAGTCGGATTCAAACTGGGAGACAGTGCCCTCGCGCTGGCGAAACGGCCCTGTCGCCTAAACATGTCGGACTATATGGCCAGGAGAGGGCACCGATATCTTCATAGCGAATCGGGCAGGAGGTGAACAGGTCCTCCCGCGATTTCTGACCGTGACTTGGCGCGGGAACACATATGCGCTCACATCCCTTTTCCTGAGACCTCATCAAGCCGGCACGGCCCGCTCGGTTCTGCTGGCCTCATCAAAGCTTTCGGCAACACATGAACTGTTTATCCCCTCGCCGTGACAGCGGCATTGATGGCGAACGGCCTTGCAGGCGGCAACAGCGCGCCGTCTCAGCCCAACCACAGCACCGGAGCGTTCTGGGCTCCTCGCCGCGGCCTCCTTCACGGTCATCTGGCAGTGATATCCGAAGTACGGCGCGCGGCGGGCCTTGCTCCTGGAGGCGTCCGCGTGCAGATGGGAGGCGGAGCGGGAACAACCGGACGGAACGTATTACAGCGTTTCGGGTTGCCATTCACGAGGTCGTGACCGTCTGAGTGACGAAGGGCGGCTATAAGTTCGAGCCGAATGATCTCCTTCGATCGACGGGCGGCGACAGGCAGCCTCGATTTTCATGCTGTCCGACTCGCAACGCTTGGAACCTTTTCTCCTTGCCACCGCCAGTCCCCAGCCCTGCTCACGTCCGGAGGCCAGCCGCCTTTACCATGAGCTGGAGCGCCCCAAGCGGGCAGGGCTGCAACGGCGGCGGCAGACCGGATCGCGATCTTCAGGTCGGAGATCCGGACATCACGGGAGCGGCAAACGCGGGCACCTTCCGACCTCTGCGTGCACCTGCAGGTGCGCCAGCTTCCGGCATCGCCGACCCTCAACGCGCCGAGTCTGGCCCGGCCAATACAGAGTTCCGATACATGGTTGGTGGACAACGGGTCGGCTCGCACGAAGTAACCCCGCGACCGTCGGCCGCGGCGTCGGCTTCTTCTGCAACTCGATAGGTCAAGTCTGCATCCGCGCTGCGCTGCGCTGCGCGGATGAAGCGGCCCCGGGCGCCTAAACTTGTCGGAAGTTCCCTGGGGACGTCGCCACATTTTGTATCCGGCCGACGAGCAGCCCTCCTGGTCGCGTTTGCGAGCCCCCATTTCCAGACGTTATGACCTCGTGACGACTGAGGGCAGTGCGCCCACAGCGCAGTTCGTCGCCCGGTTGGAGAGAAAAACTCCTCATTCGTCATAGCTGACATCATTACGCCTGATTTCCACAGCTCTGTAATGGCTTGGCTGGCGGAGGCCGATATAAAGCATCACAAGACCATGCGGGTAGCACCGAAGGCTCTCACGCTCGCCATCCCGCCAAAGTGCCCTCATTGCGATGCCCACGGATCGGTGAAGCTGCTGACGAAAACGACGGTTTCCGACATCAGCTTTCGCTGGTTCTGCACGAACTGCGACCGCGGCTGGTCAGCGGCGGAGTCCGACGGCATCGAGTCCGTGCCAGCATCTCCGTCGGATAATCCCCGCCTCAACTCTGCGTCTGTAAGTCATGACCAGGCGGAAGCTCGCCGGCAGCGCAGGGAAACATTTGAAATCTTCTAGAAGGCGAACACGCGCAGCGTGCATTTTCATCGCAGTATTGGGCGTCAGCGCGTACGGATTCGCCGCTGGATGACATGCTCGCGCTTTCAGATCGGATCGCGGATGAAGCCAACAACACTGCGTTGCTCCCAGAAATTCTGACGCCACTGTTGCACTTCGAACTGGGCGAAACAACGCCGAACGGGAAGCGTTGTTTGTTCCCAGAAAAAGGTTTTGACGAGAATCGGAGCGGCCAAAGCGGGCATTCCCGGACAAGTTACGGCGGAGATAGTTCAACGCGCGCCAGCGTGGAGTGGCTCAGCTTTTATCGTCTATGCAACGCCGCTGAGGCACCCCGTCACCCGGCTACCTGACAGTGGTGGACGTGCAAGATCAAACTGTGCTGAGAGGACAACAGGGTAGCCTTGCGATGGTTGCTGACTCTCCGCCTCGGCGATGTGGGTAACGATTACGTCTATTACTACCAGGCAATAGCGCTGCGTCGTAGACCGCATTTGGCTATCGGTGATGTATGCGAAAGCCAAGCAGGTTGGCAGCGGTTCCAAATTTCTCCCCGTCAAACTGAGTCCTCCGGGAACAGCACCTGCTGAAGTCGCTGCTTCTCGTCGAGGCCAAGGAGCATCCACAGAGGTGCACCGTTCTCGATGACGTGCTCCGCAAAGCCAAGGACGCCGTCGACATCGAGCTGTTCGATGACCGCATCATTCAACTCAGACTCGGCCCGCGCCACCCTGGTCACCAAGAGGGTCACGCTGTCGGTCGTCGGTCGCCTTGCCTAAGACCGACGATCTAATCGGACTACCACGGCTATCAGCGTGGGATGATGTTCGTATTGCCGCGCTTCTGGAAGGAGCGCCCCCTCCTCCGAAGCGCCGAAGAAACGGAAAGCAGAATTTCAGCAGTGGCTCTTCGGGCATTTTGCTGACCTCGCCCGATCGCGGGTGGCTTTTTCGATCGGCGTGATCCGCGGCTACCAGCGTCGCAGACGGCAGCAGAGACAGGGCGACCGCGGCTTACGAGTGCGATCCCGGCGTGGAGCTCCAGACTCCAATCCGAGGAGGGATTGCGCTACGGTCCGATGTTCGAGTCAAACTGGCGCCTTTATGCAAGTGAACTCCAGCGGGACCGCGCAATCGGCGCATCGCCTCAAGGAATCCGGCACTCGGTTCCAACTGGATGGTTGGGACGCCAACTCCCTCGCTACGCTCGGTCGTCGGCATCCACTCACGCCGCTGAGGCTTGCGGCAGATGGCTCGCTCTTAATTCATATTGCCTGACCATCGCCTGCGGCTCCGCGTGAACGGAGCCACGCTCAACGTTACGTCACTTTGAACATCAGCTTCTTGGCCTTGGCCCTGACCCTCAATATTCTGGTCGACGAGGCGAGGTAGAGGTAGCCGTCTGCGCCGATCTCGCAATTGGATACGCCCTGGTCGTGCACTGATAAAGCCGATCCGCTCGCCTCCCGGCGTGAACACCGTGACCCCTTCGCGGGTTGCCGCCCACATGTTGCCGGCTGCGTCGATTTTCAGGCTGTCGCCGCCCATCACGACATTGCGGGCCACGAACTGGCGGCGGTTTGAGGCGTTCCCCTGCTTGTCGAGGTCCCACATCACCCAGCCTGTGGGGCCGTCGGAGTGATAGAGCTTTGTCCCGTCCGGAGAGACGCCGATCCCGTTCGGCGCAGTCATGGTGTCGATCAGGTGCAGGCTGTTGTCGGGTGCAAGACGGAAGACCCCCGCGTAGTCGAGCTCACGGTCGGGGCCAGTGCGGTTGACCAAGGCGGCGGGAGGATCGCTGAAGTAGACGGAGCCGTCGGGGCCGAGCACGCACGTCGTTGGGCGAATTCAACCGCTTTCCCATGTAGCTGGTCGACCAGCACGGTCTTCTTCTTGGTGGCGAGGTCGATGCGGAGAATGGAACGTGCGCCCGATCCGGCGGCGATGAGACCGCCGCGTCCCAGGATCAGGCCGTTGGTACCGGGCTCGCGAAGGTTGGGGGCCCAGCCTACTCCGCCGACGTCATAGCCCGAAGTCTCCAGCCAGACCGAACGGCCCTCTGTCGGCGACCATTTGACGATGTGGTTGACCTGGGTGTCGGAGGTCAGCAGGTAGCCGTTAGCGCCGCCAACCCAAACCGGCCCTTCGGCATGCAGGAAGCCGTCGCAGATCTTTTCCACCTTGGCGTCGGCGTCCATGAGGACGTCGAGGCGGGGATCAAGCCGGTTGACCTTGCCGGCCTCCGGGTAGGGCGGCTTAAAGTCCGTGGGAGGAGCCCCGAACACTGGGCCGGTCATCGGCTGGGGCGGCGCCGGCGGTGTCGCGGGCGCTTGAGCGCCGACGACCCGGGCCAGGGCGGCGGAGGGGACGGCGGCAACGAGGGCCGCGAGCAAGGTGCGGCGAGAAAGCTGGTTCGGCATGGGCGTGTCCTCCTCCTTGTTTGCTATCGGCGCCTAGCCTAGGCTGAGAGTGCGAAGGCGTCAATGCCATTCGTAGTTGAAATTCGGTGACGGCTACCCTGGTTTACGCGGCCGACTTCGTAGTTCCAATCAGGAAGGGGAGTGAGTCACCCGGCGCAATGTGGCGGATTCTTCGCGGCCGTCACGCAGCGAACCCCCGACGAATCGCGAAGCTGCCGGCATGGCTTCAAGAGAAAGCCGGCGATCTGTTCCAACTGCGAATGCTCAGGGACGCCTCCATTTTCGCCAGCCGGCGATTCTGCTAACCGGATTGAAAGCCAAGCAGGTGGTGCGGTTCCACAATCGCGACCGTTGAACGGTAGCCCTTCAGAAGATCGCGTTCCTGAATCTGCTTGCCGCTGTGGCAGCGACGCTTCGAGCCACGCCAGCTGCATTAGTCGCTGTGCCATCGGCTGAAGCCCAGCACCCTTCAACGTCCGTGTGATCGATGCGTGCTCGTGGAGCGCCCCAGTTCCGCCAGCGCCAATTTTCCTGAAGTTTGTCGCTCTGGCGTTCATAGACTTCATGGTCGATCGAACGCTCGTAGATGAACACCTCCTCGAGCCAGGGTCGATTCGCTGGCAGTTCGGCAACGCGCTTGGCTTTGAGCTGCTCCGCGCGCCGGGCCCGCACTCTGTTCATACGGCATGATAAGCGGAGGTATACGGCGGAGTTTCAGGGGTGGAGGTTCAGAGCAGCAGATGACGCCGGTGCAGGAGAAAATGTAACGAAAACGGCGAACATCACCCGGATTCCCGCGACCGACTACGCCACGCCATCCGGCATGGAAAACTGTTTGGCAAACTGTAGTTATCGACCTGCATGGCCGCATCAGGCGACGCTTCGATCCTGCGGGAAGAGGCCGTCAGACGCGCGCGCTACCGCCACCCTTCCAGCTGACGATTGCGCCGGGTCAGTCGGCTCTGGCCGGTGAAATGATCTCGCAATGGAGCGGTGGCTGTTCACTCACCAGCGGAGGAGATGGCGCGTGGATCTCCGCGCGTGCAGCGCCATGTCGCCGCGCTTGAGGCGCGCGAAGGGCGCAAATACCCGTGGGCAGGCGCGGACGGGAAGGACAATTCGCCGCCGATTGGGAAGGGACGAGGCGGAGCAACTATAAGGACGGCCGCACGGCGTTGAAGAAGCGGGGATTCCTTGGCGCTGCCGAAACCTGGCGTCGGCCACGCCGTCAAGATCATGAAACCCGGCGTGATCAACGACTCGGCGGACGCGCACTGGCGCAATCACTTTGCGGATGCGGGCGTGCCCGATCCGAGCACGGCATACATGCAATATCGATTCTGTCCGTCGCGTGAAGTGCATGATCCACCTGACTGACGTCATGGATCGACCGGCCCGTTTTCGCATGTGCCGGCACTCACGCTGATCCGCCCCTGGTTCCTCGGGGACATCGTCCGCAAAGCCAACGACATTTTCACGCCTGGACTGGTGCGACCGCGCCACGCGCGAGCTGTTCGCGCCGCCAAAGGCGCTGCAGAAGAAATCGGAATTCGGCAACGACCTGCTCGACTCGATGCCGGAGGCGGCGCTGCTCGCCTCTGAACACTTTCTTCACCCTCGGAGGAAAATCTGATCCTCTCTGACAACAACGGGATCCACCGCGGCGGCATGGTTCTCGAGGGCCAGCGGATCATCCTGCGCGCCGCCTGGTGAGGAAGGGGTGGTTTGAGTGCCGCCGGACGGCGAAACCTGAAGACTTCTCGAAGCTGGCGCATTGATCCGCGGAACCTGGCGATCTGGTTCCTAACTGGGAATGACCGAGGGACGCCAACCATCTTCCGTCGCCGCGAGGCCCGTTCGAGCAACCTTCGTAATCACCATCCCACGAGCTCGACGCCGATACCTCGGCGGTGCCCGTGCGATCGTTCCCGGCTATGAGGCGGTTATCAGACCGCGCTTCATGGGTGCCGCCTTGAAGCCAGCGACGCAAGCGGACGAGCTGCCGTGCGCGGTGGCACGAATCATCTGATCTCGCGGAGCGCGCCGATCGATCGACGGTGACAAACGCTCGTGATCTCAATGATCAGGCTCGGCAAGCACAGCCGTGTTCATGGCCGAAAGCGCCCACCGGTCGGCGACTACGGGGATTTATCGAATGGCCGGAGTCGCGGGTCGACGGGTCTACCGTTTGCATCCATGCGGCGGCCCCAGTATGACGACACCCGCCAAGGCATCGAGCGCCGCTTACGTCCTGCAGCGCCTGCGGTTCAGGGCGTGTCTGCTGGCAGCCGGGCTGGCGCTGGCGGTGCCGCTTGTTGGGTGCGACCTGTCCCACTCGGATTTCGATATTGCCGTCGGTAACCGGACGGCAAACACGGTGTCGATCTTTGCGAACGGTGGAAAGATCGGAGATGTCGGTTCGAATCTGACCGCAACCTTCACTGTAGAAGAGACCCTGATCGGACACACTACGATCGATTCCGCGGGAGCCCAACCTCTCCGGGACCGGTCGCTCAAGTGACCTTCTCCGCTCAAGACATGACGACGGGCGTTTTGTCTGCTGGAGTGGCCGCCACACTGGTCAAAGACGTCACAACCTATGTTGATGTCGCACCGTGTCCTGTCTCTGAGCGACGCGGGATCGGCACCGCCTTGTGTCTCGGTGTCAAGCGCGAGTGTCTCGGTGTCAAGCGGGACGACCGGTTCGCAGGGGCAGGCATGCACCTTCTCGCTTTCAGGGTCTGGTCAGTCGTTTAACGCAGCTGGTGGAACCGGGAACGTGAGCGTGAACACATCGAGCGGTTGCGCGTGGAGCGCGACCAGCAGCGAAAGCTGGCTCACCGTGGTCAGCGGGGCCTCCGGAACTGGCACCGGCGTTGTCGTAGTACCAGGTCGCAGCTAATACCACCGGGCAGGCGCGAAGCCGCGTCCCTGTCCATCCGGGGCCAGACGTTCACAGTCAATCAGACTGCCTGAGAGCGGCCGGAGTTAGAGTCTGCCGTGAGATCCGGGCGGCCGGCATCGCAGCGATAGGCGCACCATGCCGACCGCCCGGACGATTGGCAGCTAACGTCTGGGCACTGGCGCGATCGGTTCACCGCCTTCGTGGGCTTTCAGTTCTTCTCGCCCTTTCTCCCGCTCTACGTCCACGAGCTATAAACTGGACCCCGGCCCACATCGCGATCTGGTCCGGGGTGCTGCTGGCTGGTCACGCCCGCCGTGTCGGGATTGCTGGCCCGCTCTGGGCGCGCTGGCGGATCGGGTGGGCGGAAGTTCGCGATGGTCCGCCTTCGCTGGGTGGCCTTCGTCGTGATCATCGCGGCCATGGGGCTGGCACTCCGTCTACCAGCCCCTCCTCGCGCGGGTGCCGTAGGCGTCTGCGGCTTCGGTGTTCGCGATGGCGCTGGCCAGCGTCTCGTGCCCCGGGACAAGGTACCGGTCGCGATCGGCCGGGTGCAGCAGCAGTCGGCGCAGCTTCTGAGCGTGGCGGTGGGGCCCTCCGCGGCAAGCGCTACGTGGCATCGCACTGGGTGTGGGCAGCGCATCCTGCGCCGCCTTCTTCGTGACGGCGGGCTGCGCGCTCTCGCTGTGGGTGGGCTTGATCCTGCTCTTCACGGAGGCGCGGCCTGCCGCGCCCGGGGCGTCGGCCGAGAAGCCTGAGCGGCTGCCGCTGGCCGAGATGTTTCGCATCCCGCACTTCGCGGTAGTGCTGGGGCTTGCTCTTCTGCATAGTACATCGACCGAAGCTTGGCCTCATGGTCCCGCCTGCTGGGTCGCGCACCTGCCCGGCATCGAGCGTGGGTGTCACCGGGCCTATCATCCGGTGGCGGCGGTATGCGCGACGGTCTCCGCGAGCCTGGCCGGCCGGCTGGGGCCAGCCAGGCTCGGCTGGTTTCCGCTGATCGGCTGCTGGAGGCGGCATTCCGTGCGCTGGATGGCCTGGTCCGATGGCTGGCTTTCGCTGCTCCTCCTGCGCTGTGCGGGGTCCGCGCTATATGCCTCGGCGGCTCGCTCACTCTGGCCTACTCACTGGGCGGCCAGATCGTCCCCGAGCGCGAGCCGGGGCTCCGCCTCTGGCTGGCTGGCGCTCTCGGTGTCCAGGTCGGCACCGCCATCGCCGCCACCGGCGCGCTGGTGGGCGCGAGAGCCTGCCCGGCGTCTTTCGACGGCAGCTGGCCTGGCCAGCGGTGGAAGCCGCTGGAAATTTTTTCGCGCCCGCGGCCTGCTCCGCCTGGCGGACTGGAGACGATTTTCGCCTCGCCTTGCCAGACTCACCCGATGCCAGCTGTTTCTCACCGCGGTGACACCCACGCTGCAGACCACGAGGCGTCCGGCCCGGCGGGATGGCGTTGGTTGTCCTGTTCTTACTGGGCTTCCGGACGTTCTGCACGGGATGGTGCGCCTGCTGGCGGTAGGGGCCACGCGTGCTGAACCTACCTGCGCGGTTGGGGCGTTTCAATGCCGCCGCGCTTCCCTCTGATTCCGATCAAGTGCATGGCCCAGCATGCGCCATCGGCCAGACCTTACTTGATCCTATGGCCGCGCTCGACCTACCCCGGCCAGCCGCGGAAGGCGATTGGGCGGCTGGGGTCAGTGGTCTCGCCGCACAATGCGCCGGAGCGCGTGCGCGCTCTGGTGAGCATCGGTGGCCACAACGTGCAGGACACGTGGCTCCGGCCAGGCCAGTGGACGCCGTCCAGGAGCGGGCTAAAGCGGAATCCGGTACCAGTGGTACTTCAATACCGACGCGCGGCTGCCGGCGGGGCCTCGAGAAGAATCGCCGGAGATCTGCCGGATGCTCTGGGCCGACTGGTCGCCGGGCTGGCGCTTCGACGATGACCCTGAGTGAGCAGCAGCGCTCATTCGACAACTGACTCTGTCCCGGTGGTGATCCACCCTTACCGGCACCGGCATACCGCGGAAGTGCCCGGCAGATAGCGCGTCTGACGGTCGAGCCATCCGGGCCGGGCGACCCCCTCATCATCACCGTCCTGTTTGATGGCCCTTCACGGTGCGGACGATATGGTGGGATCGACCGCCCCGCACCGAGGGGCACCCCAAGCATTTCCGACGGAGCGCCACGTGGTCGCGGGGCGCTAAACACTTGCCGCGAGCAGCCTGGCGCGGTGGTGGACGCCCGCGACCCTGCTACCGGGTAAGGCGGGTTGCTCCCGGCGCGCGCCGCCTGTCATCGATGCGTACCGTACCTTTGCGGAGCGTGACGGTGGCGGGCAGATGCCGCGCTGATCTGGTCTGGTCATCTCGTTCCCCTTCACCTTGACCACCCCGTGGCGTCGGGTCCGGTGATCTGGATGTCATTCCGGACATGATGCCATTGGTGAAACCCGCCCGCCCTTTGTGTGGCTCCCGTGATGTCCAGGGTCCCCTTCACCCGCCGCCGTTCTGGGTCCACTTGACGGCCATGCGCTTCCGCGCTCGAGGGCTCGAACATCCAGGTGGCCGGTCCAGGTGCCTGGTGATATCGAGGCGGCGGCGCGCGCTGACGTGGCGGACGGAGCAGTCGTGAGCGGCTGCGCCCTGACGAGCATCAATCCGCCGATCAGCATTCCAACCGCCAGCTTGCGCATGGGCTACCTCCGCGAGGTGTCCAGGGTTTCGCGGGATTAAGCCGCTACTCCGGCACCTTAAAGGGAGACCAGGCGCGCTCGATATTGACCTTGGGCCTATCCTAGCTGGCGGGCTTGCCTCCCGCCGGGCCCCGTCCTGGCGCGCAGCGATGAGTCCGGCCGCGGGTAGGGATGGAGCCTCGGAAGGCGGAGATGTCGGCGGCTTGAAATCGGGGAAGGCAGGATCCGAGCGGCTGCTTCGCACTTCTCGACCTCCCCCGCCGTTGCCCTGCGCGCCCTTTCCTTTGTCGAGGCGCCGAGGTCATTCGTCTGGTACACCATCCGCGCGGAACGGCACTGGCGGTGCCCGTGCCGCCACCACGATGTCCATGATGCGGAGCAAGAGGCCCTCGCGGATGGCGAGGAACTCCGCCACGTCGGGAGTGGTTACGAAAGAAAGATCTCGGCGTCCAGCGAGGGGAGTCGCCGAATCCCGGCGAAGCGAATCCGCGCGAGACGGTTCCACCGCGGGTGCTCGGAGCATGCGCTGACCTCGGCGAGCACGTGCGGAGCTGGTCGGCGGGAGGTCTCGTACCGCAGCCCGAAGCTCGTGTTGATGAGCGTCTTGTCCCGACGGGACAGGTTCGATGCTCATGGTGGCCAGGGTGCCGCTGGGAATGGACAGCCCGTCCGCTCGATGGTGTGCGGGACGCGGACGGAGCGGGAGGCTGATGTCCTCCACCGTGCCCCACGCGCGTGCTGCCGATCATAATGCGTCGCCCACCCGCAGCGATTCGTCGCTGAGGATCGAGATGTCTGAAAAGTGTTCCTCGAGGTCTTCACGCCCAGCGCGATGGCGATGCCGAGACCTACGCCGCGCGAGCGCGGTGGTATGGCGTCGAAGCCCAGATCCTTCAGGATCGCCAGGACCGCGAGCAGGAAGAAGGCGGCGGTGGCGATGCTGCTGCCGGAGCGGCAAGGAGGCACGCGCCACACCTCGCCCCGGAGCGACGCGCGCCAGTCGCAGGCGGTTCAGGATTACGCTGGAGGACGCGCAGCGCCAGCCAGATACGCCCCGCCTGCGGGCGCCGAGAAGCGCGCTGTGGAGTAGATTGAGGTAGTAATGTCGCCTCGAGCAGCGGGATGCCGAGGGTAGAGGATCGCCGCCAGTGCGGTGCCAGGAGCAATCCCAGCAGCAGCCGCATACAGCGGCCCCCAGATGGCGAAGAAAGGCGGCATTCGGGGCACCGGGGGCCGATTCCGGATGCGCAAAGCCGCCACCGATGAAGCCAGGCCAGCAGGTGGAGTCAGGCCCCAGGCCACCGCCCCGGCGACCGGTATGCTGGAGCAGGGCCACCAGCCACTGCCAGAGCGGCATGCCGAGAGGGGCGGCGCGCACGAGGCCGTCCCGGGAGATGCCGCTCCACTTGTTGCTTCACGCGAGGCCAGGGTCGTGGGAGCGCCGGGAGCCTTTGCCAGCGTTGTCCGCCGCGATGAGCCAGATCTCCCCGTATACCGGATCCCCCGACGTGGAGAGCAGCATCGTCGGAGCTCTCTTCCTCGCCCACCGGCGATGGAATTTGCCCGATGCGCTCTCCTGATCCCGGCGCGTATCGCCCGGCTGCGTGCGATGCCCTCGCGCCGGTCAGCTCAGCCGCTTGAGGTCCCCGGTGAAGTGCTGGTCCATCAGGTGTCATGGCGCTTCTGGGCCAGCTCCTCACCGTTCGCGCAGCGCCGGCGGGCGACCGACAGCTCTTCGAGGAACTCCGGCCGCCTCGCCCCAACGCCCGAGCTCGGCCACGCGGAGTGAACTCCCGGTGATGGTCCCGCGGGGCGTCTCGCGCTCGAGCGGATCGGCCGGCGGGGCCGGTGCCGCCGGTGCCGCGGGCGTTCCGGTGGACGGGGCCGCCAGCGGCACCGCTCCCCGTGAGCGCCCGCCTCGGTGGCAACGCCGCCGCCGAGCGCGGCGTGAGCCGAGGGGAGGAGGACTGGCGAGCGTGCTTCCTCCGGCTCATCCCAGCCCGCTCGTTCACCGAGGGAGCGTGACGTTGAAGGTGGCCCCTCGCGTGCGGTTGTTGCGCGCGACGACGGTGCCGCCACCATGGGCCTCGAGGATGGACCGCGCGATGGAGGAGCTCCCATGCCCATGCCGCCCGGCCCGGCCGGTGAAGCAGGGCCTCGAAGATCGTGGTCACGCGTAAGCCGCCGCGCACAGCCGGGGCCCGGTGGTCCTGAAACCGAGAGCCCGGCGGCTCGGTCGTTGCCGGCGCTGAGTCTGCACGATGACGGTGCGATTCTCCCGGACGTGCATTCCGCCACCGCGTCCATGGCGTTGAGAGGAGAGGTTCAGGACGACCTGGCGCAGCTCGATGGGGGTCGCCCGCTGACGGTGAGCGGCTCGGGGGCCAGGTCGACGCCCAGCGAGATGTCTCCGGAGCAGCGCGTCGCCGGTGACCAGCTTGACCACGTCGCGCACGAGGACGCTCTTCACGTCCAGGGGGCGCCCGCTCGACCGCCGCGTCGTCAGGGGTCGTTCGCAGCCGCCGGATCAAGTCCACCGCCCGCCGGTCGTCGTCGATGATATCGGCGAGAACCTCGCGGACCTCGCTCATATCGGCGGGCTCGACATCGAGGAGACGGCGGCCCGCCTGGGCGTTGTTGGAGGGATGGCGGTCAGGGCTGCTTGAGCTCGTGGGTGAGCGACGCCACCAGCTCGCCCAGGGAGGACACGCGCGTGAAGTGGGCCAGCTCCTCACGCCGCCGCTGCGCCTCGGCCTCGGGCGCTTTCGCGCGGTGATCTCGGTGCGGCCACCACCGCCCCTCGGATCGGCGCAGGGCACCACGGAGACGGCGAACCAATGGCGACCGCAGGGAGGATCGCAGGCATATTCGAGCGAGAAGCGCGGCCGCTCCCCGCCCAGGATGGACAGAACCCCGTCGAGCACCGCCGCCGCCGGCGTCTCGCCGCGGGCAGCGGCGTGCGGCAGAATTCCACGTAGTTGATGCCCACGTTCACGGCGCTCGTCGAAGGCGGGATCGTGATCCAGCATGAACTTGGTCCAGCCCTGGTTCACCGCGATGATCAGCCCTCGCGATCGAGCACCGCGAGTGTGCTGCTGAGTGAGCCGAGGAGGGCCGACTTCATGGCCTCGCTCGACTGGAGCGCCCCGACCATCTGCCGACGGCTGAGCACGCCCGCGAAGACTTCGCCATCAGCCGGAGCTGCTGAATCAGCTCGCTCGGCCACTCACCGCCCTGCGCCGTCGTGACGAGGGCCAGACCGCCGAACACGCGGCCGTTCGACACGAGCGGCAGGGTGAGGGATGGATCGGAGATGTCTCGAGTGAGCGTCTCCACGTCACGCGAGGCCTCCGGAGTGCAGGTCATCGAGCCGGGCGGCGACGAACGGCCGCATGTGGCCGAGCTCGCGTGCCGCCCACGGGTAGTCGCGGCGCGCGAAGAGATACCCGGCCCGCCTCGAGGCCGGGCCGACTCCAGGTATGCAGCACCGAGAGATCCTGGCCGTCATCGGAGGACAGCAGTAGCGCGTTTCGATCGTGGTCGAGGAACTGCCGAGCCGCCCCAGCCAGCCCTGGATCGCCCCGTCCACCTCGGTGGAGGGGAAGGTGGACGAAGGCGCTCGAGAAGCGTGAGAGAGCTCGCTCAAGCGCAGTCGCTCGGCCAGCCGCTCGTTGGCGAGCCGCACGCTCCTTCACCACCGCGGCCAGGCAGAGGAGCGGGATCGCCAGCGAGCTCAGGAAGACCTGGAACGCGAGCACCCCCTCGGCCGGGCTCAGCTCGGCGAAGGGATCGTCGACCCGGGTGCCGGTCCACGTGGCCAGGACGGCGGGTGATGAGCAGGGCCAGGCTGGCGCCGCCGGGTCCGAACCGCACCGCGGCCCAGAGCAGGAAGGGGAGGAGAAAGGCGAGCGGTGTGTTCGCGGAGATGGGGAATGGCCCCCCGGCGTTCAGCAAGCCTCCAAAGACCCCGAAGCAGGCCAGCATCAGACCCAGGCCGAGGAGGAGCGCCTCCAGCTGTCGGCGGCGGGGGTGCCTCGCGGAGCCATTCCGGCAGGATGTCGACGATGGGAGAAGGCTCGGCACGAAGGTGAGCTCGGTGAGCACGTTGGAGAAGAAGCGGGTCCGCCAGACCGACCCGTACTCTTCGCCATTGAGCCCCGCCACCACCGCCGCGTCCGCGAAGGAAGGGAGATGAACGGCGCCGCGAGGCCGGCACCCACGATGAAGACCGTCACCCCGCGCAGGGTGCTGAGATCGACGCGCTCGCCACTGATCCGGCGGACGGTGCCGGCGGCGATCAATGCTTCGAAAGAATTCGTCACGAACAACGCGACGATCATGGGCGCGGGCCAGGAGGTCTCCAGCTCGACCACCACGTGCGCGGGAAAGGCTGCGAGCAGATAGATCCACCAGCGCCGGGTGGGGAGAGCAGCAGCGCCGCGGTCAGGATCGCGTTCTGGGGGCCACATCACACGGAGGGGTAGCGCCGGGGAGGCGGAGCTCGAGGCCGAGCCGGGCGCCCAGATAGTAGGCGAATGCTGACCAGCACCGCGGAGGCCAGCGTGCCCGTCATCGGATGCGCCAGCCACTTTCGCCGGTCGCGGAGCAGCCAGTTGATCGCCGGAGTCGCCGGGCGCCTTGCGAATGATGCTAGACCCATCGCCTTCCCATCGGTCGCGCTGTTGGCCTGACGAGACCCCGAGCAATTCCTTACCGTCCCCAGGGATGCGCGAGATCCGGCCATCATGGTACTCAATTCTCCTCCTCCCGACCACTCTCTCGATTCAGGTCTCATGGGACCTTGGTCGCCATCCGCTTTCCTGGCCGCAGGGCATGGTAGGGAGCCATGGTTATCCAAGGTCGATGGAGTTGGAGGGTGGCCCTCGAGCAGGGCCGAGATCGGGCTTGTGGCCTACGACAGCGCGCACGTCACCCCGGTGGAGTCCGAGCTGGTGGTGCGCTCCGGCCACTCCGTGCAGGAGCAATCCCGCGTGCATCGAGGAAATCCGGCGCATCCTCCTCGAGCACGCGGCGACCGGCTCCTAGCTCACCTGATAGTTGCGCCCCTTCATGCAGGTCTTGTAGGCCGTCTCGTAGCGTCCGATATTGGCTCTGCTGCTGCTGCTGCCTGCTGGTTGGAGGCCGCTACCTCTCGATTGTGCTGGTTCCGCCGTATCACGCCGGCGGTGGCTCCCACCGCCGCGCCGATGGCCGCGCCCTTGCCCGCGTTACTCCCCGATGGCGCCGCCCACCGCGCCCACGGCGGCGCCGCGCCCCGCCCCACGCACCACGGTGCCGTCGCCCGCAGTCGAGGGCGGGGCTGCGGTGGGGGCGGGGTTGGGACGGGTTGAACCCCGTTTGCTGGGTGGCCCATTGATGGCACTCGAACTGGTCCTTCTCAAACTGCTCCTGGCTCTGACCCTTCGGATACACGTGGACACCTCGCCGAAAGCCGGTGCCCGCGAAGACGCACGTCGCGAGACCGGCCGCCAGCATCGCCCTCAGTCCCTTTCTCATGGGGTGGTCCTCTCCCTAGCGCGCGAGGGGGATGCTCGTGGTGAGCTCCGCGCTGATCACGGCGTCAAGCTATGGTCGATCTGGAAGAAGCGTGCCACCTTCCGTCCGGGCAGCACCTTCCGAAACTCGACAGGTACTTGCTTTGACCGCGGTGCGCCCCTTCTCGATGCTCACGTAGTCGTCGAGGAGCTTGTTCGCCTGCTGGTCGGTGAGGTTGTCGTAGCTCTCGAGATAGCTGGTGAGGAGCGTCACGAAGCGGTCGTTCACCTTGAGCATCTCCGTCCGGTACTCGCGGTAGAGCGGCCAGAATACCTCCGCTTCCTTGGTCTCGAGGTCCATGCGCCGAGGTGACCAGGCGCTTGCCGACGGAGCTGGATGGAGAGGCCCGTGTCAGCTCGATCTCGCTGTTGATGTCCCGCTCAGCGTCCTCGGCCGCCTTGGCCTCGGAGCTCGGCACCGGCGCCGGGGCGGGAGTCTGAGCCCGGGCCGCGAGAGGCGCCGCAGCCGAGAGCACCGCCAGCGTCGCGACCAGTGTCGTCCACCGAACCACCTTGCTCATCGGGTCCTCCTTCAGGGGTGATCCCGCTTTTTCAAGGCACGCTCTATGGCGTCGAGCAGCGCCCGCTCCTCGAAAGGCTTGCGCAAATAGCCGGCCGCCCCGGAGGCGGCCACCCGCCCATGCGTGGCGTCATCGTCGTGGGCGGTGATGAAGATGACCGGCGCCTGGACGCCCATCGCCTTCAGCCCCTCCTGCACCTCAAAGCCGTTCAGGCCTCCCAGGTGAATATCCAGCACGATGCAATGGCTTCGAGCCGAGCGGGTCCGAGTCGAGGAACTCCCCGCCCCGACGCGAAGGTCTCGACGGAGAAGCCGGCCGAGGCAATCAGACGGCGCAGCGCGCGACGCACCGAGAGATCATCGTCAATGATGGACACTCAGCATCATCAAGCTCGCGGTGACCAATCCGAGTGCAGGGCTAGTCCATTCCGGGACCCTTGGACATTGGACCTTGGTCCCAGGGGGGCCCGGCAGAGCATCGGGCTTATTCCGTTCCGGGCGCGAGGTGGAGCCGGCCGGCCATGCGCACGAGATCCGCCATGGAGTCCGCGCGCATCTTGTGCATCACGCGCGCCCGGTGGACCTTCACGGTCTTCTCGCTGATCCCGAGCTCGGCGGCCACCTGCTTGTTCAGCAGCCCTCGCACCACCAGACGGAGCACGTCCGCCTCGCGCGCGAGTGAGTGCCTGGGCGCGGTTCTCCAGCTCGGAGAGCTGGGCCCGCTCGCGCCGATCCCGCTTGTCCTGGCCATGGCGCGCTGCACCGCCTCCAGCAGGTCTTCGGGCGAGTATGGCTTGGTAGGAATCGACCGCGCCGCTCCTTCATGGCGCGCACGCTGGTGACGACGTCGCCGTGGCCGGTGACGAAGACGATGGGGATGGGCTGGCGCGCCGCCAGCAGGGCGTCCTGAGCTCGAGTCCGTTCCGGCCCGGCATCTGGAGATCGAGGAGGAGACAGGCGGGCTCGTTCGGGGGAGATGCGCGAGGAATTCGTCGGCGGAGGCAAAGGTCTCCACCTGATAGCCGGCGGTGCGCAACAGGCGGCCGACGCTTTTCCGCACCGAGGCGTCGTCGTCCACGACGTATACGGTGCGGCGAGGCGCTTTCATGGACATGCGGGTCTCTCGGAGGATGTCACAAATCGCACGCTTGCCTGCCTATGGGACCTTGGTCCAATACCCTGCGCCGTGCATCAGTGGTCGGATGCTGGCGAATTGAGACACCCGCGCCTCGTCGTCCCGCTCGTCATCCTGCTGCTCACCAACGCGCTCCCCGTCCCGGCGCAACAGCCATCGCCGTCGTCCTCGGCTCCCGCGGGGCGCCTGCGCCCGCCGCGGCGAGATTCAAGCCCGACGAGCTCGAGCAGATCGCAGCACCCATCGCGCTCTATCTGACCCGGTGGTCGCCCAGGTGTACATGGCATCGACCTATTCACTGACATCGTCCAGGCGGCACGATTCATGCGGGACAATCCCAATCTTAAAGGCGATGTGCTCGACGACGGCCCTGAAAATCAACCCTGGGACGACAGCGTCGAGTCGCTGCTCACCTTTCCCAACGTCAGCAAGTACAATAACTTCACCAACAACGTGAACGTCAACAACGCCAAAGGCAAGCTCACCCAGACAATAATGTCGAGGGCGGCACAGTCCTGGAAGCATGGCCGGAGCCGGGCGGGCGGACCGCGGCGGCACCCCTCGTGCGGAAACCCGGCCGAGCGGAACGCTCGGCGGCTTCGCCCGTTGCCTTCCCGCCCAGTACGGCGTTTCCGGCGTCATGACCGCCGGTGGTCAATCACGACGGCGTGGTCTCATCAGAAGGACCTGGGCCGCAGACCCGCGTCATCGCCGAGGGTTGACCAGGGTTCAACCCCGACGACACCTGGAAGAGGGTGTGAGAGTCGCACGCGGCGGCTGGCGGCCGGATCACGCTACTCGGAGCCGTCTCGGTTGCTGGATCAAGCTGCACCTACTACGGCGCGTGGCGCCGGCAGGTGCGCCGCGTCACGCCGTCCACCTATGCACCGAGCCTGGAACGCCGCGCAGCGGGCGGCCCAGGACGCCGACCTCCGCGTCACTTCGGTGGATCGCGCGACGGGGACCATTCAGGGCGATCGCGCCGCCATCGCGGCGACCATCCTCGCTCCTCCAGGCCGACGGCAGGACGCGGGTGGAGCTGAAGCTGCAGGGCCCGCTCCAGACCGATCCCACCCTCTCCGATCGCTTCTACAGTGCGTACAGCGAACGCTACATGGGCCGCTAGGGCCCGGCGGGCGGCGGAGTCGGCGCGCTTCTCTTATCGTTCACGCTCGCAATGGGAGGCCTCCCGCTCGCGAGCGGCCGGGAAGCCGGTCAAGCCGGAGCCGCCCACCAACGTATGGCCTCGCCGCGCGTGAGGTCGCGGCCCTCATGCGCCCGAATAACGTGACCCCTCGGCGGCCGAAGTCACCACGCGCGCGCCGAGCGGGGCGTACCGGCGGCGCCGCCGGCGGGCCGGACCACGCGTACGGTCTGGTCGATCGGGCTGGTCGCCCTGCTCCTCCTCCTCGCCGGGGCGGCCGGCGCACTGGCCGACGTGGCGGGGGCCGGTCTGGCCGGTCGGGCCTCGGTGTCTGCACCTGGTCGCGCCGGCGGCCTTCGTCGGCAGCTCAGGCCTGTGCCGGCTGCCACGCCGATCAATTCGCGCGCTGGAAAGGCTCGCAGCACGCGGCGGCCATGCAGCCGGCGACGGTGGAGACCGTGCGCGGGGATTTTCAGCGGCGCCCGCTTCGCGGGCAACGGCATGGAGGCCACCTTTGGCCGGCGCGACGGAAGTACGTCATCCGCACCGAGGGGCCCGATGGGAAGCCGGCGGACTTCGAGGTCAAGTACACCTTCGGGGTGGCCCCGCTCCAGCAATATCTCCGTAGAGCTGCCGCGCGGCCGCCTGCAGGCGCTCACGGTGGCCTGGGATACGCGCCCCGGGGAACAAGGCGGCCAGCGCTGGTTCCACCTCCAGCCCGGTGAGCGTGTCGCGCCCGGGGACGAGCTGCACTGGGCGGGCCCGCAGTACAACTGGAACTTCATGTGCGCCGACTGCCACTCCACCGGGCTTCGCAAGAACTACGACGCGGCCCAGGACCGCTATGCCACTACCTGGTCGGAGATCAGCGTGGGCTGCGAGGGCTGCCATGGACCGGGCTCGCGGCACGTCGACTGGGCCAAGGCGGGTTCCGACAAGGCGTCGCCGGACCGCGGCCTGACCGTGGCGCTCGATGAGCGAAAGGGTGTCGCCTGGACCGTCGATGCCGCCACCGGCAATGCCACCGCGCAGCCGCGAGCGCGGTCCCGCCGTCGAGGTCGGCGTCTGCGCGCAATGTCATGCGCGCCGCGGCCAGATCGCGGACGGCTATCAGCCAGGGCGGCCGTTTCTCGACTACTACCGCCCCGCGCTGCTGTCCGCGCGTCTCTATCACCCCGACGGCCAGCAGCGCGACGAGGTCTACGACTGGGGCTCCTTCCTCTCGAGCCGGATGCATCAGCGCGGCGTCACCTGCTCGGACTGTCACGAGCCGCACGGCGGGACGCTTCGCGCGCCCGGCAACGCGATGTGCGCCCAGTGTCATGCGCCGGCAAAGTACGACGGGCCGGCGCACCATCTGCACCGGCCGAGGAGCGCCGGCGCGAGCTGCGCCGGCTGCCATATGCCGCCCGCGACCTACATGGTGATCGATCCGCGCCACGACCACAGCATTCGCGTCCCGCGGTCCGGACCTCTCCGTGTCCATCGGCGTGCCGAATGCCTGCACGACCTGTCATCGCGATCGCCCGCCGCCCTGGGCGGCGGGCGTGCTGGCCGCGCGCGGGCGGCGCCCCGAAGGCTTCCAGCGCTTCGCCGAGCCTTTGCCGCCGCCGACGCGAGCCGTCCGGGCGCGACGGCGGGGCTGGTGACGGTGGCGGATGCCGCGCAGTCACCCATCGCGCGCGTCTGCGCTCTCGCGACTGGCCGAGCGCCCGAGCCCGGAGGCGCTGGCGGCGGCGCGCCGGGGGCTGGGCGACGCGGATCCCCTGGTGCGCCAGGCCGCGATCCAGCTCTTCACGTCCGTGCCCGCCCGCGAGCGCCTCCCGGTGGCGGCGCTGCTGGCCGATCCCGTGCGGCTCGTGCGCATGGAGGCGGCAAGCGTGCTGGCGGCGGTGCCGGCCACCGCGCTGAGCGAGGCGCAGCGCGCCGCGTTCGACGCGCCGCCGCGGAATACGCGGACGGCCAGCGCTTCAATGCCGACCGGGCGGAACATCGCGTGAACCTCGGTACCTTCTACGCCGCGCGCGGGCAGGGCGCCGACGCCGAGCGCGAGCTGCGCTCCGCCATCGCGCTCGACCGGCGCTATGTGCCGGGCTATGCGAATCTCGCCGACCTGTCACCGGGCCCAGGGGCGCGAGGCCGAGGCCGAGCGCGCGCTCCGCGACGGGCTCGCCGCGATGCCGGACAGCGCGCCGCTCCACCACGCGCTGGGGCTGTCCCTGGCGCGCTCGCGCCGCGTCGGCGAGGGCGTGACGGAGCTGGGGCGCGCGGGCCGCGCTCAGTCCCGACGACGCGCGCTTCGCCTATGTCTACGCGGTGGCGCTCCACTCGGCGGGAAGCGAGGGAGGCGCTGCGCATCCTCGAACGGACCCTGGCGCGACATCCCGGCCATCGTGATACGCTCGTGGCGCTCGCGACCATCAACCGGGACGCCGGCAATCGCGCGGCCGCCCGCGACTACGCGGCGGCGCCTCGCCGCGGCTCACCCGGATGATCCCGGCCGCACGAGCCTGGCGGTCCCTCGAGTAGCGACCACGCCATGGAGGGTCGATGAGCGCGAGTCCCACCTCCCCTCGCGCCGGAACGCGGCGGATGGCTGGACAGGACCGCGGCCGGCGGTATTTGTACTATGGGCGTGCTCGCGACGATCACCTTCGAGAGGAGCAACGCATGCGCCGCCTTTCCCACGTCTTGCCCTGCCGGTGCTGCTGGCCTTGGCCGCTCGCCGCGGTGCTGGCCGGCTGCGCGCGGGGGCCCTCGACGACCTCGCCGTGCCGGTGGCCATCCGAATATCAAAACGGTGGCCGGGAAGTGGTCGGGCGTTTACTCACGGGACACCAGCAGCACGAGCCAGGAGGACTGGCGTGCAGCTGCGCGATCAACGACGAACGGCACCTACGAGTTCGCCAGCGCCCGTCAGGTCGGCGTGCTGCACGGCAGAGGTAAGCTCTGCGGTCCGGGACGGCAAGCTCTACGGGCTGAGCGAACGGGGCGGCACCGTCGTCGCCTCGTTGTTCGATCGGGGGGCAAAGCCGCTCCTCAAGGTGGCCGCGCAGGACGCTGCCGGAATGGGCTACACCGCCGAGCTCACTCGCGGCCAGTAGCGCCGGCGCCGGCCTCGGGCGCCGGCCCATCCACCAGGCCAGGGCCAGCAGGGCCGCGACCCCGACCGTCCCGACCACGATCCGCTTCGCGATACCGCCATATCCAGAGCCCCGCGGCAATGGCCTTGAGCCAAGGGCTGCCGGGAACGGCGTACTGGATCTGTCCTCTGGCCTCGGCGGCGGTGACGCGCTCGAGGTCGGCCCGCACCGCCGGGAGCGGAGATCGGCGATGCGCGCGACCGGGATCGAGCCGAGCACGCGCAGAGCTCGGGGTACGGCGACGCGGCGCTGTCCACCGGAAGCCGCCGCGCGAGAGCGGCCCACCTCGGTGTCGGCGGGGAAGAGCGCCGGATCGTGGGTGAGGGGCAAGAGCGTGGTGCGTCCCGTCATGTGCAGCTCGACCATCGCGTTGACGTCGTTGCAGACGCCGGAGCGCCATGTTACCCGCCGAAGGGCAGGTCGGGATGGGCCCGCTGCGCGTCCCGGTACGTGCGGATGATGTCGCCCTGTAGCCGCACCACCTCGAGCGCCTCGGCGTGCCGGTACGAGCGCGCCACCCGGCCCAACACCCAGCTCTGGTTCCGCTCCGCCATGGGGCGGAAGAGCGCTTTGCCGTCGATGCCGAAGTAGAACGAGAGGGCCGCGTTCACCACCGGGCCGCGAATCCAGAGCTCGTGCTGGGCGTGGCCGACCGGGACCCGGAGCGTGCGTCCCTCGCCCGGCACGACGATGCCGGTGTCCACCCAGAATGGGGAGAGCACGTCCCGGCCCTTGAAGATCAGGTCGCCGAAATTAGCGAAGTAGCGGCCATCGCGGGATCTCGAGCGCATGCCCCGACTCGACGAGCCGCGCGATCAGCTCGCGAGGTGACGTCGCGCGCCGCGCTCCGTGGATGATGCCGTAGGCGCCGCCCGCGTCGGCGGGCGCGTTCAGCGCGAGGCGGTTGAGAACGTCGGCGAGGCGCTGGCCGTCGGGATACAGCGCGGCCAGCGCGGGATCGGTGCGGTCTCCGATCTCGAGACCGAAGCCGGCGGGTTTGAGGAAGAGGCCCGCCCCCGGCCGGCGGGGCGCGCGTGGGAGGCCCAGGGGCTCCTCGAGCGGACGGCGGCCGGCGACGGACCCGGCGGGAGCCGGCGCCTCCCGCGTCCGCTGCTCCGCGGCGAGGCGCATCGCGCGCACCATGCCGTCCACGGTGAGGGTGGGAAGTGATCGAGCGCTTCCCAGTCCTTGCCCAGCACATGCTCGCGAAATTTCTTGATCTGCTCCGGGCCGAGAATGCCCCCGGCGCGAGGCGCCTTGCCGAGCCGATCGAGCAGGGCCTCCACGAATTCCCGATTCTGCGACAGTTCGGCCGAAGAGCTGGGACAGGGGGATCCAGGTCACCTGTTGCTCCGTGGGCGCTTCCGTGGGAGTATCGGCGCCGCAGAGGGGAGCGAGCGTGGCCAGCATGGTGAGGCCCACCATCACCGGCGCGCGGGCGCCTCTCCGCACCGGCGAGCGATCTGATCGGCACCTTCACGGCCGGGACCCTACTGCGGGGTTCCACGAGGGGTCAACGGGACCAAAGGGTAGTACGACCATAGTCCAATATCGGCCACCTTCGGGGCGCACTACCCTCGGTCGGAGGACTGGCTCATGTGCTGCCGGGTCGGTACCAGACTCTCATCGGGCGACCGCGGCGCGGCCGCGGCGACCGCACCACCCAAGGCGCCGGGTGATGCGAGGACAATCGAGGCGCGAACGGGGATTGCGGCGCGCGACCCCCGCGTGGAGACGGCAATGTCTCCACCGGAGGCCGACCGGGTCGGAGACCGACAGGAGGAATCCGAGATGCGGGTACTGAGCGGCAACCACATTGGTGGCGCTGGCGGCAGCCGCCACCCTGAGCGGCTGCGCGACATCGGAGGAATGGGCGGAGTGGAAGAGCCATTCGACGCACTTCGCGTCGGACAAGCACATGGGGTTCTCGGTGCGCAACAACAAGGACGGGTCGAATCTCCGCGTGACCCGTGCCGACATGGATTACTGCGCCGCGTGAGAACTGGTGGGGAAAGGTCCTCACCGTCAGCCCCAACCAGATCTTCCAGGACTAGGCGAGGAGACCTTCGATGCGTGCTAGGCTCGGCTCTCTCGTATTCATCTTCCCCATGCTTGCGCTCGTCCTGTTCCTGGCCGGCTGCCCCAAGCGCCCGCTGATGCCGCCGCCTCCGGCGCCGGCCCCGGTGGCCGCGCCTCCAGCCCCCGCACCCGCTCCGGCGCCGGCCCCCGCGCCGCCGCCTCCCGCGCCGGCCCCCGCGCCGCCGCCTCCCGCGCCGGCTCCCGTGCCGACGCCGGTGGCTCCGCCGACCCCCACTCCCACGCCGCCGCCGCCCAAGGAGTATGAGGCGAACGACGCGCTCAAGCCGATCAACTTCGACTTCGACAAGGCGGTTATCCGGCCTGGCCGACGCGAAGACGCTCGACGCGCAGCGCGGACTGGCTGCGGGCGCAACCCGAACAACCTCCTGCTCATCGAGGGGCACTGCGACGAGCGGGGCACCCCGGAATACAACCTGGCGCTCGGCGAGCGTCGGGCCAAGGCCGCGATGGACTACCTGGTCTCCAAGGGCGTATCGTCCGACCGCATCACCATCGTGTCATTCGGCAAGGAGCGGCCGCTTTGCTCCGAGTCGAGCGACGCCTGCCGCGCCCAGAACCGGCGTGACCAGTTCCTCACCAAGGAACGCTAGACAGAGTAAGCGCAAGCAGTAGATTTCGAGGCCGTGGTCCAGAGTGCGGTGCCGATGCGCTCTGGACCACGGCCGCCGGCTCTCAATCTCGCCGGCCGCCTGCTCGTTCGCGCCGGCTCCTGGCCCATCTCGCCGGGGCAGAATCGGCTAGCTTTGAACTGCCACGAGATTGTTCTGGGGCCGTCAAGCGAGTGATGGGCGGACGACCGTGGAGCGCGCCATGACCGCGCGCCCAATTGTAGTAGTACAGCCAGGCGGGCAGCGCCTCGGTGTGCGGTGCCGCGAAGTGGGGTAGGCGCGTCGGTAGGCCCACTCGCGCAAGAGGGTTTGCAGAGACGGCCCGGATGGACAATCTCTTGGTAGTTCACAGCTAGCGCAGCCTGGCGCAGCCCCGCCGAGCCGGTCCCGCACCTCCTCCTGCACCGTCCAGCCCAGCGCTTCGACCTCCGCCCGCGCCAGCGGAGAGATGCGCCCGCTGAGCCAGAGGATGGGGGCCGCTCCCGGCGCGCCCAGTCGCGCGTGCATGGTCATCGCGTACAGGGCCCCCGCGGTGGCGGCGGTCCAGAACACCGTGGTCTACCGGCAGCATCACGATGAGCTCGTCGTCCTGAGTGAGCAGGCCGGCCATGCGCGGAAGGGAACCAGCCGCTGCACGCCCCCGAAAGCCATGTAGTAGGCACGCATCATCTCGGCGACCTGCTCGTAGAAGAGCGCCAGCTCCTCCGACTCGGCGTCCGCCGCCACTGCCACGAAGGGCCCCCGGTCGGGCACCCCACCATGTCCTCCAGCGCGGCGGTGATCCGCGTGTTCTGGGTCACCGAGTAGTAGGGGTTGAGAAAGAACTCGTGGATGTCCCGGGCGTCCGCGCCGAAGGCCTCGAGCTGCATCCGATTCTTCTCCCGCAGGTCACCGGGCGAAGGCGTTGCGGACCTGCTCGTCCAGCCGCGAGGTCCAGAGGGGCGGATCCGGCGCGATCTGAGCCCGACGCCCCGGTGGCACCAGCGCGGGCCCCGCCTGTCCCGCGAAGGCGACCCAGGCGAGGCTGTTCAGCTCCTCCTGCAGCACCGGGTTGGTCGAGTACCGGGTCCACATGGAGATCGTAGGCAATGACGCGTTTCTGGTCGGCGAAGCCGATGAGCGCCTCGGGCATATCGTCATCGCGCGAGCTCGTCCACTCCCCGGAGCGCCGGGAGCGGGATGCTGAGGTATTCCACTGATGCCGCCGCCGATTCCCTGAGCGCGTCCACCGGCTGCGTGACGTGGTGTTTGAGCCCGGCGAGCCTCTGGAGGGCCTCTTGCCGGGCCGCCTCCGCGTACACTGCGGTGGCCCGCGCCTCCGGATCGCGGCGATGCCGCGGATCTCGTTCAACCGAATACGGAGCTTGGCCAGGCCCGCCGCCTCGAAGGAGCCGAACTCGGACGAGATGACGAAGAGATGGCTGGCCCCGTCGTTCACCACCAGATCCTCGAGGGCGTGGTGGACGCCGGTCAGAAGCGGGGCGGGTAGGATCCTGGTCGCGGAGAAGAGCGGCGGGGTTTCCCAGCCGGACGGGCCCGGCTCGGACGCGACCTCGGGAACTGGTGTGGCCGGCTTGGGCAGATAGGCCGCGCATCCGGCCAGGAGTGTCGCCAGCGCAGAGACCAGAGCCACTGCGCCGTGTGCGCGAGACGTCGGGGTCGCCCCAGGTCGAGCATCGTCACGAGACAGAATGCCTTGCCGCCGTTGCCGCGGCGATTGACCAGGTCCCATATTCGCCGGGGGCGCCGGACCGGTAGAAGAAGGGCCATGTCGATGACGCGGACGGTGGTCGACATGAAGGGCGACTGGAAGACCATCTCACCCCACCGCGACGAAGTAGGATGCGCCGGTGAAGGCGGTTGCCGGGGGTACGCCGGGCGCTGATACGCTCGGGCGTCGCGGCCCGGCCGGTTCGGCGAGGCTAGGCCTGCCGACGCGCATGTACAGGAAACAATCGACGATCTGGCGAATCTACGAAGCAGCGGCGGGAAGGGGACCGGGCTGACCGGATCCGCCTGAAGAACGAGGAGATCATCATCCCGAACGCGGCGATCCTGGGCAGCCACGTCACCAACTACAGCTCCTATAGCCGTCAAAGGGGCCTGATCCTCCACACCACGGTGGGCATCGGCTACGAGACTCCCTGGCGCCAGGTGGAGGCCATGCTCCTCGAAGCCGACAACGCCTTCTGCGATGACGCGCACCTCATGGCGCGCCTCTATACGGCGCTGCACCAGAACATCCTCGACGTCTTCAATGAGCACGGGGTGCAGATCATGACGCCCGCGTACGAGGGTGATCCCGCCGAGCCCAAGGTGGTGCCGAAGGACCAGTGGCACCTTTCCCCAGCGCGCCTCCCACTCCAGCAAAGGGTTAGCCATGAGCGTCATGCGGCATACCGTCATTGTGAGTCTCCTCTCGGCCTCGGCCTGTCCGCGTGGCCGGCGGTCGCCGGCGCGCAGAGCGTCGGCGACGTGTTCCGGAGCGCGGCGCCCTCGGTGGTGGTGATCCGGGCCCGGGGACGAGACGTCGATGCGAGCGGGCAGACGCGCTTCAGCGAGACGGGCTCCGGCGTGCTGATCTCCGCGGACGGAAGGTGATGACCGCCCTCCCACGTGGTCCACACCATGGACGAGATCATGGTGCAGTTCCTGGGCGGGGAGACGGTCAAGGCCCGTGTGGTTTCCTCCGAGCCCGCGGCGGATGTCTCCCTGATCCAGCTCGAGCGCGTGCCGTCGGGGGCCCGCGCGGCCCGGCTGGGGGACTCCAATACGGTGCGGGTGGGCGATCAGGTGGTCGTCATCGGCGCGCCCTACGGGCTCAGCCATGCGCTGAGCGTGGGCTGGATCAGCGCCCGCTGGCCCCGAATACCGTCTACAAGGCCATCCCGCTGGCCGAGTTCTTCCAGACCGACGCCACCATCAATACGGGCAATTCCGGCGGTCCCATGTTCAACATGGCCGGCGAGGTCATCGGCATCGTCAGCCACAATATCTCCAAGAGTGGAGGCAGCGAGGGCCTGGGCTTCGTGGCGACCGTGAACACCGCGAAGCAGCTGCTCCTCGAGCGGCGCTCCTTCTGGACCGGGCTCGAGGGGCAGCTCCTCTCCGAGGAGCTCGCCGACATCTTCAACCTCCCGCCGAAGACGGTGGGCTTCATGGTGAAGACGGTGGCCAAGGGCTCGCCGGGGGAGGAGATGGGACTGCGCGGCGGCACCAAGACCGCGGTCATCGATGGCCAGACCCTGGTGGTGGGCGGCGACATCCTGCTGGAGGTCGAAGGCATCACCGTGGCCACTCCCGCCGACGCCGGCAAGATACGCGACCGCCTGAACCAGCTTCGCTCCGGCGCCCCCATCAAGGCCAAGGTGATGCGCTCGGGGCAGGTGCTCCAGCTCAACGGCAAGGTCCCGTGAGGAGACGCTGATGGGATTCGCGGACTACGAGAAATACGACGGGCTGGGCCTCGCCGGACTGGTGCGCGGGGGGAGCTGAAGGCGGAGGAAGCGCTCGAAGGCCGCCATCGAGCGGGTGGAGGCCCTCAACCCCGCGCTGAACGCGGTGGTCACTCCCTCTACGATCATGCGCGCGCGGCGGTCGCCGCGGGCCTTCCCGCGGGGCCCTTCACCGGCGTGCCCTTTGCCCTCAAGGATCTGGGGGCGCAGTACACCGGGGCGGTGACCAGCTACGGGAGCCGGCTCTTCGCCGCCGCGGTGGCCGATCACGACAGCGAGTACACGATGCGACTGAAGCGCGCGGGACTGGTCATCCTCGCCAAGACCAATACCCCGGAGATGGGGCTGGCGCCGTCCACCGAGCCGCGGCTCTTCGGCCCCACGCGCAACCCGTGGAATCACGCGTTCAGCGCGGGCGGCTCCAGTGGCGGCGCCGCGGCGGCGGTGGCGGGCGGCATGCTGCCCATGGCGCACGCCACCGACGGCGGCGGATCGATTCGCATCCCCGCTTCCTGTTGTGGTCTTTTCGGGCTCAAGCCCACCCCGCGCGCGCAATCCCATGGGCCCCGACGCGGGCGAAGGCTGGGGCGGCGCCTCGGTGGGCCATGCGGTGACGCGCTCCGTGCGCGACAGCGCCGCGCTCCTCGACGTCACCGCCGGTCCCGACGTGGGCGATCCGTACTGGGCGCCGCCGCCGGCGGGCCCGTTCCTCGACGAGGTGAGCCGTCCTCCCGGGCCGTTGTGCATCGCGCTGGCCACCGCCTCGTGGAACGGCGCCCCGGTGGACCCCGAGTGCGCCGCCGCCGCGACCGACGCGGGCGCGGCTCTGCGAGTCGCTGGGCCATCCGTCGAGAGAGGCGCGTCCGGACTTCGATCGCGACGCGCTCGGCCAGGCCACCCGCATCATCATCGGCGCTAACGTGCGCGCGGCGCTCGATGCGGCCGCGAAGGCGCGGGGGCGGGCGCTGGAGGCCGCCGACGTGGAGCGCGTCACCTGGGATTTCGCGGGGCTCGGCGGCACGCACACCGCCGCCGACTATGCGCGCCTCGATGGGGGTCGTGCACCGGACGGGTCGCGCGGTAGCCCGCTTCTTCACGCGGTACGACATCATCCTGTCGCCGACCATGTGCCGGCCGCCCCTTTCCCCTCGGCGTGCTCGACATGTCGAGCCCGAACGGGGACGCCTATCTGGCCGCGGTGCTCGCCTCGATCGGCTTCACCGCGCTCTTCAATTCGTCCGGCAACCCGGCGATGTTCGGTGCCGCTGGCCTGGTCACGAAGTGGGTTGCCGCTCGGCGTCCAGTTCGCGGGGCCCTTCGGCGGCGAGGCTCTCTCCTCTTCCGACTGGCCGGCCAGCTCGAGGCTGCGCAACCCTGGGCGTCGCGACGCCCGGCGAATCTCCCCGGCTGAATCGCCAACCCGAAAGGACCACCGCCATGATGCGATCGCTGCGAATCCACGTCCTGGTCGCGCTGCTCTGCCTCGTCACCTCCGGTCTGGCCCAGGCGCAGAGCCTGCCGGTCGTCAAGCCGGAGCAGGTGGGGCTTTCGTCGGAACGGCCTCGGCCGCATCACCGCCATGCTCAAGGCCGACGTGGACAAGGGGACCATTCCCGGCGCCATCCTGCTGGTGGCGCGTCACGGCAAGATCGCGGCCTTCGACACCGTCGGTGTGCGCGACCCCGGCTCCAAGGCGCCCATGACCCGGGACGCCATCTTCCGCATCTACTCCATGAGCAAGCCCATCACCTCCGTGGCCACCATGATCCTGTTCGAGGAGGGCAAGCTCGCGCTGTCCGATCCGGTGGGCAAGTACATCCCGCAGCTCGGAACGGTGAAGGTCGGCGTCGAGAAGGCGGATGCCGGCGGCGGAGCGCCCACTCTCGAGCTGGTGGCGGCCCCGCCGGCCCATCTCGGTCCAGGACCTGCTGCGCCACACCTCCGGCCTGACCTATGGCTTCTTCGGCGACGGGCTCGTGAAGAAGGCCTATGTGGATGCCAAGCTCCTGGCGGAGTCTCCTTCCAACGCCGAGTTCGTGGACCGTCTCGCCACGCTGCCCCTGGCCTATCAGCCCGGCAGCACCTGGGACTACAGCCACTCGACCGACGTGCTGCGGGCGGCTGGTCGAGGTGATCTCCGGCCGGATCGCTCTACGAGTTCGAGAAGGCGCGCATCCTCGATCCGCTCGGCATGAAGGACACCTCCTTCTACGTGACCGACAAGACCAAGCAGGACCGCATCGTCGAGCCTTTCCCGAATGACCGCAGCATCGGCGTGGGCGCGGAGTTCAACGACCCGCGCGTGGCGCAGAAGTGGGAGTCCGGCGGCGGTGGCATGGTGGGCACCGCGATGGACTACGCGCGCTTCGTCCAGATGCTGCTCAACGGCGGCACGCTCGACGGCAAGCGCATCATCGGGCCCAAGACGGTGGCCTACATGACGGCGGATCACATGGGGGCGGCGCCGTGCCCGGGCCGCTCTACTTGCCCGGCGCCGGCTTCGGCTTTGGCCTCGGCTTCGCGGTGCGCAAGGACGCGGGCGTCTCGCCCTTTCCCGGCTCGGTAGGCGAATACAACTGGGGCGGGGCGGGCGGTACCTACTTCTGGGTGGACCCGAAGGAAAGCATGTTCGTGGTCTTCATGATGCAGTCACCCAAGCAACGCGTCTATTACCGCGCCATCCTCAAGGACATGATCTACGCGGCGGTGGACAAGCCGGCGCGCTGATCGGTGGTGCCAGGATGACCGCCATGCCGGACCCGCGGCCGCCTTTCCGCGCCGATCATGTGGGCAGCCTCCTGCGTCCGCCCGCGCTCAAGGCGCTGCGCCTCGAGCGCGAGGCCGGTCGCGTCACCGCCGACGCCCTCCGCGCCGCGGAGGACGCGGCGCATCCGCGACGCCGTGGCGCTGCAGGAGGGCGTCGGCCTCCTCGGCATCACCGACGGCGAGACGCGCCGGAAAGCCTGGCACATGGACTTCCTGCTCCAGCTCGGCGGGCTGTCCAGCGAGGGCAAGACCCTGCCGGTGACCTTCACGGGAAATCGGGCGAGATGTTCTTCACGCGTCCCGATCTCTCCGTGACGCGGGCGAGTCACCCGCCCGCGGCCCATCTTCGTCGACGGCTTCCGCTTCCTTCGTTCGGTGGCCCGGCGCACCGCCAAGCTCACCATCCCGTCGCCGTCCATGCTCTATACCCAGGTGGGGGCGGCCAATATCGATCAGCGCGGTCTATCCGAGCCTCGATGCGTTCGCGGAGGACACCGTGGCCGCCTATCGCGCAGAGATCGAAGATCTCTACGCGGCGGGCTGCCGCTATCTCCAGCTCGACGACGTGAGCCTGGCCTATCTCTGCGACGAGGCGATGCGCGCGCAGGCGCCAGCGGGGCGACGATCCCGACGTGCAGCTCGCGCTGTCGGTCAAGATGGTCCAGGGCGTGCTGCGCGACCGGCCCCGCGACCTCACCGTCTGCACCCATCTCTGCCGCGGCAACTTCCGGTCGTCCTGGCGCGCGCAGGGTGGCTACGAGCGGGTGGCCGAGACCATCTTCAACCAGATGCCGTACGACGGCTTCTTCCTCGAGTTCGACGACGCGCGCTCGGGGGACTTCTCGCCTCTCCGTCACGTGCCGAAGGGCGTGCGGGTGGTGCTGGGGTTGGTGACGTCGAAGTCGGGCACGCTCGAGCGGAAGGACGACCTCAAGCGGCGGCCTCGACGAGGCCTCGAAGTACGTTCCCCTCGAGCAGCTCTGCCTGAGCCCCCAGTGCGGCTTCTCCTCGACGGTGGACGGCAACGACATCGGCGTGGAGCAGCAGCGCGCCAAGCTCGCCCTCTGCGTCGAGCTGGCCCACGAGGTCTGGGGCGGGTTCTAGGCGCCGCGCGGCCTCCCCTCGGCGGCCGCCCGCGCGAGATCTCGGAGTAAATCCTCGCTGGCGGCGTCGGCGGGGAAGAAGCACTCCACGCGCAGCTCGTGGAGCGGTGATGTCGTAGGGGACGCCGAGGCCCGCCAGGGTCGAGAAGAAGGACAGCCGCAGGTCCCCCTTGGCGAGTTCCACCGCGAGGAAGGGCGCCGTGGAGGCGTCAGGTCCACGGTTTGCCAGTGGCGCGGCACGTCGGGGTAGGCCAGGATCTCCTCCGAGGAGGCGGGCCGTCTCCCCATCGCCTGCATTCCGCAGGAGGTCGCGGTGCAACCACTGGACGAGGGCGGCGGCGGTGGGCTCCCAGTTCACGATATAGGGCCGCATGCCGCGGGGGTGGCAGAAGAGGCGCATGGCGTTGGGCGGCCCGAGCGCGGCCGCCTCGGCGGGATCCAGGAAGAGGCCGATCAGCCGCTGCGCACCCTCGTTGGCGAGCAGGATATTCCAGCGGCCGTCCACCACCAGGCCGGGGTAGGGCTCTTGCTGGCGCAGCATGAAGTCCAGCGCCCGCCGCACCTGCGCCATCTCGGGGGCGTCGAGCGCCCGTTCGCGATCACATGGGGCGAAGCCGGCGGCGAGGAGCAGCTCGTTACGGGCCCGCGGCGGCACTTCCAGCACGCGGGCCAGCGGCAGGAGCATCTCGCGGCTCGGCTGCGCGCGGCCGGTCTCGATGAAGGAGAGGTGTCGCGCGGACACCTCGGCCTCGACGGCGAGGGCCAGCTGGCTCATCCGCTGCCGCTCTCGCCACCGGCGGAGCAGTCCCCCGAGCGTGCGGCCTGCGCGTACTCGATTCACCAGCAGCCCGTCCACGTGCCCGTTGCATGCCGGGAGTCTACACCGCGCGGAGAATCGTGGGACATTACCTCCGGAGTAATTGAGGCGGGGACGCTCCCGGCCATGATGCGAATCACGTCACACGATCACGCAGAAGGAGGTGCCCCGATGTCTGACCCTGGCCTGGATCCCGATGCTGATGACCGAGCGGTGGAAGGGGACTCTGGGGAGCACCTCGGGATCGAGTTCGTGGAAGCGGCGCCGGACCGGGTGCGGGCCCGGCTCCCGATCCGCGACGCGCTCCGCACCGTGGGAGGCGCGCTGCACGGGGGACGCTCATGGCCTTCGCACGACACCGTGGGCGCGGTGGCCACCGTGCTCAACCTGCCCGAGGGTGCCACCACCACCACGCTCGAGTCAAGACGAACTTCTTCGCCGCCGGCCGCTCCGGCGCCGCGCATGCCGAATCCACGCCGCTCCATCGCGGCAAGCGGACCCAGGTCTGGCAGACGCGCGTCACCGACGACGGCGGGCGCCTCCTCTCCTGACCATCCAGACCCAGATGGTGCTCACGTGACACGCGCCCCGACGCCGCTCCGCAGTCGCCTTCGTGGGCGGCTTCGCGGCGTGCTTCGTCGAGCCGGTGCGCGCGCGCCTCACCGTACCGTGCGATCTCGTGCGGGCGGACGAGGAGGACATCGTGGAGCGGCTTCCCGAGGTGGACGTCCTCGTCGGCATGGCCTTCACCGCCGCCATGGGGGCCGCCGCCGGCCGGCTCCGCCTCGTGCAAGTCCCCGGCGCGGGGACGGACCGCATCGATCGCGCCGCCCTGCCCGCCGGCGCCAGCCTCGCGAATGCCTACGGGCACGAGGCGGGGATCGCGGAGTATGTAGCTCGGCGCCCTGCTCACCCTGAATCGCGGCTTCGGTCGGCTGGACGCGAGCCTTCGCCGGGGCCGCTGGGAGGCGGCCTGGTCGCACGACGACCCGCCGCCGCCCACCGCGCCCGAACTGGCCGAGGCAAGACGCTGGGCATTCTCGGCTACGGTCGCATCGGGCGAGGCGCTGGCCCGCCGCGCCCGTGCCTTCGACATGGAGGTGCGCGCCATCCGCCGCGAGCCGCGGGGGACCAGCGCCGAAGGCCTGGCCTTCTCTGGGCGAGGCCGGCGTCGCTGGATGACCTGCTGCGCGCCTCAGACTACCTCGCGATCACGCTGGCGCTCACTCCGAGACGCGCGGCCTGCTGGGCGCGCGCGAGCTCTCCCCTCATGGAAGCGGAACGCAGTGATCGTCAACGTGGCCCGGGGCGAGGTCACTCGACGAGGACGCGCTCTACGAGGCGCTCGCCGGGGGACCATTGCGGGCGCGGCACTCGACGTCTGGTACCGCTATCCCTCCGCGCCCGGCCCCACTCCCTCCCGGCCGCCGTGCGCTTCCACGAGCTGCGCAATGTCTTGATGACCCCGCATGTCTCCGGCTGGACCGATGGCATGCTGGCCGCGCGCGCCGGGTGTCATCGCGGGCAATATCGAGGCGGACGGCGCGGGGCGAGCCGCCAGCTTCAAGCCGGGTGCCGGCGGCACCATGGCGCCTGCATCGCGCTGGAGCTGGCGCGTCGAGGGTACGAGGTCGATCTCATCGACCAGGACGTCCAGCAGCTCAATCGCGCCAGCCTGCGAAACGAGGAAAGATCCACCTCGGCTTCGTGTACGCGAGAGCTCGGGGGCTTCGTCCACGAGGCCCGCCCGCTGTGCCGCAAGCGGATACACCGGGGCAGCGTCTCCATGACGAACCGCTACACGCCTCAGCCAGCGCCTGGCTTACCTCGCCGCCCATCGGGAGCTCGGGCACAGGGCGCGGCTCACGGGGCGCGAGCGGGATCCCCACTGCTGGCGGCGATCGCACTCCGGCAGGCCGGCAGTGATTGCGGGCTGGCTCCCGCGGCTCGTCCCGATCGACCGCCTGGGATGGTATGTCTCGCCGGCCGAGCTGCCGCGCCCGGCTCCGAACGCTCCACAGACCGGCTGCGCGCGCCTCGGGCCGCCGTCCGGCTAGGCCCCTTGTCCCCGCGGGCAGACGCTCTATTTTCATGGGCCATGAAGAAGGCTCCTGGCCGTGACACTTGCGGCAGCCGTGCTGCCGGCCTTCGCCCCGGCGGCCCGGGCCCAGAACCTGGAGGAAACCTTCCGCAAGGTCAGCCCGTCCGTCGTCGTCGTGCGGAGCCAAGGGGCGCGACGTCGGCGCCGCGAGGCGTCACCCGCTTCAACGAGACGGGCTCCGGTGTCCTGATCTCCAGCGACGGCAGGGTGATGACGGCCGCCCACGTCGTCAACGGCATGGACGAGATCACCGTCGAGGGCATCGGCGGTGAGGTCGTGCGCGCGACACTCCTCTCCGCCAATGCGGCCGCCGATGTCTCGCTCCTGCAGCTCGAGCGCGTGACCAGCGGCCATGCGGGTGGCGCGGCTGGGTGACTCCGACGCGGTGCGGGTCGGCCAACAGGTCATGGTCGTCGGCGCCCCTACGGGCTCGCGTATTCGATGAGCGTGGGCTGGATCAGCGCACGCTGGCCGCCCAACACGATTTTCCGTGACATGCCCCTGGCGGAGTTCCTTCCAGACCACGGCCACGCATCAACACGGGCAACTCCGGCGGCCCCGTGTTCAACATGGCGGGCGAGGTCATCGCCATCGTCAGCCAGAACATCTCAAAGTCCGGCGGCAGCGAGGGCCTGGGCTTCGTCGTGACGATCAATAGCGCGCAAGAACCTCCTGGTCGCCCGGAAGGTGTTCTGGGGCGCCCTCCAGGGCCTCTTGCTCACCGGCGAGCCTCGCGGCTCTCTTGCACACGTCCCTGCGCCCGCCGGATTCCTCGTCAAGACGGTCGCCCAGGGCTCGACGGCGTGGAACATGGGCCTGCAGGGGGCGACAGGATGGTCACCATCGGCGGGAAGGAGGTGGCCCTGGGCGGCGACATCATCCTCTCGGTCGACGGCATTCCCGTTGTGTCGGAGGACAATATCGAGAAGATCCGCAACCAGTTGGCCGCCGTGGCGCCGGGCACCCCGTTCAAGATGAGCGTGCTCCGCGCCGGCAAGGTCATCGAGCTCACGGGCACCACCCAGTAGCACGCGCGCCACGCTCGACGCGTATTCGCCCCATGGAAAACTCGACGGGAAGCTGGACGGGAAAGTGACCGTGGTCACGAGGAGCCAGCCGCGGCATCGGCGCCGACATCGCGAGGCTCTTCGCCGCCGAGGGCGGCCGCGTCGTGTGCGCGGCCCGGACGCTTCGCGAGGGGATCATCCCTGGAGGGCTCGCTCGAGCACACGGTGAGCGAGATCCGCGCGGGCCGGGGCGCAGGCCACCGCGGTGGCGGTGGACATCTCGAGGCCGCCGAATGGCGAGCGTCTGCTCGAGGCCGCGCGGAAGGCCTATGGCCCCGGTGGACGTGCTCGTCAACAATGCCGCGCTGACCTACTTCATCCCGGTCCAGGACTATCCCGTCAACGCAAGTGGCTGCGCTCCTGGGCGGTGAACGTGCACGCGCCCTTCATCCTGAGAGCAAGCTCGTCCTCTCGGACATGGTGCCGCGCCGCCGGGGAGCATCGTGAACATCTCCTCGGGCTCGAGCCATCGGGCCCGGTCGCGGGCCGTACCCGGAGCCGGAGCGCTATAGCGGAGGCACCTGCTATGGCGCGGAGAGGCGGCGCTGGAGCGCTTCACCCAGGGGCTGGCCCGCGAGGGTCTATCCCCACGGGATCTCCGTCACCGCGCTGTCGCCGTCCCAGGTGGTGCCCACGCCGGGCACGGTGCATCACAAGCTCGTGCGCAGCATGGACGACCCGCGGGGCGGCCGCCCATCCTGATGGCGCGCGCCGCCTTTGCTGCCGGCCACGCTCCCGTGCGAGCAGATCACCGGGCGGGTGACCTATAGCCAGGAGATCCTCAAGGAGCGCTGGCTGGATCACGGACGCCCGCGGGCGGGGCGTGGACTCAAGGGCAGCGGCTACTCCCAGATCTAGCGGCCGGGCTCCCGGTCGATCCAGACGTCCGGCAGTGCGCGCGAAGTCGTAGATCAGTGGTGACGTTGACCTCGATGCCTACCTGCTTACCCCTCGGGAGACATTTAGCATTGACATAGTAAATTACTGTAGGTGTATCTAACCTCCATGGCGCGACGTGATCCGGCTGCTCGACGGGCTGCAGGGGCGCCGGCGTGAGACCGCTTGGCCATCGCGGTGGTGCGGAGCCGAAGTGAGGGCGGCCCAGTGAGCAGGCTCGGGGACGGGCTGTTCGGATGGCCGGTGCTGGCGTCGGCGGGCGCGCATCTCGCGGCGCTCACCGTGGTCTCGATGGCCGGCGTCACTCTCGCTCGGCACGGAGACGCCGCCGCCCGTCTCCGTCGATCTCATCCGGCCTGTCGATCTGCTCCAGCCGGTCGATCTGACCCGGAAGGAGGGCACCGACGTCCGAGCCCAAGCGGGAGAAGCTTCCACCTCTCCAGCCTCGCCCGGGCCTCGCGCCGAGCCCACCGCGGCGCCGAGGATCGCGAGCACGCCCGTGCCGGCGCCGACCTTGATGGACGACCGGCCGCTGACCGATGCGCTGAGGCCGGCCGAGCGCCAGCCGGTGCTCGCGGGAGCGATCCTGCCGAGCAGAAGTCCGGCGATCGCGGGGCCCTCGGCGGGCGGGCCTGCAGGCACCGGCGCGCTCTTGGAGACCGGTGATCTCGCCGCGCGCCCCGGCACGGGCGCCAACGCGGGCTGGGCGATCGGAAGCGGGCACGGGCACCGAAGCTCGGGCACCCAGGTGGCGCGTGAGCGGCGGCGGCGTCACCGATCTCGCGCGGCCGCTGGGCGGCTATCAGACCACGCCGCGCTATCCTGAGGCGGCGCGCCGGGAAGGGATCGAGGGCGTGACCACGCTGCGCTTCCAGGTATTGACCACCGGAAGCGTGGGCGCGGTGGTGGTGGCCCGGTCGGCGGGACATCGCGACCTCGATCGGGCCGCGGTGGACGCGATCAGAGTCCTCGGCGCTTCGAGCCTCGCGCGTCGCGGAAGGAGGCGGTGACGGTATGGGTAACGCCCCGGTGCGCTTCGAGCTGACCGGACGATGAGCGACGAGGCGCGCTCGCGGCGCGCGTTCATCGCGCCGCATGGCCGCCCGTCGGTCCGGCCGCCGGTGGACCGCGGTGGGCATGGCCCTCTGCGCCCTCGCAGAGCGCGGGGCCCACGGGCGCTCAGAGCCTGTGGGACGATCCCGCGTTCGCGCTTCTACCGCCAGGCGGTGGAGGCCATGGACGGCAAGACTACGCCCGCGCCAGCGACCTCGCCGGCCAGGCCATCGCCGCCTATCCCGATCACCTCCTCGCTCACTACCTGCGCGGCCAGGCGGCGCCTGGCGGCATCGCGCTGGGAGAGATGCCGCCCAGGCGCTGGGCGAGGTGATCGCGCTGTATCCGGGCTCGTTCGCGGCCTACCGCGACCTCGGCGACCGCCTACCAGCAGCTCGGTCGCGTGCCCGACGCCGCGCGCGCCTACGAGGGCGCGCTCGCCATTCGGCCGGACGACGAGGACACGCAGATCCGCCTGGCCTTCACCTACCTCAATGCCGGCGACACGGACCGCGCGATGCCGCATCTCCAGCGGCTGGCGGAGCGCGACTCGAAGGCGCCCGAGGTGTGGACGGCGCTGGCCCGCGCGGCCTACGGCAGGGGGGATCTCGCTGCCAGCGAGGCGAGCTTCACCCGGGCGGTGGCCTCAAGGACGACGGCCGGAACTGGTTCAACCTGGCCGTGGTCCGGATGCGCCGCAACGATTTCCCGGGCGCGCTCCAGGCCTTCGAGCGCTCGGCCGCCCATGCCGAGACTCAGGAGCAGGCGAAGGGGAGATCGCCAGCTCCGCGAGGCGATGAAACCGAGGTAGAAGACCGCCAGGGGAACCACCGCCTTCAATGGGAGACCGTTCATTCGTCGACTACGCCGATCGATCAAGAGATCTCGCGGCATCCGGGACCGCGCGCCGCGTCCCTGGCCGCTCACATGCCCGCACCCTCGGGATGGGCCTGCTCCCTGGCCACTTCCAGCGCGCTGCTCCAGCGCAGGCGCCCCCACGCCCCGCGCCGTGCCGGACGCCGGGACGCACCAGCGCGGTGACGTCACCCTGTCATGCCCGGCGTGCGGCGTGCGCTCAGCTGCCACGAACTATCGCGTCGCCGAGCCGAGCTTCTTCAAGATATCCGCGATCTGTCTGGCGGCGCGCCGATGTCCACTACCACCGTGCATCAACCGCAGGAGATGTCGCGCGAGCAGGCGGCCCCTTCAGCCTGCGCGGTCCCTGCGGATTTCGGTGAGGGCGGCGAGCATCAGCATGGCCGCGGGTGAGGCGCGAAGAGGTCCAGAGGCGACAACCTGACCATGCATTCGCGGCTTCAGCGCGCGCGGCGATCTCTTCCCTGGCGACGGCATCCGGGACCAGGAGCGCTCCATCCCACGCGGCACCTTTCAACATCGAGAACATCGAGGTGCCCAAGGGGCCCTACCTCGGTGATCGACCTGGGCGCGTGACTCCACGCGGCGGGGTGGTCAACCGGGTATCGAAGACCCGGGGCGCGTGGCCGCTCACGGCTTCCTCGCCCACCATCGCGGCACCGGCCCCTTCCGCGGCCGCGGCCGACAAGTCAACCGGCCGCTGGGCGACACCTCCGCCGCATCCGCTCAAACGCGCGATGGCCCAGAGAAGAACGAGGTGGTGGTCGCGGCGACAATGTTTCGAGGTTCACGCGCGCCTGGGCGTCTGACTGCCCTCGTTCGCGCTGGCGGGGCTCGGCACGCCCACCGTCTTCACCGCGGGCAGCCCTCTTCACCACCAGCACGGACAATGTCTCCGACTGGCTTGCCGTATCTCGGGGACCGGCTGGCCTCGGCGTGGAGCGCTCGAACTCTACGGCTTCGCCACGCAGGATTTCGAGCGCACCAACACCGCCATCGGGACCCTGCGGCTCGGAGCACGCGGGCGTTCAACGAGACCCGCCAGGCAACACTCTCCGCTACGCCTTTACACCCGCGAGCACGATCACCGCGCCCTGATCCTCGGCGCGCCCGGGCGCCGGGACCGCTTGACCAGACGTGGTCCGCGCAACTGGCCCGCGCGCGAGCGCGCGAGGGACTCCATCCTCGCTGACCAGCTCGACATGCTCTTCACCTTCGACACCGGGCTCCTCAAGCACACCCCCTGGTGGCGGGAGTGGAGGTGAGCCGGAAACGGCCGACTCCACCACGTTCACCTTCACCAACGTGCCCACCGCCAACCTGATCACCCGAACCCCTTCGACGACTCGGCACGATGGGAGTGACCACCAACCAGATCACCAGCACCACCGCCATCGGAGCGGCATCTACCTGATCGACCAGATCGCGCCGACGAACTGGCTCAAGGTCAATCGGCGGCATCCGCTGGGACCGCTTCGAGGCGGAGTTTCGCGGCTTCACCGGCTCCACCGGGGTGCTGCAGGAGTTCGAGCGGACCGGACTACATGCGGGAGCCCGCGCGCCTGGTGGTGGTGCAGCTCACTTCGTGGCAGACCTACTATTTCTCTCCTACGGGACTCCTTCAACCTCCGCGGAGGCCCCACTCGCCTCAACAACGCCGATACCCGGCCTGAGAAGAACGTCTCCTACGAGCTGGGGCCAAGCTCGATCTCCTCAAGAACATGCTCGGGGTGCGGGCCCTTCCGACCGAGAAGACGAATGCCCGGACCACCGATCCCGCCACTGGGATCATGGTCCTCGACGGCGAGCAAGCGAGTGGACGGTTTCCTGAGTCGAGGCGGTGGGCCGTCCCCGTCCGGCTGAACATCTTCGTGTGAACTACACCTGCCTGACCTGCTGGTCACCAGGTCCAAGGACGTCGTGGCCGGGGTGGCGGTGCAGGGCAAGCGCATCCCCACGTGCCCGAGAACAGCGCCGCCGGGCTGTGGACCACCACATCGCCGCCCCGATGGCAGGTGGGCGGCGGCCTCACGTTCTATGACCAATCGGATCGTTAATTAACTCTTGAAACATCAGCTGAAGACGCGTTTCAGGATGCAACATGGCGCTTTATTTCGGTCAATTCTGAACAACATTTGAAATCTGGATGAATGATCTTCAACATGACATCACGGATAGATACTGGAGCTTACGTCAAACAGGCACGGAACACCTGGCGCGGGATAACTTCCTGCTCAACTTGAGCCGTTCTGCACGTCCCCCCAGGTTCTCAAGCTGAGCCTCAGATCGTGCGCTGTCGCGAATTCATGGCCCAGGGGCCGTCTGGTGACGGCGGTCACCGCCGGCCACCAGTCGGCGGTAGCCAAGGACAACCTCCAGATCCCCTGAAGGCAGCGCTGAGGCCCGCGAGATGGGCGACCTCTATCCTGGCCGCGCTGGAGTGCAACGCGCCTCATCGCTGCCGCGCTGCCGCTGCGCGTCTTCCTCCCCTCTTCAATCGCTACGAGAGCGGCAATACGACCTTCGGGGCCCACGTGACAATGCCATCCGCTGTGTTTGGCACGGCGTATCGGGTGCGAACCGATCTCTGCCGCTACCCTGTTCCCCTGAGCGCCCTGGACGAGTGACGGCGGAGAGCTGGTGGCGGAGGATACTTACGGCGGCCACTCGGTCAAGCCCGCCGGCGACCCGGCGCGCTCATCCGGCCGGGGAGCTCCACCGCGTGAATCCCGTGACGCGCGGCTGTCGTCTCGCGTCCTTCTTCTGGATCCAGAAAGCATGGTCCGCGACGATGGGCGCCGGACGCCCTTCGACCTGACATGGCCATCAACCAGACCAGCCGCGCCCTCCCTGACCATTCTGCGCGGTGATCGCGCTCACGAGCTGCTACCACAATCTCCTGCGCGCCTGGTCGGAGGCGTGATGCTCGCTCGCGCGGTGCGCTGGCGCCGCCCCGTGAGAGCCGCGGTGACGACGCTGTTGTTGCTGCTCGCGCTTCCGGCCGTGTTCGGGCTGGCGCCCGGCGCCGCTCAGTCCCCGCGACGCTTTCTCCGCGGGCGAGACCGACCCGGCGCCGATGGTCCTCCGCATTCTCGACTACGTGGCGGTGGACTATCCGGGCGCAGTGAAGGACGGCCGGGTGCTCGACGAGGGCGAGTACAAGGAGCAGGTGGAGTTCGTGACCCAGGCCCGTGCCCTCCTCGCGCGCCTGGTCCCCGCGGCCCGAGCGGGCGGCGCTGGAGTCCCAGGCCGACCGCCTCATCGCGCTGCTGTGCGCGACAAGCGCCCCGACGCGGGAGGTGGCCGCGCTTGCGGCGAGCTGCGCTGGGCCCTGATCGCCGCCTACCGGATCGAGGTGGCGCCCAAGCGCCCGCCCGATCTCCGGCGGGGGCCGCGCGCAGCACACATGCAACTGAACGAAGCGGCGTC
>ERZ1370068.8954-contig-7769_pt1 | contig 50975 bp, 64 predicted proteins | sample MGYA00561227_ERZ1370068 | MGnify/ENA primary metagenome ERZ1370068 (study PRJEB38410, sample SAMEA6850437) | metagenome | study: Metagenomic assessment of the ecological functions of the soil: analysis of the soil microbiota associated with the... | reverse complement strand
AGTTACGTATTGCTGGTCTGGATCGACCACGGCTGGCAGAACGGCAGCCTGTTGTTCGGCCGATACACGCTGAGCAGCGAGAGGGGGGTTCACGCCCGAGAACCTGCCCGGCCTCGGCACGAACCACGACAACCGCCCGCAGCAGAGCGTGACGGCGAGCTCTTTTCAGTAACCGATCGGCACGCGACCTTCGTGCATGAACTGCGTCTCGGCCTTGCGCGCGCATGCAGCTCGCGAGAGACAGCAGGCTGCGGGCGTCGCCGATCCTTATCGGGCCAGCTGGGCATCAAGGGGGTCGGATTCGGGGGCCCTTGATGCGTACGGGCTTCCGCATTTCAACGTCCAGGGCTACCAGCCGTTCGAGACTCGCTGCTCTGCACGCCGTGCCGTTACGACAACAAGCTGCTGCAGATCGGGACAGACCGACCTGGGTCATGGACAGTACCCCTGAAGTTCGGCGGCGACTTCGCTACTTCAAGTGGGATGCTGTGGGGCTTCTTCCAGAATCGGGGCTACTACCAGTTCACCAACGGGTTCACGACCGAGACCGCGTCGAACGACGGCACAGGCCGCCCCGCTGTGCTTCTGCTGGGGCAGCTGACGGTGATGCAGCGGGCAGGTCGGCCTCCCCGTCGATGAATTTATGGCAGCCCGACATGAGACTGCCCGTGCAGGACGACCGGGCTACCCGGCACCATCTGACGCTCATTATCGGAGCGGCATGAAATACATGTCGCCGTTGCACGATGCGCGCGCACAAGATCCTGACGAATCTTGTCTGATTGACGGCAAGCCGTGGGCGTACGGGGCGGCTACGGTTATCCGTTGGGCCTCACGTATCCGACCGAAACAACTCGCCCCGCGGATTGGCGCCAGCTACAACCCCTGATGGCGGGCGCTATGTCATTCGTGGCGGCTACGGCGGTTCTACGCGTACTGGAGATGAACCCTCTGCGCAAACCAGTACACAACGCAGGCCCTGGTTTCCAGAGATTCGCACGAGCAACAACTTCGCCTGACCCTCAACGGGTTCGACTCTCGCCGACCCAGTGCTCGGCAAACGGTGTCGGATTCACCGCACTTGATCCTCACTGGCAGATCCTGCTCATCCAACAGGCCAGCGCCAGCATCGAGCGGCAAGTCGGTTCGACGATGGTCATCGAGGTCGGTTACACCGGCGCGTGGGGTCGCAACCTCGATCGGGCGCATCTCGTGGAACAAACGACGCCGAGCCCGCTGCCGCTCGACCCCGTCGGTCTACTTCAGACGATCTCCTGTGCTGGGCACGGGAGCTTCCGGATACGTGGCCGATTCAGAGCATGACGTTCCCTGTGGGTCCAATCAACCCTGCTGGAGTTCACGGCGCACTCCAACCACAACGCCGGTTACGGTGTGCAGGCGAAGCGCCGACTCTTCGAATGGGTTGAGTTTGCTGGCCAACTACACGCATGCCAAGAGCCTGTCCGACTCACCGTCGTTCCGATCGCCTGGCATGGAACCCGAAGTCGCGCAGGACCAGCATACCCGCAAATGAGTGGGTCCGGGAAGAAGCCGCGATATCCGTCACCTGTCGCCAGCCTGGATCTTACCAGCCCCGCCTCACATCGCAGGCGCCGCAGGGCGCGAGCCGCCTGGCACGGATTGAAAGTGGATCGCGGGTGACTGGTGATCGCGGCCATACACCAGGTGCAGACCGAGCCCCGTTCACCGTCAGCGTGTCTGGGACACCGCGAACGCTGGTGCCTTTGTTGAACGCCAATCCCAGGCGCGCCAACGTCGTGTCCGGCCAATCGTCGGCCTGCTGAGACGAGCGCTCGGCTGACCGGTGGTTCAATACTGCCGCCTTCGTGACTCCGCCGGCCTACCTTTGAGACGCGGGCCGCAACTCGATCTACGGACCTGGCCTGCAGAAGACGGATATTGCGGCCCAGCGCGATTTCGTAAATTTCTGGTCAGACGAAGCTCCAGTTCCGCGCCAGCCGAGGCCTTCAACGTCCTGAATCACACGAACCTCGGGACCCTCGAGCGCTTCGTCAACACGCCGCAGTTCGGCAGCGTCGTGATGTCTGCGACGTCAGCCCGGCAGATACAGTCGTGGGACGGTTGTTGGTTCTAGGCGCCGCGACGACCGGCGGCTATGGTTCCTCGGTAGGTTTGTGCTTCCGATCCCGCCACGGGCCGGCGCGTCTTGTCTTTCGCGTGCCGGCCGCCGGTCTGGCGGGGCGGCGGCACGCGCGGGCGACGTCTCGGCTGCCGGCGTGGCTCGGCGGGGAGGCATGGGGCGAAGGACGCTGCAGGCTGGCGGACTCCAGGCTACGGGCTACACAGACTACAGGAGCAGCCAGCAACCTGACGGCCGCTGAGCCAAAGGATGCGGGGCGTCTCTGTCGTGCGGCCGGCTGACCCGCTCCAGGCACGCAACTCGCCGAGGGGCGGTGGCGGTGATCCGGCGCGGCGGTGTCGTTGGCGTTTCCCCACCGACACGCTCTACGGGCTTGCGGCGGATCCGAGGTCGGCCGAGTGCCGTAGACCGTGCTGGCACTTGAAGGGATCGGGCCGCCGCGCAGAGCCATCGCGCTTCGTGGCGGCCGATCTTGCGCAGGTCGACCGGATTTGCTGTCCTCACGACGATGGCGCGGCACGCGGCGGCGCGAGGTTCTGGCCCGGGCCGCTGACAGTTCTGATGCGCGCGAAACCCGGGCCTCGCCCCAACGACGATGGGCCGGACGGGCCGTCGGCGTCCGTGTTCGGATCACGACGTCGCCCTTGCGCTGACACGCGCCTGTGGTCACGCGGTCACAGCGACCAGCGCGAATCGAAGCGGGCAGCAGGCGACGGCAGACCGACGAGGTGGCCGCGGCGCTGCCCGATCTCGATCTCCTCATCGACGCCGGCAAAGCGCCCGGCGGTCCACCCTCCACGCTCGTCGATCTCAGTGGTGACGCGCCGCGCCTCGTGCGCGCTGGCGCGATACCGTGGGATCGCGTGCTAGGAATCGCTCTTCCTTCCGATGATTGACGTGGCCCGTCCCGGGCGTGAGCGCGCTGCGCTCGTGGGCCTTGTCACCGGGTCCGAGCGCCGTCATGTTGCCGAACAGTCGCTCGAGGAACTGGCCGGCCTCGCCGACGCCGCCGGCGCCGACATCGCCCTGCGTGTGTCTCTCAGGAGCGGCCGCGGCCCGACCCGGCGACGTTCGTCGGAAAGGGCAAGCTCGATCTGATCGCGCTCGCCTGCGACGAAGCAGCACGTCGACGTGGTGATCTTCGACAACGAGCTCGCGCCGGCCCAGCTCGCGCAACATCGAGGCGCGCGTCAAGCGCGAAGGTGCCTCGATCGCACGCAGCTCATTCTCGACATCTTCGCCAGGCGCGCGCGAACGAAGGAAGGCAAGTGGCAGGTCGAGCTGGCGCAGCTCGAGTACCTGCTGCCCGCGGCTCGTCGGCGTCGGGCGTCGGCGCTCTCGCAGGCTGGGCGGCGGCATCGGCACGCGAGGCCCCGGCGAAACGAAGCTCGAAACCGATCGACGGAGGATCCGCGTCCGCATCCACCAGATCACAGAAGGAGATCGACGAGGTTCGCCGCCGGCGCGCGCAGCTGCGCGAGCGGCGGCACAAGCAATCGGTGCCGACGGTGGCGCTGGTCGGCTACACCAACGCCGGCAAGACGACGCTGTTCAACCTGCTGACGCGGGAAGGCGCCGCGGCCGAGAACGCGCTGTTCGTGACGCTCGACCCGCTGGTCAGGCGCGTGGCGCTGCCCGATCGCCGCCACCTGCTGGTCTCCGACACGGTCGGGTTCATCGACCGGCTGCCGCACGCACTGGTCGCCGCGTTCCGCGCGACGCTCGAAGAGGTGGCCGAGGCCGATCTCGTCGCTGCACGTCATCGATCTCAGCGAGCCCCGAGCGCGACCGGCACATCACCGCCGGTCATCGCGTGCTCACCGAGGTGGGCGCCGAGCAGGTTCCGCGGCTGGACGTATAACAACAAGGCGCGATCTGGCCGGGCCCGAGGAACGGCGACGGCTGCAGGCCGCGTACTCTGTCGGTCGTCATGTCCGCTCGCACGGGTCAGGGACGCGATGACCTGCTGGACGTGATCGCGGCGAGACTCGCGCTGGACGTGCAGCGGGTGACGCTGACCTTCCGGCGCGACCTCCGACCGCGATCGGCAGCTCGTGAGCCGGTTGTATCGCGACGCTCGCGTGCTGCAGCACATCGAGACCGGGGACACATCACGATCGAAGCCCACGCACCTCGGCGCGCTGCTCGAGCGGCATGACGGTGGCACCGGGCCGGCGAAGGCGGACTGATGCGGCGTCTGCTCGCGCTCATCCATCGTGATCGCTGCCATGGCAGCCTGCGCGCCGAAGGTGCCGCCCGTCGCGCCCGGCGCGCCGCACTACCGGACTTCATCTTTCCCGCGCCGGAGACTTCCGCGCCCGTGCGCGACATATCGCCGCGGAGCGGTGGCCTGGAACGCGCTGCAGGCCGGCGATCTGGCTCGGCGCGGAGCGCGTTCAGCGACGTCCGGAAGCGGACGCCGGGCAGCGCATCGGCCGCAGCGGGGCTCGGTTCGTCGCGCTGGCGAAGCACGACTTCGACCGCGCCATCGCGCCGCTTCGACGAGGCCGTCGCGTTGAAGCCGGCGCTGGCGGCGGCGCTGGTCGGCCGCGGTCTCGCGCAGGCGCAATCGAACCGGGCGGCGGACGCAATCGCCAGCTTCGAGGCGGCACAGGCGGCCGATCCGACGCTCGATCCTCGCCCCTCGCATCGAGGCACTGCGGTTCCGTGCCGTGGACGGGCTGCCGTGGCGAAGGCGCGGACGGCGGCAGCCGCGCGGCAAAGCTGGATGAGGCCAGGCGAGGGTGTACGGCAGGCCCTGGTGGCCTCGCCGGACAGTGCCCTGCTGTGCTGCGCGAGCTCGGCGGCCATCGAGCGTCGCGACGGTCAGGCGAGCAGGCCGCCGCGCATCTCGAGCGGGCGGCGACGCTCGACCCGGCCGATCGGGCGACGCGACTGCAGATCGCCGACATCACGGAAGCGAGCGGCGACATCGAGGAGCGCCACGGCGGGCTCTGGAGGCGGCGAGTCCATCGAACACACGCCGCCGGTCGACGCGCGCGCCTGGCCGCGCTGCGCGATCGCGCGGACCTCGCGAAGCTGCCCGAACGCTATCGCCGTGATTCCGGGCGGAGTCGCCTGCTACGCGCGGCGATCTCGCCGCGCTGCTCGGCGTGCGGCTTGCGGTCCTGCTGCACGCCGCGCCGGCGCGACCGAGCACGCTCGTCACCGACGTCTCGGGGACGTGGGCGGCGCCGTGGATCGCCGCTGTCCCCCCGGGCGGGCGTGATGGGAGCCTTCCCGAACCACGCCTTCCAGCCCGAGGCCGGCATCCGCCGCGCCGATCTCGCCGCCGTCAGTCTCCGCGCGTGCTGGCCCTGAGCGCGGCGATCGATCCGCCACGCTCGGGGCGCTGGCCGAAAGACGAGTGAACCTTCAGCGATCCGCCGGCTACCATCCGGCGCTCGGACTGCCGCGAGCCGCGGGTCAGCACCCGCGTCCTCGACGCTCGGCGCGGCAGGCGCCTTCGAGCCGACGCGGTCGGTGACGGGCGCCGGAGCCGTGGAAGCCGTCGCTCGCCTCCGAGAAACTCACCGGATCAGGCGGGCGGGGTGAGAAAAGTAAAGATGGCGACGCTCACTCATCGCGAACCAGATCACGCTGCTCCGGATGCTGCTCATCCCGGCGTTCGTAATTCAGGTGTTGTAAAGGCCAGCTCGGGTGGGCGCTTGCCACGTTCGTCACGCCGGCATCACGGATGCCCTCGACGGCCTCATCGCCCGACGCGCGGGACAGAAGACGACGCTCGGGGCGTGGCTCGACCCCATGGCCGACAAGCTGCTGCTTCTGAGCGCGTTCATCGTCCCCGACGATGCCCGGGCGCCGAGCTCCGTCGCGCGGATCCCCGTCCTGGCTGACCGTCCTCATCATCAGCCGCGACGTCGTCATCGTCCTGACGGTGACCGTCGTCAACTCGGCCATCGGACTGCCGCACGTTCATGCCATCGCTGCCTCGGCAAGAACCGCCACCGCCGTCTACATCGTCACGTGCGTGGTGTTCCCTGTTCGTGAACTACCTGGGGTCTCCCTCACCCGTGACGGACGCCTGCATGTACCTCGCGCTCGCGATTACGGTCCTGTCGGCCCTGCACTACATCACCACGCAGCCCGGACCATCAACGCTCCCGCCCGCATAGGCCGGCCGGCCGACGCACCCACCCGAGATCGTCGCCGCGTCGCGCACGCGGTGCTGACGCGCACCGCCGCGCCGCCAGATCTCGTCCTGAAATACGCGATGGTCGTCTCGAGTCCCTGCTCGAGCGCGGACTTCGGTTCCCCAGCCGAGGAGCGTCTTCGCCCGCGGTGATGTCGGGCTGTCGCACCCTGGGGTCGTCCTCGGGCAGTGGGCGGTACACGATGCTGCTGGTGGACTCCGTCATCCGGATGATCGGCTCGCGCCAGGTCCTCGAGCGTCATCTGCGCGCGGGTTGCCGATGTTCACCGGATCGTTCTCGTCTGATTCCATCAGCGCGGATGATGCCCATCGACCAGGTCCGTGATGTAGGTGAAGCTGCGCGTCTGGCGTGCCGTCGCCGAACACGGTGACGTCCTCGTTGCGCAAGCGCCTGCGATGATGAACGCCGGCACGGCGCGGCCGTCGTTGACGCGCATCCGCGGCCCGCATGTGTTGAAGATGCGGACGATCTCTCGTGTCCACGCCGTGGTAGCGGTGGTAGGCCACCGTCATCGCCTCGGCGAAGCGCTTGGCTTCGTCGTACACGCCGCGCGGGCCGATCGGGTTCACGTTGCCCCAGTAAGTCTCCTTCTGCGGGTGCTCGAGCGGATCGCCGTAGACCTCCGACGGTCGACGCCAGCACGAAGCGCGCGCCCTTTGGCCTTCGCCAGGCCCAGCGCCTTGTGCGTGCCGAGCGCGCCGACCTTCAGCGTCGGGATCGGCAGCTCGAGGTAGTCGATCGGGCTCGCCGGGCTCGCCCAGTGCAGCACGTAGTCGACCGGGCCGTCGACGTAGATGTAGTTGGTGACGTCGTGCTTGATGAACGTGAAGTCACGGTTCGCAAGGTGCGCGATGTTGCGCGGGGTCGCCGGTCAGCAGGTTGTCGATGCCGACGACCGAGAAACCGCGATCGAGCAGGGTCTCGGCGAGGTGCGAGCCGATGAACCCGGCGGCTCCGGTAATGACCACTCGTCTTGGCATCAGTAGGCGTGCTTGTGGAAGAAGCCCTTCAAGAGCGTCGAGCCACATGATCTTGAGATCGAGGCGCGACCGACCAGTTCTCGATGTAGTAGAGGTCGTATTCGATGCGCTTCTCGATCGACGTGTTGCCGCGCCAGCCGTTGACCTGGGCCCAGCCGGTCAGGCCGGCACTGCACCTTGTGGCGCAGCATGTATTGCGGGATCCGCTGCTTGAACTGATCGACGAAGTGCGGCCGCTCGGGCCGCGGGCCGACCAGCGACATGTCGCCGCGCAGCACGTTCCAGAGCTGCGGCATCTCGTCGATGTTGGTCCGGCGCAGGAGCCGCCCGATCGGCGTGCACGCGCGGGTCGTCTTCGCTGCGCCCAGACCGGGCCCGTCTCGGCCTCGGCGTCTCATACATCGAACGGAACTTGTACGATCATGAACGCCTTGCCATCGAGGCCCATCCGCTCCTGCCGGTAGAGGATGGGGCCGCGACGGTCCGTCGGATGATCACCGAGACGATGGCGAACGGGATGGCGAGCAGCGACAGCGCCGTTGCCGAGATCCCGACGTCGAGCGCGCGCTTGATGAAGCTGTTGAACCCCTGGAGCGGGACGTCGTTGATGTTGATGATCGGGATGCCGTCCAGGTCTTCGAGCCGCGCCTTCAGCGCGATGACCTGCAGCAGGTCGGGCACGACCTTGACGTCGATCATCTCGCGGCCGATGACCTCGAGCAGCTGCAGCATCCGCACGTGCTCTTCGGCCGGCAGCGCCACGTAGAGGTGATCGACGCGCCTCGCGGCTGCGCGATCTCGCCGGCCTCGTCGAGCGTGCCGAGGATCGGCAGCCCGCGATGCCCGAGGTAGTCGCCGCCGGCCCGGTCGTCCACGAAGCCGACGACGTGGTAGCCCAGCTCGCGGTGCTCGAGATTCTGTCCGCGACGAGGCGGCCGAGCTCGCCGGCGCCCGCGATGAGGATCCGCTTCAGCCCGATGCCGGCCCGCCACCGGCGCTCGAGCGCCTCGCGCACCAGCTCGCGCGACGCGAACGTCAACAGCACGTTGAAGGCGAGGAAGAACGCCCAGACGATCTGCGACACCTCGTACGCGCCGCGATCCTTCAGCTCGTCGGGAACGTAATACGCCTGAAGTCACAGCGTGGCGACGATCCCGAACACGACGGCGAGGATGCTGCCGACGAAGACGGCGAAGAAGTCGTCGACACGCGAGCGCCCGCGCCGCAGCCGGTAGAGGCCCTGGATATGGAACGCGAAGGGCACCAGCACGCCGATGAACGGCAGCACGTTGACGTACTGGCTGAACGGCGGGAACCCCTTCGTGACGGGATGAAGCCGCTCTCGAACCGCAGCACGTAGGCCAGCACGAAGGCCGCGATGGCGAGGATGGCGTCTGAAATGACGTAGAACGCGACGAGGAGCCGGTTGTGACGCCTTACCATCGCGCTCCTGCGGGGGCCTGGCGGGTCTGGTCGATGAGCGATGCCATCTCAGACGCGAAGCGCTGGCGGCTGAAGGCTTCGGCGTGGGCGCGCGCCACCATCGGGTCGAACGGCAGGGCCGCGCAGCTGGCCGAGCGCCTCGGCGAACGCCTCGGGAGTCGACTGGCTCACGAGAACGCCGGTCACCCGATCGAGCACGGTCTCGCGCGTGCCGCCCTGGGAGAGGGCCACGACAGGCCGGCCGCACGCTTGCGCTTCCACGGGCACGATGCCGAAATCCTCCTCACCCGGCAACAGGACAGCCTCGGCGCCCCGGTAGGTCCCGTGCCTATTTCGTCGGGTTGAAAGCCCAGAAACTGCACATCGCCGCCGCGTGCGTGGCGCCTCAGGCGGGCCCGGTCCGGCCCCTGCCCGACGATTTTCAGCGGCATTCCGGCCAGCCGGGCGGCGTCGATGGCCAGCTCGATCCGCTTGTACGGCACCAGCGCCGACACCACCAGCGCGTAGCCCTCGGAAGCGCGCCCGTCCGGACTGTAGAAGTCGGTGTCCACGGGCGGGTACACGACGTCCGATCGACGATTATAGTATCGGCGAATTCTGCCTGCAACATAATGTGAGATAGCCACATAGCGGCTGACTCGACCGGACGTGCGGGCATCCCACCGCGCCATCCGCCGGAGAACCGGGCGTGCCAGCCGCGTGCCGACGGCGCCCAGGCGCCGCGGGCCGAAATATTCGTCGAACTGGTCCCACGCATAGCGCATCGGTGTGAAGCAGTAACACGCGGGGTATGTGCCTGGCGGCGCCACCACGGCCTTCGCCGCGCAGTGGCTCATGCTGACAATCAGGTCGTAGCCGTCGAGGTCCAGAAGCTCGACGGCGACGGAGAAGGCCGGCAGGCAGTGCCGGTAGACCCGGCGAATGCCCGGCAGGTGTTGGAGGACCGAGGTCCGGATCTTGTGGCGTGCGATGGGCAACGACACGCTGCCGGTGACGTGCACAAGGGTCAGGATCTCGGCATCGGGGTAGAGGTCGCACAGGACTTCCAGCGCCTTCTCGCCGCCGCGCATCCCCGTCAGCCAGTCGTGCACCAGCGCGATCCGGGTCACTGCGCGGCCACCTCGAGGTAGATGTCGCGAATCTGCCGGGCCGATCGCTCCCAGGAAAACTGCCTGGCCCGGGCCAGACCGCGCGCCCTGAGGTCGGCGTGCAGCGCCGGATCGGTCAGCACGCGCTTCATCGCGTGCGGCAATCTCGTTCGGTGTCCGTCGGATCGACCAGCAGCGCGGCGTCGCCCGTCGACTTCCGGCAGCGACGAGACGTTCGACGTGACGACGGGCGTCCCGCAGGCCATCGCTTCCAGCGGCGGCAGGCCGAAGCCTTCGTAGAGCGACGGAAACACGAACACCGACGCCAGCCGGTAGACAATCGCGAGCAGGTCGTCGGGCAGGAAGCCGAGGAAGCGGACGTAGCTGTGCAGGTTCGAGCGGTGCACCGCGCGCCGGAGCGCCGCGTACTTCGAGATCTCGTCGCCGATGATCACCAGCTTCAGCTCGTCGAGCCCCGACTGCCGCACGAGCTGAAAGGCGTCGATCAGCCGCTCGACGGTTCTTGTGCGGCTTCACGTTGCCGACGTAGAGCACGAAGTCGCCGTCGAGCTGATACCGCTCCGTCACGCGCCGCACGTCGTCTTCGGCCGGCTCGGTGGAGAACCGCTCGTCGATCGCGTTGGGGATGACGGTGATCTTCTCGGGCGGCACGCTGAAGTAGTGCAGGATGTCGCGCTTGGACGCCTCCGAGACGGTGAGGATCGGTGCGATCGCCGGGCGCGCCGATCCCATCTGCGCCCGCGCGTACGCCAGGGCGCCGGCTGGGCAGATACTGCGGAAAGCGCAGGTGGATGCAGTCGTGAATCGTCACCACCGAGCGGCACGGCGTCAGCGGAGGCAGCACGTAGTGCGGCTCGTGAAAGACATGGGCCCGTGTGCGCAGGAGCGAGAACGGCAGGCTGAACTGCTCGCGGATCGTGATACGGCCCCGAGGTGTCGACCGACGTGCGGAAGTTCTCGCCGAGCGAGGCCGCGACCTCGCGGTCTGCTTCCTGGCAGATCAGGACGTAGTCGGTCTCGCGGTCGAATCGCGCGAGCTCGCGCACGATGTTGCGGATGTACGTGCCGATGCCGAAGTCGTGCAGCTTGCGGACATCGATCGCCACTCTCACGGAGCCAGCCCCTTCATCCTCAGGTATCGCTCCAGCCACGGCGCCCAGCCGGGCAGGTGCTTGCGATAATAGGCCAGGTGGCTCTGCTGCCACGCGCGTACGCCGCTCCCGACGTCGTCACGCCCGACCGGCCGCGCAGGTGCACGATTTCGGCGACCGGTGAGAAGACGATCGTCCGGCCGTTCGCGCGGATCGCCGCGCAAAGGTCCACGTCCTCGACGTAGAGGAAGTAGCGCTCGTCAAAGAGGCCTGCCGTCTTCGAGATCGGCGCGCCTGGCCAGCAGGCAGGCGCCGGTGACCCAGTCGACGTTAGCCTCGCGAGACGTCGCCTGCGCGATGGCCCGGCGGGCGACGGCCAGCCCATGCCTGTCGAAGCGGTCGATGGCCTTGCGCCGGAACTCGCGCCACGGTGTCAGCGCGGCCCCGAACGACAGCTCCGCGATCCCCTGCCCGTCCACGATGCGTGGGCCCATGACGGCGGCATCGGGCCTCTCGTCCAGCCGCGCGACCAGCCGATCGATTGCGCCGGCGGGCGCGACCGTGTCGAGGTTGAGCAGCAGCACGCAGCTCGCTCGTCGGTCGAGCGGATCCCGAGGTTGTTCGCGCGCGCGAAGCCGAGGTTGCCCCCGGCATCGATGACGCGCGACCTGCGGGAACTCGCTCGCGCACCATCGCCATCGCGCCCGTCCGTGGACGCGTTGTCACCACGACCACTTCGTGGGTGGTGACGGGCGCGCCTCCGACAACGACCGCAACGCGTTGGCGAGGTCCTCGCTGGCGTTGAACGACACGATGATGATCGCGAGCCGCGCTCGTGCCGTGCCGCCTTCGCGAGCGCGGCCAGCGTGCGGGCGCGCCGTGACCTTCCAGTCGTATCTCGCCAGCACGGCCGGTGCGGCAGTCATCACGGCTCGTCGCGCAGCTCCGGCCTCGTCAAGGGCCGACTGCAGGGCGTCGGCGACCAGCGTCGCGTCCGGCGATGCCACGCGAATCGCGGCATCGCCGTAGAGCTTCAGCGTGCGACCGGCGTGTCGAGCACGACAGGCACGGCACCCGACGCCAGCGCCTCGATCGGCGTCAGGCCAAAGCCTTCCGTATTCGGAAAGGAACGCAAACACGGAAGCGCGCTGATACAGGCGCGTCAGGTCGGCGTCGGGAGAGAAGATCATGGACGCCGACGCGGTCCGCGATGCCGGCCGCGATGGCCAGTGCGCCGAGGTCCTGTCGCGGATGCGTGCGGTTGCTGCCGACCAGTTCGAGCCGCAGGCCGGGAGTGTCCTGGCGATGAGCGCGAATGCCTGCACGAGCGCCGGCACGTGACGCCGGTTGAAGATCGACCCGACGGAACAGTACCAGCGGATCGCGCGACAGGGACGGCGCCCGGGGATATCGACGCCCATGCGGGATCCACGTGGACGTGATCGGCCGGCACGCCCAGGTATCCGGACGATCTCGCCGCGGGAGAACTCCGAGACCGTGAGGACCGCCTTCGCTCGCCGTGCGGCCGCCCGCGCCATGATCTCGCCGCCGCCAGCCTTCCCGCGGACGGAACCACTCCGGGTGAGCGGCAAACGAAACGTCGTGCATCACCACGACAAGCGGCACCGACGTGAGCAGCGGCCCGCCGTAGGCTGGCGCGAAGAAGACGTCGGGCCGATCGCGCCGGACAGCGCAGCCAGGGCGCCCTGCTCCCAGCGTGTGCCGCCGCGCGCCGGGGACGCGAACGACTTCACCTGACAGATCCGGCAGGAGTGCAATGCCTGCGTCGGGCGAATAGATCGTGAACTGGTGTGCGCGGGCCTCCGCGCTGAGGCCCCCACTCCGCAGCAGCCGCTGCGGAGTACCCGGCCAACGCCCGTGGGCTGTCCGCCGAGCTCGCGCCCGTCAACGCCGATGCGCATCGCGTCCCGTCCGTGCCATCAACCCCGTGTAGGCGCCATACAGCGCCCTGGCCGCCGCGTCCCAGTTGAAGCCCGCCGCGTGTGCAAGGCCGCGCGCGCGCATGGCCTCCGCGCGATCCCTGTCCGTCAGCACCGCGTGGATCGCATCGGCGAGCGCCCGCTGATCCTCCGGCGTCCACGGTCAGGCCGGCATCGCCGACGACCTCCGGCAAGGCACCGCGATCGGACGTCACCACCGGGATGCCCAGCGACATCGCCTCGAGCACCGGCAAGCCCGAAGCCTTCGTGGAACGACGGCAGCACCAGCAGTCGGGCGCCTTCATGCAGCGCGCGACGGTCGGAGCCGGCCACATATCACGTAGTCGACTCGATCGGCGAGGGAGCCGTTCGCATCCGCTCACCCAGCCTTCGCCGCCGGGCCGCAGGCCGCCGGCGATCCGCAGGCGCGGCAGGTCCGGCATGCGCGACGACAGGTCGACCCACGCATCGAGCAGCGCGCCGAGATTCTTGCGCGGTTCGAGGCGTGCCAACGAACAGGACGTAGCCATTCTCCGGCGGTCGGCGGTCCATCGGCGCCCCAATCCAGGCGGGAATCCCGGGTCGGCACACGACGATGCGTTCGCCCGGGACACCGAGAGACGTCTCGACGGAGCGCGCCGTGTCAGAGGAGTTGACGACGACCAGCGCCGCGCGCGCCAGTGGTCACGCACCAGCGCCGCGTAGTCCCGCCGGATCTCGGCGCTCGTGCGTTCGGGGTGATGCAGGAAGTCGAGGTCGTGCACGGTGACGGCCGACTGCGCACCGCCCGACGGGATCAGGAGGATGGAGCGACTGCACGATGTCGGCTGGTCCGGCCAGCCGGTCGATCGCTGGCCACCCCAGGCGATGCCAGGCGTAGGAGAGCAGGCGCACCGGTACGCCGGTCCACGATCCGCGTTCGTGGCCAGCCTGAAGCCACGTCCGGACCGGGGCGATCGGCCCAGGAGCTTGTGAAGAGCACAAGCTCGTCGCCGGGCTGCAGTTGGCGGGCCAGGCCGGCCGCCCAGCTCGTGGGCGTGCTCGCCGACCCGGTCCGTTCCTTCGAGCGCGGGCCGGTAGTCGAGCAGAATCCTCACGGTCGAGAAGGCTAGCAGGGCCGCGGCGCCGGGCACAACCCGGAGTATTTGAAGCGGAAGTCGCTTGCTGGTCAGTATGTTGACAGCATTTCTGACGCTGTGGTAACGTTTCAGCCTTTGCAGCCTCAGCGACGGGGTTGGCACGCGGATGAAGATTGCGGTTGTTGGGACCGGATACGTCGGCCTGGTCGTGGGCGCCTGCCTCGCCGAGACCGGCAACGACGTCGTCTGCGTGGACAAGGTCGAGGCGAAGGTCCGGATGCTCCGCCGCGGACGGATGCCCATCTACGAGCCGGGGCTCGAGGAGCTGGTCAGCGCAGCACCAAGCGCAAGCGGCTCACCTTCACCACCCAGCTGACCAAGGCGGTCGGCGCCGCGGAGATCGTCTTCATCGCCGTGGGCACGCCGCAGGGCGAGGACGAGGTCAGCGGACCTGCGGCATGTGGCCGACGTAGCCAGGAAATCGCCCGGGCGATGAACGGTTACAAGGTGATCGTCGACAAAGAGCACGGTGCCGGTCGGCACCGCCGCGAGAGTCCGCGACATCGTCCGCCGCGAAACGACCCATCCCTTCAGCGTCGTCAGCAACCCCGAGTTCCTGAAGCAGAGGCGCGGCCGTCGAGGACTTCCTCAAGCCGGATCGCGTCGTCATCGGCGCCGAGGACGACAAGGCGCCGCCGCATCATGCAGGAGCTGTATGCGCCGTTCACGCCGGACGGGCGCTCCGGTGATGGTGATGGATTGCGCCAGTGCCGAGCTGTGCAAATGCGCGGCAAACGCGCTGCTGGCGACGAAGATCTCGTTCATGAACAGAGGTGGCCAACGTCTGCGAGCTGTTCGGCGCAGACGTCGACGGGTGCGCCGCGCGGTCGGATCCGATCGCCGGATCGGGCCCTCGTTCTGTTTCCCGGCGTCGGCTACGGCGGCAGCTGCTTCCCCAAGGACGTGAAGGCCATCCTGCACTTCTCCGGGCGAGCAGGGTGCGAGTTCAAGACGCTGAAGGCCGTGGAAGCCGTCAACCAGCGGCGAAGTCGCGGCTCGTCGACAAGATGCAGGCCCACTTCCGGGTCGCTGAAGGGCAAGACCATCGCGTTGCTGGGGCCTGGCCTTCAAGCCGCGCACGGATGACATGCGCGAGGCGCCTGCCATTACGATCGTCGAAAGCTGGTGGCGGCCGGCGCGAAGGTGCAGGCGTTCGATCCCGAAGCGATGAAGGTGGCCAAAGGCATCTTCGGGAGCAGGATCACGCTTGCCGATGGCAGCTACGAGGCGCTCAAGGGCGCCGACGCGCTGGCAATCGTGACGGAGTGGAGCGAGTTCGCGAGCCTGACTTCGTGAAGATGCGCAAGCTGCTCAAGAGCGCCCGTGATCTTCGACGGGCGGAACATCTACAGCCCGGCGACCATGAAGGAGCAGGGCTTCACCTATTTCTCGATCGGACGCGTGATGTCCCGACTGCGCGGAATCCTGACGGATCCCGCTGCTGTCAGTCGTGATGCCCGTCTACAACGAGCGGGAGACGATCGAAGAGATCATCGGACGCGTGCTGGCGGTGCCGATCCGCATCCAGCTGATCGTCGTCGACGATGGGTCGAAGGACGGCACCCGTGACATCCTGACGGCGCTCGAGCAGAAGCACGACTTCACGCTGATCTTCCAGGAGCGCAATCAGGGCAAGGGCGCGGCGCTGCAGGCGCGGCTTCCAGGAAGTGGCCGGCGACCTGGTCGTCATCCAGGACGCCGACCTCGAGTACTCGCCCGAGGAATGTCCCGCAGCTGATCGAGCTCATCTGCCAGGGCAGCGCCGACGTCGTCTTCGGCTCGCGGTTCCTCGGCCGCCACCGCGTGTTCCTGTTCACGCACTACCTGGGCAACCGGCTGCTGACGCTGGCATCACCAACGTCCTCTGCAACACGATGCTGACCGGACATGGAGACCTGCTACAAGGTGATGCGCATGGACGTGCTCCGGTCGATGACGCTCAAGTCCGAACGGCTTCGGGATCGAGCCGGAGCTGACGGCGAAGATCTTCAAGCGCGGCTACCGCGTGTACGAGGTGCCGATCACCTACGACGGGCGCGACTACGACGAAGGCGAAGAAGATCACGTGGCGCGACGGCTTCGTCGCGCTCTGGGTGCTGCTGAAGTACCGCTTCACGAGTGAAGATCCTTCTCCGGCTGCTTCGCTATGCGGCACCCTATCGCCTGCGGCTCGCCGTGGGCGATCGCGGCGATGCTCGTCTACGCGGCGGCATCGGCGGTGCTCGCCGCGCTAGATCAAGCGCATCTTCGACATCGTCCTGCCGCATCAGCAGCAGGTGGGGCGAGCGTGGCGGCGGCCATCATCGGACTCTACCTGCTGAAGGGCATCGGCGCGTATTCTCCGACTACCTGATGACGGACGTCGGCCAGCGCGTGGTCCGCGACCTCAGCGCTCAGCTGCTACAGGCACATGGTCGGGCAGTCGGCGGCCTTCTTCGCGCGCGCACGCACGGCGGCCAGCTGCTCTCGCGGTTGACGCAACGACGTCGGGCAGGTGCAGCACGTCGTCTCCGAGACGGTCGGCGACCTGCTGCAGGAAGGCCTGGGCGTCTGGTCGGCTACGCGGCGCTGCCTGTTCTACCACGACGCGCGGCTCGCGATGGTCTGCGTGACCGGCGGCGCCGATCATCGTCTATCCGCTGGCGAAGCTTGGGCAGCCAGCTGCGGAAGACCAACCGGCGAAGCCAGGAAGCCCTCGAGCACCTCACGCACGTGGCAGGCGAGGCATTCACCGGCCACCGGATCGTGAAGGCGTTCGGCGCAGAGGCGCGTGAGGGCGCGAAGTTCCGCGAGGCATCCGACGAGCTCTATCGCACGAACATGCGCGTGACGCGCGATTGTGTCCGTGCTGCCGCCGATCGATGGAGATGCTGGGCGGCGTTCGCCATCGCGGGGCGCTGTGCTGCGACGGCGCGCACTCGATTGCCGCAGGACGCCTCACCAGCGGCGAGTTCGCGGCGTTCGTCGCCGCGCTGCTGTTCATGTACGCGCCGATCAAGAAGCTGAGCCGCGTGAACGCCAGCCTGCAGCAGGCCATCGCCGCAGCCGAGCGCATCTTCGAGGTGCTCGATCGCCCACACGGAGGTCCGCGAGCGGCCCGGCGCCACCGTGCTGCAGCCTTTCCGTGAGTCGGTCGAGTTCCGCGACGTTGTGTTCGCCTACGACGACGCAGGCGAGGCCGATTCTCAGGGGCGTCAGCTGCACCGTGTCGCGCGGCCAGGTCGTGGCGCTGGTCGGGCGGAGCGGCGCGGGCAAGACGACGCTGGTGAACCTGGTGCCGCGGTTCTTCGACGTCACCGGCGGCGCGCATCCTGATCGACGGCGTCGACGTCCGCGGACGTGACGCTGGCCTCGCTGCGCGCGCAGATCGGCATCGTCACGCAGGAGACGGTCCTCTTCGACGACACCGATCGCGCAGCAACATCGCCTACGGCCGTCCCGACGCTTCCGCGGCCGAGATCGAGGCGGCGGCACGCGCCGCGCACGCGCACGAGTTCATCGCGACGCTGCTCGCAGGGCTACGAGACGATGATCGGCGAGCGGGGGCAGCGCCTGTCGGGCGGCCAGCGTCAGCGGCTCGCGATCGCGCGTGCGCTGCTGAAGAACTCGCCGCATCCTGATCCTGGACGAGGCCACCTCGTCGCTCGACGCCGAGTCGGAGCTGCTGGTGCAGGAAGCGCTGTCAACCTGATGAAGGACCGCACGTCGTTCGTCATCGCGCACCGGTTGTCCACCGTCCGGCAGCGCGGACGCCATCATCGTGATGGACCGTGGCCGCATCGTCGACATCGGCGCGGCACGACGAGCTGCTCGGCGCGAGGTGGCCTATACCGCGCCTGCACGACGCTGCAGCTCGTGCGAGCCAGCGCGGCCCATCGCGGGTGGCATCGTTCGCCGACGGCGTCGATCTCAGGCTGAGGCGCACGGACAGGTCGTGATCAAGAGCATGACGGGGTTTGCCGCCCTGACGCGTGAGGACGATCGAGGCGGCGCTCGAACGTCACGTTGCGCGCGGTGAACCACCGCTTTCTCGACGTGCAGCTGCGAGAATGCCGCCGCGTCGCTCGGCGATCAGGAGGCGCGCATCCGGGCGCTCGTGCAGCAGGTGATCGCGCGCGGGCGGGTGGAGAGTCAGCGTCGGCAGTGCAGCCGAAGCGCCGGTCGTGCGCACGTGGAGCTGAACGAGGCGTTCGTCTCGCGCCCTGGAGCACGCGCTCGAGCGCGCGCGGCTCAGGGGCGTCGTCGCGGGCGCACCTGACGCCCGGCGACCTGCGTGCGGCTGCCGCACGCTGACGATCGTCAAGCCGGCCGAGACGACGGAGGCGGACGTGGCGCGCCGTCGCCGCGACGCTGGCGCAGGCCGTCGAAGAGGCCGTGCGGGCGCCTCGAGCGCAGATGCGCGTGCGCGAGGGCGAGCACCTGCGGCACGGACCTGGACGCCCGCCGATGCGACTCTGGCGGCGCTCATCGAGCGGCATCGCGGTCGCGGCGGCCGATGGCCAGGCCGGCGTCGCAGGCGCCGCCTGAGCGCGCGCGTCGCCGAGCTCAGCGCCGACCGTCCGCGGATCGCACCGCCGTCGCGCAGGAGATCGTGCGCGTCGTGGGCCGATCGGACATCAGCGAGGAGGTCACGCGTTTTCGCGGCGCACCTCGCAGCACTGGGTCGCGCTCGTCGGAGGCCGCCGAGCCCTGCGGCCGCAAGCTCGACTTCCTGCTGCAGGAGATGAACCGCGAGATCAACACCATCGGCTCGAAGGCCGACGGCGGCACGGTGTCCGGAGCTGGTGGTGACGGCGAGAGGCCGAGCTCGAGAAGATGCGCGAGCAGGTGCAGAATGTCGAGTGAGGTGCGCGGCCAGCTCTTCATCATCTCGGCGCCCTCGGGCACCGGCAAAACGACGCTGGCCGAGCGTCTCGTGCAGGTGATGCCGGATCTCGCGCTCTCGCGCTCGTTCACCTCGCGCCCGCCCCGCGCCGGCGAGCTGGATGGCGTCGACTATAATTTCATCAGCCGCGAGCGCTTCGAGGTCGATGATCGCGGGCGGCGAGCTCCTGAGATGCGCGGACGTGTTCGGCAATCTGCTGCACGGACCTCCGCGGCGACGACCGAGCAGGCGCTCGCGCATGGGCAGGACCTCGTGCTCGTGATCGACGTGCAGGGCGCCCGGCAGGTGCGCAGCCAGACCGATGGCAGCGTCGGCATCTTCGTCCTGCCGCCGTCCTTTCCGGTGCTCGAGGAACGGCTGCGCGGGCGAAGCAAGGACACCGAGGCGCAGATTCAGCGGCGCCTCGCCGTCGCGCGAAGCGAAGTGAGCGCCGTGACCGACTACGACTACGCCGTCGTGAACGACGATCGTGGAGTCGGCCGTGGGGCGGCTGCGGTCGATTGTCGAGGCCGAGCGGGCGCGGTTCCGCCGGATGAAACCGGTGGCAACCGGCATCATCAAAAGTTTCGGGTAGCCATGGCTCTCATCGCCCTCGGCGTGACCGGCGGCATCGGCGCCTACAAGGCCGTCGAAGTCGCGCGCCTGCTGCAGAAGCGCGGGCACGACGTCGCAGGCCGTCATGACGCGATCGGCGCGGCAGTTCGTCGGCGAAGCTCACGTTCGAGGCGATCACCCGCCGGCGCGTGATCACCGAGTCAGTGGTCGCGCCGGCGCGAACGCCGACATCGAGCACATCGCGCTCGCCTCGAGCATCGGCCTTGCTGCTCGTCGCGCCGGCCACCGCGAACGTCATCGGCAAGTTCGCGCAACGGCATCGCCGACGACTTCCTGTCGTCGCTCTATCTCGCGACGACGGCGCCGGTGCTGATGGCGCCGGCGATGAACACGCAACATGCTCGAGCACCCGGCGGTGCGGCAGAACGTGACGGCCGCTGAGCGCGCGCGGCGTGCAGCTTCGTCGATCCGGGCGACGGGCTATCTGGCGTGCGGCTGGATCGGCAAGGGCCGACTCGGCGGAACCGGATGCCGTTGTCGACGCGGCCGAGCGGCTGCTTCGGCGCGGCGCGGATCGCTGCATCGGCCGGCGGATTGTGGTCACCGCGGGCCCGACGCTCGAGATCATCGATCCCGTGCGCTTCATCGGCAATCGCTCGAGCGGACGCATGGGCATACGCGATCGCCGCGGAGGCCTGGCGCGCACGGGCGCGGACGGTGACGCTGGTGACCGGGCCGACCACACTCGGCCGCGCCGCCGGTGGCTCGCGCGTGGTTCGCGTGCGGAGCGCCGCGAGATGCGCACGCGGCCGTGATGGAGCGCCGCCGACGGCGCCGACGCGCTCGTCATGGCCGCGGCCGTGGCCGAACTACACGCCGGAACCGGTCGCGGCGACGCAGAAGATCGCGCACGATCTGGCGACCGCTGAACCTGCGGCTCGTTCCGACGCCGGACATCCTCGCGGAGCTGGCGTCGCGCCGGCAGCGCGAGCGGCGCGACGCCCGGTGCTGGTGGGCTTCGCCGCCGAGACCGACCGACGTGCTGGCGCGGGCGAAGCCAAGCGCCAGCGCAAGGCGCGTCGACGTGATCGTCGCCAACGACGTGTCGCGTGAGCGACGCCGGCTTCGACGTCGACAGCAACGCCGTGACGCATCGTCGATGACGCGGGCGCGGAAGACGCTTCCGCTGCAGTCGAAGGCTGACGTTGCCGCGCGCCTTCTGGCGATCGCCTGGAACGCGTGGCTGTTGACGGCCACGCCGCGCAGCCGGAATCCACGCGTGACCGACCGCCGCGACCTCGCGGCGCACCTGCGCATACTTCGAAGAGATCGGCGTCCGGGCATCTCGCGCGACGCCGCGCTGGCGCGGCGTGGCGGAGCGACGGGCCGATGCAGTCGCGCCAGTTCGGCGTTCGACGCCCTGTGGCACCGCGCAGCACCCGTCGCAACCGAGCACTGCGATCTCGTCTCCAGGCGATCCGTGCCGACATCGGCGACTGCACGCGCTGCAAGCTGCACAGCTGGGCCGCACGCAGATCGTCTTCGGCGTCGGGAATCCGAAGGCGCGGCTGATGTTCGTCGGCGAAGGCGCCCGGCGCGGACGAAGACGTGCAGGGCGAGCCGTTCGTCGGACGCGCCGGGCAGCTGCTGACGCAGATCATCAAGGCGATCGGGCTTCGCGCGCGACGAGGTCTCACATCGCCAACGTCGTCGAAGTGCCGGCCGCCGGGCAACCGCAATCCCGAGCCCGACGAAGATCGCGCGCGTGCGAGCCGTTCCTGCTCACGCGCAGATCGACGCTATCCGGCCGCGCGTCATCGTCGCGCTCGGCAAGTTCGCCGCGCAGACGCTGCTCGCGACCGACGCACCCGATCTCCCGCCTCCGCGGCGCAGTTCCACTTCGCTGCGCGGCGTCGACGTCATGCCGACCTTCCACCCGTCCTACCTGCTCCGCAACCCGCGGCGCAAGCGTGAGGTGTGGGACGACATGAAGATGGTCATCGCTCGACTCAAGGACGAAGGACGAGGGACGAAGGGCGAAGGCTAGGCCTGGCGTGCTGATTTCGGTCGCGGTTCCTGTCCCTGCGCTCCCACTCCTCACGTATCGCCTCCCGCCGGACTCTCCAGGAGCCGTGCGTGGCGCCCGCGTGCTGGTGCCGCTCGGCCGCCGCACGGTCACGGGCATCGTCGTCGGGCCCGCTCGAAGGTCCGGAGCCAGACGGCGATTCGTGACGCCACCGAGATTCTCGACGCCACGCCGTTTCTGCCCGACGAGGTCGTGGACCTCGCCCTGTGGGTGGCCGACTACTACCTCGCGTCGCCTGGCGACGCGCTGGCGTCGGCAGCCCGCCGTTCGCCTGGCTCGAGAGCGAGCCGCACTACGAACTGACCGGAGGAAGGGCGCCGCATGCTCGGATGGGCCGGCCGCCGGAGATCCGCTGCTGCGCGCACTGGACCGTGGCCCGTCGGACGCTGCGGGGCCTGATCGGCAGGGCGGCGTGAATCGAAGGCGGTCGAGACCGCCCTCCGCGGCTTCGAACGCAAGGGGCTCGCGCGCGCGCACATGCGCTGCCGGCTCGCACCGGAGGATTCCGAACCGAGTGGCTGGCGTCGCTGACGCCGGCCGGCGCGTCGGCTGCACAGGCGCTCACCGCCGGGCAATCGCTCCCAGGTCTCGGCGAACGCCAGCAGGCGAGCATGACGACGCTTGCGGCGTCAGCCGTGCCGCTGACGCTGGGGCGCTGCGCGAGCGGGGAAGCGACCTCGGCTCACGCTCCGCCGGCTCGCGAGCCGCGGCCTCGTTCATCTCGAGGAGCGGCGGCTCGACCGCGATCCCTTCGCGGCGGGCGCGGCGCTCGATGTTCCCCTGGAAGCGGTGCGCGAGCTCACCGCGGATCAGCAGTCGCGCCGCGGCGCTGACCGCGCTGGCCGGCGAGCAGCGCTTTACACGCGGCGCTGCTGCACGGCGTGACCGGCAGCGGCAAGACAGAGCTGCTACCTGCGGCTGGCGCGCCACGCCATCGCGCGCCGGACGCCGCGTCCTGGTGCTCGTGCCCGAGATCGCGCTGACGCCGCAGATGGCCGCGCAGTTCCGGGCTGCGTTCGGCGATCGCGTGGCGATTCAGCACAGCGGCACTGTCCGACGGCGAGCGTCACGATCAGTGGCACCGGATCCGCGCTGGCGACGTCGACGTCGTCGTCGGCACCCGCTCGGCCGTGTTCGCGCCGCATCGAACGCCTCGGGCTCATCGTCGTCGACGAGGAGCACGACGGCTCCTACAAGCAGGACGAGAGCGCCGCGCTACCACGGCCGCGACGTCGCCGTCGTGCGGGCGCAAGCGGCGCGGCGCGCTCGTCGTGCTCGGCTCGGCGACGCCGTCGCTCGAGTCGTATCACGAACGCCGAGAGCGGCCGATGCGCGACGGTCGTGCTGCCGAGCCGCGTGCTCGATCGTCCGCTGGCCGGCGTGACGATCGTCGACATGCGCGACGAGTACGCCGGCGCCGGGCCCGGACGTGATCCTCAGCCGCGCCCTGGCCGAGGCGATCGGCGAGCGGCTCGACGCGCGCGACGAGCAGGCGCTGGTGCTGCTGAACCGCCGCGGCTATCGCCACCGCGGTCTTCTGCCGGCAGTGCGCCGACGACGCTCGAGTGCCCGCAACTGCAGCGTGTCGCTGACGGTCCACGCCGCGGCACGGCGTCGGCTGCGCGCGCTGCCACTACTGCAACTACTCGGTGCCGCGTGCCGACGACGTGCCAGAAGTGCGCGGCGCCGTATCTCGAGCAGATCGGCTTCGGCACCGAGCGCGTCGAGGCCGAAGTCGAGCGCGCTGTTTCCGGCGCGCACGCGTCGGGCCGCGTCGATCGCGACACGATGCGGCAGCGCGGGGCGCTGAGCCGCATCCTCGCGCGATTCGCGGCGCGGCGAGCTCGACGTGCTCGTCGGCACGCAGATGATCGCGAAGGGGCACGACTTTCCGCGCGGTCACGCTGGTCGGCGTCGTCTCGGCGGACGTGGGCCTCGGTCTCGCCGACTTCCGCGCGGCCGAGCGCACGTTTCAGCTGCTGACGCAGGTGGCCGGCCGCGCAGGACGCGGCGAGCGATCCCGGCGCGGCCATCATCCGAACGATCAATCCGGAGCACTACAGCGATTCGCGCTGGCCTGCCGGCAGGACTACGCCGGCGTTCTACGCGGAAGAGCGGCGCTATCGCCGGGGCCATGCACTACCCGCCGGCCGTCGGCGATCGTCAACGTCGTGATCCGCGGCGAGGCCTTGCCGATGCGATGGAGGCGCGCGGCAGATCTCGCCTCGAAAATGCCCCGAAGTGCCGGCATCGGCGTCCTGGGGCCTGCGCCGGCGCCGCTGGCGCGGCTGCGCGGCGAGTACCGTGCGCAGGTGTTTCTCAAGGGCCGACATCGATGCGCGATGCGCGATTGCGCTTCGGTCGGCTCTGGCGTCGCTGCCTGATCTCGCGCGGCGCGTGACGCGTGGACTGTGGATCCGTCGGTCTCGAGCGAGAGGCCGTGTCTGGTGCTGCGTGCGGTGCCTGGTGCGTGCTCAGGCCGATGCGCTGCGCTCTCGGCAGCCAGGTCGGACCACGCACTTCGCACCTGGCACCAAGCACCAGGCACCGCACCTGGCACTCACCACTCAGCACCCAGCACGGGCAAGCGTGCGAGTGCTGGTGCTCTTGAAAGCTCGAGCGGCTCAATCGGTGCGGGCGTGAAGCACAGGACGAACATGATCAGCGCAAAGAGCGCCAGCCACTGGCGCGCCGGGTCGAGCGGCGTGCTCCTCGTCGAGCACGGGCGGATGCTGTCGCGCCAGCGATGTAGAGCATCGCGATGATGAGCGCGGTCCAGACGATACCAGCTGGTGGAGTGGTGCACAGCACCGACAGCGCCGTCGCCAGCCCCAGCGTGCATGATGCGAGTGGCGCGCGCCGGCCGAACATGGCATGCGATGTGGCCGCCATCGAGCTGACGCGATCGGGAAGAGAGTTGAGCGCCGTTGGCCAGCAGGCCAAACCAGGCGGCGAACGCGATCGGGTGCATGTTGACCTCGAACAGCCATCGGGCGGCTTGCCCCAGACCAGCCACGATGCGCGCCTTGAAGAGCAGCGGCTCGCCGAGCTCGAGCAGCCTTCCATGTTCGGAGGCTCGGGCATCGACGTTCGACCACCAGCACGCCGAGGAGCAGCGCCGGCACCGCCACCAGAAAGCCTGCGATCGGACCGGCAATGCCGATGTCGAACAGCGCCTTCTTCTACGGGATGGGCTGACGGATGCTGATCAACGCGCCGAAGGTGCCGGTCAGGAACGAGGAACGGCGGCCGGGCAGGAAGAAGGGGAGCGTGGCGTTCACGCGGTAGCAGCGGCACGCCGAGTAGTGCCCCATCTCGTGGCAGCCGAGGATGCGAGGATCGTCAGCGCTATGCGCAAGCCCGTACGACAGCGAGGCCAGTCGTACAGGCGCACCTGACGCATCCCGGAAATTGCTGGCGAACGACGCGTATGTGCAGCGTCCGAGTCATCGTCGTCGTGTCGACGAAGGTGAGCCAGGACAGCAGCGGGACGTGACAGCCAGACGCGGTCCTGCACGCCGGCACCGCCGCATCCGGTGCGCAGCGGCGTGGGTTCGGGCGTGATTCAGAGGAGGTTCGACGAGGCCTGTCACTCGCCGCTCGTCGCGCCGCGCGGAGCCACTGCCGGGTCAGGACCGATGTTCTGCAGGTCCTTGCCGGGCTTGAAGCGGATGGTGCGGCCCGGGAGGATCCGCACTTCCTTGCCGGTCCGCGGGTTGCGGCCGATGCCGCGCTTGCGCGGCTTCACCTGGAAGACGCCGAAGCCGCGCAGCTCGATCCGTTCGCCGCGCTGCATGGACACGCGCATCGCGTCGAACACGGCATCGACGGCCAGCTCGGCCTTCACCTTGGTGATGTCGGCGATCTTCGGACACCTCGTTCACGATGTCGACCTTGATCATGCTCGGGCGCCCCAGCGGCCCGATAAGTATCATAGAGAGAGTCACTTACGCTGTCAAATCGGGGTCGCGCGGCGCGGTTGTCGACAACCGGCCCAGTCTGGCGCATTACGAGCCAGAGCGCGTCGGTCCCGCCTGCAATCCGTCGTGGCTCGCCGCGTCCGTCGTCGTGCTGGTTGGCCGACCCAACGTCGGCAAGTCCACGCTGTTCAATCGGATCACGAGGACCCGCCGCGCGATCGTGACCGCCGATCGCCGGCACCACGCGCGATCGTCATCGCGCAGCGCGGTCACATGGCGCGGCACCGACTTCATGCTGCGTCGACACCGGCGGCATGTTCGGCGCGACCGAAGATCCGCTGCATCAAATGGTTGCGGAGCAAGGGCGCGCAGGCGATCACGCAGGCCGACCTGCTGTTGCTGGTCCTCGATGGCCAGCGAGGGCTGCGTCCCCGGCGACCTCGAGATCGTGGCAAAGCTGCGCGCGGTCCGGATACGCCCGATCCTTGCTCGCGGTCAACAAGACCGACGATGCGCAGGCCCGCGCAGGCGGCGATCGAGTTCTACGAGCTGGGCTTCGATCCGCTGTTCGGAGATCTCGGCCGAGCACGGCGACCGGCGTCGGCGATCTGCTGGACAGATCGCACGCCTGCGGAAGAATCGGACCCGGCAGCGAGGACACCGACCAGGCGGCCGACGAGCACGGTCACGGATACGACGACGCGCCCGAGGAACGTCGCGCCGACCGCGGCGCGAGCGGCGATCGCCATCGTCGGCCGGCCGAACGCCAGGCAAGTCGTCGCTGGTCAACCGGTTGCTGCGCGAGAGCGGATGCTCGTCAGCGACGTGCCGGGGACGACGCGCGATGCGGTGGACTCGGTGCTGACGCTGGCACAAGCGCAAGTTCCGCATCGTCGACACGGCAGGCATCCGACGGCCGGGTCGCGTCGCGGCAGACGGGCAGGTGGAGTCGCTCAGCGTGCTGGTGGCGCGCCGCGCGATCGAGAAGGCCGATGTCGTCGTGCTCGTGGTGGATGCGTCGCGGGCGGCGACCGATCAGGACGCGGCGATTGCCGGTGAGGCGAGATCGCCGGGCCGCGGCGTCATCATCGTCGCGAACAAGTGGGATCTGATGAAGGGCGCGGTCAGATTTCGTGAAGCAGTTCGACGAGGAGCTGCGGCGGCAGCTGAAGTTCCTGGACTACGCGCCGCTCCTGCACGTGTCGGCGCTGAGCGGCGAGCGCGCGCCGAAGCTGCTCGAAGCGATCGACCGCGTCGCCGAGTCGCGCCTGAAGCGCGTGCCGACCGCCGGAGCTGAACCGCTTCGTGCAGGCCATCACGGCGCAGCACCCGCCGCCCAGCCCGGGCCGTCGACACGTGCGCAGTGCTGTACGCGGCGCAGACCAGCGTGGCGCCGCCGACGTTCGTGTTCTTCACGAACGTCGCGACGATCGTTTCACTTCTCATGCGAGCGGTTCCTGCTGAACCAGATCCGCGACAAGTTCGGGTTCGCCGGATCAGCCCATCCGACTCCAGGTGCGACGCCGCGGTGGGAAGGCGAGAGAGGCGTGAATGAAGTGCGAAGTTGGAAGTGCAGAAGTGCTAGTGGAGTGCTGAGTGGGAAGTGGAAGTGAGTTGGCGAACTGGGCTGGATCTGCACGTTGCCACTCCACGTCCTACTGTTCACTCCACGCCTCCACTTGGCACTTCGCACTTCCAACTCGGCACTTCAGCGGTGTTATACTTCTGAGTCGGCTCTCGATGGCCCAGGCTTCTGCCGAGTCTCCGAAGCGCGGCTGGTTGAAGGCCGCTGAGGTCTGCGAGCTGGCGCAGCTCAGCCCTACGTGCTCCGCACGTGGGAGATGGAGTTCTCCGATCTCGGCGTGGTCAAGTCGCCGGGTGGCCCGCGGGTGTATCGGCGGACCGATCTCGAGCGCGTCCTCCGGATCAAGCGGCTGGTCTTCGGCGAAGGCCTGACCGCTCGCGGCGGGTGCGCGGCGGAAGATCGAGGAGGAGCGAGCTGGCAGCGATGAGCTGCCGTTCGACGACGAGCCGGCGGCCGAGCGGCGCGGCGCTCTCGGCCGAACACGCGGCGGCGGATCGTGAAGGTTCGCGACGAGCTGCGGGGCCTGCTGGCGATGCTGAGCCGGCCGCGCGGCAACTGGGCGGCCGGACCCGGAGCCGATCGCAGCGGCACGGGCCGCCCCGGCACGCAAGGCCGCACCCGCGAGGTCGTGAAGCGGACGCGCGACGAAGAGCAAGACCGCAAGCCCGCGCGGGCGCGGGTAGCTCGCGCACCCACGCAGAGTCGGGACGTAGCGCAGTCTGGTAGCGCACCTGAATGGGGTTCAGGGGGTCGCTGGTTCGAATCCAGTCGTCCCGACCCACTTCACTCGCGGTCCATTCCGGGGACATGGGTGACACGTCATTCCGGAGACATGAGTAGCACCTTCGCCGAGCGTTCCGATCAGGCGGGCGTTCCACTTGACATCTCAGTGAAGCCATGCGACCGTGGAGCGACGACTCCACTGCGATGGCCGGTGAACGACCCGCACCCGATCGCGTCGAGTTGCTGCAGGGCACGCTCGACCTCATCCTCCTGCGCGCTGGCGACCATGGGGCCGCAGCATGCGTGCGGCCTGGCCGCGCGACTGGCACAGGTGGCCGACGATCCGTTCCCGCTCAATCAGGGCACGATGTCGCGCCGCGCTGGTCAGGCTCGAGCAGAAGGGCTGGATCCGCGGGACCTGGCAGCGCAGCGAGAACAACCGCGAGGCCAGAGTACGCACTGCAATCGAGAGGCCTGGCGCCCGCGCGCTCGAGCGTTTAGGCCGAGCGCTGGCGCGGCTGGCCGGCCTCGTCGACAAGCTCCTGATGAGCGAAGGCTAGCAATGTCCGAGGCGCGGCGTTTCCTTCAGAGGCTCCACAACCCTGTTTCGATCGGGCTCTGCCGAAGTCGCAGCTCGACCGCGAAGTGTCCGCATCTGGCGCTGCTCGAGGACGAGTTCATTCGGCCAGGGGATGCTCGGCGGACGAGGCAGCCCTCGGCCGCCAGGCGTCGCTTCGGCGGAGTCGACCAGACGAAGGAGCAGCACGCGTGACGCCCGGTCCTTCGTCTGGGTCGAGGATCGTCGGACGCGCGACATCCGCTACGCCGTCCGCGCCCTGGCCAGGACGCCTGGCTTACGCCGTCGCCGCGATGCTCACGCTGGCGATCGGGATCGGCAGCTAGCACCGGCCGTCTTCAACCTGATCAACGCGGTGCTGCTGCGGCCGCTGCCGGTGCCGAACGCCGACCGCGTCGTGATGGTGTAACGTGACGCGTCGAAGTTCGGATTTCCGCGGAACGACGTCGCGCCGATCGTCTACGGCGCGTGGGCCAGCCAGAACGACGTGTTCGACGCGCTCGCGGCGTCGGCCGAGTTCGGCGCCGTTCTGCAGAACAACGGCGAACCTCTTCGCGTCAGCGGCCGTCGAGTCACCAGCTCGCTGTTCGAGCGTCCTCGGCGGCGCGTCACGCGCTTCGTCGGACGCACGTTCCTGTCAGACGGAGGACCGACCCGGCGGGCCGAAGGTCGTCGTGCTCAGCTTCGGCCTCTGGCAGCGTCGGTTCGGCGGCGACCACTCACTGGTCGGTCGCACTATCGTCCTCAACAACGAGCCGTATGCGTCAGTCGGCGTGATGCCGAGACGTTCCGGTTCCTCGAGACTACGTCGGCCTGTGGGTGCCCGGCGGCGTTCACCGCCGAGGAACTGACCGGCGAGCGCGCTACCTGGCCGTGGCGGGGACGGATGAAGCCCGGCCTCGGCGAGCTCAGGCGTTCGCGCCAACCTCGACACCACCGGTGCCCGAGCGGTGCAACGGCTTCCGGAGCACGTCGCGATCACCGCGCGCGGTCGTCGTGTCGCTGAAGGACGCGGTCTCAGGCGGCGCGCGCGCACGCGATGCTCGTGCTCTCGCCGCGGTCGGCGTCGTCTTGCTCGATCACGTGCGCGAATCTTGCCAGCCTGCTCCTGGCGCGCGAGCGGCATCGTGGCCCGGATTGCGCTGCGCGGCGCGCTGGGCGCGATCGCGCCGGACGTGTCATCCGCCAGTTGTTGACCGAGAGTGCCGTGCTCTCGGTGTCGGACTGATCCTGGGGATCGTGCTGGCCTGCTGGTCTCTCGCATTCCTCGAGCAGCTCGTGCCGCCCGCGATGACGCGTGTTCACGTCGCCTTCGCTCAACGGCGCGACGCGCTCGCCGTGGCGGCCGCCGTATCCGTCGCAACCGGGCTGCTCTTCGGCCTCGCTCCCGCGCTGAGCGATGACGCGGCCGTCGTTGACCGACGCCTTGAAGAGCAGCGGCCGAGGGCACCTCGGGCGGACAACGCGGGCCGCGGCCTGTTCGTCGTCGCCGAGTGGCGATGACGCTCGTCTCTGCTTCGTGGCCGCGAGTCTACTGTTGCAGACCTTTACAGGATGCGCTACGCGGATCTCGGCGTGCGAGCCCGAGGGGCCTGCTCACGCTCCGCACGGCGTTGCCCAGGATCGATACGAAGACCTTCGCCGCGCCGCGTCGTCTACGACCGCGTGCTCGATGGCGTCCAGCGCCTGCCGGGCGTCGTCTCGGCAGGCTACACCACGTCGGTGCCGCTCGAGTGGAAGGGCGCGACCAGCCTGTTCACCATCGAGGGCATGGCGCCCGGTCGAGGGCATGGCGCTGCGATAGCCCAACCATCGCGCGAGGTGAGCGCCGGCTACCTGCAAAGCCGTCGGCACGCCGCTCGTTGCGCGGACGCGTACTTCGAGACGACAGACACCGAGCGGTCGATGCCGGTCGTGATCAGTCAACCAGACGATGGCCCGAAATGCTGGCCCGGAAGCGACCCCGTCGGCCAGCGGATCGCGATCGATCAGCGGCCCTGGGCCGGATCCCTGGCTCACCGTCGTCGGCGTGGTGGGCGACGTTCGCCAGATGGGCTTCGACGCGCCCGCCGCGGCAGGATGTTACCTGCCGTACCGGCAGATCGACACGCAGCCGTGGTTCGCGCCCGCGCGATCTCGTCGTAGTGCGCACCGGCGAGCCCGATGGACGCTCGTCGGCGACATCAAACAGGATTGTCCACGCCGTGGACCCGGCGCAGCCGGTCTCGAACATCCGGACGCTCGACGAGGAGTCCTCGACGAGGACGTCGCGTCGCGGCGCGTGGGGACGACGCTGCCTGACGGCGTTCGCCGGCTTCGCGCTGGTGCTCGCGGTCGGTCGGGATCTACGGCGTGATCAGCTTACTTCGTCGCGCAGCACGTGCCGGAGATGGGCGTCCGCATCGCGCTCGGCGCGCAGCGGCGCGGCATCCTGCGGCTCGAAGTTGAGTCAGGAAGGGCTGACGCTTGCTCTGATGGGCGTGCTGCTGGGCGTTGGGCGCTTGGCGTGGCGTGTCACGCACTCGATGTGAGCGCCTGCTGTGCGGCGTTGGCGCGACGGATGTAGCGACGCTTCGCGGGCGGGTCCGTGTTGCTGCTGCTGCTTGGCGTTCGTCGCGAGCTATCTGCCGGCACGCCGTGCGCACGGCGTGGATCCCATCGTGGCATTGCGAGCGGAACGCAGGGCGATGAAGCCCGCCCACGGAGACTCCCGGAAGCTCGAGCGCTCAGACCGGAGGCTGTGACGAGCGCGCGACGCGCTCGACGCTCATCAGCAACTCGTCGCACACGTCGGTGACCTCGGCGACGATGTCGTTCTGCGCCTGGGGAGAGGCCCGTGGCTCGCAGACGGCCCAGCAGATCGTAAAGATCCGTTCCGGTCCGCCGCGCCTCCGAGGCGGCCGCCGTCGTCCGCTTTGCGCGCGTGCCCTCGGCGAGCGCCTTCTCGCGCACTTTCTGGAGCATCTCCCGCATCCGGTCGCTGTCGCGATCGAGCTGGAAGGTCAGATGCTCGTCGCTCCTCGGCTTGCACGCTGTCACCTTGTAGTGGAACTCCTTGCCGTGGTCGTCCACGCTCGGCGCACGGCCCCCAGTCCTGTGCCCCGACCACGTGGCGGTCCCAGAACTCCGGCCAGCCTCGCTCAGGATGTGGCCGAGGAAGGGAAGGTCGCCTCGGACTTCATTGCCGAGAACCACGGCGGCGGCTCGGTCACCGAGACGAATGCTCCATCCGGGCGCCGTTCGAGACACGGCGACGCCCATCGTGTACAGCGCAGGCCGGCCAGCAGCTCGTCACCCATCGCGATCCTCATTCGGCAAGCATGGCGTTCCCGAGCGTCGTGAACGCTTCCTCGACGCCAGCGCCGGTCTTCGCGCTCGTTCGCAGCACGCGCCATCCCGACTGCATCAACCGGACGACGGCGCCATCGTCCAGCGCCCACTCCGGTCGCGAGGTCCGCCTTGTTGAGGACCAGCACGAACGGGACGCGCCCAATCGTTGCGGTCGGCGGCCTCGTGCAGCGCCATCGCCGTGTCGAGCGTCGTCCGGCGCGTGCCATCGGCGCCAGCCGGAGTAGCCGGACGCGCCGCGGAAGTACGACATGCCGGCGCCTTCCTGAAAGTCGTCTTCGCCATAAAGGTCCCAGATCACCAGATCCAGTTCCTGCTCGTTCAGCACGAGGCTCTTCTTCTCGATTTTGCACGCCCACGGTGGTCGAAGTAGCTGTCGGAAGATGCTGTGGACGAACCGCGAGACCAGGCTCGCCTCTTTCCGACGCCGAATCCGCCAAGCAGGCAGATCTTCTTCTGGATCATGGGTGAGTGTCCGTGGCGATGCGCCGTCGTCCAGCTGCGCGGAATGACACGCGCCAGTTTGCGCGCCTTCTCGGTCTCGCTGACGCCGGGAGCGAGCGGTTCAGCCGTGCCCACGCCGCGGGAGACGAAGTCGAGGGCGTCGAAATGCGGGACGGCGGCTGCCTGAGGATGGTCTCGGCCCGCGCGACGCTCAGCGGCGAGTTGATCTCGTCGGATCCGTCGTTGTCCGCGTGCCCGACCAGCTCCACGCGCGCCCTCGCGCGCGAAGGAACCGACACGTTGTTCAGCTCGCCGAGAAGCCGTGCGATTCGATCGATCGTGTCGCTCTGGCCGTCGGCCAGGTCGGCCTCGGCCTTTCAGGAACGTCGAGCGCGAGCGACTCGAGCTGCTGCTTGATCCGGAGGTCGGGTTCGAGGCCCGCATACTGGAATCGCCGGACGCCGGCGATGGCCGGTGCCAGCCGTTCGCTCTCGACGATCCAGCGATCGGACGCCGATCCAGTCGCCGTCAGCACACCGTCCTGGAATCGCAGCGTCACGCCAGCCGGCGGCTGCAGCAGATCGCGTGCGCGCGCGGCCGCGAAGTCAGGAGCAAGCGCCTGGTACGGCTGCCACTGCGCGGCAATCGAGGTCCGCGGCCACGCCGGTTCCAGCCAGCAGTTGCGCGGGGATCGCGCGACGAAGGAGTCGCGAAGGCCTTCGACGAAGAACTTCCCGGCGCGGCGTCCGCTCGACACGACGACGATGCCCGGCTCGCGGCGAAGCTGCCTCGAGATACGTGCTCCAGCGCTGGCGTTCGCGCCATCCCAGGAACAGCCACGTCGCAAGCGCCGAAGCAGGAGCGCGCCGACCACAATCCATCGCCGGTAGGAAGACTTCTTCTCCCGAGGCCTGAGCTGAGAAGCCATGCAGCCTTCCAGAATCGGGCGCGCCCGCTCGAACGGCGCGGCGTCGCCGCGGAAGGCTTTCAGCTCCGGAGGACAGCTGCCGGTGCACCGATTCCAGCGCATCCTGGAACAGCACGCGAGCGTGTGCGGCGCCGTTCCGCGGATGACGCCAGCGACGATCGCGTGCGGCCCCTGCTCGACGATGACGCTCAGATCGCCGATGCGGAGGCGCTTCGAGGCTTTCTGCCGCCGGCGACGCGGAACGAGTCGCGCGCGAAGTCACGAATCGCCGTGAGCATCGCCGACACCTGATCCGGCGTCCTGGCTCGCGCGGGGATCAGCGAGAGGTGCTGCAGCAGCAGGCCGGTTTCGGCGTGAATGAGAAGCACCTGCTCGACCCGATATTGCAGCGTGTTGAGCAGGACGATCTCCGCGAACGGCCTGCCCGTGCGGAACGCGGTCCAGCGCCACTGGAGCGCCCGCCACGAGAAGCTGTGCTCGACGGTGCGATTGAGCGACTCCACCATGCCGGCCAGCGTGTGCGCGATGGCCTTGCGGATGGCCGGACCGATGATGGGGAAGAGCGCGTCGGCGAGAGGGCGCGGATCCCGCCGCACCGGGGACGTGATCGCTTCCTCGACGGTCGGCCCCAGCGCCCGCCTGAGCTGCTCGTCGTCGGGAACGAAGCCGCGATCGCGTCGGGCAGCACGCGGCTGACCTCGCGCGTCTGCGCGGCGGGATCGTGGATGTCTCGCGAAAGATCCTGCAGCTCGCGCTGCTCGGGCCCGACGAGCAGCGTGCGCAGCTCGTCGAACGAGTCATCGGGCGCGCGGCCCGTGCCGACACTGCCAGGGCGTCCGGCGCGCGCGTGCGACCGCGCGCGGCAGCTTCAGCCATTGCGCTCCGCCTCGGCGATCGGCGGGTGGAACTCGTTGGTCGAGGCGCATCGCCATCTCCGTGAGGAGCGACGCGAAGCGCCGTGCGATCCCGTCTTGTCCGAGCGGAGCTGCTGGGCCTCGCGTGCCAAGCGCGGCGAGCACCTCGTCCACCTTCGAGCGCAGATCGTCGGAGAGCCGCTGATGCTGGTCGAGCATCTGCTGCCGGAGATCGCGATGCCCCTTCGCCACCTGCTCGTCGAGCGCCGACGTGCGCTTGTCGTGGGCCTTCGCCGTCTCCTTCAGTTCGCCCGACAAGCTGGTGCGGGCATCGACGCGGTCCGTCCGTTCCGCGCGCAGCTGATCGGCGAGCGCTTCGTCCTCCTTCCGCGCGTACGCCTCCAGGCGCGTCGAGCCGCTTGCGGAGGTCTTCCGCGAGGTCCGATGCTCGCCATGATCAGCCGCTCCTCGAGGCGTGCGAACCGCCGCTCCACCTCGCGCATCTGGCTGCCGAAGGGATGTCGCGGACCTTGTCGATGCTGGCGGCGCCGCCGGTGTCCGTCGCGGCGCGGCTCTCCTCGGTGCCCGCGCCCAACGCGCTGACGACGGCGGCCTGGGGATCGTTGGTGGTGGATCATGGCGGTGTGTCCTCGGTCTGGAAGCCCCCTCGGGCGCACGTGCAGAGCATGCGATCTGGCGAGGAAGTGTCAGCGGAGCGGCGCGCGGCCCGTTAGAACGGGCCTTCGAAGCGCATGGTCTCGAACCCTGTGCCGGTTGAGAACCGGAAGGCTAGCGCTGGCGCCGGAAACGTCGTGCAATGCGACGACAGTGGATGGAAAGGGGCGTGAAATCGTGGGCAACTCGCCGGGACGACGAAGTGGCGGTTTGGTTTAGTTGCCGAGGCGCGGCCAGGGCAGCTCGATCCCCATCGATACCGCGTTGGCGCCGTCGGTCAGGCCGTGCCCGTAGTCGATTCTGACGCCGCCCTTGCCGTGCAGGCCCACGCGAAGACCGGCGCCTATGTCGACGAGCACGCGGTCCCGAGTGGCGGGGCCTTTCCACGCACGCGCGGCATCCACGAAACCGGCGAGCTGGAGCTTCAGCGATGGCATCCGCCGAAGCGAAGCGCAGTGCGTGCCGCCACTCGGCCGATGTCTGCACAATCTGCCGGCCAAAGGCCTCGGTCCGAACGACGCCGTCATCGAGCAATCGATGTGCGCGGCAGCAGCAGGCTGCGCCGACCCCCGGTCCCCGCGCCGTGCCACAAATCCTCCGGCGCACCATCAGCTGACCAGCGCACCGTTGGCCTCGACCAGCAGCAGATTGTTCACCGCGTCGTTTGATGATCGCCAGCGCACGCTTCCGGTCGAGAGCGACGAGAATCCGCCGTTGCCCGGCCAGAACTGGGCGTCCAATCCAAGCGCCACGCGGTCGTCGAAGGCGCGCTGCTCGAGTCCCGCGCCAACCGTGGCGAAGGTGCCGGCATCGAGCCAGCGCTCCACGCCAGCCGACACGTCCCAGCGGAGGTTCGGCAGGGCCCACTGCTCGAACGACGCGCGCGCCGATCGCCGGCGGCTGACGAGCACGTCGGCATCATCTCCGTCATCCTGATGCTCAACTTCCGCGGCCAGGCTGCGACAACACCGTTCGCCCAGCCGGTGACGGGGATGCGAGCCGACAGCGCTACGCGAGGCCGTGATTCCGCCGCCATCGCCATGAGGCAGTGATGGTCTCGCCGTTTCGGGACGGGCTGGCCAGCGTCCACTGGATCTCCCGGTCGATTGCCGCGCGTGCTCCGAGCACGGCCAGCGACAGGCGATCGTCCGGGACCGTCGTTCGCTCGCGGACCGATGCGTGAACCTCGGTCAGCCCGCCGCCGGTTGCGGGACGTCACTCGAGCCGCGACGCCGAGAGGGCCGGCAGGTCCTCGAGCCGCCGCCGCGCCAGCCGCATCTCCGCCGTCGTCAACTGCGTGCCTGGCGACAGGCCACCATCTGTTCGACCGCCCAGTAGCGCGTCCGCCGCAGGCCATCGATCTTCACGGTATCGAGCCTGAGATCGCCCGCCTCGTTCCAGGCTGCGAGCGCCGGCTCAGGCCGATCGGCGAGGAAGAGGCCGGTTGCGAGCACGCGCCAGGCGGTCGCCGATTCCGGCGCGCGACGCGTGGCCTCTGTCGCCGTTGCGATGGCCTCGGTGTAGGCGGTGCTGGAGCAGCTGGTCACCAGCTAGTTCAACGAGTGCCGACGCAGACTCCGGGCAGCCGGCTTCTGTCGTTGGCTCGTGAGTCGTCCGCTCTTGCGGAGGCAGGAGCAGCAGCATCGATCTCGACGTCGGCGCCCACAGCGCTGTCGAACGCAGCAGGGGAGAGTGTCCTGAACGGAAGGGTGGCCGGATCGTGGTACGCAGGACGCGCGTCGGCGCTCCACGAGACGACGACGACGACATAGTGTCGCTGGTTCGGTCCGACCTGAAGCAGCGCGATGATCAGGCGGCCGCTTTCGACGTGATGCCGGATGAGATTCGGCGTGCCGTTCAAGGCGAAGGCCTGCCAGCCCTTGCCGCTGGACCGCGTCGGCGAGTCGTGTCGCCGGGATGCCGCGCTTGTCGGGCATCCACGAGTGAAGCGAAATCGGCCGCCGACACCTCGCGCGCGCCCCAGTAGCGCTGCACCATCGCAACCGACGCGCCGCCACACAGCGCCTCTGTCTGCGCGACGAACGGCACATCGAGCAGCACGCCAGGCCGTGACGGCTCGTCCGCCCAGACGGCAGACGCCGCGGCCAGCACGATCCCCAGAACGCCCTGCACGCGAGCAGACGCATCGGCGCCGGCTACTTCACCGCCACGATCACCAGGATGACCACCAGCAGGATGATGATGATGGTCGTCGTCGACATCGTGACCGATCCGCCACCCGCGAGGTCTTTCTGCACCTGGCGCGCATGCTCGGCGGCCTCCTGCAAATCTTTCCCGTCGAGCATTGACACCGTCGCTTCCGCGCGGACGATGTCGAGCCCGCGCGCGCGCTGCGACCTCGCGCACCTCGGATCTGGCGAGCACGTCCCGGATGACGGCGCGATCGGCATCCTGCTGTACGCACCTTCTCCGCGAGCATCTGGTCGAGCAGCACCGCGCTGACCACGTGCGGCTGCTGCGCCAACGCCGTGTCACGCGTCATCAGGACAGACAGGATGACGATGAGACAAAACTTCAGGACCCGCATTCAGCTCTCCTCCTTCGACCGGGGACTGCCCCCGTGCGGCCTCAGGGGACAGTCCCCGACGCCAGGTCAAAGGAGGTGCAAGCGCGAATACCTGCCGAGCCGGGGCGCCGGCCTAGCCGAGCCGTTGCACGTCAGGCGGCGTTTTGGCTCTGATTTTTCGTAGACTGCGGCCGACAGGCAGTCGCGACAGACCGGGCACCAGTCGATTCCAGTGAACGTAAGAAATACGCGAGTAGGATCCGGAGTGCGCGGCCAGCTCGCAGTTTCGGCAGGATGGCCGAACGTGTAGTTCGGCCCTACCTCGGCTTCGTGCCGGATCATCAGGACCGGCACCTTGGCGGAGATGGCGGACGCGGTCCGCAGTAGCGCCTTCAGGACGTCGGCGAGGAAGCGGTGGCCGTGCGTGGCCATCGCGATGAGATCGACCTGCTCCCTCCGCGGCAACGCGCAGGATCTCGGACGCCGGGTCGCCCAGGGCCAGCGATGCAGTTCACGGTCAGTCCCTTCGCGCGCACATCGTCGGCAAGCTTCTCGCAGTGCGCGCGATCGTCCTGCATCTCCTCGGATTCGCGCAGCTCGAGCTGCTCGTAGTTGCGCGCCGCCCAGCCATCCGCGACGTGATACGAGCGTCAGGCGCGCACTGGTCATTCGCGCAGATTCCCGGCGTGTTCAGGATCGTCTGATCGGCGTCCGAGTGCTCGACCGGAACGAGGATATGGCGTATACATCGCGAGGCCCTATATGCCGCCGGTCATCATCTGCCAGAGCATCCAGCCGTTGAGCCCGGCGATGAAGAACGCGATCGGCCAGGCGATGGCGCGCATCAGAAGGGTGCCACGAACTTGCCCATCTTCGCCCGATCTCCGGTGAACGTGATGAGCGGGAACACGGCGAAGGGCAGCTGCAGAACTCAGGATCACCTGGCTCAGGATGCAGCAGTGGTCCCGTCCCCGCATCGCCGTAGATCACGAGGACGACGATGGCGGGGATGATCGCGATCAGTCGCGTGACGAGCCTCCGGAGCCACGGGCGCAGCCGGATGCTCAGAAACCCTCCATGACGATCTGGCCGGCAAGCGTGCCCGTCAAAGTCGAGTTCTGGCCCCGACAGCAGCAGCGCCACGGCAAACAGGGTGCTCGCGGCGGCGTCGTGCCTAGCAGCGGCGTGAGTGTCTTGTAGCGCGTCGCCGATGTCCGCGATCTGATCGTAGCCTGTGCCGTGGAACACGCCGGCGGCCACGATGAGGATCGCCGCGTTGATGAAGAGCGCCGACATCAGGGCGATCGTCGAGTCGATCGTCGCAAAGCGGATGGCATCCGCGGCGGCTCTCGTCGGAGTCCGTGTAGCTTCCGCGTCTGCACGATGGATGAGTGCAGATAGAGGTTGTGCGGCATCACCGTCGCGCCGAGGATCGCCGATGGCGATGTAGAGCATCTCCGGGTTGCGGGCGATCTCGAGCGTGGGCACTGAAGCCGCGCGCCACGTCGGCCGAGCGGTGGCTTTGCCAGCCACAACTCCACCGCAAAACAACCCGGCGATCCCGAGGATCAGCAGTGACGACCAGTGCCTCGACATAGCGGAAGCCCCGGTGCTGCATCGACAGGACGATGAGCACGTCGAGCGCCGGTGAGACAGACGCCGAAGAGCAGCGGGATCCCGAAGAGCAGGTTGAGCGCGATGGCCGCGCCGAGGACTTCGGCGAGGTCGCAGGCGGCGATGGCGATCTCGCAGAGCAGCCAGAGGCCGATCGTCACGGGCCGCGGAGTACGCGTCGCGGCAGGCCTGCGCCAGGTCGCGTCCGCTGGCGATGCCGAGTCGTGCCGAGAGCGCCTGCAGCAGGATCGCCATCAGGTTCGACAGCATGATCACGCTGAGCAGCGTGTAGCCGAATCGCGCGCCGCCGGCGATGTCGCTCGCCCAATTCCCCGGGTCCATGTAGCCGACGGCCACGAGGTAGCCCCGGCCCGGCGAACGCGAACAGCTTTCGCCAGAAGCTCGCCGTCACGGGCACCGCGATGGTGCCGTGGACCTCCGGCAGGCTGACCGTGCTGCGCTCGTGCCGCCACGGTACGCCCCGCCTGGCGGGCGACCGCCTGTGGCAATCGGATCAGGTTGCGTCGGAATGAATTCATGCTGTCTGGCACGGACCTGGCGGCGATTATAGCGATCCCGCGCGCGTCAGCCGGCGCCTCGCTGAGGTAGCATGGCGGGCAGGAGAGCGAAGACCCCATGGCCGACATCCTCCGGTTCGATCCGCTTGGGCCGCCCAGCAACCCCAACTGGCGCCGCTTTCCGCGCTTCGACGAGGTCGGCGCCCAGATCGACGCGCAGGCGAACCGGATCTTCGACACCCGCGCCTCGCTCGACCGCGGCAGCATGCTCTACGCCCGCGTCGAGCAGAAACTGCGAGGCCGAGGACCACGCGTTGCTGCGGGATCTCTACGAGGCCATCACCCTGCATCACGAGCGTGCGAGCACGCCGCCTATCTGGTTGGACTCCGTGCCGGCGCCGGCCGGCTCCCGGGCCTCGCGCCGGTGCTCGACGACGACAGAACGTCGCCGGACGACCCGAAACGCGCCTGGACGTCGGGCGTCCAGCCATCCACCTCGAGCGCGCGCCTGACCTCCTCCGCGCGCGCCAGCGCCGGCTCCCAGTCCGAGACGTTCTCGCCGCGGTCGAACCTGTCGTCGAGGAAAAAGACCAGCGTCGACTGTGGAACGCCGGGAATGAACGTCGCGCGCGCCCGGCGGCCGTCGGGATGCCTGAGCCGCCACAAGATAGCCGGTTCCGAGTAGGACGCCGTCACGATGACAAGTCTGTCATCGGCTGACAGCTTTCGCCAGCCGCAGCCGCACCATCCGCCAACAACGCGCAGCTATTCCTTGGATTCCGGACGTTTCGTCGTGCGGGGGCAGAACTTCGGGAGACCCCGTTTTCCCGACTCGTGGCGCAAACGAATACGTGATCTTCAACTGCCCAGTTGTCAACGAGTTAGCCAAATCTGTAAACTCAACACCTGTTTCCGTCAGGTCGGGCATCGCCTTTGCCTCTGAAAAGAGCACGCGAACGACGCTTTTGAGGCGGCTGATTACAAAAAGGGCGGCGAGGAGACCATGCAGGCAGTGACGATGACCCGGGAGCTGGTGATGGCCGAGGCGGCCGAGGCCTCGGTTGCGACCGCCAGTCTGTGGGCGCGCCGCATCGCGATGGGCGCGATGCTGGCGGTGGGCATTGCCGCGACGGTCTACATCCTCGGGCACATGGGCGCTTTGGTGGTGTATGGCCTGCCGGCGCCGCTCCTGCGCCGTGTGCCGGTCCGCGCCGTCGAAGTAGCCTGACCGGATCCCGGCTCGTCCTGACGGTCACCTGATTCGGACTGCCTCGTCGAGGGCCACGGTGACCACCGTCTCACTTCACGCCAATCCCACCCGCAGCCTCACCTGGTTCGGCAACGTCGTCATCGTTGCCTTCCTGGTGTCACAGGCGCTTGATGGGATCTTCACCTACCTGGGGATCTCCACCCTTCGGTCTCTCCGAGGGCAACCCGCTCATCGCGATGTCCTTCCGCCACGCCGGCGTCGGCTTCGCGCTGACCATCGCCAAGCTGCTCGCCGTCGGGTGCTCCATGCTCCTGCACTTGTTCGAGCTGCACCGGACCCTGGCCATCCTCACTGTAAGCGTTGTTGTCACTGTCGCTCGCCGTCCTGCCCTGGAGCTACCTGATTTTCATCGCGCCACGCTGAGCGCGCCGGCAGCCGCAGCGACACAACCAGATCGCGCTCGGCCCCCAGGATGACTGACGCGGCAGATCGCGCGCACGACCATGACCGCTTGCTGCAATCCGATGAGCGCCGCAGGCAGCGTCAGCACCGCGTCCGACGTTCCGAGATAGAGCGCCTGCACAGAGGCCGGCCGGTATGGCGCCCCTGAGCAGCCAGATCCCGGCAACGCGTGCCGGGTGGCGAAGCACGAGCATCACGCCGCGCCAGACGGCAGGAAAGCGCGCGAACGGGCTCCGGCTCCGTCCGCAGAATCATCGCAGCGTCGCCGGCCGCGACGAAGAACCACCAGACCACTGCCGCGAGGGCGATCCCGCCGAAGAACCCGACGATGGGCCCTGGCTCCCAGAGCTCTCCACGCCCACGCGATCGACGACGGCGCTGAAGGCCATCGCGGATGCCAGGCCGAGCAGCACCTGCCAGGCCGCGCGTGACGATCAAATCACCATCAGCGCGCCCGGCGCCCGCCCCGCGCCGGCGAGCGCGGCCGGAGAGCACGCGGTGTTCCGTTGACCGGAACGTGGCGACGCGTGCCGCCGATCAGGAAAGGCGAGAGCAGCCCGGCAACGAGCGCCGCAAGTCACCGCGCCCGACTGCACGACCGGGATGATGCCGACGCGGTCGCCCTTCATCAGGTCGCCGATCGTGGCGACGTTGATGCCGAGATCAGGACGTCGGTTCCGGGGCTGAAGGCTGTCTGCCCCGACGCCCAGGTCAGAAGGCGAGCGCGAGGGGCAGCGCGAGCAGCAGGTGGGCGGCCCACCAGACCAGCGAGAGCTTGAACAGTCGGCTCATTGTCGCTGGCGCTCTACAGACCGGCCAGCGAGACCGAACTGCTTGGACCCAGAAGAGCACGCGCGCCGTCCACATTGCGGCCGCGCGGTGGTCGGCTGTCGTCCGACGGCTGTTGTTCGTCCAGTTCACGTCGAGGCCAGATGCGATGATCGGGGTCGATCTCGGCGCGCTCGAGGCGATCTTTCGTGGTGCGGGTCAACCGCCGCTTCCATCGATCGGCGCCATCCCAGTCCAGCCGCTCCTTTCCGTCCGCCTTCGAAGGTCAACTCTGATCGACCTGGGGCAGCACGATGCCGCCGCGACGGCGCTACGACGATGACCGAGTCGTGCGGCGTTCGGTCGCCGGGCTCCTTCGCTTCAGTCAGCGTCGTCGTCTCGCCCAGCCGGCCGGCGTCGCCTTCGCGCTGTCTCGAGTCCGCGCTCGAGACTTCGTAGTCCACGTAGTCAGCGGTCTCGGCCGCGGGCTTGAAGAACCACATCAGATCCCGGCCGGCCACTTCCGAGGCCACGGCGTAGAAGTCGTCGCTCGAGGGATGGCGGAAGCGCCAGCGTTCCGAGTAGGTGCGCATGATGCGCGCCATCGTCGGCTCGCCGAGAAGGTGCTCCAGCGTCTCGAGCGTCAGGTCCGTCCGGTCGTAGCTGTAGAAGCCATACGATCCTGGCGAGTTGCGTCCACGCGGGCTGTCGCAGTCGATCGAACGTGCGAAGAGGAGTTGGTCCTCCGCACTTCGTCGCGGTGACCGATGCGAAGCCCGAGCACGGTGCCCACGGAGCGTCTCGGGCCCGTAAAGCGCGATCGACGAGCCGGCCGGTTGAATACGAGTTGAACCCTTCGTCGAGCCAGGCCTCCTCGAACTCGTTCGATCCGACCATGCCATACCAATACTGGTGGCCATCTCGTGAATCGTGACCTCCTCGGCGAGGTGCACGTGGTCGAGCGGCCAGCGGTTCAGGAGCATGCGCGTGCCACCCGTGATGAACGTCGGTGTATCCATGCCGCCGGACCCGAGCCCGCCATGCCGCAGGATCCACCACGGTGAGCGTGGGGTAGGGATAGCGCCCATACCAGAGGCCGAAGTGCTTGATGGCCTGCCGTGCGCTTTCCATGTAGCGCTGCGCCTGCGGCATGTGCGCGGGTCGCATGAGCAGGCGAATGTCCACGTCGGTGAGGCGCACTCGTCGAGCGGGCGATCCACCAGCTTCGCCGCTGCCGCGTCAGCTCGGCCTCGGTCACATCGCGCGTGCCTGAGAATCGGCCGTTCACCTCGACGAAGCTCGGATCGGCCGATCCACCCGAAGTCGTGGACGTCCTCCTGCACGTAGTGCGCAGGTGACGTTGCCATCGGGTCGCGGCGTCTTGCCCTGAAGCGCGCCCGTCGCGCCGACGACGAAGCGCGCCGGCACCGTGATTCGCACGTCGAGGTGCCGTAGTCGGCGTAGAACTCGGAGTTGGCGTGAGTAGCGATGGCAGTTCCAGCCGCCAGCCTGCGCCCGCGGAGCCCCGCCGAGCTCGTAGACGCCCAGCTTCAGGAACCACTGCCCGGCGAGGTGATAGGCGTCCCGGCGTAGCCGGACCGGGCGAGATGCGAGGGCAGTTGTGCCGTGAATGCCGCGGTGAAGCGCACTTCACCGCCCGGGCCGACCGGCGAGGGCAGTGGCACCAGAATCACGGATCCGGTCGTCCGTCCATTGCCGTCGTCTGGTGCGTCGAAGGCGGCGGATTTCAGCACGTCCGTGCCGTCGGCGAGCGCCGGATTTCGTCAGGTCGATCCAGCCCCATCCGTTCGCGCAGGGCATGTCCACGTCGCGCAACTGGCCGCCGGACTCGCGCATGAAGGTCGAGCGGCTGTTGCGGAACGCGTTCAGGTAGAGATGCAGCCTCAGCTCCGTGACCTGATCGCTCGACGGGTTGCGCCACGTGACCTGCTCCGGTGCCGGTGAGCTTGTGCGTCGCCGAATCGAGGCGACACGTCGATCCGCGTAGCTGACCACGCGAGCGGCGTGCTCGAGAGCGGATCCCGCGATCGCCAGAGCTGGGACGAAGAAGAGAGAGGATGGTGACGAGCAGCGCTGGACGCGGCATCCAGCGAATCCTATCCCAATGGCAGCGGGTCAGTTCAGCGCGGCAGCCGGGACCGGGAGCGGTTTTCGAGCGTGAGCGTCCCGCCGTGCGCCTCGGCAATCTGCCTGCACAGCACGAGTCCGATCCCACGAGCCTCCAGGCTTGGTCGTGAAGAAGGGCACGAACAGGTTCGTCGTGTTGGACAGGCCCGGCCCCTCGTCATCGACGCGCAGTCGGACGCGGCCATCGACGAGGTCCCAGCTCACGGTCGCGCCGCCACGATTGTCGAGCGTCGCGTCCACGGCGTTGCGAAACACGTTGATGAGAAGCTGCTCGAGCTGATCGGGATCGGCCTGGATCGTGACGCTCGGTCCGCCGGCGACGGTCACCGTCTTGCGCACGCTCGAGTCCCGCAACGCGAGCCACCAGAGTGGCCAGCCGCACCGGCGCCAGCGTAGGCGCGGGGAGCCTGGCCAGCTAGTGCGTACGGCCGTGAACCGCCCGAGCGAATCCGCGCGGGCGCCGACCACCTGCAGGCCGCCGCGCGCATGTCGGTCTCCCAGTCCGGCGGCCTGGGGTCGCGGGAGAGGATCCGTTCGAGGCTGTGCGCGATCGACCTGATGGGCGCCAGCGAGTTGTTGATCTCGTGACCGATGACGCGAATCAGCCGCTGCCATGCCTGCCGTTCTTCGTCACGCAGCGACTGGCTGACGTCGGTCATGACCAGCAGCTCTGAGCGGGATGCCGCCCTGGCGGAAATGGCCGGATCGCACTTCCCAGCGTCCGGCCCCGCCGGGAAGGTCACCGGGAGGATGGTGGGACCGCCGACGCCGAGACACTGCGCGCAGACCCAGTTCCTCGTCCGTGCGGCCAAGCAATCGCTCTCGACGGGCCGCGCGAGCAGCCGCTCGCCGGCGCGGTTCGCCAGCCGCAGCCGCCGATCGGATCGAAGGCGAATACCGCGACCGGAGATCTCCTCCATGACCGTGCGAAGCAGCGACGTGGCTTCGAGCGCGCCCGAGGCGCTGCTCGCCGCAGCGTGTCGGCGAGGGCGTTCATCTCGATCAGTACTTCGCCGAGCGGATCGTCCTTCGCGCTGCCCGCGCGCGCGGATGGAGAAGTTCTTCCTCGCCGGAGCGCGGCGAGCAGGTTCGACAGGGTCTGCAGCGGATAGACGACGCGATCGCGGAGCGCCATGGAGACGCCCCAGCCAGAGGCTGCACGATGAACAGCGTCAACGTCCACTGCACCTTCGGCGTGAAGTCGCCGCCCCAGAGCAGGATCATGGCGATCGCCGTGCCGGGGCAGGCCCGCGGCGAGCGACCATCAGGAGGACCCGCCGATCGTGGGTCATCCAGCGCGCGAGGCGTTTCCTCAGCGGCGACACGGCTGAGTCTACTGCGCGGAATGGCCGAATGACGGTTCCGACCACGTGCGAATGAGCGGGCAAGTGAGTCGCCAGGAACGCTGTTCTGTGCAGTGGCGTCAGTCGTACATTCTGAATTCGTACACATTCAGCTACAGCCCGAAGCGTTGCAGTCTTCGGTATAAAGCGCTTCGGCTCAGGCCCAGCGCCTTGGCAGCCTGGCTGACGTTGCCCGTCGTAGCGGGCGAGCGCCTTCTTGATCAGGAGCCCTCGACCTCCTCGAGGCTCATGTCCTCGAGTCGGCGCGACGCGCCGTCGCTTCGGTCGGCGCGCAGACCGAGATCGCGCGCCTTGATCGCGTGCGTCCTGCGCCATCAGCACGGCGCGCTCGACGGCGTGATCGAGCTCGCGCACGTTGCCCGGCCACGCGTGATCGAGCAGCGTCTGCATGCGCGGCCGCTTCGAAGCCGGTGATGCCGCTTGCGGTAGCGCTGCGCGTGCTGCCGCAGGAAGTGCTGCGCCAGCAGCGGGATGTCTTCGCGGCGATCGCGCAGCGACGGCAGCCGGATCTCGATCGTGTTGAGGCGGAACAGCAGATCCTGGCGGAAGCGGCTCGACGCGACCTCGGCGGTCAGGTCCGCGTTGGTCGCCGAGATGATCCGCGCGTTGACGCGCCGCGTCCGCGACGAGCCGACGCCGCTCGAACTCGCCGGTCTCGAGGACGCGCAGCAGCTTGGCCTGCTGGCTCAGCGAGATGTTGGCGATCTCGTCGAGGAACAGCGTGCCGCCGTCGGCCAGCTCGAAGCGGCCGACGCGGTCGGCCTTGGCGTCGGTGAAGGCGCCGCGGACGTGGCCGAACAGCTCGCTTTCGAACACGCCCTCCGAGACGCCGCCGGCGTTCACCGTCGACCATCGGCCGCGACGCGCGCGCTCGACGACGGCGTGCAGCGCGCTGCGCGACGACGCCCTTGCCGGTGCCGTTCTCGCCGGTGATCAGGACGTTCGCGTCCGACGGGCCGACGCGCGCGATGACCTGCAGCACGGGCTGCATCGCGGGCGATTCCGCGATGAGCGTGCGGCATGCCCGTCGCCGCGCAGCAGCGAGTTCTCCGGCCTCGAGCCGCTGCGCCTGCGCGCAGCGCGCGCGCTCAGCTCGATCTGCGTGCGGACGATGGCGAGCAGGCGCGCGTTGTCCCACGGCTTCTGGACGAAGTCGCGCGGCGCCGCGGCGCATCGCCTCGACCGCGACGTCGACGCTGCCCCAGGCCGTCATGACGACGACGGGCAGGCGGCGGGTCGATGCCGCTGCATGCGCGACAGCAGGTCGAGCCCTTCCTCGCCCGACGTCGGTGTCGCGCGTGTAGTTCAGGTCGATCAGCGCGACGTCGAACTCGCGCGCCTCGACGCGCCGCGAGGACGCCGGCGGGCGACGTCGCGGTCTCGATGCTGGCAGCCCTCCGCCTTGAGCAGCAGCCGCAGCGCCTCGAGGACGTCGGCCTGGTCGTCGGCGACGAGAATCCGCGCCTTCGCCAGCACGTCAGGCGAGGCCGGCGCGGGGCGCGACGGAGCGAGATCGGATGAAGCCATCAGGTCGCGAGGCCCCAGCCGTCTCTCAGGCGGATGATACGCGTGCCGTAGGCGGCGTTGGTCTCCGAGTGCGTCACCTGGATGATCGTCGTCCCGTCCGCGTTCAGCTTCTGGAACAGCTCCATGATCTCGCGTGCCCTGGCTCGAGTGCAGGTTGCCGGTCGGCTCGTCCGCGAGGATGACCGTCGGGTTGGAGATGACGCGCGCGCGCCACGGCGACGAGCTGCTGCTGGCCGCCCGAGAGCTGGTTCGGATAGAGATCCTTCTTGCCGACGATCGCGAAGCGTGTCGAGGATGTCGCAGACCATGCTGTCGCGCTCCGGACTTCTTGATGTCGCGGTACGAGAGCGGGATGTCGAGGTTCTCGTAGACCGTGAGGTGATCGAGCAGGTGATAGCTCTGGAACACGAAGCCGATGTGCTGCTTGTGCAGCTCGCGCGCGATCCTTCGGCGCCGAGCCGGTGCACCGGCTGGCCGGCAGAAGTAGCATCGCCGGTCCACGGCGCTGTCGTGCATGCCGATGATGTGCAGCAGCGTCGACTTGCCGGCGCCCGACGGCCCCATGATCGAGACGAACTCGCCGGGCGCGAAGTCGAGCGAGATGTCGCCGCAGCACGTAGGTTCGCTGCAGGCCGTGCTGATAGAACTTCTCGATGTTCTTCAGGCTGATGACAGGCGTTTGAGGCATCCGTTCCAGAATACCGTAGCCAGCGGGGGCCGGAGAGGTGGAGGTCATGGCGGTCGGGCGAGGCAGGAACGATGCGTACGCGGGTCAGACTGCAGTTAAGCGCAGCCGCTGCCCCTTGCCAGCGTACCGAGCTGCCAGCACAATCGCTAAACCGTCTCGGCGACGTTCTCCTCGACGACGCGGCCGTCGAACAGGTGGATGGAGCGATCGGCGTGCCGCGCGTAGCGCGGATCGTGCGTGACCATGCAGATGGTCGCGCCTTCGCGGTGCAGCTCCTGCAGCAGCGTCATGACGGCCTCGCCGTTCTTCGAGTCGAGGTTGCCGGTCGGCTCGTCCGCCAGCAGGATCGACGGCGCGCCAGCCACGGCGCGGGCGACGGCCACGCGCTGCTGCTGACCGCCGGAGAGCTGGCTGGGCAGGTGCTTGGCGCGGTGCGCCATGCCGACCTTCTCGAGCGCCGCCATCGACGCGCTTCCTTGCGCTCGGCCGGCTTCATGCCGCGATAGGTGAGCGGCAGCTCGACGTTCTCGTAGACCGTCAGGTCGCCAATCAGGTTGAAGCTCTGGAAGATGAACCCGATCTCGCGGTTGCGCGACGCGGGCACGCTCGAGCAGCGGCAGGTCGGCCACCGGACCGGCCGTTCAGCATGTAGGTGCCCTCGGTCGGCGTGTCGAGCAGGCCGAGGATCGAGAGCAGCGTCGACTTGCCGCAGCCCGAGGGCCCGGCAATCGCGAGGTACTCGCCGCTGCTGGATCTCGAGGTGGATGCCCGCGAGCGCGTGCGTCTCGACTTCGTCCGTGTAGAAGACCTTGGTGACGCCTTCGAGCTTGATCCAGCACATCCGACGAGGTGCTCATGGAGACTCCTTATCCCCTGTCGTTACCGGAGGCGGACGCGGTCGCGCCCATCCCAGGCCGACATGTCCGACAAAATCACGCAATCGCCGACGTTCAACCCGCCCAGGATCTCCACCGTGTTCACCGAGTTGCGCCCCCAGCTTCACGGTGGTCCGCTCCGGCCTCTTCCAGGCACTTCGCAGGTGCCCTGCGTGACCTTTGAAGAGGCTGACCGTCGCCTGTTCCTGCCCGAAGGCCGGACGTCCTACGTAAAGCGACGTTTTCCAGCCGCTCGAGTTCCACGGTGCCGTCCACGCTCAGGTCCGGCCGGGCGCCGCGAGGCAGCGGCCGCGTGAACGCAGACGTCCACGACCACGGTGCCGTTCTGCGCGCCAGGGTCGGTTCGGGCGACCCGCGCCTTCGACCTCGCCGTTGCGGGTGTCCACGGTGGCCTTCTGGCTGATCTCGATGTCCTCGGCTCGTGCCTGGATGCGGAGCTCGGCCTTCAGACGGCCAGGGACGGCGACGCGGGCCAGGTTCAGTGCCGGCCGGCACAGCGCTGCCCGACCTGCACGGGACGATCCTGGAGAACGCCTTCGATGGCCGACCTTGCGGCGCGTCGGCCTCACTCCTCCGCGCAGGTTGTAGGGCTTCCTTCTGCGCGACGCGGGCTCGTTTCGGCGTTGACCTGCGCGTCGATCGAGTTCGCTTTGATCTTCAGCTTCTCCTGCTCGATCTTGCTGCGGTTCCTCCAGCTCCGAGGCTTCGACCTGCGAGATGCGGGTGATGCACGGGCGAGATGAGCCGCTCTCGGAGCAACTCGTTGGCCTCGGCCTGAATCTGGCTTCGTGTAGACATCGCCTGGATGTTCGCCGCGTCGGACTGCTGCTGCAGCAGTTCGTTGTTGGCAAGCACCCCCTCGTTGGCGAGGTCGGCCTCGACGGCCTTGAGCTCGAGCTCGGCATCGAGCAGCGCCTGCTGCACCTTCTGATCTCGAAGTTCCAGGATCACCGTGTCGGGTTTCGGTGAACGTCGGGGTCACACAGCGTGACGATGCGATCGACCGTGGCTTCTGGTGGTGAGCCAGCGGATCGTCCTCGGGCACCAGCGTGCCGGGGCCGCGGACCGGAGCGCAGCATCTCGCCGCGCTTCACGACGTCGTGCCACACCGTGGCGCGCTCGACGGTGGGGCGCCGCCGGCTTCAGCTCGGCCAGGACGACGGTGACGAAGACGACCACGATCAGCGTGGCCACTGAAAGAGGATTCGCTTGGCCTTCTTGCGCTTCGCGACGTCCGGCGAACGGGGAACATCCATCCGATGAATCCAGCCTCAAAACTGGCCCAACCAGTGGGCCTGCGCTTGCCTCCAGACTCAAGCTCTGTGCCAGCCCGTGAAGAGGCCAACAACACACTATAGACGAGAGACTTAGGGGTGAAGTTGCCTCGATTTGGGATCGAGGAATGTGCCGGGCGTGGGACCGGTCGTCCCAGAACCGGACAGTGCTGGGCCTGGATAGATCTATCCCGACCCCAGCGCGCCGTGAAATGGCGCAGGACGCGAGGCGTCGAGACGATACGTAGCTCGCGCGGGCGGTCGCGCTCGGACGCGACCTTGATCACCACTTCGGCCACGTAGTCGATGTGCGACTGCGTGTAGACGCGGCGCGGATCGCCAGCCGGACGAGATCCATCGCGCCGCCGGCGACTCCGATCCGTCCGGCTGACAGGCCGAACATCACCGTGCCGATCTCTACGACCCGCACGCCTGCCCTCGACGTACAGCGCGTTGGCCAGCGCAATGCCGGGTAGGCGAGCGGCGGCACGTGCGGAGCAGCGCTCGCGCATCGACATAAATCGCGTGACCGCCCGCGGGCTGGATGATGGGCACGCCGGAGGCGACCAGTCTTCTGCCGCAAGATACGCCGTCGATCGGATCCGATAGCGCAGTGCGGCTCTTCGACGACTTCCTCGAGTCCGCGCGCGACGGCCTCGAGGATCGCACGCCCGCGCAGCCCGCCGTATGGTCGGGAAGCCCTCGGTCAGGATCGGCAGCGTCGCGCGCCTGCTCCGGCCCACTCGTCGTCGTTCAGCGCCAGGAAGCCGCCGATGTTGGCGAGGCCGTCCTTCTTTGCCGACATCGTGCAGCCGTCCGCGAGGCGGAACATCTCCTGCGCGATGCGCTTCGGCGTCCAGTCCGCGAACTCCGATTCGCGCTGCTTGATGAACCAGCGCGTTCTCCGCGAAGCGGCAGGCGTCGAGGATGAACGGCTTGCGGCATGCTGATCGCGACAACGCGCGCACGCCGCGCAGGTTCTCCATCGACACCGGCTGTCCGCCGCCGGAGTTGTTCGTGATCGGTGACCATCGACGAGCGGGCATGCGCTCGCCGTCTGCATTCAGGGTCCGCTCCAGCGCCGCGAGATCGATGTTGCCCTTGAACGGATGCATCGAGCGGCAGGCACGCGGCCTTCCGCCATCGACGAGGTCGCGCGCTTCGGCGCCCTCGGCCTCGATATTGCGCGCGGGTCGTATCGAAGTGGTTGTTGTTGGGAACGATCTCGCCTGGCCTTCAGCACCGAGTGGAACAGGAATCCGCTCGGCCGCGCGCCCCTGGTGTGTCGGGATGATGTGGCGGAACCCGGTGAGGTCCTGGACGACGCCCTGGAACCGGTAGAAATCGACCGGCTCCCGGCATAGACTGGGCAATACGTAACTGGAACGAAGAAGACAACA
>ERZ1370068.692-contig-10633_pt1 | contig 50978 bp, 60 predicted proteins | sample MGYA00561227_ERZ1370068 | MGnify/ENA primary metagenome ERZ1370068 (study PRJEB38410, sample SAMEA6850437) | metagenome | study: Metagenomic assessment of the ecological functions of the soil: analysis of the soil microbiota associated with the... | reverse complement strand
CTTCAAGTTCAGTTACGTATTGCTGTCATCGTCCTCATGGAGCCGATTGCGCGCGGGTGTTGCCTTCGAGGCTCGAGTTGAACAGTCCCGCAGGGTCCCTTCAGCGAGGCCCCTTGAAGAACGTGAGCTTGACGCACGCCTCTTGTACGTCTCGCCGGTGCAGATCGGACCTGGTGAGACCACACAGGAACTCCTGGTGAGAAGGCTTCCTCCACTTCCACTCCGACCACGTCGGGTTCGGCTTCTGGATGAGAGCACGAACCCGCGCCAGGGTCTCTCCTCGCCAGTCTCCTAGCTCTGACTCTCGCCTCGGATGAGCTGCGAGGAGACTCGCCCTCTGCCGAGCTGCTCTTCGCGACGTCGTCAGCCATCCGCGTGGAGCCCATTGCGCGGACGCGGGCGCGGAACATCGCCGGGCGAGATCCGTCCAGCGGCCGTTGAGAGGGTGCCTCGACCACCCCAGCGTGCCGCGGACCAGATAAACGAACGGACTCGCGCGCGTTCAGCCGTTAGCGCGGTCCTCAGATTTCGGTGTCCGTGGGAGCGCGCGATGTCGCGGCACGAACTCTTGCAGCTGGACGAGCCGCTGATCACACCGCGCACCAACCGACACCCACCGAGCGCGAGCGGCGGGAACATGTACTTGCACTTGTCGCAGCGCACGTCGGGCGTCGGGGCGGGCCCGTACTCCGCGTCACGCTTGAGAGACCCCAGATCTTCGTCATCCGACCTCCTTCGAGGCCGATCCTATTCCCTGACACGCCGCGCGCAACACCCAGGTGCCCTGTCTACGCTCGTGGAGGCTCCAGCGTCGTACCGCATCCGGGTGAACCAACCGACGCGTGGCATCCGGCCGAGTAACCGGAGAGGATGCAGGACGATGTTCACCGAGAGTGACCTCCTCGCAGAGGTCGTCGCAACGCAGCACGCGATTTCGACGAGCGACTTCGACCTCGATGCCGTCATGAGCGAGATCGTCGCTGCCCAGGCTCGCCGGCTGACGCTTGCCGACGGCGCCGTCGTGGAGGATGGTCGAAGGAGACGGGTGGTGTACCGAGCAGTTGCGGCTCGAGCGAGCCCTACCTCGGCCTGCGCCTGAAGATCGCCACGAGCTTTCCGGCCTCTGCGTCTCGAAGTGGAGAGATCGTGCTCTGCTGACGATTCGGAGACCGACCTCGCGTATCGACCGGCGAAGCGACCAGGAAGGTGGGCACGCGCTCCATGGTCGTCGTCCCGCTCGGCACCGCGACGCGGTGGCCGGCGTGCTGAAGATCTCGTCGCGGTAGCCGGTGCGTTCGGAGAGCGAGCTGCGGATCCTGCAGATGCTGGCTGACGTTCTGGGCTCGGCAATCGTGCGCGCGGAGCTCGTCGACCGGCTCGCCCTTGCCGCCACCACCGACGCCCTCACGGCTCTTCCGAACCGGCGCTCATGGGAAGAGCGCGTTCCGACTTGAAGCTCGCGCGGGCACGGCGACTGCGAGCGTCGTTCACCGCGTCGCGGTCATCGACGTCGATCACTTCAGGCCTACAACGACGCGAACGGGCTGCGGCGAGCGATCGCCTGCTGTCGCAGTGCGCTCCGACGCTGGGCCGGGGAGCTCCGCGAGGTCGACCACCTCGCGCGCGCATCGGAGGGAGGAGTTCGGGCCTGCGCGTTGCCCGGCTGCTCCGCAACGGCGGCGGTGGACGTTCTCGCGCGGCTGCGCGCAGGCGATCCGCCCGCTTTGCACCGTCTCCGTCGGCATCGCCGAGTGGATGGCCCCGGAGGAATGGAGAGATCTGGTCGCCCGCGCGGATGCGGCGCTGTATCACGCGAAGCGCGAAGGTCGTGACCGGGTCGCGCTCGCGATCGACACCTCTCACGCGCCTCATCTCGTAGCCGCTCGAGCAAACGAGGCGCCGCCTCGTTCTCGTACGTCGGGGGTGAAGGCCCTGCCGCCTGCCGCGATCAGCCAGGCTCTCGACGCTGACGACCTCCGGGCTGACTCGTTCGCGTACACGGTGACGGGCGTCACCGTCCGGCCTTCGTCATCGCGCGCCTCGTAGGCGGCGTTGCCGTCGGCATCGGTCTCGACGCGGACGATCGTCCCGTTCGGGACCTGTGCGCCCTCGCGGCCGCCTCGACCTTCGACGCCGCAGCCGCCCGCGAGCAGCGGCTCGTCGCTTCGTTGGTGGCCCCACGGGTTCTGCCCGGGTCCGGGCGGAGGCGCTGCGGCGAGCTCGCCACTGCGCCGACGACGCTGCTCTGCGTGCTCGAAGAGCTCGAGCCGGAAGCGCCAGTCGCGGCGCTCGCGACCGTAGCCCCCGCCGCTACCCCTGCGGCTACCGCCAGCGGCGACGAGGGCGCCTGCCTGGGAACGCCGGATTCTCTGCTCTGTCCATCGGTCACCTCCTCTGGCATGTCGGTCGCTCACCGTAGCCCGGCATAGAGCGGTTGAACCGGTCAGAACTCTGAAGAACGTGTCGATGGTGCGGAGCACTCGCCTGCGTTGCAGCGACAGCCGCCGTCAGCCGCGGCTGGCGGCGACGGCCTCCGCGACTCCCGGGCCAGCACACGCTGCCAGTCCGACACTGGGTGACGGCGCCGGCCCCTTCCAGGTCGAATGCGATCGCGACTCCCCGCCGCTCGAAGATCTGGCACAGGACACGATCCTGCTGGGTCGCGTCCCGGGCCGCCCCGGACTGCGAGGCCGGTGCCCCGGGCACTCGTGGTCTTCGGCAGGCCGGCGCCGAACGGCTACGGCCCGCGTGGGCGCGGCAGCGTCCGCACGGGGCCGCCAGGGAAGGTTCCGCGCGACGGCCCCGTGCCGACGAGCTACGGCGGCCCGCCGCACATCCACATCGCCGTCGTCCACCAGCGCTGGTACGAGGACCTCCTGACGCGAAATCACGTCGTCCGGCCGGGCAAGCGAAGACCGCCGTCGCATCCGAGGCTCGTCCTGACCCCGCTGCCGTAGCGAGGCGGGAGGAGGGGGAGGCTGACGCCCCCACCTCCGTGCACCTCTAGCTACGAGATGGTCAGCGCGACTGCGCGGATCTGTCCGCGGATCTCGCCCGCCGCGTTCTTCGCGGCGTGTGGATGTTCACGTACGCACGTCCCTGTCTTCAGGAAGCGCCGCCAGCGAACTGCCGGCGTGAGGACGTGCTGTGCCGCGAACGCCGTTCCGAGCATGGCCCGCACAGAGCCACTGCGGACCGGGCCCGGTCGCCCCCTCTGACCGATGTGGATGTGCGCCGCGTCCGCCCGGCCGCGGTCGTCAGCCCGGTCTTCACCTGCAGGAGCGCCACGCGATCCTTCCGCTGCCGCCTTGCTTCGTCGCGTCGCGGTGAACGTCCCGTCGCGCGACTTTGCTGACGTTGCCGGCGCTATTCGGCTGGGCCGCCCTGCCATCGAAACGCGTTCGAAGGCGCGGTCGTCACTGGCGGCACCGGTGCCGGCACCTGACCCGCATCTCGCCAGCCGCCGTTCGTCGGCGTGTGGACGTTCACGGGTAGGCATCGCCTCGCCTCGATCGCCGCCAACGTTGCGGCCGTGAGGTTGCCGGTGCCGCTCAGCGCAGAGCTTCTGGCACGGCCCGCAGAGCGCGAGCAATGACCGGGCCGGGACGACGCCAGTTGCTTTGCCAGATGGTGATGCGCCGCCACTGCGTTGCCAGCGTGAGGCCGGAGAACGACAGCTCCCACACGATGGATGCGCCCGTGTCACTCGCTGGTCACGGTCGCCGTGAACGTCCCACGGCCGGTTCACGTCGCCGGTGGCGCGGCGACCTCCTCGGTGGCGTTCATCACGGTTCGGAGCTGAATCGTGTTGCGCCTGCGGCCGCGCCGACGCCGCCGACCGTGGCGACGAGTGAACCCGAGCGCGACAAGGATCGCGCCGGAATCAGTGCGGTCGTCTCATCAATACCCTCCTTCTCGGACTTCTCTCCGGTGCTACGCGGAAGAGCCAGGCCGGTTTCCCGGCTCAAGCGTCAGAGAGGCCTGAGCGAGTCGGACGACGTGCGCGCATGCGTGCAAGGACGTGACGTACCAGTTCGCGACGGCCCGATCTCACGAGCTAGCCCAGCGAGCTCCGTTTAGATCGGCCCATGGACAGCGCCGAGTACAAGCGCGGCTCGCCTCGGGACTGGCAGGGCATGGCGTCCGGCTGGGAGCGCAGGCGGGCGGAGATCGAGAAGGTCACGCGCCCAGTCAGCGGAGTGGATGGTGGAGCGGCGCTCGATCCGCCGCCGGGCGACACGGTGCTCGAACTCGCGGCGGGCCCGGAGACGTCGGGTACCTACGGCGCGCTCTCGGAGCAGCGGCCGATCAGTCTCGAGCGACTTCTCGTCGGAGATGGTCGAGGTCGCTCGCCGGCGGGCTGCCGAGCTCGGTCTCGAACGTCGAGCACCGGATCATCGACGCCGAGGAGATCGCGCTGGAGGACGACTCCGTTGACGGCGTCCTCTGTCGTTTTGGCTTCATGCTCATGCCCGATCCCGAGCGCGGCGTCGCCGATGTCCGCCGAGTTCTGCGTCCTGGCGGACGCTGGCGCTGGCGTCTGAGCACGCCCGGGCGCAATCCCTGATCGCGCTGGGCGGCCGGATCTCTCGCCGAACGCGGGCTGGCGCCGCCGTCTCAGCCGGGCGAGCCAGGAATGTTCGTGCTCGCAGACAAAGAGCGCCTACGCGGTCTCCTCGAGGGTGCGCGGCTTCGGCGTCGAGCGGATCGACGAAGTGTCCGGTGCTCCTGCCGTACGACGACGTCGACGACTACGTCGCGGCGGCGAACAGAGATGAGCGGTATGTTCGCAGATCTGGCGCGAGGCCTCCGAGGAGGAGCACGGGGTCGATCAAGGCGCGTCGCGCCGAGGCGCTCGGAGCCGGTGCGCCGCCGACGGCGGCTACTGACTCCCTGGCGTCGCCGTACGTCGCCGTCGCGAAGAGCTGAATAGCATCGTCGAACGGCAGCGCGCGGCCTTCGGCCCAGAGATGGCATCGGCCTTCGCCGACGTGCTCGCGCGCCGCCGAATGCCTGTATCGGTCAAGCTGCATCCAGAACGCAACGGACATCGAGATGCCAGTGACTCCCACCTTGCTCCGACCGAGGCAGCAAGCCGCAACGCGCGCGCTCGGGGTCGCCGCTGCCTGCAACAGCCATCGCCACGCCCTGGACGCCAGCTCATGATCGCCGATGACGTCGCCGAGCGGAAGCGCCGCCCTCAGGGAGAAGCCTGCAGCGATAGCGCTCACCTGCGGCTGCGACCGCGTCGCACGCCACGGATCAATGCGCAGTCGGCAGCGTGGGGAAGTGGTAGGCGGTGCTCACGGTGCGCGGATCGTCGCCCGCCTCCTTCGGCAGGCTCCCGTGACAGCGGCTCTGGCGGTCGACTCGCCGGCGCTACGAGCACCTGGCATGCGCCGACGCGGCAGCTCGAGTCATCCCGGCAGTCGCCGAGCTCCGGTGTATCGCGAGCGCCTCCTCGAACGCCGTAGCGCACCGCCTCGTCATGGCGTCAAAGCAGATGAGGGCAAGCCGAGTCGAGGCCCCGACGAGCTCACTCCGGTCGCCAACGCGCCGAAGAGCGATGCCTCGCTGGAGCGGCGCCGCTTTCCGCTCTCCGCGGTGCCGCGTCGGGCGTGAGGGCGCCGAGCGATCAGCGCGTGCCAGCTTCGATGAGCTCGCTGACGGAAGCCTCCAGCCCGGACAGGCGGCAAAAACCATTTCCTCGAAGCAGTCGCGCGAGCCAGTACCAGCGACGCTCGGCGAAACACGAGCGCGGCGTCGGCGTCGCGTCAGGGTAACCGGTCGAGGCAGCTCCGTCGTCGTGTTCGGTCTCGAGCCGCGCGGATCGGCACCGGCGTCGAAGCGGCGGTCGTACGCGTTCTCGCCGGGCGGTGGAAGAACGCTGCGTGCCGATCACTCGCTGTTCGTCCGCACACCCGCGTCCTCAGGCGCTCGTGGTACGTACTCGCGGATCGTCTCCAGCATGAGGAACCGGTCGTCGCCGATCACGGCTTCCGCGAGGCTGAGGTCGACGAGCGCGGCGAGCGTCGAGGTCGACGTCGCACACCTCCTCGCAAACGCGGCGGCAGGAAGCCGCGCCGGCACGAGACTGACCAGTGCGCTGCGAAGGGCTCTGGGCCGTGTCGGGAGTCGAGGTCGTGGCTCCACTCGATCGTCGCCCGCAGCGTTATAGCGCTCAGGCGCGTGGCGCGCGCCCGGTCAGCAGTGGAAGGCGGTCGAGACGGCACCGGGGAGCGCCTCGGGGGCCAGGAAGCTGGCGTACGCGCTGCCGCCAGCTCGATCGCCGCAGCGGGAACCCGATCGAGAGGCGACGGCAGATCGACTCCACGTTCCGGTCGGGCGCAGAAGCCTCTTCCGGCCGACGCACGCATCGACGAAGAGGGTGGATGCATCCTCTGCGGGCAGCGGCTCGACGAACATCGCCAGGGCAGCGCAGGGAAGGCGCGGCTCGTGACGAGCTCGGACGTCGGCCGACGGCGCACGAGCAGCGTGCTCACCGCGGGCGCTGCGTCGAGCAGATGCTCGGGGTGTCGAGGAGCAGAAGCAGCTGTCGTCCGCTGCCGGAAGCCCGTGGTCGTCCGGGGCTCCGATCGTCTGCAAACCTCGGCGGAGTACGAGCTCGGGAGGTCAGGCCGCCGAGCGGAACCCAGAAGCTACGCAAATCGCGCAGCCGTCCGACGAGCTCGGCGGCGACCTGCAGCGCAGGCGCGTCTTCCGGTGCCTCCCGGCCCGGTGACCGTGACCAGGCGTCCGTTCGAAAGCGCGGCAGATCGTCGAGCTCGTGCTCCCGCCGCGACGAGCTGACTGGACGCGATGGGCAGGTTCGTCGCGTCGAGCGTCCACAGCGGCGGAAAGGGCGCCGTCGCCGAGCTGGTAGAGCCGCTCCGCCTGGACGAGATCCTTGAGCCGGTTTGCTCTCGAGGGTGTGCGCGCGATCACCGAGGAGCCGGCGCGTGGTCTCGAGCACGATCTGCCCGCCGTGCGGCGGCTGCGACGCAGGCGGCGCGGTGCGTCCATCCCGACGTAGCCCTCGTCGGTCGACCGGCTCATGGTGTGGATCCCCATCCGGACACGGATCGCCTGCCGCGACCGCGCCTCGTCGGCGGCAGCACAACCCATCGGTGGCGCGCGAAGGCGACGAAGAGGCATCGCCCTGGGTGTCGACCTCAGTGACTCCCGAGTGCGCGGCGAACGCCCCTCGCAGGGCGCGCCGGTGCTCGCCGAGGGAGATCTGCGTAGCCGTCTCCTAACTCCTGGAGGAATCGCGTCGATCCCTCGACGTCCGTGAAGAAAGAGGTGACCGTGCCCGTAGGGAGGCCGCGCGCGTTCACCGCCCCGTCATCTCATCGGCGTAAGGCTGGGCGTCTCGCGCGACTGACGCGCTGAGTGCGGACTGCGAGACCGCGACGCGCGTGACCGGCACGCCTGCGATGGTGGCCCGGCACCTGGGCGAGTCTCGCCCTCCTCGACGCCACCTCGCACCTTCGCCTTCGCGGGCACCACGAGGATGCGATCCGGATGATGCTCCGCGATCGCGTCGAGAACGGCTGGCTCGGAACGTCCGGCTTCACGTCGACATTGGTCGCAGTTGCGGGTGCATCCGGACGCGATCGTGCGCCGACCCTGCTGCGCCTTGCTCTCTGGCTTCGCCCTCGTCGTTCGTGAGCCACTGGAGGCGTGACTGCTCGACGGCGGGCACGACGACGAAGAGCTTCGTCGTCGGCACTGATCTCGTCGCCGATGGGTGCTGGGCTCGATCTCCATGCTCGAGACGACGACGATGCGCGGGCCATTCGCCTCAAATACCCCGGCTCGGCGCGGTTCAACCGTCGACTCGAGCCGGGGTACCTAGGCGCTATGGCACGACGCGGCTAGAGCGCCTGGGGCGAAGCGCTTCCGGTACGTGAATGCGCGCGACATGCAGATCACGGACGAGGAGCAGCTCGAGCGCATCGCTGCGCTCGCGATTCCTCCCGCGTGGACCGACGTCTCGGATCTCTCGCCGAACCCGCGGGCCGGCTCCAGGCCACGGGCGTCGATGCAGCCGGGCGCAAGCAGTACCGCTACCACGCGACTACCGCGCCGCCCCAGGAGCGGGCGAAGTTCGAGAGCCTGCTCGACTTCGCGAAAGGGGTTTCCGCGGCTCCGGTCTCCGCGCCGACCGGCACTCCAGGGCCGAGCGCCGTGCCGAGCGCGACTGCGACCTGCGCGCCGTCGGCCCCATCAACGAGGCGCGGTTCAGGTCGGCTCGAGCGGTACGCCGCCGGTCACGCACGCTCGCGGACTACCGCTCGGAGAACGGCTCGGTGCCGCGTCACCTCACGAGCTCAGGCGACGCACTCATCGGGCTCCTCGAGGGTCAGGACAACTAAGCCGGCAGCGACGAAGGGCCGGCACGTGCCAGCCCTTCGAACCGCCTGTAGACGGGGTTAGCGAGTCCCGGACTCGGCGAGCTTCGTCGTCCTGCTCGTCGACGTGCCTCCCGCGTCGTCACCGATGTCCTCGACCTTGTCCTTCACGTCTTCCAGCCGTCGCGAGCCTTGTCCTGGCCTCGCCCACTTCTGCTGGATCTCGCCTTCCGTCTCCTTGACCTTTGCCTTCGACACGATCGCTATCCACAACGTGCTCCTTTCGCTGGCTTCGCCCGGAGCTATTGCCCCTTCGGCGCGGAGCCGCAAACGGGGAGGGCGGCATCGCCGCCCCTCCCTTGCGAACCACAGCCAGCGGGACCCTACGAGGCGGTAGCCCGCGACTCCCGCCGAGCGGCGGGTCGCTGGCGCGATACGCCTTCAGGAAGAACTGCACGTTGAAGCCGTTCCGCGGCTGCGGAACGTCTCGTTCAGGACGAGCGTGATGGCTGGCCCGGCCCGTCGCGCCCGTTATCCGCGTATGGCCCTCGACCACACTGCGGCGTCGCACGCATGAACACGCGCCCCTCCCCGCTCACCGGGCGACCGCCGCGCGCGTCCGCCTGCACGCGGGCCGTGATCGGTGCCGTCCTGCTCCCCTGACCGGGTTCGAGGCTGAACCGAACCTGGGCGACGATCATGTGGTCATGGCCGCCTGGAGCGAGCCGGCGTCGATCACGCCGTCGTCGGCAGCGGAGGCGTGCCGCCTCCGACCACACCGGTCTGGTTCGAGATCGCCGACGAGCTGCCGCGGTTCGCGTTCCGGGCACTGACCCGCGCCCGGATCGTCCGGCCCGTGTCGGCGTCGCGCCGGCTGCCGTACGGCGTGTCCGGTGGCGCCCTGGATCTCGCTGCGGTTGTCGCCCTCGCGCGTTGCAGCCGCGGGCCGGGCTGTATCGAGTCCGTGATCGGCTGTCTGCCCGCGCCACTCGCCTGCCACGGTTGGCCTGCAGCGTGCTGCCGACCTTGGCCGTGCCCAGGAAATGGACGGCTCCTTCGTGTTCGTCCGGACGCGGCGAGGTCTACGACGTTCGTCGGGTTCGACGTCGCCCTCGCCGACCCGTCTGACGTTGCTCGCGACGACCTGGCTGCGGAATGCCGGAAGCCGGCGTCCGCCTGCCGCAGCGTGTACGAGTTGGCGGCCGCGTTCGAGATCCGGCCGCGTCCGGACGCGTCGGGCGCCCCGGCGCCGTCGCACCGGAACCAGCCCGAACGCGGCACGTGATCGGCGCCGTGCCCGTCCACGTCCGCGCGTCGTGCGGAGGACCGCAGTCCGACACGGGTCGTGCCCGTGACGCTCGGCTCGCCGGCATGCTGCGGAGCTAGCCGCCGGTAGCCGCCGAGGGGCCGATGCCGCCCAGACGTGGCGAAGACGCCTCCGACGACGGCCACCGCTGCGGCCACGCCGAGAGCGGCGATGTAGATGCGATAGAGCGCACTGTTTCTCTTCGAGCTCGCTGGATTCATCTCCTTCCCTCTGTTGCCTCCGCCTCGTGAGCCAAATACCCCACGCGATCCAGTCGGTCAGACCGGATCTGGCGGCGTCTCCTTACCGAAGGCTTACGACGGGGCTCAGGCCCAGCAACGACGCAGGTTTCCGTCACGAGGCGGGGCGGGAGCCCTGCGAATGACAAGGGAGGTGGCAATGAGAACACCTTGGGATGGATCGTGCTTTCGCGGTCGGCATCGCGGCGGCGCCTCGTTGCTCCTCGCGATGTTCGTCCGGATCCGCCGGCGCCGGATGCACCTGCAGGAGCGGTTCGGCCGGAGTACCAGCGCGGCGGTCGCCGATCAGGGCACCGGCGGTGGCGAGAAGCGACTCCAGCGAGAGTCGGAAGCGAGCGCAAGGATCCGGAATCCGCCCGTTGGCGCCGGCAGCACGTGATCGCAACTACCTGGACGAGTGGCGCCAGGCCGAGGCCAGGTTCGTCAGCGATCCCCGCGACGCGACTCGTGCTGCCGAGCGCTCGTGAGCCAGTCGCTCGAGGAGCGTGGCTACCCGCACGAGGACGGCGACAGCGGCGGCTCGTCGCGCTACTCGTCTCTGGTCCACCACCCCGACGTGGCCGACCGCTATCGCCGACGGTCACGCGATGCTCGACAGCGTCGACGGGAGCGAGAGCACCGAGAACCTCCGCAAGGGCGATGCTCGACTTCGCGCAGCGTGCTTCCGGGGGCATGTCGTCGTTCGGTAGCGAGTCCTTCGCACCGCCGCGTAGCTACGAGGCCGTCGGGCCCGCCGCCCTCACGGCGCCGCACTTCCGGCGTTCACCTTTCCGGCGCCGAACAGGAGTGCGGCGCTCGTAGAGCCACAGCCACGCGACGTCACGACCACGGCCGACCCGGCGTGCCCCAGCTTCTTGTTGTTAGCGGAGCCGAAGCTGGCCGATGTAGAGGGCGAAGGCCCCGGAGGCGGCCAGCCACACGAGCACCGCCACGGCAACGCCGGGCCACCTGGCGCAGGCCGTGCTGGTCGGAGGCGCTGGGGCCCAGGTGAGGGAGACGGCAGCGAAACCAGGAGCAGGAAGCCGAGGAGGAACGGCCACTTTCGGGCCGTCCACCGCGCCCAGGCCGGCTGGCTCCCTCTGCCATCGAGAGTCGAGCCGAGCCGGCGCTCGAGATGCGGGCCGAAAGGACGAGAGAGAATCGCGACGGAGATGCGGCACACGCGACGAGCGCGGCAGGCGATCAGCAGGCTGACGAGCCGCTTGCGCGCTGAAGACCGCGGGAGTCCTCCGCTTCGAACGCGCGCGTGAGCCCCTGCATCAGGTTGCCCGCCGCCGGCGTCGTCGTCCACAGCGCGAGGGCGAGCCCGAGCACTGGTCATCCAGCGCGTTGCCGCCGGTCGATCCGGCCGAGCGCTCAAGGCCTCTGCCGGAGGAGGTCCGCGGCCTCGGCCGGCGGCACGCCCCGCGCCGAGTCGACGACGCGATCGATCGCACTGCGGATCGGCGAAGAGGGAGAACACGCCGAGGACGACGAGCGCCGCGGCCGGGATCGGCGAGGAAAAGGCGAGTACGCGATCGCCTGCGCAAAGAGTCGCCAGGCCGTCGGCACGTGACTGTCCGAACGGCGCCTCGCAGTACCGCCCAGGACGATCGGAGGCGACGGGCACGCAGGCCGCGTCAGCGGGCCTTCGCGGCAGCGCGCTTGCGCGAGACGCGTCAGCCGTCTTGCACGCTGTGCTTCCCGCTGGTCGAGCGCCCACTTGGCCGTCTCGACGCTCGCCCGCAGCGCCTCGAGGAGGTCGGTCGTGAAACGCGCGCTTCTCCTCCGGCGCGGCGTGCACCTCCGCCGCCCCTGCGCTTGCGTCTCACCACCTTCAGCAGCCGCTGCTCGATACTCGTCCTCGTGCCTGTCGTGTGGTCGAACGACGTCGTGAAGCGCTCGACGAGCGTCTGCGCCATCTCGAGCTCGCTCTGTCGACGCGCGGCTTACGACCCGGGACGATGCGCCTTGGTGGGGCGGATCTCGTCCGCGAAGTACATGTTCTCGAAGCGTGATGACGCCGTCGCGGATGCGCAGCGTGCCGAGCTGCTGCTTGTCGTGGAAGACGTAACGCGCGACGGCCGGAGGCCCGAGCTCTCCATCGCCTTGACGAGCAGCGCGTAGACCTTCTCGGCCGCCGTCGGCCGGGCCGAGGTAGTACGTCCGCTGGAACACGATCGGGTCGATCTCGTCGTGGGGGACGAAGTCGAGCACCTCGATCGTCCGGTAGCGACTCCTCCTCGCGGCCCCTGAAGTCCTCGTCGGTGAGGTAGACGAACTCGCCCTCTTCGACCTCGTATCGCCTTCACGATCTCCTCGGACTGGGACCTCCTTGCCCTCCTTCTTGCATGACCTTCGAGTAGCCGATCGGCGACCCGTCCTTCTCGTGCACGAGGTGCAGCTCGAGCTCGTGCTCGTAGATCGCGCTGTACATCTTCACCGGCGCGTGGACGAGCCGAACGCGATGCTTCCCGACCAGATGGCGCGGGCATGTCGTACGGGTACCCAGCCTGCAGGCTCTCCGCAAACAGGCGAGCGATGCGGACGCCGTCGGGAACGATCTCGTCGTGCTGAGCGCGTCGCCCACGAACGCGGAGATCGCAGACCAGCGCTCGGCTCTTCGCCGCGCTCGCTCGAGCTCGGCCGAGACGAGCGCCGATGCGCGGCGTGCGTGCGCGCCGCGCGAGCTGATCCGCTCCGCGCGCCGACGCCGATCGCGCGAGCTCGTGCGGGCAGGTCGCGTCCGCAGCTGCGCGGCATCGGCCCGAGGATCGAGTCGAAGCTGCGCGAGCTCGTCGAGACAGGCAGAGATCGCCGAGCTCGCGGGCTCGAAGCGGAGCTGGAGCCCGAGCTCGTCGGCTTACGGCCGGCATGCTCGGGCCTCTCCGCGAAACGGGTCCTCGGCATTGCCGCGCGATCTCGACGTCGCGACGCGTCGCGCGAGCTTCGAGGCTGCGGTCGCCGCCGGCCGCCTGCAGGATGCGACGGGGGTCGGCCCGCTGCGACCGAGTCTGAAGATCACGGGCGGCGCTCGAGCGTGAAGCCGACGGCGCCGCGCGCGCTCACCGTCAATCGAGCACGGCGAGCTCTCGGCACGCGATCGCGTCCGCTCGGCGGCGAGGTCGCCGGGCGCAGCCACGTCGGTTCTGCGAGCTCTGCGCACGAGCTCGCGGTCGTCGTCGCATCGGACGGTGCGGCACGGCGCGATCGCGCGTTTCGCCTCCGCTCCCGACGATCGTGACGGTGCTCGAGCGCGAGGGCGGCGTGCCGTCGGCCTCACCGCTGGGCGTGCCAGTGTCGCTCGTCGTCGCCGAGCCGGCGACGCTTCGGCACAGGCTCTTCCGACGCGACGGGCTCGCGCCGAGTACGTGCGACGCGCTCGAGCCGCTCCCGGAGGCGCTCCGACGAGGACGCCGTGTTCGAGCTGCTCCGGCCTTCCGTACTGCCGTCCGCCCGAGCTCCGCGAGGCTCCGGCGACGCCAGCGCCGGCCTCGTCGAGCGCGTCGACGCATCCGCGGCGATCTCCACTGCCACACGACGTGGTCCGACGGGCAGCGCGAGCGTGCTCGGAGATGGCGCTACGCGGCGCGCGAGCGCTGCGGCTACGAGTACCTCGCGATCTGCGACCACACGCCGAACGTGCGCGTCGTGCCGGGGCTCGACGCGGACGACGCTGCGTCGCCAGGCCGAGGAGATCGCCGAGGTCGAACGAGCTCGTGGCTCCGTTCGCGTGCTGCGCGGTGTCGAGTGCGACATTCGCGCCCGACGGGACGCTCGACGTCGCCGACGACGACGCTCGCGCGAGCTCGAGTGGGTGCAGCTGAGCCTGCACGCCGGCCAGCGGCGCGCTCGCGCGCGAGCTGACGCGCATGGTCACGGAGGCGATGCGCCATCCGCCGTGTCAGCGCGCTGAGCCATCCGAAGGGACGGATCCTCAACCACCGCCCCGGAGAACGCGCTCGATCTCGACGAGGTGTTCGCGCGCAGCGACGGAAGACGGGGTCGCGGTCGAGGTGAACAGGCTGCCCGACCGGCTGGACCTCTCGGCGGCCCATGTCCAGGATGCGCTCAGCCGCGGGCGTCGAGCCTCGTGCTCGAACTGCTCGGACTCGCACTCGGAACGTGGCCTCGTGAATCTCGATCTCGCCGTGGCGACCGCCGCGGAAGGGTGGTGCGACGGTCTCGTCCGGTCGTGTCAACTCCGACCTCTCGCCGCGGACGATCTCGGACGCACCGAGGACGCTGAGAGGTCTCGAGGGCTGGTTTGGCGCGCGCGGGGTCAGGGGCATCGAACCGCATGGCACCACGACTCGCAAGTCCCGGATCGCGCCGGTCGCCGACCTCCGATCCTCCGGATCCTGTCCGACTCCCGGGTGAGCCCGGTCCACTGCTTCCGAGACATCCTCCAACCGGATCCCTCCCAGGCCGCCCCGATCGAGGGGCGCTCGTCGCTCCTGCGGCTCGCCGAGCTTCCCGCGGCGTGCTCGAGGCTACGTTCGCCGGAGGCATCGTGCTGCGCTGCGCCGGCCGTGCACCGCACGTAGCAAGGCTCGGAGCGCGACCTCGGCGCGGCGACGCGCGGAGTCGTCGTCTCGGCTTCGAGGACGCTCGCGCGCAGGAGGCGAACCTGAGCAGCAGGCCGTCGCGGAACTCCATCGCCCAGACCACGGGATCGTCGCGAGATCACGCGCTCGTCGTCGATCCACCGCATGCGGCCCTCGACGACCACGCGCTCGTCGTCCATCACGGTGAAGACCTCGGTCACGCGCCTCGTAGAGGTTGGGCGCAGATCGACTCCTCGATGAACAGGCCGACGGCCTCGCGTCCGTCGACGACCGTGCCCGCGCGAAGCTTGGAGACGATCTGGACGTTCTCGTGCACCAGCGCGGGGAGCTCGTCGAACTTGCCGGATGCGACCGTGGCGAACCAGCGGCGGGCGAGCTGCTCGCTGGCGGCCATGTCGGAAGAGGTCGTCGTCTCGGACATGACCGCAGTATCGGTCAGCCGAGCGAGGAGCGTCCGGTTCCCGGTTTCCGGGTTCCCGCGGAGGGTACTCACATCGATCGTCGGCGGCCAACCCCAGAAGGAGGCAACATGCCAGCAGTCACGTCGCCGGAGCAGCTCTTCGAGCATGAGCTCCAGGACATCTACTACGCCGAGAAGACCCTCACGAAAGTGCTGCCGAAGCTCGCCGACGAGGCGAACGACGCGAGTTGTCGCGTGCCTTCACGTCTCACCTCAAGCAGACGGAGAAGCACGTGACCAACCTCGAAGGTCTTCCGCACGATCGGCAAGTCGCCCGAGGCACACCCGTGCCCGGGGATCGAGGGCATCAAGAAGGAGCACGACGAGTTCATGGAGGAGAACACGACGAGCGCGGAGATGCTCGACGCGTTCCTCACCGGAGCGCGCTTCGCGCACGGAGCACTACGAGATCTGCTGCCTACACCGGTCTCGTGACCCCAGGCTCGCGCGCTGAAGCGAGCCCGAAGGCCGTCGCGCTCCTGCAGGAGAACCTAAAGCAGGAGAAGGACGCGCTGAAGAAGGTCGAGACGATCTCGAAGCGGCTCCTGAAGGACGCCAACGGCTCGTCGGGGAACGGCAAGACCCGCTCCCGGGCCGCCTAGCTCAAGTCCTCAGATGCGCGGACGGAGGGGGCTGCCTCCGTCCGCGCATCTGAGCAACTCGGAGGCCGGGAGCGGTGGTCGGACCCGCCCCCGAAGCCTGCTGCTGACTAGAAGGAGTCGTCCCAGTCGCGGTAGCCGCTGCCCCTGGGGCGTAGTACGACCCGACGCTCGTGCGGTACGACTCGTCGCCGACCAGCTGCTCGTCGTACTCCGGAGCGTGCTTGATCTGGTCCTTCGTGCGGTTCACGTACACGCGCTCATCGGTCTCGTCGATGCCCCTGACGACGCCGGCCGGGAGCAGAACCTTCTTGCCGAAGATCCATGGCCCCGTGTCGACGACGACGAAGCTCTGGCCGACGTCGAACGTCGCGGCGTCGGCCTTCCTCGATCGAGCCGTCCAGCGCTTCCACGCTGAACCCGGAGAGATCGGCGTGCGTCTCGATGACGTTCGAGCCGAGCTCGGACTGGTCGCGATACGTCCAGACATCGTGTGTAGTGGTCACGTCCTGCATTGCCCCTCCTTGTCCGGATTGGCTCTCCCCATGGCCGTACCCTCGGTGCAGACAGCCAAACCCGCCTGGTTAGCGATGCGCTCGCACGGGGTACTCGCCCGATAGATGCACACCGATGACGACACCCGCGACCTCGAGCAGGAGGTCGCCGCCGGACAGAGCGAGACGACGCCCGTCGCGGTCATCACGTCCGTGGCCGGCGTGATCGCCGTGGTCTTCGCGATCGCTGTCACGCTCGCAATCGTCGCCTACGTCCTCGCCTGACCTCGACCGACACTGCGGCTCGATGACGACTGCGCTCCTCTTCGATCGCGACGCCGTCCAGGAGGTCGACGACTGGTCGAGCGGGTTCCCCGGCTCGGTCGCTCGTCCGATGCTGTGGATCGACCTCGAAGGGCCGTCGGAGGCCGAGATTGCCGATCTCGCGAAGCGTCTCCAGCTCAGCGAGGAGACCGCGCGACGCCTGGGGGACACGGACGAGCGCTCCGCAGCTCGGCGACTTCGAGGACTACCTCCACGTGACGGCGTGCGGACCAGGGAGAGGATCGCCAGCTCGTGCGCATCGACTGCCTCGTCTCGAAGCACTGGGTCGTGACGTCGCACGACGCGCCCTCTCGAGGTCCTCGACACGTTTCGGGAGCGCGCCTGCGGCTCCGGGCGACACGGGGCGCCTCGACGGCGCTCGAGCTCCTTGCCGACCTGCTCGAGTGGATGCTTCGAGAGCTACTTCGACGCGTTCGAGGCGGTCGAGCTCGTGCTCGAGGACATCGACACGACGTCGATGGCTCCCGGCGACGTCGAGAGCAAGGACGAGGTGCTCGGCCGGCTCGTGGAGGTCCGGCGCGAGATCGGTCGGCTGAGGCGCGCGCTGACGTCTCATCGCGAGATGCTCCTCGCGCTCACGAGGCCCGAGCTCGAGTCGATCGCGAGCTCGAAGTCGGCGGAGCGCTTCGCGTCGTTGCGCCTGCGGCTCGACGAGGCGGTGCAGGCCGCGCGCGACAGCCGCGAGTCCGTCGTCGGGTCGTTCGACGTCCTCATCGCCAGTACCAGCCAGCGGACGAACGACATCATGAAGGTGCTGACGCTCGTGTCGGTCATGATCCTGCCGGGCACGCTGCTCGCCGGGATCATGGGCATGAACTTCAAGCTCGGGCTGTTCGGCGAACGAGCTCTACTTCTGGCTCGTGCTCGCGGCGATGCTGGTGATCGCCCTCGCGACTCTCGGTATCGCGCGGTTGCGAGACTGGATCTGAGCGGCCGCGACACAATGAGGGCGTGATCGCGCAGGACGCCAACGCGAGCCGCGAACCTTCCGCGCCGTCGCCGAAGTCCGCGCCCGCTCGCTACCTGTTCGGCCTCGTCGCCATGTCCGTCGCGCTCGTCGCGACGCTCCTCGTCCTGGAGGCCGAGATCGGCGGAACCGAGCCGAGCTACTCGCTGCTCATCGCCGCGGTCGCGTTGACGGTCTGGTACGGAGGATTCGGTCCGTCCGTCCTCGCCTCGGCCTTCGGCTGGGGAGCGGCGCTCGTGGCTGATCGTGGAGCCGCGAGGGGAGATCACCTTCGGCCACAACGACGAGATGGCCCGCTGGTGGCTCTCGCTCGCGGTCGCCGTCGTCATCGCCGGTATCGCCGGCCTTCTCCGCTTCCGCGAGGAGCGGAGCGCCGGAGAGGCTCACTCGGCTCCGGACCGCGATCCACGAGATCGAGTCGCTTCAGCAGCTGTCGATCGAGCTCTCCGGCGCGCCGACGATCGCGGACGTCGCGCGCGTCGTGTCCGCGCACGCGCCAGGGATCCTGTCCGCAGAGCGGCATGGGCATGGGACTCGTCGAGGGCGAGGAGCTGCGCACTCTCGATCGCAGGATCCGTGCCGCTCGAGGTCAGGCGCGACGGGAGACCGACTCCGGCTGCGAGCAGACCACGATGCTCACGGAAGCTGCGCGTGAAGGGCGCGTGGCCGCTGGCCGCAGATCGGGCTGCGATCGACGCCGCCTACGGCCACGACGCCCACCTGCTGCCCGCGGGACTCCAGGCAGCCATCGCGTTGCCGCTGCGGGCGCAGGAGCACGTCATGGGCTCGATCGGCTTCCTGTTCGACCGCCGCGACGCGCTGGACGACGACACGCAGGCGCTGGCGGGGATCGTCGCGGACCTCGCCGCGCAGGCTTTCGAGCGAGCGCGCGCCTGTACGAGGTCGAGCGCGAGTCGCGCGTCGCGCTGGAGCGCATCCTGCAGGTGGCTCCGCGCTTCGTCTCGGACGAGACCGAGGATCCGATCGCGGCGATCGCTCGCGAAGCGCGGACGACGTTCGGCGCCGACTACGGCGTGCTCTGGCGGATCCGGTGAGGACGACCTCGGAGCTCCTCGCGGTCGATCCGCCGCGACCCGAGCTCGGCCAGTCGGACCCTGCGGCCTCGACGACTTCCCTCGGTTGCGGGCCGCGATCCACGATCTGAGCTCGTCGTTCGTCTCCCGATGTCCTTCAGACGACGCACGGGGAGGGCTCGAGTTCGTGCGGCAGCTCGGCATCCGGTCGTCGCTGCGCACGCCGGTCGTCATCGCGGGTCGAGCGAGCTCGTCCTCTCGATCTCCTGGCAGTCGGTCATCTCCGAGCCGGATCCGGCGACGCTTGCGGTCGTTCGACGGTACGCCGACCAGGCCGGGCTCGCACTCGAGCAGCTCGAGCGGCGCCGCGCGCGAGGACGAGGTCGCTGCGCAGGCGGACGCGACGCGACGGCTGCAGGAGGTCACCGCGTCGCTTTCGCAGGCGACCACCTCGTTGGACGTGAGCAACACCTGCCTCGAGCGCGCGCTCGCCTCGGTCGGCGCCGAGGCCGGGTTCGTCGTGCTCGTGGCGGCGGACGGCTCGAAGGTCGTCGAGCTCGTGGCCAGCGCGGGCTACGACGACGCCGAGCTCGCCGCGTGGCGAGCGGCGCGGACTCGACGACGACGTGCCGTTCGCCCGTGCGATCGCGTCCGGGGAGCCCGTGTGGGCGCTCGGCCGACGAGATGTCGGCATTCACGGGACTGCAGGAAGCCCGCGCGGCGGGATGGGTCTCCATTCCGCTCGCAGACGAGCCGCGGCGCGCGCGGCGCGCTGCACCTCTCGCTTCGGCGACCCCGGCAGCTGAGCGAGGGCGAGCGCGAGTGGCTGCAGGCGATGGTGCTGCAGTGCGGTCAGGCGCTCGAGCGAAGCGACTTCTACGAGGAGGAGCAGCGGTTGCGTCTGCGCGCCGAACGGCTCCAGCGGATGACGGCTCTCCTCTCGAACGCTCTCACGCCGGCGGACGTCGCGAGGGTCGTCGTGGACGAAGTCGGCCGGCGCCGTCGATGCGTCGGTCGGTCGTGCTCGCCGCCGTCCAGGAGGGTCGCGTCACGGGTGCGCTCGCACGCAACGACGGCGGACGGAGGTGCCGGCTCGGCGGCGATCGAGCGCGTGCTCGGCGACGAGACGTTGGGCATGCGCGTGCTGCGGGGTCGCAAGGCGGCGCTCCGTCGGAGCTGCCCGAAGGCGAGGACGCTCCGTACGTCGGCGGACGCGGTCGGAACGGTCGGAGCAGGACGCTCTTTCTCGTCCCGCTCGTCCCGGGCGGCGGGCGAACGGCCTGCTGCTCGCGACCTGGGACAGCCCCGTCGCCTCGCGTCCGAGGATCGGCGATCGTCGAGGCGCTCGCGGGACAGGCGGCGCAGGCGCTCGAGCGCTCGCGGCACTTCGAGTCGGAGCAGACGATCGCCGAGACCCTCCAACGAAGCGTCCTGCCGGTGTCGCTGCCGCGCGTCGAGGGCGTGCAGCTCGCCGCTCGCTACCTCCCGGGCACGGCGCAGCTCGACGTCGGTGGGGACTGGTTCGATGCGATCCAGCTGCCCGACGGCAAGCTCGGCCTCGTCGTCGGCGACGTCGTCGGAAAGGGCGTTCAGGCAGCGGCGAGCATGGGGCAGCTGCGGAACGCGATTCGTGCGTTCTCGGTCGAGCGCCTGAAGCCTCCGTCCACGCTGACGCGGCTGAGCCGGCTCGCGGACGAGGTGCTCGACACGTCGTTCGCGACCGTCGTGTACCTCGTGATCGATCCTGAGAAGGGCATCGGCCGCATGTCCTCGGCGGGCCATCCGCCGCCGGTCATCGCATATCCGGACGGGAGAGTCGGGCTGCTCGAGGAGGCGCGTGGCCTTCCGCTCGGCACGGGGATACCGACGAAGTACCGGCAGGAGACGATCGAGCTCCCGGCCGGAACCGTCATCGTGCTGTACACGGACGGGCTCGTCGAGCGCCGAGGTCGATCGATCGACGACGGCCTTCGCGACCTGCAGGTGGCGGTGCTCGACGCACCCGACGGACCCCAGGATCGTCTCCTCGAGCACATCCTCGAGCACGTCGTCGGCTCCGGTGAGCGTGGCGACGACATCGCTCTCATCGCGGCCCGCCTGCTTCCGGTCGCGCCGCGCCCGCTCGAGCTCAGGCTCGCGGCCCGCGTCGAGTCGATGGACCTCGGTCCGTGACGCACATGCGAGCGTGGCTCGACGGAATCGCCCTCGAGCGAAGCGACGCAGAGGACGTCGTGCTCGCGACGTGGGAGGCGTGCGTCAACGCCATCGAGCATGCCGTGGACGCGACCGACGACGTCGTGACGCTGAGCGCCGAGCTCGACGCTGCACGCATACGCGTCGCGGTGTGCGACTCCGGGCGCTGGGCTCCTCCGACGGAGCGGCGAAAACCGCGGACTCGGGTTGAAACTCATGCGATCGCTCATGTCGTCGCTCGACATCGCGGAGAGCGAGACGGGCACGACGATCACGATCGAGAAGATGCTCGCCGAGCCCACCGCCTCGGATGCGTCCGGCTAGAGGAGCCAGATCAGGAGCAAGACCACCACGATCAGCGCGAGAACTCCACCGCTTATGTACACCGTCGCCTCCTTCCTCGTTCGACCTGACCGGTATTCCTCCCGGTCGTCACGACCGAAACCTGGATCACGTTTCGCCTCTCCGGGTCGCGGGTACGCAACTGCGTACCGCAACCGAAGGAGGACGACATGCCGCCACGTGGCGTGAAGAAGGGATCGAAGCGCGCGCGTCAGTACGAGCACATCAAGGACTCGGCGCTCGAGCGCGGTGAGTCCGAGGACACGGCCGAGGAGATCGCAGCCCGGACAGTGAACAAGGGAGCGTGCGCGGAGCGGCGAGGCGCAGCGAGTCGTCGAGGCTGTCGCGCACGGACATGTCCTCGGGCCGTCGCGGCGGTACTGCGCAGCCATCGCAAGGGCCCGCGTGGCCGAACGAGCGGACCAGCTCTACGAAGAGGCCAAGGCCGCGAACATCCGAGGGCGCTCGAAGATGACGAAGGCCGAGCTCCAGCGTGCGCTCGGCGGTCGCGGCGACTGACATCGTCGCGCGGCGAGCGCGCTGCGATCTGTTTCGGACCTGGACGGGTGGGTACGAGCGCTACTGGTGCTCGAGGTCTGTCACGGGAGCGCGGCCAGCGAGTCGGCGGTGGTCGTCGTCGATGTGCGGCGCGATTCGCCGCGCGACCTCGCGCGCGTCCTCGGCGAGCACCGACGGCCGGAGACGTCCGCGTTGTCGTCGACCTGGGCGAGCGCGAGGACGTCCCGTCGGATCTCCCTCACGATCCTCCACCGGACGGCGACGCAGCTGCGCCGGCTGGGCGGCCGGCTTGCGGTCGTGACGCCACAGCCCCAGGTTCGTCGGCTCTTCGACCTCACGCTGCTCAGCCAGGCGTTCGGCGTCTTCACCTCGCGCGACGAGGCGCTGCGAAGCTGGTAGCCGGCTCGACCGACGTCTCGCACGTACGCTCGGGCCCTCTGATCGCACGGAGACGATGACCCTGACCATGGACACGAACGTCGATGCACTGCTCGTCGCGTATCACCGAGAGGGTGACGAGGCTGCGCGTGACCGCGCCCTCGTCGAGCTGATGCCGCTCGTGCGCGCGCTCGCCAGCGCGGTACGCCGGTCGCGGCGAGCCCCTCGAGGATCTCGTCCAGGTCGGGTCGATCGGACTGATCAAGGCGGTCGACCGGTTCGACGTCGATCGCGGCGTCGACTTCGCGAGCTACGCCGTGCCGACGATCGTCGGCGAGATCCGGCGGCACTTCCGCGACAAGGCATGGGCGATGCACGTCCCGCGCCGGCTCAAGGAGCTGAGCCTGCGCTCTCGCCGCGTCCTCGACCAGCTGACGACCGAGCTCGGACGCTCGCCGACCATCGCCGAGCTCGCGCACGCCGCGGGCGTCGAGGAGGAGGAGGCGATCGACGCGCTCGACTCGATGAACGCGTACTCGACCCGCTCGCTCCACGCCCCTTCGAGGAGGGCTCGGACGACAGCCTCTCCGAGAAGCTCGGTGTCGACGACGCGGGCTACGGCGAGGTCGAGGACGGCGCCCTCGTCGCGACGGGACTCGACGCCCTCGACGAGCGCGAGCGCCAGATCGTCGAGCTGCGATTCTTCCAGGAGATGACGCAGTCGCAGATCGCATCCGAGATCGGGATCTCCCAGATGCATGTTTCGCGACTCCTCCGACGGGCACTCGCAACAATGCGTGGACGAATCGAGGAGGCTTCAGCGGATGTCTGACGCGGTCGTGCGGCTGTCGTTTCCGGCGAAGTCCGACTACCTGCTCCTCGCGCGGCTCGCGCTGTCCGGCCTGGCGCGGGACGCTGCCGGTCGGCGACGAGCGTGCTCGCCGATCTCAAGCTCGCGGTCACCGAGGCGTGCGGGAACGCGGTGCGCCATGCGCTATGCCGACGGCGCGGGCGACGTGTCCGTCTCGTACGTCGTCAGCGACGGCGAGCTCGAGATGATCGTCGAGGATCAGGGTCGGGTCTCCAGGCGTCGATGTCGTGGAGCACCGAACCCTCCGCTCCGATGGAGGCGGGATGGGCATGTCGATCATCCGCGCCGTCGTCGACGAGCTCGACGTCCAGCCGGGAGCGGACGGGCGCGGAACGGTCGTGCGCATGACGAAGCGGCTCACTCCGGTCGGCGCGTGAGCGCGTCCTACAGCGCGCTGCCGAGCTCCGCGAGAGCGGCACCGCGCGTCGCCGCGACCGGAAGAGCGCGATCGAGCGCGGTGATCTCGAAGATTCGCCGTGCCATCCCGCCGGGAGGACGACCCGAAGCTGGGTTCCGCTCCCCGTGAGCTCACGCGTCGCACGGACGAGGAGCCCCAGAGCCGTCGAGTCCATGAACCCGACGCGATCGAGGTCGGCCACGACGAAGGGCTCGCCTCGTACCTCGCCGAACGCCGACTCGAGGTCGGGCGCGGCGAATGCGTCGAGCTCCCCGGACGCGACGACGATCCGTGCGTGGATGTCCGTCTCGACGGCGACTCGGTGCATCAGGAGGTCAGCCCGACGGCGTGCGCTCGAGCGCCGCTCGCGCCTCGTCGAGCTGGTCGCCACCGGCGCCGCCCGGTGGAGCTCGACGATGGCGACCGTCGTCGCGATCGGGGCGTCTCGGCTCGATCACGAACGCGAGTCGGCCGCGGCCGCGACGACGTGCGACGTCGAACAGGACGTGCAGCGCGGCGCTGTCGATGAACACGAGCGCGGTTGAGGTCGATGACCAGCTTCCGGGTGTCGGGAACGTCACCGAGCTGCTCGGCGAGCTCCGTTCGCGTCTCGAGAGGTCGACCTCTCCTGCCACCCTCACGCATGCGCTGCCCGGCTCTCCGGCCGTCGACGTGCTCCAGCTCGAAGGACGACACCGGCGCAGGATATTCGTCCGAGGGTTTGGCGGTGGCGTCTGCACTGGCATCGGTGAGCATGCCCGACGCGTTTGCCCATGCCGTCGGATGGGAGCGCGTGGCACGCACGGGCGTGAGGTTTCGCCTCACGCGGGCCGCGGGTACGTAAGCACGCTGCATGGACTGTCAGCGCGGACTTCGGGTCGCACGCCGACGAGCTTCCACGTCGAGGTGCGTCGACTCCGTGGCCCGGGATCTCGGTGGTCGACGTCGCAGGTGACGTCGACCTCCACTCGCGCGCCGGAGCTCCGCGACACGCTGTCCACGCTCGTCGACAGCGATACGCGGCAGGTCACGCTCGACCTCTCGAACGTCACCTTCCTCGACTCGATGGCCCTCGGCGTGATCCTCGGCACGAAGAAGCGCCTTGCGGCCACCGGGCGCGATCTCGAGCTCGTGGTTGCGAACCCGGAGATCCGGCGGATCTTCGAGATCACGATGCTCGATCGGATCTTCGCCCTCCACGCGAGCCGGGCGGAGGCCGGTGTCCCGGACTAGAGGGCGTCTTCGACGGACGCGTGAACGGCGAGCACGCTGTCGATACCCGTGATCTCGAGGACACGCAGGATGCGCGGATCCGTCGTCACGACGTGGATCCGGCCCTCTGGCTGGATGCTGCGGCTCGCGTTCACGAGCGATCGCATGCCCGCGGAGTCGAGGAACGTGCAGCCCGAGAGATCGATGACGATCGGCGCGGTCGGCGCGGCGTCCGCGACGGCCTCCTCCAAGCGAGGGGCGGTCGCGAGGTCGAGGTCGCCTGAGACGTGCAGCACTGCCGCACCCGCGGGCGTCGTCTCCAGACGTACGTCAAAATCGCCCGACGTGCTCACGAGAGCCGAGTCGTAGGCGATCAATGCGCGGCCTCCGGCGCGACGGGGCTCCTGGTGACGGACAGGATCGTGCTGAACATCCCGACGGAGGAGCGGTTCCGAGCGTCGCAACGCTCGTGGTCGGCGGGCATCGGGACACGTGCGGACCTGCCGTACGAGCGCATGGACGACCTGCAACTCGCCGTGCTCAGCGTGCTCGAGGCCGCCGATCGGGAGGAGATCACGCTCGAGGTCGACGCCGACGAGCGCGGCGTGCGTCTCGCGCTCGGTCCCGTTCGGGACGGCGAGCGGCGACGACGACGGCCTCGCGCTCGTGCTTCGCGGCTCGTCGACGACGTTGCGCACGAGCGACGCGGACGGCGCCGCCTGGCTGTCGCTCGGACCTCACGCGCCGCCAGGCGGACGGGTAGCGCACGGGGCCGAGCTCGACGCCCGGCCCGCGTCGCGTCGTCTACTCCGAGATCTCCTCGACGAGCCTGCCGGTCGACTCGGGCCGCGCGGTCCGGGCGATGTCCGCCTGGGCGAGGATGCCGACGACGGCGGCCGTCGCTCACGACGGAAGTCGGCGGATCTGCTCTTCGCCATCTTCGCGAGCGCGTCGTCCAGCGACTCGTCCGCCTCCGCGGTCACCGGGCTCTCCGAGCACACGGTCGACACGGGCACCTTGTTCGCATCGAGGTCCTTGGCGACGACCTGCAGCACGACGTCGCGATCGGTGATCATCCCGACGACCTGGTCACCGTCGACGACCGGGAGCGACCCGACGTCCTCCGAGAGCATTCGGCGCGCGGCCTCCACGACCATCGCATCGCTGGCGATCGAGGTCGGCCCCGAGGTCATGACGTCCTTCACGGTGGTGCTGGCCATCTCGAGTCCTCCTGGTTTCGTGTTCGAAACAGGTGGCTTTCCCGCGCCTTCCAGGTGGCAAACGTGCGACGCCGCCCGTTTCGAGACCGGGCCGGGTGGGCAACCCCAAGGCATGAGCGGGTTCCACGTTCCAGCCGTCGTCGCGCCGAAGACCCGACCGCCGCCACCCGCGACGCTCGTCTTCGTGCGCGCGACGACAGAGCGGGATCTCGAGGAAGATGGAGAGCCTCGTGGCGTGGGTGAAGGTGACGCAGAAGAAGCGCCTTCGGGTCGTCGACCTCGACGCCGACCGCAGCCCTGAGCTCGCGCGAGCATCTCGGGTGCGTCAGGTGCCATCGCTGCTCGTGCTCGAGGGCGGCCGCGTCGTCGATCGCCTCGAGGGACGCGCCACCGGCCGGCAGATCGACGATCTGATCCGGCCGTACCTCGCACCGGGCTAGACACCGCATGTTCAGTTCACCCTCCGGGGGCATGTGCCGCCGCCTGCCTGAGCGAATAGGATCTTGAGCGTAGGGAGACTCGCGAAGGCAGGTTGCAAGGGGGCAGGCACCGACGCAGCTTCTTCGCAGTGGGCCGTGAACGTGCGGATAGGGGCCCGAGTCGCCAGCAAGGGGGAACATCTCATGAGTGCACGAACGACCACTGCCAGGCGTTGGCGCCTGGGGTCGAGCACACACGTCCGCAGACGGATCAGGACTTCGGTGCCCTGCTGTCGGCCGGCGCGCTGATCGCGATCGTGGTCGGTTCGGCGAGCGCAGCCAATCCTGCATCGGCGACGACCGACCACCAACCAGCAGCTGACGGTCGGGGTCACGCTGAGCACGGCCAACGACCCGGTATGGCTTGGAACCGCGGTCAACGCCCTCGGCCCAGGCGACACTGGGAGAGGGGATACGGCCAACGTCGTCTATGTCGTCGACGTGTCCGGCAGCATGGAGAATCCGGACTTCAACCTGTTTCAGCCGGCCGTGGGCGACTGTGACGGAGACGACCTCGTCGGCACCGCGCTCGACGCGGCATGCGTCGGTCTCATCGCCCTGAACGACAGCCTCGGGCAGACGCGCGCCAACGTCAACGTGGGCGTCGTCGCGTTCGCCGACGGCGGCGAAGACCGCCGACATGGCGCCGGTGCCGCCGGTGCGCAGACCTTCAGCGTCTCCGCCGGACAACGACGCCAGCGGCAACACCGTTCCTGATGCGGAGGACGTCATCCGGTCTCTGCAAACGCAGTTCAGGGCATCGGCGACGGCGGGAATCGGCCTGTTCACGTCGGATCATCACGCCTGGCTTCGCGTTCAGCTACCAACTACGACGCGGCGCTGACCAACATGAACGCCTCGTTCGCCACGCAGTCCGCCAGGCGACATCAACACAGGGCTTCTTCCTCTCCGACGGCGAGCCTAACGCGTTCACGACGGGACCAGGATCGCCGCTGCAGAACGCGATCGACCGCCGGCACCGAAGATCCTCACGTTCGGCATCGGTGGCGGCCGCGGAATTCCTGCGCTCCGGGGAGCTCTGCGCATCGATCGCCGACTCGACCGGCGGCACGTGCACCGAGGTAGCCGACCCCAGCATGCTGAGCACGGTTCTGCCCGCTCAGCTGACGAACATCGCAGAAGCTGGAGCTTCAAGGTCGAACGGCACGCGTCGTCGCGACCGCGAACGGGCCGGAGCCCGTGTCACTGGCGCTCTCGAACGTCGCCATCACGTCGTCGCTCGTCGTGGGAATCAACACGATCGAAGGCCACGGCGACCGCCGGAGGACGACACCGTGGTCACGGCATCGACGACGCTGGGCGTGATCGACCTCGCCCCTGACACCGGCGAGCGAGACGAACGACCTGAGCCTTGAGCACTCCCACACCGTCTTGGCAAAGGTGTCCGGGCGGACCCGAGTCAGGTCGAGGCATCCCGGTCGCATTCGCCGTGACCGGCCAGAACGGAGGCACCCTCGGAACGTGCAGCCCGGCCAGCTGCATGACCGCGGCGAACGGAGAGGTCTCGTTCACGGTACTCCGTTCCCGTGGCACCGGGCAGCATCGGCCTGGACCACGATCACGGCGGTCGCCACGATCCCCGCGGGGACGGCAACACGCACGGCCACGAAGAGGTGGGCCGACCTCACGCCGCCGGTCGTGGCGTGCCAGCCGACGACGAATCCGTCCGGGCAACAACATCCCGCCGGCGGGCAACAACCCGTCGAGCGGGCAGAACCCGGACGGGTTCTACGTGCTGCTCGCGACGGACGCAGTCGACCCGAGTCCGCAGATCAGCGGTCTCGGACACGGGCAGCAGCTTCGTCGCAGGCCCGTACTCGAGCGGGACGAAGATCAAGCTCACCCAGGCTCCCGGCTCGAAGCCGAACGTCAAGAAGGGGCCGGGCGTGATCGACTGGCACAATCACGCTGAAGGGCGACGCCGTCGTCACGGCGACGGACGGCTCCGGCAACAGCGCGAGCGTCAGCTGCAAGGTTCCGCCGCCTCCGAAGTAGTCGCGGCGGACGCGTACGAGTCGAGGGGCCTGCTTTCGAGCGGGCCTCTCTCGCCTAAGGCGCCGAGCGCACGCGGAGTCCGTTCGAGGTCGCCTGGGTCGCGCCCTTCGAGTTGCCGGCCCAGATGCGGCAGGCGACGAGCCTCCCGCGGTCAGCCGCGCCGAGTCGCTCTTCGAGCTGCCGTGGAGCCCGGCGAGCACCTTGTCGTTGCGAAGCCAGCGGAAGGAGAAGACGATGGGCTTCGTACCCGTCCATGACCCCGGCCTGGCACGTGAGCAGCTGCCCGACGACCGGCATCCCCCGAAGCGCCGGCCTGCGTACGTTGTGCGGCGCCAGAGCAGGCGGCTTGCCTGCCGGCACGCACGCCGACCCGCAGGCTGCGAGCACGTACGGTCGCAGCAACGTCGCGAGACCCATGGCTCCGTCGGCGTTCGAGATGGAGCCCGTCCGGGTTGAACCAGTCACGACCACGGCTTGCGGCCTCCCAGTCGGCGACCTGCACCTGGGGCCAGCGCGGCGCCTGGCTCTCGATGACGTCGTTGATCGTGCGGTAGTCGTCGGTCTGCTCTCGCAGCGTGACCCAGATCACGTGCGCGACGCCACGCTCGACGAGAGCGTTCGCCACCTGCGCCATGTCCGTCTCGTAGTTGTTGGCGGGGTCGTTGTAGCCGACGTCCACGATCACGATGTTCCCGAGCTGGGCGAGCGTCGAGGCCTTCACGACGTCGAGCACCGAGGCCGGCCGCTGGCCCCATGTACACGCACCCCACCGGTACCAGCTTGCGGCATGGCGTCAGCTCCAGCGCGCACATCGAGCCCTTCGGCGAGGTACCCCATCGCGTCGGGGACGTAGTTGAGCGAGTCCGCGATCGAGTCGCCGAAGATCGTCACCCGCGGTCCGTCCGGCGCCCGTACCGCCGAGCGCCGTCGCCGAGGGCGACGAGATGGCGAGACCGGCGAGCAGAACGACGAGAGCAAGACCCGATCTCATCGCGCGTAACGGTAGCGCCGCGCTGTGCGCTGGATCGCTACCAGCCCGGCGGCGGGACGACGTAGACGGCGACTCCGAGGCCGGGCAGCTTGTCGGCCACGAGATCGCCGAGCGGCTTGACCGTGCGCCCGTCGCGGAAGACGCGCAGCGCGCGACCGCCGAGCCCCGGGAGCGAGAAGGAGGCGGTCGCTTCCGAGGTCGACGTGTTCGCGGCGATGACGTACGTCGCGCCGTTGTAGCGGCGTGCGCCGATGGCGGACGGGGCCGTCGGTCGACCAGTTCGCCTTGGCGACGGGGAGAGGAGCGCCGGTGCGCGAGGGCGCCAGGATCTCCGCGGTTCATCGAGGCGGCACCTCGCTGCGGATGCTCTCCTCCCACCAGTCCGGGGAAGTAGCCGATGCCGCGCGCGCCGCCCGCGATCGCGAGCCAGGTCTCGGCGCGGACGACGGCGGGAGTCGGATCCTGGTTCTCGCGGCAGTGCTCCATCGGACCCGCTTCGATCCACTGGAACGTCGGCTTGCCGCGCGTGAGCGAGATGAGCTCCGCTGCATCCAGTAGACGTTGTCGATCTGCGCGCAGCGAGCAGCGGCCCTCGACCGGGTAGCGTGTCGAAGCCGATCACGTCCGCGCTGTCGAAGAACCCTGATAGATCGCGCGGCCCTTCGTCGGAGGCGCTGCGCGCTGTGAGAAGTGGTCGGTGAGTGTGAGGAACGTGACGCGGCCGGCGCCCTTCGGCTGCGGGAGCCTGCTCGCCTCGCCGACCGACATGTCGGCCTCGTCCTGGAGGTGCCAGCCGACCTGGCCGGGACCGCTGACACCCGGTGTGCTTCGCGTCGACGGTCGAGCATCGCCCTGCCGGACGAGGCGGTCGAACTGCTCGGCGGTGTTCGAGCACGCGACACCGAGGAAGAGGTTGATGCCGGCGCCGATCGACGTCGGGTAGTACGGTCGGGCACTGGCGCCAGACCATCCGCGGGAAGATCGCGTTGCCGTTCACGCGGAACGGCGAGGAGCTCTCGACGGCGGTGTCCCGGGCGGGAGCGGGCCTCGACGCGGGCGGGCGTGTCGGCTGGGTCGGCGTGCACGCCGGGTGGAAGTGCGGGCGGAAGCACGAACGGCGATCCGCTGCCCGTCGGCTGGCCGTGGCGTCGGCCGCGGCAGGGACTGCGGTAGCTGCCGTCGAGCCGGGCCACGGGTCGGTCCGGAACGACCCTCGCGCCTCGGCGGTCAGTCCCGTTCCGCCAGCGCGCGACGACGCGGTAGCGGTACGCGGTCGCCGGCTCGAGGCCGGCGAGCGTCGTGCGCGACGTGGCCGCGTCGCGGGTGACGCGTCGTGGGCGACCAGATGCCGTAGCGGTCGTCCACTCCGACTTCCGAGCGACGACGCGGGCCGCGTCGGGCACGCGCCACTTCACGACCGCGGAGAAGGGATACGCGCTCGACGGAGACGATGTCGGGAGCCGCCGGGGTGCGGGTGGCGCTCGCGCCGCTCGACGCGAGCGCAGCGAACTGCGCTCAGCGCGAGCAGGGTAGTAGCAGCCGAGCGCCGCAGCATGCGATGAAGGTCGGCACCCGCGAGCGGCGCGACGCGTCCCTCGAACGAGGGACGGGGACGACCGGGGTCAGACCCACGGCTACGGGCGCTGGACCCCTCGTCTCTTCGACTGCGCGCCGAGCCTCGATCTCGTACGGGTTCGACCGGTACCGCGTCGTCACGTGCTTCCAGCGCCATGTGCACGGCGCGATGCTGGCCCTGCCAGATGTGACAGAGCTCGTGCGTCACGAGGTCGTCCACGCGTCGACGTCTCGCCGAGCGCAGCAGGATCGTCCGCCAGAAGGCATAGCCGTGGTAGCGCGCAGAAGCCCGGGATGCGGAAGAACCACGGTGCGACGACGGATGCGGACGCGATCCACGCGCACCGGCTCCGGGTAGTAGTCGAGCGTGTCCAGGCGCGCCTTCGCGCGGGCGAGAGCGCCTGCGGGCTCGGTCCCGCCTGCGCGAGCGTCCGTCAGGTGCCGAGCGCGGGGTGAGCACCATGACCGGGCTCCCGTCCTGCGCCTGTAGGTAGCTGTACTCGTACACCCGCGAGCGCGTCGTGCGGTCGATCACACGCTGCTCGTCGGCTGGATCTCGCCGACGCCGGGCGTGAGCGGCGCCGTGAGCGTCTGGTCGAGCGGACTGGCCGAGCTCGCGGCGAACGTCGCTGCTGCTCGACGAAGACGGCGGTCGCAGCCTTCCGTCGGCCCGGGCGGCAGCAGCACGAGCGTCGAGTCGACGCCGTCGAGGTAGCGTGAACGAGCAGAGCGCGAGCTCGAGCGCCTCGCGGCGAAGGAGCTGTCCACGCGCGCTGGCTCGGCTTGCCCTCGGCGATCGAGCAGGAGCTGCCGAGCCCGCAGAGCGTGTACATGACGGTGTTCGCGGCGTTGACGGTGTCGATGTCGTCGGCCTCGGCGCGTCCTGCGGTCGTATCCGGCCGGACTGCGATCGCGCGCACCTGGAACGTCGAGCCGTCAGGGCCCGGTCACGGTCGGGGCTCCGGAGTACGTGACGGCGACGAGCGCGCTTCCCGCTGGGGAGGCGGTACTGATCGCCGACGTGGTCGCCGATCTGCGCCAGGCGGCGCTCTGCGCTTCCCGGCCGGCTCCCACGCCGACCAGGCGGGCGCGGGGGCAGGGCTCCCGCGGCCGACGAGCACCAGCAGCGCTCCGACGCCTCGCGCCCGGCGACGATCGCGAGCAGGACGTAGAAGGCTGCGAAGCGGCTGCGGTAGGCGAGGCGGCGCGCACGGTCGGCGCGCGTCTCGGGCTGAGCGACGACTCCGCGCTCCAGCCGCGTTCCCGGCAACCGGCTTCGGCGTCGGCGGCCGCCTTGCCCATCACATCGTCGGCCACGAGCTCTCCTCCGACAGGTCGACGTCGGGAATCGTGATCTTCGACTCGTCGAGCAGGTTGAGGAGCTTCGTCGCCGAAGAGCTCGCGCCGTGCGTTGAGCACGTCGGCGATGTGCTCGACGGCATCGCGGTTGGCGAGGATGAGGTTGTAGGCGGCGACGTACGCCTGGCCGACGAGCTGGCCGACGATCGCGCGCTTGTCGCGGTCCGACGAGGACCGGAGTCGATCGGGTTCTCGGAGAACGGGCCGCCGCCTCCGGTGCGGTTGACGATCTGCAGGCCGATCTTCTCGAAGCGCTTCAGGATGCGCTCGCGCGCCTCGTCCTCCGCTCTCGTCCTCGCGCGGCGTGACCGCGAACGGCTCCGGGCCCCATCGCCGACGCGCCGACCATGTGCGCGGCCTGCGCGGTCACGCTCATGACGTCACCGCCGACGCCGTTCGAGTTCTCGCCGTAGAACACGCGCTCCGCGGCCATCGCGCCGAGCGCCCAGACGAGCCGCGCGAACTCCTCCGAGCGGAAGCGGCTGAACCGCTCCTCCTTCTCGAGCGCCTGGTGATGCCCGAGCGCGCCTCCGCGCATCCGGATGGAGAGCCGCGTTGACTCCGCGCCCTTCAGGTAGACGTGGCCGGCGGCGGCGTGGCCCGCCTCGTGAATGCGCCACGGCGCGGCTCTCCTCCGGGATGTACTCGATGCCGACTGCGGTTCCGGCCTCGAGAGTGGTCATCGCCTCGACGAGGTCGTCCCAGGTCAAGGCGTCGCGGTTCGAGTGGTGGGCGATCGTGAGCGCCATCGACGTCACCTGCTCGAGCATCGCCGGCGCGTAGCCGTTCGTGACGCGCGCGATCTCCTCGCGGCTGATGCGGCTGGTCGAGCTCGCGCGTCGTGCGCGACCTTGCCGAGGTAGAGGTCGAGGATGTCGAGGCGATCCTGCTTCGTCGGCGTCCGGAACCAGACGTGGCGACCCATGCGGCCCGGCCGCGTGAGCGCGGGGTCGAGCCGGTCGACGGGGACGTTCGTCGCGCCGATGAAGTAGATCTGCTCCTTCCGCGGGCGCGCGCCGGGCAGCCGCAGCGAGAGCGCCCCGATCTGCCGCGGGACGATGTAGATCCCGTCGAGGAGCGTGTTCGTCTTGTTCGTGAAGAACTTCTTGAAGAACGGCGGGTTGTCGATGCCGTCCATCACGACGAGCAGCTGGTTGAGCGCGAGCGAGCCTCCGCCCATCCCGCCCGGGAACATGAAGGTGACGACGCCGTTCAGGCGCGCCGTGAAGCGCGGACGCGCCGGGCGACTGCGGCGCGCGCTCGGCGAAGAGGCGCTCGCGCCAGCTGGTGGTTCTCGAGGATGAGGTCGCCGGACGGGTTGAGCGCGCCGAACGGGCCGTAGCAGAGGAGGTCGTGGACGTCGAGGGCTGGAAGCCGCCGGCCGCGCCGCCGAAGCCAGGGTTGAGCGCCTGCCGGCGCATGCCGACGGCGTCGATCTCGTCGATGAAGACGATGCACTGACCGCCCCACTTGCGCGCGAGCCGCTTCGCGCGCCGGGCGAGGACGCGCACGACGATCGCGTCGATGCCGATGAACGTCGCCGCGAAGCCCGAACCCGGGATCGAGATGAACGGCGAGTTGAAGCCGGTCGCGAGCGCCTTCGCGAGCATCGTCTTCCCGGTGCCGGGCGCGCCGAGGAAGAGGAGGCCGCGCTCGCGCTTGCCGCCCGCGCGCTCGAATGCCTCGCCCGACTGCCAGATCGAGACCACGCGGCGCACCTCCTCCTTCGCCTCCGCCTGGCCGCGGACGTCCGCGAGCTTGACGCCCCACTCCGCGTCTCCCGGCTCGAAGCGCCTGGATCTGCGAGAGGTTCATGATCAGCAGCGGGCCGAAGAGGATCGCGAAGTTCATGACCAGGTAGAACGGGAAGATCACGAGGAGCGGAACGATCTGGACGAGCATATGCAGCGTCCGCGGAAGAAGTAGAAGGGCAGCGACGGATCAGCGCGACGACGATCGCGAACTTCAGCCAGAAGCGCCAGAACCAGACACGCCGCCGCGCGACGACGTCCCTCCTCGCGCAGCCGCTGGCTCTCGAGCCCGAAGAGGCTCGGGCGCGGGATCATGCGGTGGAAGAGGAGGTCGACGACGCCGCGGAAGCAGACGACGACGAGGAGCGCCGCGAGGATCGACCAGTACCAGGCCCAGCCCTGCGTCTGGTTGAGCCAGACGACGACCGCCGGCGCGGTGAGCAGCGCTACGGCGGTCGCGACCCGGGTCAGACGGCGCCACTGGCTGGCGAGCTCGTTCGAGAGCTCGGCCTGCTGGAAACCCCCGCGGGTTGCGCTTCCGTCGCCACCTTCGAAGTGTAGGGACGCCTCCACGGGCGGAAGGTTGGCGGCTGCTGCCAGCGTCGCGGCCGTGTCCACAGCGGTCATGACCACGAGCGAGGGGACGATCGAGCTCGAGCTCTTCGACGACGACGCGCCGAAGACCGTCGAGAACTTCACGAAGCTCGCCGGCGAGGGCTACTACGACGGGCTCGTGTTCCACCGCGTGATCCCCGACTTCATGATCCAGGGCGGGTGCCCGCGCGGGGACGGGACGGGCGGCCCCGGATACTCGTTCGAGGACGAGTTCAACGACCACCCGGTCGCGCGCGGCTACCTCGCGATGGCGAACGCCGGCCCGAACACGAACGGCTCGCAGTTCTTCATCGTCACGATCGGACGCTGCGCCCTGGCTCGACGGCAAGCACACCGTCTTCGGCCGCGTCACGTCGGGACAGGACGTCGCCGGACGCGATCTCGCTCGTCGAGCGCGACGGCCGCGACCGGCCGCTCGAGCCGGTCGCCATCGAGTCGATCACGATCTCCTAGCCACTAGGCTCCGGCCGTGGAGCTCGAGGGCAAGACCGCGGTCGTCACGGGCGCGTCGAGCGGCTTCGGCGCGGCGACCGTGCGGAAGCTCCGCGAGGCCGGAGTGCGCGTCGTCGGCGGGCGCACGGCGCGTCGGCGCGCATCGACGCCGACGTCGCGCTCCCCCTCGACGTGACGGATGAGGAGAGCTGCGCTGCCTTCGTCGGACGCGCCGCATCCGAGCTCGGCGGGATCGACATCCTCTACAACAACGCCGGTCTCGCGCTCGGCCGCTACCCGTTCACGGAGTCGAACCCGGAGGACGAAGCGACGGTGCTGCACACGAACGTCGACGGCGCGATCCGGATCACGCGGCTCGCGCTGCCCCACGTGCGCGACGGCGGGCACATCCTCTTCACGGGCTCGATCGCCGGTCGGCAGGCGTACGCGAACGCCGCCGTCTACGTCGCCGCGAAGTTCGCGCTCCGCGGCTTCGTCTACGGCCTCCGCGAGGATCTCCTCGGGCGCCCGATCCGCATCACGACCGTCGATCCGGGGCTTGCGCAGACCGAGTTCTCACTCGTGCGCTTCAAGGGCGACGACGGAGGCGGCGCAGGCGCCGTACGAAGGCGTCGAGCCGCTGACCGCCGACGACATCGCCGAGTGCGTCCTGTTCGCGCTCACCCGCCCGCTCCACGTGAACATCGACGAGATGGTGATCAAGGCTCTCGCACAGTCGAGCGGTGGCCGGATCGTGCGTCAGCGGCACCTGATGCTCACGATCCTCGAGGGATCGACCTTCTGCATCTGCGACGACCGTGGGGACATCGCCACGGAAACGAGCGGGCTTCTTCGCGCACGACACACGCTTCCTCTCACGGCTCGTGCTGCGCGCGTCGGCGGCACGCGCTCCGCTCCTCCTCTCGTCCGGTCGCGTCGAGCACTTTCAGGGCCGGGTTCTACCTCCGGAACGGCACCGCGAACGGCCTTCCACGTGACTCCATCTCGGTCGCGCGCGAGCGCTTCGTCAGCACCGGAATGCAGGAGCGCGTCACGCTCCGCAACGAGAGCCCCGAGCGGCTCGAGGTCGACGTCGCGCTCGAGGCCGAAGCAGACTTCGCGGACATCATCTCCGTGAAGCATCACGACTTCTCGCTCGGCGACCCCGAGCTCGCGCTGCAGCTTCCGCCTCCGGCGCCGATCACGTACGACGAAGGGCGAAGCCAGGTCTCGATCGTCGATCCGCGGGGCGATCTGGGCACTCGGCTCGTCTTCTCGAAATCGGGCCGGCTCGATGGGAACGCGATGACGTTCTCGCTCGCGCTCGAGCCGCACGAGCGCTGGAGCGTGAGCGTCGACGTGCTGCCGTGGCTCGAGAACGAGGTCGAGACCGTCGAGCTGCTCGACGACGAGCGCGAGACCGTCGGCGACGTCGTCGCCGCCTGGACGCTGCGCGTCCCGCGAGTCCGCGGCGGCTGGGAGAGCCTGCGCCGCGCGTTCGACCGCTCGATCGCCGACCTGGCGGCTCTTGCGCATGCGGACGGGCGAGTACCGCCGACCGCTCTTCGCCGCGGGGATGCCGTGGTTCATGACGGTCTTCGGGCGCGACACCGCGATCACGTCGCTCCAGACCCTCCTCCTCGGGCCCGAGATCGCGATCGGCGCGCTCGACGCGCTCACCGACCTGCAGGCTCAGGTCGAGGACCCGACGATCGACGCCGAGCCCGGCAAGATCGTCCACGAGGTGCGCGAGGGGCGGTGCGCCGAGACGTGGTTCCCGCGCTACTACGGCTCGATCGACTCGACGCCGCTCGTACCTCGTCCTGCTCGCCGAGGCGTGGCGCTGGACGGACGATGCGTCGTTCGCGCAGCGCCTGCGCGAGCCCGCGCTCCTCGCCCTCGAGTGGATCGACCGCTACGGCGACCGCGACGGCGACGGCTTCGTCGAGTACAGCCGGAAGGTCGACAGCGGCCTCGCGAACCAGTCGTGGAAGGACTCCGGCGACTCGCAGCGCTTCCAGGACGGGTCGTTCGCCGAGGCGCCGATCGCGGCGGTGGAGGTGCAGGGCTACGTCTACGACGCGAAGCGCGGGCTCGCCGAGCTCGCGCGCGAGGTGTGGCGTGAGCCGGCGCTCGCGGAGCGGCTCGAGCGCGAGGCGGACGATGCTCCGCAGCGCGCTTCGACGAGGCGTTCTGGGTCGACGAGCGCGGCGGCTTCTACGCCCTGGCGCTCGACGGGAAGAAGCGGCGCGTCGACTCGCGCAGCTCGAACATGGGCCACCTCCTGTGGAGCGGCATCGTGGCGCCCGGAGCGCGTCGGGGCGGTCGTCGACCAGCTCCTCTCGGAGGATCTGTGGACGGGCTGGGGGATCCGCACGATGGCGTCGCGACGCCGCCGCCTTCAACCCGATCAGCTACCACAACGGGACCGTGTGGCCTCACGACACGGCGCTCGCCGCGTGGGGCCTCGCCCGCCACGGCTACGTCGCCGAGGCGCGGCGCGTCGCCCGGTCGCTCATCGAGGCTGCGGCGCACTTCGACTGGTCGCTCCCCGAGGTGTTCGCCGGCTACGCGCGCGACGAGACGCCCTTCCCGATCGCCTATCCGACGGCTGCGCGACCGCAGGCCTGGGCCGCCGGAACGCCGATCCTGCTCGTCCGCGTCCTCCTCGGGATCGAGCCCGACCGCGAGCGCCAGCGTCTCGTCTCGACCGTGACCGACGAGCTGCCCGAGCTGGCTCGACGGGCTACGCGTCGAGGGCATTCGGGCGTATGGTCGCACGCTGGACCGCTGCGGTCGAGCGCGGTCGTGTCACGATTGACGAAGTGCGTAGATGCAGAGTCGGACTTGTCTGCCCCGTCTGGTTTCCGGTGCCGCCGGAGGCGTACGGCGGGACCGAGCGGGTGGTCGCGCTTCTGGCCGACGGGCTCGTCGACGCGGGCCACGACGTCACGCTCTTCGCCTCGGGCGATTCGCAGACCGCGCGCTCGGCTCGAGTCCGTCTTCCACACGGCGCCCGAGCGAATGGATCGGGCACACGTACTGGGAGATGCAGCACTCCGTGCACGCGTTCCTCAAGGCCGACGAGTTCGACGTCCTGCACGACCACACGGGGATGCTCGGGCTCGCGTTCGGCGGGCTCATCGACACGCCGTTCTGTCACACGGTGCACGGGCCGCTCGACGGACAGCCGGGCCGGATGTACGAGCAGGTGCTCGAGCTCGCGCCGAACGGCGAAGCTCATCTCGATCTCGATGAACCAGCGGAGGCCGAAGGAGCACCTTCCGTGGATCGCGAACTGCCCGAACGCGCTCGACCTCTCCATGTATCCGTTCCGGCGAAAGCCGGGCGGCGACTACTCTCGTCTTCCTCGGCCGCATGAGCCCGGACAAGGGGGCTCATCGCGCCCTCGCGGTGGCGCTGGAGACGGGCATCCCGCTCAAGATCGCCGCGAAGTGCCGCGAGCCGCTCGAGATCCGCTACTTCGACGAGTTCATCCGCCCGCACCTCGGCGGCGGGATCGAGTACGTCGGCGAGGTCGGTCACGCCGACAAGGTCGAGCTGCTGATGGGCGCACGCGCGCTGATCTCCCCGATCGACTGGGAGGAGCCGTTCGGGCTGATGATGATCGAGGCGATGGCGTGCGGGACGCCCGGTCATCTCGACGCGGCGCGGCGCCGTTCCGGAGATCGTCGACCACGGGCGCACCGGCGTGATCGTGGACAAGTACCGCGACATGGAGGATCCCGCAGTTCTCGAGCTGGCGGACTCGCTCGACCCCGTCGTGATCCGCACGGAGGTCGAGACGCGCTTCTCGCCGGAGAACATGGTCGCGAACTACGTCGCCGCGTACGAGGCGACGATCGAAGCCACTGCGTGAAGCTGCGGTCGCGGTACGACCGCGAGATCGTCCCGCTCGCGCTTCCTGCGCTGGGCGCGCTCGCTGCCGAGCCCCTCTACCTCCTCGTCGACACGGCGATCGTCGGTCATCTCGGGCGATCACCAGCTCGCGGCGCTCGGCATCGCGTTCACGATCCTCGGCGGGACGTTCGCGATCTTCAACTTCCTGCAGTACGGGACGACTGCGCAGGTCGCGCGCGCGGGCGGGGCGGGGGAGGAGGCAGACCGCACGGCGGCTCGGCGCGCAGGCGGTGTGGCTCTCGCTCGCGTTCGGCATCGCCGTCTCGGCACTGCTGGCTGCGCTCGCGCCGCAGCTCGTCTCGCTCATGGGCGGCGAGGAGCAGACGGCGGAGTACGCCGTGACCTACCTGCGCATCGCGGCGATCGGCTTCCCCGCCGCGTTCCTCGCGCTCGGAGCACAGGGCTACCTCCGTGGCGTCGCCGATCTGCGGACGCCGCTCGTCATCCTCATCGCCGGCAACGTCGTGAACGTCGTGCTCGAGCTCCTCTTCGTCTACGGATTCGACTGGGGTATCGAGGGGTCGGCGTGGGGAACCGCAATCGCACAGCTCGGGATGGGGGCGGCGTTCGTCGTGGTCGTGCTGCGGCGGCTCGAGCCCGGTGAGGCGCGGGTGCGGCTCGGCCTCGCGCGTCGCGTGCTCTCGCTCGGCAAGTGGATCTTCATCCGCACGACCGCGCTCATGGGCTCGTTCGTCCTCGCGGGCGCCGTTGCGACCCGATTCGGCGACAGCGCGATCGCGGCGCACCAGGTCGCGTTCCAGCTCTGGGTGTTCCTCGCGCTCGTCCTCGACTCGGTCGCGATCGCCGGTCAGATCATCGTCGGCCGCGAGCTCGGCGCCGGGCGAACCAGCGAGGCATACGGCGCGAGCGAGCGCATGATCTGGCTGTCCGTCGCGCTCGGAGGCGTCTTCGCCGCGCTCATGCTCGGCCTCGCCGGCGTGCTCCCGCGCGCGTTCACGCGGCGACGCGTCGGTGCTGGACGAGGCCGCGCTCCTGCTGGCCGCTCTTCGCGCTGATGCAGCCGCTGAACGGGGCCGTCTTCGCGCTCGACGGGATCCTGATCGGCGCGAGCGACGGGCCGTTTCTCGCGCTGTCGATGGTCGCGGCGTTCGTCGCCTGCGCCGCCGTCCTGCTCGGCGCGCTCGAGGGCGACTGGGGGATCCGCGGCGTCTGGGCGGCGCCTCGTCGTCCTCATCGTCGTGCGGCTGACGTCTGATGGCCACGCGCTTCCGGCGCGGCCGCTGGCTCGTCACCGGCTGGGCGTAGTCACGGCACGAACCGGTAGCCCATGCGCGCCTCCGTCAGGAAGTAGCGCGGTCGCGCCGGGTCGGGCTCGAGCTTCTTCTGATCTGCGCCAGGAACACGCGCAGGTAGTTCGTCTCCTTCTCGTACTGCGGTCCCCAGACCTCCTGCAGGAGCTGACGCTGCGTGACGAGCTTGCCCGGGTTGCGCGCACGAGAACCTCGACGATGTGCCACTCCGTCGGGGTCAGGCGAACCTCTCCGCCGTTCCTGGTCACGCGCTTCCCGACAGATCGACGCTGAAGTCCTCCGTCTCGACGACCGCCTCCTCCTCGCCGGGTGCTGCGCGACGGAGCGCCGCCCGCAGGCGGGCGAGCAGCTCGTCCATGCCGAACGGCTTCGTCACGAAGTCGTCGGCACCCGGCATCGAGCGCCTCGACCTTCGAGCGCTCCGTCTCGCGGACCGAGAGGACGATGATCGGCACGCGCGTCCAGCCGCGGAGGCCCGCGGATCACCTCGACGCCGTCGATTCCGGGCAGGCCGAGGTCGAGGATGACCAGGTCGGGGTGCTTGCGCGCGGCGAGCGTCGAGCGCCGCTCGCCCGTCGGTGCGAGGTCGACCTCGTAGCCGCGCGCCTGAGGTTCGTGCCGAGCGCGCGCAGGAGCTGCGGCTCGTCGTCGACGACGAGGATGCGGCTCACTCCGCCGCCCGCAGCCGCAGCACGATCGTGAGGCCGCCGCCCGGCGTGTCCTCGACCTCACGATCTCGCCGCCCATCGCTTCGATGAAGCCCTTCGCGACCGGCGAGGCCGAGGCCGACGCCCTCGCCGTTCGCCGCATCGCCGAGACGCTGGAACGAGTACGAACATGCGCTCGCGCTCTTCGCTCGGCACCCTGAGCCCCGGTCGGTGACGCGGATGTCGACGAGCCCGTCGACCGCGCCGGCAGTGACCCAGGCGTGCGTCCTGCGGGCGAGAAGCGAACGGCGTTCTGGATGACGTTCGCGAGCGCTCGCTCGAGCAGCCCGGGATCGGCGAGGACGCGCGGCAGCGACTCCGAGACGTCGAGCTCGACGTCTCCGTCTTCGAGGCCGAGGCTGTGGAGGTGCGGCAGGAGGACCTCCTCGACCCCTATCGGCACCGCGCTGATCTCGAGCGCGCCGGCCTGGATCCGGCTCATGTCGAGGAGATTCCCGACGAGCGCGTTGAGCCGGTCGGCCTCCTCGTCGATCGTATGCAGGAACTCCGCGCCGCTCGTCGTCCGTCCACCGCGACGTCCTCCTGGAGGAGGCTCCGTGACGGACGCCTTCACGCGCCGAGATCGGTGTCCGGAGGTCGTGCGGAGACGGCGGAGAGCAAGGCGGCGCGAAGCTCGCTCGCGGCGGCGAGCGTCTCGATCGCTCGGGCCTCCTCCGCCAGCTCGCCGAGCTCCACCGACGCGGTGAGCTCCCGGGCGAAGCGCGTCGAGGACGCGCTGGTCCTCGCTCCGCACGGGCGATGCGAGCACGAGGACGTGCTCGTCGTCGAGTGGGATCGTGGCGGAGCTCGCCTCGGGGCTCTCCGGAATGCGGTCGCCACTCGCCGCCTCGATCCTCCACCCGCCCTCGGTGCGGTGCGGGACTGCGGCTCCTTCCACTCCGACGATGCGCTGCAGGCTCTCGAGCAGGGCGGACGCCGATGAGCTTCCAGCGAGGCGCATGAGGGCCTCCGCCTCCACTCGCGCGCGTTGCCCTGGCGGCCTGGCGGCGCGCGGCGAGCGCGACGAGAACGCGCTCATCGACGACGGCGACGGAGAGGAATACGAGCACCGCGAGGGATGTTCTCGCCCTCCCCGATCGTGAGCGTGTGGATCGGGGGACGAAGAACCAGTTCACGAGCCAGCGATCCGACGATCGCCGGAGGCGAGCGCGGGCCAGAGGCCGCCGACGGCGGAGATGACGACGACGGCCAGGAGGTAGAGCAGCATCACGCTCGTCAGGCCGAGCTCGTTCCGGAGATGGCTGAGCGCCCACGTCAGAAGCGGCAAGAGGACCGTGGCGAGTGCGAAGCCGAGTACGACCCGCTGCCTCGGGAGAGTGGTCGGCCGTCGGGCGCGCGGGACGACGAACGCCTGCTCCGAGGGCGCGTCAGGGTGGCTCACGACGTGGACGTCGATGTCGCTGCCCGACTCGCGGATGACGCGTCCGATGACCGATCCGCGCGTGAGGCGCTGCCACTTCGAGCGACGGCTTCGCGCCCATGACGATCTGCGTCGCGTTCAGCCTTCGCGCGGCGTCGAGAAGCGCGGCGCCGATGTCCGCGCCGACGACCTCGTGGTACGTGCCGTCGAGCTCCTCGAGCAGCCTCTCTGCTCCCCCAGCAGCGCGGCCGTCGGCTGCGGCGAGCCCGTCCTGAGGAACGACGTGGACTCCCACGAGATCGCCCTTCGAGCGCTGCGCGATGCGGGCAGCGCGCCTGATGAGGCCGCTCGCCGTCGCGCGATCCGGTGAGACGCGACGAGGACGCGCTCGCGCGTCTCCCACGGCGCGTCGATGCCGTGCTTCTCCCGGTAGTCGGCGAGGGCCTCGTCGACGCGGTCGGCGAGCCAGGCGAGCGGCGAGCTCCCGGAGCGCCGTCAGGTTCCCGGCTCGGAAGTAGTTCGCGAGCGCCGTGTCGATCCGCTCGGCCGGGTAGATGTCGCCGCGCGCGAGGCGATTGCGCAGCGCGAGCGGGTGAGGTCGACGACCTGGATCTCGTCGGCGCGGCGGACGGCAGCGTCGGAATCGTCTCCGCGCTGCGTGACCCCGGTGATCTGCTCGACGACGTCGTTGAGGGACTCGAGGTGCTGCACGTTCATCGTCGAGATGACGCTGATCCCGGCGTCGAGGAGCTCCTCGACGTCTTCGCCAACGCTTCTCGTGCCGCGACCCTGGAACGTTCGTGTGTGCGAGCTCGTCGACGAGAGCGACCTGCGGCTTGCGCGCGAGGATCGCGTCGAGGTCCATCTCCTCGAACGTCCCGTCGCGATAGGCGAGCTGCCGCCGCGGCACCACCTCGAGGTCGCCGACCTGCTCTGCCGTCTTCTGCCGGCTGTGCGTCTCGGACGAACCCGACGACGACCGTCCTCGCCGTAGTCGCGGCGGCGGCGATCTCTTCGTTCAGCATCGCGAAGGTCTTGCCGACGCCCGCGGCCGCACCGAGGTAGATGCGGAGCGTCCCTCGTGCCATGGCTACAGCCTGACGCTAGGTGCCGATCGCGTCGAGCGCGAGGTTCAAGCTCGAGCACGTTGACGCCCGGCTCGCCGAGGAAGCCGAGCGAGCGCTCGTCGGTGTTTCCGCTGATGAGCGCCGTACCTGACCGAGCGAGGCAGGCCGCGTACCTCGGCGACGCGAGGCGCCTGGAGGCGCGCGTTCTCCGGTGAGATGTGCGGGTCGAGCCCGGAGCCGGACGACGGTCACTGGCGTCGATCGGAACCGCGACGTTCGAGGCGAGACCGTTGAGCGTGCGGTAGGCGTCGACGCGCTCGCTGCTCACGGCGTTCAGGAGCGTCCTCGTTGGTCGGGCCGAGGTTCGAGGCGGAGCTGGAGGCGCCGTCGTAGCCGTCGCCGGCGGCCGACGGCCGAGGCTGGAAGTACCGCTTCTCCGGAGAACGATCTGGCCGATCAGGCTGCGAGCCGACCACCTCTGCCGTCTGCGCTCGACGAGCGAGCCGTCCGCGCGGTCGCGAACGCGCACTTGGGCGACACCCGTGACGGCCAGCGGATAGGCGACGCCAGTGAGCAGCGGTGAACGCGAGGAACGCGACGATTGCCGGAACTGATCTGGCGGCGCATCAGCGCACCCGAGCGCCGCTGACGATCAGACGTCGATGGCCTTGATCCCGATGAACGGCAGCGACGATCCCGCCGAGCCCGTAGATGAGCAGGTTGCGGCGCAGCACGGCGGCGCCGCCGAGCGCGGCGCGGAAGCGCACGCCGCGCAGGGCGAGCGGGATCAGCGCGACGATGATCAGCGCGTTGAAGATGACCGCCGACGAGGATCGCGCGAGCGGCGGCGTCGAGGCTGCATGACGTTCAGCGCGGTCGAGCGCCGGGAGCGAGCCCGGCGAACATCGCCGGGATGATCGCGAAGTACTTCGCGACGTCGTTCGCGATCGAGAACGTCGTCAGCGAGCCGCGCGTGATCAGCAGCTGCTTGCCGATCTCGACGATCTCGATGCAGCTTCGTCGGGTTCGAGTCGAGGTCGACCATGTTCCCGGCCTCCTCGGCGGCCTGCGTGCCGGTGTTCATGGCGACGCCGACGTCCGCCTGCGCGAGCGCGGGCGCGTCGTTCGTGCCGTCGCCGGTCATCGCGACGAGGTTGCCCGCCCGCCTGCTCGCGCTTGATGAGCGCCATCTTGTCCTCGGGCGTCGCCTCGGCGAGGAAGTCGTCGACGCCCGCCTCGTCGGCGATCGCCTTCGCCGTGAGCGGGTTGTCGCCCGTGATCATCACGGTGCGGATGCCCATCGAGCGCAGCTCGGCGAAGCGCTCGCGCATGCCCTCCTTCACGACGTCCTTCAGGTGGACGACGCCGAGCGCCGCGTTGCCGTCGGCGACGACGAGCGGCGTGCCGCCGTGACGCGCGATGCCGTCGACGATCCTCCGAGCTCCGGCGGAACCGTCCGCCGCTCGGCGTCGATCCAGCGCGCGGATCGGCGTCGGCCGCGCCCTTGCGGATCATGCGCCCGTCGAGGTCGACGCCGCTCATCCGCGTCTGCGCCGTGAACGGCACGAGCGTGGCATGCCTGCGCCGACTCCCGCTCGCGCAGTCCGTACCGCTCCTTCGCGAGCACGACGATCGAGCGGCCCTCCGGCGTCTCGTCGGCGAGGCTCGACGAGCTGCGCGGCGTCGGCCAGCTCTCGCGTCGTCGACGCCCGGCAGCGGGATGAAGCTCGGTCGCCTGGCGGTTGCCGAGCGTGATCGTCCCGGTCTTGTCGAGCAGCAGCGGTCGAGCAGTCGCCGGCGGCCTCGACCGCGCGCCCGGACAGCGCGCGAGCACGTTGCGCTGCACGAGCCGGTCCATGCCCGCGATGCCGATCGCCGAGAGCAGGCCGCCGATGGTCGTCGGGATGAGGCAGACGAGCGAGCGCGACGAGCACGATCACGTCCTGCTCGCGCGTCCGAGTAGATCGCGAACGGCTGCAGCGTCACGACCGACGAGCAGGAAGATGATCGTGAGCCCGGCGAGGCAGGATGTTGAGCGCGATCTCGTTCGGCGTCTTCTGGCGGCTCGGCGCCCTCGACGAGCGCGATCATGCGGTCGAGGAAGCGTCTCGCCCGGGCTGCGCCGTGACGCGCACGACGATCTGGTCCGAGAGGACGCGCGTGCCGCCGGTGACGGCCGAGCGGTCGCCGCCGGACTCGCGGATCACGGGCGCCGACTCGCCGGTGATGGCCGACTCGTCGACGCGTCGCGATGCCCTCGATCACGTCGCCGTCGGCCGGGATCACCTCGCCAGCGGAGACGACGACGACGTCGCCGAGCGCGAGCTGGACGCTCGGCACCTCCTCGAGCGAGCCGTCGCCGGCGCGTCGCTGGGCGACGGTGGTCCGCGCGGGTCTTGCGGAGCGTCGTCCGCCTGCGCCTTGCCCGCGCCCTCGGCCACCGCCTCGGCGAAGTTCGCGAAGAGCACGGTGAACCACAGCCAGGCCGCGACGAGCCCGGCGAAGACGTTCTCCTGGGTCCCGGACGAGTCGGCGAGGTCCTTCACGAACAGACGGTGACCGAGGACGCTCGCCGATCTCGACGACGAACATCGACCGGGTTGCGCGCCATCCGGCGCGGGTCGAGCTTCGCGCAAGCTGTCGACGCGCCGCGCGCACGAGGATCGCGGATCGAGCAGGGATCGTCGGCTGCTTGGCCACTCAGATCCCGAGCTGCTCCAGGATCGGCCCGAGCGCGAGGACGGGGAAGTACGTGAGGCCGACGACGATCAGGACGACGCCGACGAGCAGGCCCGGCGAACAGCGGCGTGCCGGTCGGGAACGTGCCCGGCGTGACCGGGCACGGGCTGCTTGCGGGCGAGCGACGCCGGCGAGCGCGAGCACGAGGACGATCGAGCAGGAAGCGGCCCGCCAGCATCGCGAGCGCCGAGCGTCGTGTTGTACCAGTCGGTGTTCCCGGTCAGGCCGCCGAAGGCCGAGCCGTTGTTGTTCGCCGCCGGACGTGAACGCGTAGACGACCTCGGAGAGGCCGTGCGGCGCCGGGGTTCAGGATCGAGACGTCGCGGACCGTCGGCAACGACCGAGACCGCGGCGAGCGCGAGGACCAGCGTCGGCACGATCGAGGAGGTAGAGCGACGACGAGCTTCATCTCGGCCGCCTGGATCTTCTTGCCGAGGTACTCGGGCGGTCCGGCCGACCATGAGGCCGGCGATGAAGACGGCGAGGAGCGCGAAGATCGAGCATCCCGTAGAGGCCCGGCGCCGACGCCGCCCGGGGCTGACCTCGCCGAGCATCATGTTCGACGAGCGGCACCGCGCCGCCGAGCGGCGTGAAGCTGTCGTGCGCGCGTCGACCGCGCCCGTCGACGTGCCGGTCGTGCCGCGGCGAAGATGCCGGAGGCTGGCGGGCCGAACCGCACCTCCTTGCCCTCGCATGTTCGGCCGCACTCGCGCCTCGAGCGCCTCGAGCAGCGGGTTGCCGTGCGACCTCGAAGCCGAGCTGCGAGCGCCGCGCGAGCCCACCCAGAGCACGACCATCGCCGCGAAGCACGCCCACCCCTGCCGCTGTGTCGCGCCACGAGCCGCCCGAAGGCGTAGGTGAGGCCGAACGGGATCGCGAGCAGCGCGCAGCATCTCGAGGAGGTTCGTGAACGGCCGTCGGGGTTCTCGAAGCGGATGCGCCGAGTTCGCGTTGAGCGGGGCCGCCGCCGTTCGTGCCCAGCTCCTTGATCGCCTCCTGGCTGCGCGATCGGGCCCGCCGGGGATCGACCTGCGTCGCGCCCTGGACGGTGGTGCGTCCGGTGAACCCGGCGAGGTTCTGGACGACGCCCCTGCGCTGACGAGCACGACGGCGAGCGACGAGCGACGAGCGGCAGGAGGATCGCGGACGGTCACGCGCGTGAGGTCGACCCAGAAGTTGCCGATCGTCTCGCAGCGGCGCCGCGTCGATGCCGCGGATGAGCGCGACGCGCGACCGCGATGCCGACCGCGGCCGAGACGAAGTTCTGGACCGCCAGCCCGGCACATCTGCGTCAGGTGGCTCATCGTCGACTCGCCGCGCGTAGTTCTGCCAGTTCGTGTTCGTGACGAAGCTGGCGGCGGTGTTGAAGGCGAGCGCCGGCGGGACGGCCGGCGACGTCGGTCAGGTTGCAGGAAAAGCGCGCCCTGGACGCGCTGCAGCAGGAAGAGGCCGAGCACCGAGACGGCGCTGAACGCGAGGAGCGACAGCGCGTAGACCGTCCACCGCTGCTCGCCTCAGGGGTCGACGCCGAGGACGCGATAGATCACGGCGCTCCACCGGGAGCAGAACACGCGGTCACTCCCGCGCCGGCTCGCGGCGAGAGGACGCGCGGCGAGGTAGGGACCGAGTAACCGCGTGGTGACGAGGACGGCGAGGACGAGCGCGGCGGCCTGCAGCCAGCCTCCCAGCTCACCGTGGCCTGTCCTTGAACAGCAGAAGGCGAGGACGGCCCGAGCGCGAGCGATCCGACCAGGAAGACCAGGAGCATCGCGCCTTCGAGGATCAGGGGTCATCCGAGCTTCTCCGGCGCGAGGAGCGCGTAGACGAGGTACGCAAGCACCACGACCGCGAGAATCAGGCCGATCGCGTTCTCCGCGCCCATCTCAGCGCTCCGCTTCCGCGCGCTTGCCGACGATGCGCCGCAGCCGGCGACGAAAAGCGTCGCCGACTGCGAAGAACGGATCACGACGAGCACGAGCACGAGATCTGTCATGCCTAGTTAGTCGTACTCCCCTCTCTTCGCGCGAAGCGCCAGACTGACGGAACCCCTACGCTCACGTGACCGGTCTTGACGCCGTGTTGACGCTTAAGCTCGCGCCGTGAACGTCCTCGGCGGCGAGTCTGAGCCCTGCTCCGCGTCGACCCGATGACGGGCTACTTCCGCGACGGCCTACTGCCACACGGCCGGCGCCGACCTGGGGTTCCACGTCGTCTGCGCGCGTCATGACGGAGGAGTTCCTCGAGTTCTCGGTGTCAGCGGGGAACGACCTCGGTGACGCCGCAACCGCAATGGCTGTTCCCGGGCCTGAGGCCGGGTGACCGCTGGTGCGTCGTCGCCGCGCGCTGGCAGGGAGGCGCTCGGAGGCGGGTGTCGCGCCACCGGTCGTACTCGAGGCCGACGCACGCGTCGGCGCTCCGAGTTCGTCTCCGCTGAGGCAGATCTCCGAGGCGCACGCGATTCGCTGGTTTAGCTCGCCGCTGCCGCCTCGCGGCGCTTGCGCCAGTAGCGCTCGATGCCGCGGAAGTGGTGCCAGTACGGCGCCCGCACGATCGTAGTCGTCGACGAGCTCGGGGTCCGGTCTGCGAGACGTCGCCGCGCGCGCTGCTGGATGAAAGTCCCTCGTCCATTCCGTCCTCGACCCGCTCTCCCAGCGGCGTAGCGTCGTGTCGCGCAACGCGGCGAGGTGCTCTCTGCACGTCGTCGAACACGCCGAAGTGAACGAGTGCGAGCCGGGAAGGCGCACGACGCTCGATCTCGACGATCGTCTCCTCCCAGGCCTCGAGGTCGAGCTCGGGCGGCGGGCACGGGGGCATGACGAACCGGCCGCTGGTCGAGGCGGACGCCCGCCGCGTCGCGCGGCATAGAGCGTCCCGTCGGCGTCGAGGTACGACACGTGGTGCCAGGCGTGGCCGGGCGTTGGGAAGCACTCGAGCCCGACGACGGTCTCGCCGACGAGGTGGACGTTCTCGGACGGGATGGGCAGCGAGCTCGCCCCAGAGCTCGCTCGAACGCGTCTCCGTGCAGACGGCGGCGCGCGCTCGCATCGAGCTTCGACGGGTCGACGAGGTGCGGCGCCCCGATCTCCGAGACGTCACCTGCAGCGCCGGATGCTCGCGCACGAGCACGCCTGCGGCTGCCCGCGTGGTCGAGATGGATGTGGGAGAGGAGCAGGTGACGGATGTCCGCGAGCGCGCAGGCCGCGCTCGGCGAGCCTGGCCTTCAGCGAGCCGATGCACGACGCGTCGGGTCCGCAGTCGAAGAGCGCAGCGCCGTCGTCGGTCTCGAGGAGGTAGCAGCCGACGATCCCAGGGGCCTGGTGATGCGAGGTCGATCGGGACGGTCGTCATCGCGCTCGGGCGGCTAGGGAGCGCCAGGTCGAGGTCGTCGACGAGGTCGTCGGCCGACTCGATGCCCGACGGAGAGCCGGATCAGCGTCGGCGGCACCGCGAACGGCGCGTCCGCAGTCGATGCGTGCGTCATCCGGGCCGGATGCTCGATCATGCTCTCGACGCCGCCGAGGCTCTCGGCGAGCTTCCAGATCTTCGTGCGCGCGACGAGGTCGACGGCTTCCTGCTCGTCCGCGAGCGAGGAACGAGACCATGCCGCCGAAGTTCTTCATCTGGCGTGCCGCGATCGCGTGGCCGGGGTGCGAGGGCAAGCCCGGGGTAGAGGACGTCGCTCGACGCGCGGGTGGCGCTCGAGGAACGACGCGACGGCGATGGCGTTCGCGCAGTGTCGGTCCATCCGGACGGCGAGCGTCTTCACGCCGCGCAGCACGAGCCAGGCGTCGAACGGGCCGGGAATCGCGCCGAGCGACTTCTGCAGGAACGCGAGCCGCTCGGCGATCGCGTCGTCGTTCGTCGCGGCGAAGCCGCCGATGACGTCCGAGTGGCCGCCGAGGTACTTCGTCGTCGAGTGCAGCGACGACGTCCGCGCCGAGCGCGAGCGGCTGCTGGAGGTACGGCGTCGCGAACGTGTTGTCGACGACGACGATGCGCGCCGACGCGCGTGCGCGGCCTCGGACGCGGCGGCGATGTCGACGATGTTGAGCGCCGGGTTCGTCGGCGTCTCGAGCCAGACGAACTGCGTGCGCTCGTCGAGGTGCTCGGCGAGCTCGGTCGAGATCTCGCTCCGGCGAGAGGAACGTGAAGCCGGTAGCCCTTCGGCTCGTACACCTGCGTGAACATGCGGTAGATGCCGCCGTACACGTCGTTCACCGCGACGACGTGGTCGCCCGGCGAGACGAGGTGCATGAGCGTCGTCGCGGCGCCGAGCCCGGACGAGAACGCGCGTCCGTGAGCGGCGCCCTCGAGCGAGGCGAGGCACTCCTGCAGCGCCGTGCGCGTCGGGTTCGCGACGCGCGCGTAGTCGTAGCCCTTGTGGACGCCGACCGCCTCCTGCACGTAGGTCGACGTCTGGTAGATCGGCGTCGTTATCGACGCCTGTCGCCGAGGTCCGGCTGCTGCCCCTCGTGGATCGCGCGGGTCTCGAAGTGCATCGCGGCGGATGCCTAGCTGACGGTGCTCTGCGGCCGAGGAACGTCGGAAGGCTCGCGAGCGCTTCGTCGGCGCGCGACGTGTCGCCCCAGGCGCCGAGGACCTCGAGCGTCCCGTTCTGCGGTCGAAACGCGGCTCGATGCGGCCGACGAGGCGGTCGCCGGCGAGGATCGGGAGGACGTAGTAGCCGTACTCGCGCTTCGCCCTCGGCACGTACATCTCGAGGCGGTAGCGGAAGTCGAAGAGCGCCTCCGCGCGGTTGCGGTCGTGGACGAGGCGGTCGAACGGGGAGAGGAAGGTGACGCGATCGGGTACCCGCCCGTCGGCTCGCGTCGGGATGAGCCTCCCAGCCCTCTGCGTGAGCCGCACGCCCTGCGCGCGGAAGCGCTGCTCGCGAGCGCACGATCGGCCTCGCGCAGCGTCACCGTCTCCACCGGTGGATACCAGCGTTCCGCGAGATCCCACAGCCGCTGCCCGTTGCGGCGACCGGCTACCGCGACTAGGCCGCGCCCGTGCAGGATCTCGAGCAGCACCGCCACGCTTCGGTTGCCGTACCACCCGTGTGACGCCCACGTCCGGCTCGGCGTCACCCTTCGAGCTCGCGGGACAGCATCGGCCCGTTGCGCCTCGAGCTCGCGAAGGACGTAGCGCTTGAACGCCGCATTAGCAATACGTAACG